>Ga0049084_10001111_pt1 | contig 10968 bp, 14 predicted proteins | sample GreLakmeON33MSRF_FD_66720 | JGI IMG/M metagenome (GOLD analysis project Ga0049084, IMG submission 66720) | Freshwater lentic microbial communities from great Laurentian Lakes, MI, USA - Great Lakes metaG ON33MSRF | ecosystem: Environmental > Aquatic > Freshwater > Lake | place: Great Lakes... | reverse complement strand
GGATGCTCACCGTGCATCGTTGACACGTGTTTGCCACCCGTCTCCCGTGGCTCGTAACGCTGGCAGCAGGTCTGCATCCAGTCGAAGTTTGACGGCCTCTTTGGTCACCGCTTGAGTGCTGCCCACAGGCCGTCCGCGACGGCGCACGGCGATTCGTTCAGACGTATGTACTTTGCCTACTATTCCCGCTTTGGCGTTGGCCAGAGATTCACGGATACCAGGAAGTGCTTGACCAGCATCTGCCTCAATCGCTGCACTCACTTTTTCAATATCAATATTTTTCAATTTCACTTTATTCCTTGAATTCTTACCAAGTAATACAATGCAATCCAACCATTGCACATTCACCCATACAAGGAGCTTCACCATGCTGTCGACCCTCACGAGCAAAGGCCAAGTCACCATTCCGCAAGCTTTGCGCCAGCAGTTGGGTTTAGCTACCGGGCAAGCCGTAGAGTTTGCGTTGAGCACCGACGCCACCTGCATCATGCTGCGCGCTGCACCTTCGGCGCGTCAATCACCTAAACAAGGTTTTGGCATGGTCAAGGTCAGTGGCCGGCACGTGGCTGCCGACTGGGATGCAGCCCAATTGCTCAAGCCATGAAGCAGGCCACTCGCAAGCTCACCGCGCTGGACACCAATGTATTGGCGCGTTACTACGTGCAGGCCGAACAAGCCGATGCAGCCACTACCGCGCAATGCGCGCAAGCCCGTGCCTTGTTAGAAAGTGGCAAACCACTGTTTGTGGCCACCACCGTAGCGCTGGAGTTGGAATGGGTGTTGCGCGGCTTTTACAAGCTCAAACCAAAAACTGTGGCCGCTGTGTTTATGCACCTATTGGAAATGCCCCACCTGCAAGTACAAGACCGCCACGCCCTGCAAAGCGCTTGCGATGCCTTGACCCAGGGTTTTGACTTTGCTGACGCTTTGCACCACGCCAGCAGCCGCCATTGCGATGTGTTCGCCACCTTTGATACCAAGGGTTTTGCCAAGCGCGCGTCGGCGCATGCATGGACACCCAAGGTGCAGGCCTTAACTTCAACGCCCTTCACTTAATTCAGACGCAGCAACGCAAGGGGCATAATTTCTGATTGCCACATCTCAGCCCCGAACCTCAGAAAGTTGCCCCATGGACATGAAGACCTCCCCGCTTGCCTTGCTCAAAGACCCGACTTTGCTGAAAACCGATGCGCTGATCAACGGCGAATGGGTCAAAGGCAGCAGCCGTTTTGAGGTGCTTGACCCGAGCACCGGTTTGAAGCTGGCGGATGTGGCCAACCTGGGTCCGGCAGACGCAGAAAAAGCCATCGCCGCAGCCGACGCCGCTTGGCCTGCCTGGCGCAACAAAACCGCCAAAGAACGCAGCCAGATTTTGCGCAAATGGTTTGATTTACTCATGGCCAACGCCGACGACCTGGCCCGCATACTCACCGCGGAACAAGGCAAGCCTTACCCCGAAGCAAAAGGCGAGATCGCTTACGGCGCGAGTTTTGTCGAGTGGTACGCCGAAGAAGCCAAGCGCGTCAACGGCGAGACGCTGCCGCAGTTCGACAACAACCGCCGCTTGCTGGTGCTGAATCAACCCATCGGTGTGTGCGCCGCCATCACGCCTTGGAATTTCCCGCTGGCCATGATCACGCGCAAAGTCGCGCCTGCACTGGCCGCTGGTTGCCCGGTCGTCATCAAACCTGCTGAACTCACGCCCTTGACTGCGCTGGCTGCAGCTGAACTGGCGGTACGCGCAGGCATTCCAGCGGGTGTGTTGAATATGCTCTGCGCCGACAGCGACCACAGCATCGCCATCGGCAAAGTGTTTTGCGCCAGCGACACGGTGCGCCACATCAGCTTCACCGGCTCCACCGAAGTCGGCCGCATACTGATGGCGCAGTCCGCGCCCAGCATCAAAAAACTGGCACTCGAACTCGGCGGTAACGCGCCCTTCATCGTGTTCAACGACGCCGACATCGACTCTGCCGTTGAAGGCGCCATGCTCAGCAAATACCGCAACGCCGGCCAGACCTGTGTGTGCTCGAACCGCTTTTATGTGCAGTCCGGCGTGTATGAAGAATTCGTGCAGAAATTCACCGCCAAGGTCAAAACCCTGAAAGTCGGCAATGGCTTTGAAGACGGCGTGTCCCAAGGCCCGCTGATCGAAGACGCTGCTTTACTCAAAGTCAAATCCCATGTGGCAGACGCGCTGGCCAAAGGCGCGCGGGTGCTGACCGGCGGCAAGGCCTTACATGGACAGTTTTTTGAGCCCACGCTAGTGGCAGACGCCACTGCCGATATGTTGTGCGCTACCGAAGAAACCTTTGGGCCGTTTGCGCCGGTATTCAAATTTGAAACCGAGCAAGAAGCCATTACAGCCGCCAACAACACCGAATTCGGCCTGGCCAGTTACTTTTACACCCGCGACATTGGCCGTATTTACCGCGTCGGAGAGGCGCTGGAATACGGCATGGTCGGCGTCAATGTAGGTATTTTGGCTACAGAGCATGTGCCTTTTGGCGGCATGAAACAGTCAGGTTTAGGCCGCGAAGGCTCCCGCCACGGCATGACCGAATACCTTGAAATGAAATACCTTTGTATTGGTGATGTGTTGAAATAACCGCCTTAAAAGGAAACATTCTTCAAATTTAGATTTTTTACTCGCTTTGGTGCTATATTGGTTTTAATCTGAAAAATTAGAATTCTTTTCAATTTAAGCGCCATGAAAAATCAGGAAATTTATTTAAGGTTTCTCAGTTTGATGCATGCCATCGAGGGCAAAGGCGAGTTGCCGGAGTTGGATCTGGACGCCAAACGCTTACTGGAAGTCATTGCTGTTAAACAAAGTCAGGGGCAGACCATCACCGTCACTGACGCCATGGCCATGGTACAAATCGCTTCACCCGCGACCATACACCGCAAGCTCGATCAGTTGCGTGAATTGGGCATGATTGAAACGCAGTTTGAAGGCACGAACCGCCGCACCAAATACCTGAAGATCACCGATAAGGCAAAACTTTACTTCAGCACGGTCGGCTCGCTCATACAACGGGCCACCGGGCAAGTTTGATTATTTCCACTCCATTTAAACAAAGAAAAAGCACCCGAGGGTGCTTTTTTTAATGCCTGTCCGCTTTGCCTGAAAGGCAGCGCCGCTCAGATCAGAGGAACGCCGGTTTTGCTTTGAATGAATTCACGGGTCACGCCGTCGGCAAGTTCAACCAATTTCAAGCCTTCAGGGGTGACGTCCATCACACCCAAGTCAGTGATAATACGGTCGACAACGCCCACGCCTGTCAGCGGCAAGTTACAGGCCGGCAGGATTTTCATGTCCTCGGTGCCGTCTTTTTTGCGCGCCACGTGTTCCATCAAAATGATGACGCGCTTAACCCCGGCCACCAAGTCCATGGCGCCGCCCATGCCTTTGACCATCTTGCCGGGAATCATCCAATTGGCCAGATCGCCCGAGGCACTGACTTGCATGGCGCCCAAAATAGACAAATTGATTTTGCCGCCGCGAATCATGGCAAAGCTGTCGTGGCTGCCGAAGATGGATGTGCCGGCGATGGTGGTCACGGTTTGCTTGCCGGCATTCACCAGATCTGCATCCACATGCTCTTCGGTGGGATAAGGCCCTATGCCCATCATGCCGTTTTCCGACTGCAGCCAGACTTCGATGTTTGATGGCACATGGTTGGCCACCAGGGTGGGAATACCGATACCGAGGTTGACGTAAAAACCGTCTTGTAATTCATGGGCGGCACGCGCCGCCATCTGGTCTTGGGTCCAGGCCATGGTCAGACTCCTGCTTTTTCTGTGACGGTGCGTTTTTCAATGCGTTTTTCGGGATGCGGGTTATGCACAATGCGGTGCACATAAATACCCGGCAAATGGATCTCGTCAGGCTGCAACTCGCCGACCTCCACAATGTGTTCGACTTCGACTATGCACAACTTACCGGCCATGGCTACGGCCGGGTTGAAATTGCGGGCAGTCAGTCTGAATTGCAGATTACCCGCCTTGTCGGCCGTATGCGCTTTGACCAATGACACCTCCGGAATCAGCGAGCGCTCCATGACATAGGTCTCGCCATCGAATTCACGCAATTCCTTGCCGTCGGCCACCACAGTACCGACACCAGTTTTGGTGAAGAAGGCGGGAATGCCAGCGCCTCCTGCGCGCAGTTTTTCAGCCAACGTGCCTTGCGGTGTGAACTCGAGTTCGAGTTCGCCGGCCAGGTATTGGCGTTCAAACTCTTTGTTTTCACCCACATAAGAGGAAATCATTTTTTTGATCTGCCGGGTCTGCAGCAGCAAGCCCAGGCCAAAATCATCCACACCGGCGTTGTTGGAGATCACCGTCAGTTCTTTCACGCCGCTGTCGCGCAAGCCGGCAATCAAAGCCTCCGGGATACCGCATAAACCGAAACCGCCGACCGCGAGCAACTGCTTGTCATGCACCACGTCTTTAAGTGCGGCGGCTGCACTTGGAAACACTTTGTTCAATTGATTCTCCCGTAGACAAGCAAACGATTCTAAGGCGCGGTACTTTCGCAGAACTGAAACGGCTGGGCATAATGCCTTGCCTAAGGAGACCTCATGTCACGCTACCCCGCCCCGGAAATCAAAGACCTGCCTGAAGACATACGCGCCAAAGTCCTGGAGGTGCAGGAAAAAGCCGGGTTTGTGCCCCAAGTTTTTCTGACCATGGCGAGACGCCCGGCTGAATGGCGGGCTTTTTTCGCTTACCACGACGCATTGATGTTGCGCGAGGACTCGGGCCTGAGCAAAGGCGACCGTGAAATGATTGTCACCACCACCAGCGCCGCCAACAACTGCCTGTATTGCGTGGTGGCGCACGGTGCGATTTTGCGCATCTACGAGAAAAAACCGCTGGTAGCCGATCAGGTGGCAATCAATTACCGCAAAGCTGACATCAGTGAGCGCCAGCGCGGCATGCTGGATTTCGCCATGAAAGTCTGTTTGCACAGCGATGAAATACAAGAGTCTGATTTCACTGCCTTGCACGCCCATGGTTTCAACGACGAGGACATCTGGGACATAGCTGGCATCACCGCTTTTTTCGGTTTATCCAACCGCATCGCCAGCTTTTCAGGGATGATGCCCAACTCGGAGTTTTATGCCATGGGACGGCTACCCAAAAGCAAAAGCTGAGGCAGCTCAGGCAGGTTGCCGGCTCAAGTCCAGCTGACTCATTACCATTTCGACCAAGGCATTGGTCAACTCTGAGACAGATGGCGGCTCCAAACGCTCCAGCGACGCGCTGCGCAAACAACCGATGATGGTGCGACTCAGCACAAAACAACGTGTTTCAGTCAGCAATTTGAGTTGCGGGTGCTGTACGTAGTTAACAAATTGCACCAGGCGCACCACCAGAGCTTGCATGGTTTCAGCTGTTTCTTCGGGGCTTTCAACCATCCAGCATAAACGAGTGACGCTGCGCTTCAAAGGAAGGCCGAAGGCAAAACCGTCAATCAGAATGGCGATGTAACCACGGATGAAGATTTCCAGATCCAGGGCTCCCGGGTCTTCCAAGGACTCCCGGCTGTACAAATAGGCATTGATTTCACCCAGCGCGTTGCTTCTTGAGTGCTTGACCATGGCGCGAAACAGTTCCTCTTTACTGGAAAAATACTGGTAGATGGTGCCCACTGAAAAACCGGCTTTATGGGCGATCTTGTTGGTGGTCAAACCTGTCATGCCCTCTTTGTCTACTAATTCAGCTGTCGCCTGGTAAACGGCTTCTATGGTGAGTTGTGCTCTTTTTTGGGTAGGTTGCTTGCGCATGTGATTTGAAAGCCAAAGGTACCGGGCAAATGGCAACTTGTCTTTTGGTTTTTGATGAATGTACAGACCATCAGGATATTAGCAATTTATGCTAATATAAATAGAATGCTTACCATTAATTAATTAAATATGAATATTTTTGCGACTTATGCATTAAACCCTTATCGGGCTAGAGGACAGGCATGAAAAGTCATGCATGCCCTTGGCAAAACGCTAGCAATAACCCTTGTTTTATTTGAGCACAGCAAGCAACCAATCAGGCATAGGCGAGGATTTTTGCGCCGGAAAATTCACCCATACCGTGGTCGCACCACCGGCGGCGTGTATGACACCGGGCATGTCGCTGCGCTCTAGGGTGGCCCAGGACTCAAAGCTGCTACGCCCGGGTTCGCTGGTATACATCTTGATCAACACCTCGCCCGGGTACTCAAGCTGTTTGTAGAAATTACAAAAAGCATTGACGATGACCGGCCCTTCGCCATCGGGCAAAGGCGGACAACCCAGCGAGGAAAACCAGTCAATACGAACAGTCTCCAGGTAACGGAAATAGCTGGTGTTGTTCAAATGGCCCATGGCGTCCATATCGCCCCAGCGTATGGGCAGCACTTGTTCATACACCCATTTTTTGTTCTGAGGCAACTCCAGCTTCATACGCCGAACCCGTCGTCGGCAGAAATCACCGCGCCATTGATGAAATCGCTTTGCGGGCTGGCCAGCATCACCAGCAAGGCGTCAAGGTCCTTGGGGTGACCGACGCGTTTGCGCGGCAGCATGTTCACCAGTTTCTGGCCTTGCTCGGTCTGCCAGTGGTGGTGGTTGATTTCCGTGTCTATATAGCCCGGGCAAATGGCGTTGACATTGATGCCGTGCTTGCCCCATTCCAAAGCCATGGCCTTGGTCATTTGAACCACGGCTGACTTGCTCATGCAATAGACGCCGATTTGCGGCAGCACGCGCATGGCAGCCATGGACGCGATATTGATGATGCGACCGCCCGCAAACGTTCCCGGCTCCAGGCCTTTGGCGCGCGCCAGCATGCGACTGCCGACGGCCTGCGCGACAAAAAAAGCACCGCGCACATTGGTGTCGAAAATAAAGTCAAAGTCTTCTTCGCGCACATCGACCAGACGTTGGGTGGTGCTGACACCGGAGTTGTTCACCAGAATATCGATGGCGCCCACATCTTTTTCAGCCTGCTTGATGGCAGATTCAATGCTGCCTCGGTTGGTCACATCCAGGCTGACCACGTGTGCGTCGCCGCCCTCGGCTTCAATTTCAGCGCGCAGTGATTTGAGCATTTCAACCCGGCGGCTGGCCAGTACAACGGCGGCACCGGCAGACGCCAGCGTACGTGCAAACTGCGCGCCCAGGCCGCTGGAGGCTCCCGTGATCAATGCGACGCGACCGGATAAATCGAGGCTGTAGGCCATGCTCAACTCCTGTGATTAAAAAACTGTGATGCGGTATTTGAAGACGGGCGGTGTTGCCCTGGACGATCAGACGCATTATGACGATATGCGGGTAGGCACCGGGCATAGAATCTGTCGCTACATTGACAATGACTTTAAAGATATATGACAGCAACTCAATGGCTTGAACAATACGGCCCGCGCGAGGCCATGGATTACGACGTGGTCATCGTCGGCGGCGGTCCCGCCGGTATGGCTGCCGCTATCCGCATCAAACAACTGGCCGCCGCGCAATCCAAAGATGTCTCTGTGGTGGTGTTAGAAAAAGGCTCTGAGCCCGGCGCGCACATTTTGTCCGGCGCGGTGATGGACCCGCGCGCTATGAACGAATTGTTTCCTGATTGGAAAGAACTCGGCGCACCGCTGCTGCAAACAGTGACCGGCGATGAATTGCTGGTGTTATCTGAAAACGGTCATACCGCCACACCCGGCTGGCTGATGCCGCGCAATTTCCACAACGACGGCTGCTATGTGGTGTCGCTCAGCAATGTGGTCAAGTGGATGGCGCAGCAAGCCGAAAACTTGGGCGTGGATATTTTTCCCGGCTTCAATGCAGCAGAAATTTTGTACACCGAGGCCGGTGCTGTGCGCGGTGTGGCTACCGGGCATGTGGGTCTGGGCAAAGACGGACAGCCGACTGACAACTTTCAACTCGGCATGGAGTTGAACGCCAAATACACCTTGTTCGCCGAGGGCGCGCGCGGCCATCTGGGCAAACAACTGATTCAACGCTTCGCTCTGGACAAAAGCAAAGACACACAGACCTTTGCCATCGGTATCAAAGAACTGTGGGAAGTGGATCCTGCTTTGGCAAAGGCCGGTTTGGTGGTTCACACCTCTGGCTGGCCTATTGCAGATGAGAGTTTCGGCGGCGGTTTCCTCTACCACTTGGAAGACAACAAAGTCACGTTAGGTTTTGTGCTGGGCTTGGATTACCGCAACCCCTACATGAGTCCGTTCGAAGAAATGCAACGTTGGAAAACACATCCCACCATTGCCAAACACCTCAAAGGCGGAAAACGCATAGGCTACGGCGCTCGCGCCATCAACAACGGCACATTGCAAGCTCTGCCCGATTTGGTGTTTGAAGGCGGCACCTTGCTGGGTTGCAACGCTGGCTTTATGAATGCTGCGCGCATCAAAGGCAGCCATGCCGCCATCAAGTCGGGCATGCTGGCGGCTGACGCGGCGTTTGATGCTTTGCAAGCCGGACGCGCGCACGACAAGTTAAGCGCTTACCCCCAAGCGTTCGAGAAAAGTTGGCTCTACACCGAACTGCACCAGACCCGAAATTTCAAAAACTGGTTCAAAAAAGGCAAGCTCATTGGCACACTGATGACCGGCATTGAACAATGGTTTTTGCCCAAAATCGGTATCAGCACACCGCCTTGGACAGTGCACAACCACAAAGCCGATCACCAGTCTTTGAACCAAGCTGCGAACAGCACGCGCATTGCCTACCCCAAACCGGACGGCGTGTTGTCATTTGACAAACTCTCTAGCGTTTTCATCAGCAACACCAACCATGAAGAAAACCAACCGGCGCACTTGACCTTGAAAGACGACAGCGTGCCTGTGCGCATCAACCTCAGCCAGTACGACGGTCCCGAGGGGCGTTATTGCCCGGCAGGTGTGTATGAATACGTCAAAGCAGACGCAGGCGCGGACCGTTTGCAAATCAATGCGCAAAACTGCGTGCATTGCAAAACCTGTGACATCAAAGACCCAACGCAAAACATTGTGTGGGTCACGCCTGAAGGCGGCGGTGGCCCCAATTACGCAGGAATGTAACCATGACCAAATACCATTCAGAACATACGTGGGTACGGATTGAAAACGACACCGCATTCGTCGGTATCACCGTGCATGCGCAAGAAACTTTGGGCGACATCGTGTTTGTCGAGTTGGCCGAGATCGGCAAGTCGTTCGAGCAAGCCAGCGTGGCAGGCGTGGTGGAGTCGGTGAAAGCCGCAGCCGATGTGCATATGCCGGTGTCTGCTACCGTGATTGCGGTGAACGAAGAATTGCGCGCCGACCCGTCGCTGGCCAACAGCGACCCCGAAGGCGCGGGATGGTTTTACCAAGTCACTTTAAGCAATCCCTCAGAGGTAGACGGATTGATGGATGCCTCTACATATCAGTCTTTTGCGGGCTGAAATAAATTTTTTCTGAACAAAAAAAGCCAGTGAACTTCTAGGGCGTTCGGGGCTCCAATTGCCCCGCGTGCCTAGCTTGAACACTGACTGACCATGACTTTAATCGAAAAAAATCAGATTGGCTAGAGCAAACCACATAGGAGCTTGTGCTTCGCACAGCTTAGCAAACATTCATAGCTGCCTTGTTGACAATTGTTGACGCGTCCAAAGTGGATCGCGTCGGGTATCGAGCACTGCAAAAACTATCGCTGTGCTGTTTTCCAGCAAGTAGTAAATGGCATAGGGAAACCTGTTTGCCAAGCTTCTGTAAGCACCCAAATGTTGGAAATGAACACCAGCGCTGATTGAAAGCGCATCAATGTCTGTACTCAGACTTTCCAAAAAAAATGCACCTAATCCTTCAAGTTGACTCTCGTAAAAACTGAATCCGACCATCAGGTCATCTACAGCAGAATCTGTAATGCGGATGTTGCTGCAACCGTTCATCGAACTTAGGTGTCAGATTTTTTTGTTGCTTCACGTAAACGCGATGAGACTTCTTGCCACGAGCTGGTGTTTTCATGACCAGCCTGCATACGAGCCAAACGTTCGCTGATCAATTGCTGGTGCCAAGCAGGAATCAAATTGGCGTGTTCATCTTCTGTGTCAATGAAAGATTGCCACAACAACTCCATCGCATGTAAGCGATCTTGCACTGAGAGTTCTGAAAGTTCATGAAGTTGCATATGTCACCTTATGTGGTCGAATTTTAAGTTACAGCGCCTGCCCCAATCGCTCAATACCTTCGGCAATTTTGCTTTCATCTGCGGTTGCAAAACTCAAACGTATGGTGGCGTTGTCCGGGTTGTCGGCGAAAAAAGGCGCGCCGGGAACAAAGGCCACACCTTTTTCAATCGCACGTTTGGCCAACAAATTGCCGTCGGTGGTGAAGCCGGTTTTACCAGTGAGCTTGGCCCAAACAAACAAGCCGCCTTGCGGCGCGTGAAACGACAAACCCTCGCCTAGGTGCAAACGCAAAGCTTCACACATGGCCTTCGCACGTCCAGCGTACACCTGACGCACATTCTGCAAAGTGGCCGGCATGCGCCCGGCTTGCAAATACTGCGCAGCTGTGGCTTGAGCGAATGTAGACGTATGGGCATCGCTGAATTGCTTGCACATGGTGGCGCGAGCCAACAATGCAGGTGGCGCCACCATCCAACCTATGCGCAAACCCGGCGACAGCACTTTACTCAGCGACCCGCAGTGCACCAGCCAATCGCGGCTGTCCGGCACTTGCGCGCTCAATGCCAGCAGTGAAGGCGGCGGCGCATCGGCAAAATACAAATCGCCATAAGGGTCATCTTCAACCACGACGGTTTGGTATTTCACTGCCAACTCCAGCACGCGCAAACGCCGCTGCAAAGAAGTCATAGCACCGCTGGGGTTACCAAAAGTCGGCACCAGATACACCAGCTTGGGCCGGTGTTGTTGAATCATCTGTTCCAAGGCATCGACATCCACACCGTCCACATCGATAGGCACGCCCATCACCGTCGGGCCATACAA
>Ga0049084_10001108_pt1 | contig 10972 bp, 9 predicted proteins | sample GreLakmeON33MSRF_FD_66720 | JGI IMG/M metagenome (GOLD analysis project Ga0049084, IMG submission 66720) | Freshwater lentic microbial communities from great Laurentian Lakes, MI, USA - Great Lakes metaG ON33MSRF | ecosystem: Environmental > Aquatic > Freshwater > Lake | place: Great Lakes... | reverse complement strand
GGGGAGGCCGCGTCGGCCATGATTTCGAGGATTCGAGCCGTGCAGCCGGCCATCTCCAACGGGGGTAATAAGTCGGTGGCGACTAGGCGAGCCAGTTCGTGAAACGCGGTGGCGGCGGGCGCACCGAGGTCACTCTGGGCTGCGGGACGACCCTCGTCGCTGCCTTGTGAAACTGCCGGTTCAAGGGGGATCTGCATAATTAGGGGCGCGTCTATTTCGGCGGCCAAAGTCGCCCCACCCCCTTGGCCGAACAACTCGTAACTTTCGCCGGTTGGAGCAACAAAAGCCGACATATTTTCCACTACCCCTACTACTTTCATATGCGATCGGCGAGCCATGTCGGCCACTCGGGCGGCGACTTTTTGTGCGGCTTTGGCCGGTGTGGTCACGACCAGCATCTCCGCTTGCGGGAGCATTCGGGCTAATGCCATTTGAATGTCACCCGTACCTGGGGGCATGTCGATAAGTAGATAATCAAGTTCGCCCCAACGCACATCGGTCAGAAATTGTTCGAGCGCTCGAGTGAGGATAAGCCCTCGCCACATTAGGGCACTAGTTTCGTCTTCAACTAAAAACCCCATCGAAGTAACTTCTAAACCGCCGTCAGGACTATCGGGGTCTAATCGGTTCGGGACGGAAATATGGTTGGGAGTTATTTTCCCGTCGGTGCCAGAAAGGCGATCGTTTATTCCCAACATGCGCGGAATACTGAACCCCCAGATGTCGGCGTCTAGTACGCCAACTTTTAGCCCACGAGCCGCCAGAGCGTAAGCCAAGTTAACTGTCACCGAAGACTTACCCACCCCACCTTTACCGCTAGCAATAGCCAGTACGCGTGTAGTGGCCGACACCTCGGTCGGGGCCGCGTTCTCGCGGGCTTGAAAACGAGCGCGCTCCATGGCGGTAGTTTTTTGTTCCGCGGTCATCTCCCCGTATTTAACAATTACCTCGCTAACGCCTGGGAGCCCTTCTATTTTTGATTCGACTTCGCGTTTTATTTGGTAACGCAACGGGCACGCGGCGGTAGTAAGGGCTATCTCAACCGTCACCACGCCTAGGTCAGAAATTAAAAGTTCACTCACCATCCCCAACTCAGTGATGCTGACTTTTAATTCGGGGTCAATCACCCCGTTGAGCACTCCTTGGACCGCTTCAACGGTGAGGGGGGTGCTTGAACCGGTGCGGACAAAATTTTCGTCTCCGGGCTCGTTCGTGCTCATGGCTTGCTCCTGTTGGCGGATTCGTTGGGAGGCTGACCTAGTCGTCAGAACTCCCAATAAAAAACAATACCAACATTGTAAATATTTCCCACCCCGAGTACCCTTGCTGGGTATGGAGTTAGCAACGCTAAAAGCCTTGGCCGACGACACTCGTTACTCCGTATACCGCGAACTGACGAATGCCTCAGCGCCGCTTTCGGCCCAAGAATTAGCCGATCGGCTGGGCGTGCACGCCAATACCGTTCGTATGCATCTTGACCGCTTGCGGGCGGTGGGCCTGGTCGAAGTTGAGTCGGTACACCGAGGCACGGTGGGTCGACCCCAGCACAGTTTCTCGGCCGCGGCCGCCCCAACCGAAGCCGACACCGCGGCCACGAGCGCGACTTTGCTCGCGGGCTTACTCGGGACTTTGGCCGAGCGCACCGGCGCGACCAAGAGCGAAGCAATTAGCACCGGGAGGTCGTGGGGGCGTGAAGTGGCGGCCCAGTCTCAAGGGAGAGGGTGTCTGCCAGTACTGGATACCGAGTTAAGCGATTTGGGTTTTTCTCCTGAAGTCGGTCGCGGCGACGGAACTTCCGAAGGGGGAGTTCGCATCGAGTTTCTTCAGTGCCCGTTTCGTGAATTGGCCGAGGCCTACCCCGAATTGATCTGCAACTTGCACCGCGGCCTTTGCGAGGGTGTGGTTGACTTCGTTGGCGGGGGAAGGGTTTTGGAGTTTTCGACGTTGTACGATCCAGAACCTTGTCACGTCACCGTCGCGACCGCAATGAAGTGATATTTTGTTATACTCAAATCTATAAGTAGTTTTTAGCAGGAGGGTTTTATGCAATTTGCAGTCACTGATGCCGGGCAAGTTTTTAATGTCTCTTCGGCCGCGGCGAGCAAGGTAAAAGACCTCATTGCCAGTGAAGAGTCGAACGGCGATCTTGTGTTGCGCGTAGCAGTACGACCAGGTGGTTGCTCAGGGTTCAGTTACGAGATGTTCTTTGATACTGATGTCGCCGAAGACGATCTCCGCTACGACCAAGCCGGCGTTTCGGTAGTTTTAGACCCCGCCAGCCAAGCGATGTTAAAGGGTGCGACTTTGGAATACAGCGATGGCCTACAAGGAGCCGGGTTCTCTATTACCAATCCCAACGCCGAGCGTAGTTGCGGTTGCGGGAAGTCTTTCTCGTAAAATCTCGACAATTTTAGTTACGAAAACTCACGCCGGCTATTTGCGTTTAGTTTGACTGCAGCGCATTTAGTTGCTTGACCATTTCTTCTCGCCCAAACGCTCCGTCGAGTCGGCCAACAACAGTGCCCGTACCATCAACGGTAAAAAACCAAGGTTCAGATTCGATCCCCCACGCTTCAACCGTAGGGGAGAGTTCAACTCCGCGATTCGATTTGTAAATCTCTACGTGAACAAAAGTTATTTCGGGATACTTTTTGTAAATCTTTAACAACTCATTGAGTACTGGGCCACAGTATTGCGACTGACAAAGAGCTGGAGTCGCGAATAAAACCGCTACCGGTTTGCCGGTTCCGATAACAGTGTCGAGCGAAGTTTTGTGCAAAGCGCACGGCGGCTCTCGAGTGCAGATCGGGTTGACGCCCATAGTCTCACTGGGGGTAGGGGAAGCGGACTTGCTGGCGAGAGTTCCCACGATGGGCCCGATGGGGGTTGATTGCACTTGAAGGGCGAAGGGAACCTTTTCTCCTCGGGTTATCAAGCGTGCTTTCCAAATCCCGGCCGTGGGTAAGACCGGTTCGGAGACGTAAACCCCGCGCCCTCCAGGAAGCCCCGAGCGGTAGAGCTTGGTGTCTAAAACCTTGGTTTCACTCGACTCGGGTGCTTGAATTTCTATTTTCGCCGGTGAGGACGAGTCGTACTTTTTACCTACTGCGACCGCGAGGACCAAGCGCTGGGGAAGAGGTGAGGCGTATAAATCGCTGGAAAGAACGAGTGGGCTTATGTCGCGGTTTTGAGTGGGGAGTGCCCCCGCGACCTTGGCCGATAGGGCCACCAGTGCGACTGAGCCGGTGGCAAGAATAAATGTTCGTCGACTCAGTTCGGGCTCAGACATACCACTATCTTGGCCGAGTGTGGAGCAAAAATCTGTACGGGCAACTTTTACCTGTGACGGTAAAGCCGTAGACCTATCGGTGAGTGAGGGCGAGACTTTGCTTTCGGTCTTGCGAGAGCGATTGGGAGTGGTCTCGGCCAAAGACGGCTGCTCGCCCCAAGGACAATGTGGGTGTTGCACGGTGTTGGTCGACGGAGAGCCTCGGCTGGCGTGTGTCACTCCGGTAGCTCGAGTAGTTGACCGAGCGGTTACCACTCTTGACGGCTTACCGAACGACTTGCGCGAATCATTATCGGCCGCCTTTGTAGCCGCAGGGGCGTCGCAGTGCGGATTTTGTACGCCCGGGATCATGGTGCGCGCCGCGGCTTTGTTAGAAAAGGCCAACGGTTCGCTCGAACCCGCAACAGTCAATAAAGCGTTGGCCGCTCACTTATGTCGTTGTACGGGGTGGCTCAGTATTAGCCACGCGCTGACGAGTTTTGGTTCGCCGATAGTTGGCGAACGAGATTTGGACGCAGCCGCTCTGAGAGCCGAGATAGAAGGCGGGGTTCACCAAGCAGTGGGTGCTTCGGTGGCCTTAGGCCAAGGGGGTTTCGCCGACGACACTGCTCCGCGTGACGCTCTCGTCGCGGTTCCCCTCCCGCCCGGGTCTTTGGCGCCATCGGTTCACGCCGCCGGTATCGATTGGGTGGTAGCGGACTCGGTCAGGTCGGCGCGAGCTAGATCAGAAAAGATTCCGGGTCGGCGCACCACGCGTGCCGCGTCGGCCCCTTTGGCCTTGGCGCCGCTACCTAAAGGCGGAGCTCGACTGGCCACCGGTTGGGTTGAGCCCGCGTACTTAGAGCCCGACGCGTCTTGGTGTAGCCCGGGCCAGTTGCCCGCTAGCCCTCTCGCCCAAGGCGGAGCTTTTGGCGCCAAAGAGTCGTCGCCCGTAGCCCAAGCGGCCCAAGAACTGTCGAACCATTTCAATACTTCAGTGCGGGTGCTTTGGGCGCGTGAAGATGTGGTTCGGTTGGGCCCAAAACGACCACCAATTTCGGCTACGGCTAAATACGCCAACCAAACAATCGAAATTGTGGGAAAAATAATTAGCACCTCAGTTCCAGTTTTGGCTGGCCCGACTCCCTACGCGTTATCTATAAATCAATCGTGGGAGTTAGTGGATAGGCCGGGACCCAAAACTTCGGCGGCAATGAGAGCGTTCCCGTTGGCTGAACTCACCGTACTAATAGACAGTGCTCTGGGTGCGGCGGGAGTAAACCGAGCCGACATCGTGCGAGACGATCGAGTGGCTGCGGTGTTGCTGTCTTCGTGCGCGCAAGAGCCAGAAAGTGGAGCACTAGCGGGGGCGCACGTTGTTATTAGCCCAGAATCTGGGGCGATCGAGAAAGTTGAAGTTCGCGTTGCCGCCGGTGATCCGCTCGACGAAGTAGTGCTGCGTTCTTATTGTGTAGGCGCTGCTCACATGGCTCTCAGTTGGGTGTTGCGCGAAAGTTTGACGGTTGATTCCGAAACCGGAGAAGTGCTCGACCTAACTATTCGCTCTTTCGACATCTTGCCCGCCGGGCAAACTCCTCTAGTCGAGGTGGCCATTATCGATGACCCCGGCGCCGCGCGACCTTATGCTCGCGATGCCGTATTCGCCGCCGTGGCCGCCGCTATTACCCAAGCAGCGGGGATCGTGGGTACGCCCATCGAGTCCTTCCCTGCCGACACCGCGTGCGGCCAGAGGCTTCTGGGCCGCTAAGGCCCAACAATCGGCGCCCAGGCGCGCTAGCGTTTTGGGTAATGACTGGGGTAGTGATTTTTATAATAATTATGGTGGTCGGAATTCCGATGGCGGTTATGTTCGCCGGCGCTATTTGGAGCGCAGTTTTTGGAATGTTTACCGAAAATGATGCCGACGATCGAGCCGAAGGCACACCGTATTCACTCGACTCCTAATTTTTGTTCGATTTTATAATTCGTTCTAACGAATACGGGATTGGCCAAATCGGTAGCCCACTGAACGCACGGTTTGAATAAGCCCCGCGTGTTCTTCCCCTAGTTTCGCGCGCAGCCGCCGCACATGAACATCGACCGTGCGCGCCCCACCGTAGTATTCGTAGCCCCAAACCCGGGAAAGGAGTTGTTCGCGGTTAAACACTTTCCCCGGGTGAAGAATAAAAAATTTAAGTAGTTCGTACTCCATAAAGGTGAGGTCTAGCGGCTGATCGCCAAAAGCAGCCTGATAAGTCTCGAGGTTGAGTAACAAATCTCCGTACTCAACTATTTCGGGACGCGATCCTTTTCCGGCTCGCCAAAAAAGGTGTCGTAGCCGCACTTCTAATTCTCGGGGGTGAAAGGGCGACAAACAAAAGTCATCGAATATGTCTTCTCGCAGTTCGAGTTCTCCGAGTTGTGCTCCAGTTATTAAGAGAAGTAACGGTTCGATGGAGTTATCGCGTTTTCTAATTGATCGGCACATCGTGAGCGCGCCTTCAGGATCATCCTCAGTAGAAATAACGGCTCCCGCCCAACCGTCTTCGGGTTCGCTCGCAAGAGCCACCGCGGGGTTTTTGCAAGCCTGCCAAGCGTGGCCGGCCAAGTCGAGCGTTTGTACTAATAAAGCAGGGGGAGGATCGGGGAAAACGAGAAGGGTTTCAGAACTCACAGCCCCAGCCTTAGAGAGTGCCTAAATAGCGGTCCAGTTCGTACGGAGTTACTTGGGCACGGTAGTCCGACCATTCGGCGCGTTTGTTGCGGATGAAGTATTCGAAGACGTGTTCCCCGAGGGCGTCGGCTAATAACTCCGAGCCCTCCATTAGGTCAATAGCCTCGCCGAGTGATTGGGGGAGAGCCATGATGCCTTCACGAGCGCGCTCTTCGTCAGACATTTGAAAAATATTGTTCGCCGCCTCCGGTGCTAATTCGTAGCCTTCTTTGATTCCCTTGAGCCCCGCAGCCAAAATAACGGAGAAGGCCAGGTACGGGTTGCACGCGGGGTCGGGCGAACGGAACTCGACTCGAGTTGAACTCTCTTTCCCCCGCTTGGCGATCGGTACTCGCACCAGGGCTGAGCGGTTATTGCGGGCCCAGCACACATACGCCGGTGCTTCGTAGCGCACATTGAGTCGCTTGTAGGAGTTGACCCACTGATTAGTTACTGCGGTTATTTCCCGTGCGTGTTTTAGTAGGCCGGCGATAAACGCTTGACCAGTTTTGGACAGCCCTGCGGGGTCGCGGGGATCATAAAAAGCGTTTTCGTCACCCTCGAATAATGAGAAGTGAGTATGCATCCCCGAACCAAAGTCACCGGCAATGGGCTTGGGCATGAAAGTTGCGTAGACACCAAGTTCGGCCGCTACTTCTTTAACCGCGAGCCGGAAAGTCATGACGTTGTCGGCCATGTTGAGGGCGTCGGTATAACGCAAGTCGATTTCGTGCTGGCTAGGACCTAATTCGTGAAAGCTGTACTCCACCGGAATTCCTAGGGCCTCTAAAGTCATAATCGTTTTTTTGCGCAAACTAGAAACCATGTCGTGCTGAGTAAGGTCAAAAAACCCTGCGTGATCCAGAGGAATGGTCGACGAGGAATTCTCGAAGTAGAAGAATTCCATTTCGGGTCCCGCGTAGAAAGTGAATCCCATTTCGCGGGCTCGGTCGAGATTTCGTTTTAATACTTGACGTGGGTCGCCGGCAAAGGGTTCTCCCGAGATACGAGTGATGTCACAAAAGATTCGCGCCACGGGCGTATCACCGTCGCCCCAGGGAAGAATCTCAAATGTGGTGGCATCAGGAACCGCCAACATGTCGGACTCTTGTACTCGGCTGTAACCCTCAATCGCGGATCCATCGAAAGTCATTCCCTCTTCGAGGGCCGTTTCGAGTTCGGCGGGAGTTATGGCAAAACTTTTAAGAAAACCTAAAACGTCAGTAAACCAGAGGCGGACAAATCGCACCCCTCGTTCTTCAACCGTTTTTAAGACGTAATCAGTCTGTGCGGACATGGCTCTAGTGTGACAGGTCGGCCGAATCTAGTCCTAAGTATTATTACGGCGGGATTACCGAGGCGAACGGGCTACCACGCCCTGAGCGACTTTAATCAGGCGCTTTAAGTCACCCGCGCTGGTTTTAGTGGCTCCGGCCCCCACCCACCCGAGAGAAAATACCAATTTCTTCGTCGCCTGAACCAATAGTTGTCCGGCGGTGGAGTTGAAGTAGGCCGCTTGGCCCAAGTTGTCGACATCTTTTATTGTGTCGCCGGCCAAGTCAGAATAAGCCCGCTCGTCTTCGAACGCCGCTTGCGCGCTTGCGCGCCCGCTGAAACCAAAGGGGTAGACCTGATTGGAAGAAATGATCCCTCCCGGGGGCTGGGTATGGTCAACTCCAACTTCTGCGGAACAGCCAAACTTTCCGATTATCCCCGTTCCGGGGATTACGACGGCTGGTTTCCCAAACTGCCGGCCAATTTCACTCGCCGATAACAGTGTGCAGGCATTTCCCAATTTAACCCGCGGCCCCTTGGCGGCTTTTGTTGCCACCGCTGGCGAAAGGGAAAAGGTCAGGGCCACTAAAACGGCGGTACTGATCCCCAGCAACTTAGGGCCAAGATTCTTTGTTATCGCCACGGGCGTCTCCTAGTAGAGGAAGTTGTTAGAACTAGAAACTTTAGTGGAGTGCCTTCCCTTGGTGTCCGCGAGGTTTTCGAACCTGATTGCCGTTATCAGATTTGAGTATCCAAAACCCCCGCCTATCCTTGGGGATATGAGTCGATTGCGCATCGCTATCGCCCAACTCAATCTGGTGGTGGGCGATCTGGGCGCGAACGCGGTCGTAATTAAGAACGCAATAACGCGAGCGGAAGAGTCTGGTTGCGACTTAGTGGTATTCCCTGAGTTAGCCCTCACTAGTTATCCACCCGAAGACCTAGTGTTGCGGCCGGCTTTCGTCGATCAAGTAGCCGAAACGTTGGATCAAGTTGCGGCCCACACCGGAAATGCTCTTGCAGTAATTGGGTTTACCGAAAGAGTAGAGGGAGAAACTCCCAACCTGGCTAATTCAGTCGCGCTGTGTGTGTCCGGGAAAGTCATTGGCGTATACCGCAAACAAAAACTGCCCAACTATTCCGTATTTGATGAGGCCCGTTATTTCGTCCCGGGTACGCAAGACGGTCCGCTCTTGTCAATAAAGAAAATACGAGTGGCAGTTTCTATTTGTGAAGACATCTGGAGTGCTGATGGGCCAGTTCCGCGTCAGTGTGCTGCCGGCGCCGATCTAGTAATTAATGTCAACGCCTCGCCTTATTATGCCGGCCGACTGGCGATGCGGGAAGAGATGTTGACTGAACGCACTCGCCAGACGGGTGTTCCTGTGTTGTCGGTCAATCTGGTCGGTGGCCAAGACGAACTGGTTTTTGATGGCGGATCGATGTTGGTTGACCGCGATGGGCAAGTAGTGGCGCGGGCGCGCCAGTTTGAAGAAGATCTTATGATTTTCGACTTCGACGTTTTGCCCCAAGAGAAAACCTCTGATTTACCCGAAATAGAAGTTTCTCCGTCAGCGCCGGAGGAAGAACCTGACTTCAATTTCACTCCTCGGCTTGAGCCGGTGTTGTCTCCCGATAGCGAGATCTACGCCGCTTTAGTACTGGGAACTCGCGACTACGTGCGCAAAAATGGTTTCTCCGAGGTCATTTTGGGCTTGTCGGGAGGTATCGATTCGTCGCTGGTGGCCGCTATCGCCGTCGATGCTCTCGGCGCCGACCGAGTCACGGGGGTGCTTATGCCTTCTCGTTTCTCCAGTGCCGGGAGTATCACCGACGCCACCGAATTGGCGGCCAATCTTGGCTTGGCCACCTTGACGATTCCCATTGAACCCGCCCACGATGCTTTTTTGTCGATGTTGGCGGAAACTTTTACGGGTTCTGAGTCTGGGCTTGCGGAAGAAAATCTTCAAGCCCGAATTCGGGGCACCATATTAATGACTATCTCCAATAAATTTGGAGCGATGGTACTAACTACAGGCAACAAGAGTGAGATTGCGGTTGGCTACTCAACTCTTTATGGCGATATGGCCGGTGGTTTTGCGGTAATAAAAGATGTTTCTAAGACTCAAGTAGTCGCACTGTGTCGCGATCGTAATAGGCAATCCGAGGGAGAATTGATTCCGTTATCGGTAATCAATAAACCCCCGAGTGCCGAATTGCGCCCCGACCAACTAGATAGCGATTCGCTTCCTTCCTACGACGTGCTGGATTCGATAATTGAAGCGTACGTAGAAGGCGATTTATCGCTCGCGGACATAATCGCCAGTGGTGCCGACCCAGATACGGTGCGTCAAGTCGCGGGTTTGATTGATCGCAACGAATACAAACGACGCCAAGGTGCCCCCGGGGTGCGAGTTTCGCCCAAAGCATTCGGGAAAGATCGTCGACTCCCCATTACTAATCGCTGGTCAAGTTAGAGCAGTGACAATTCGACGCTATTACGGCGAGCTGGCCTTGGTGATAGCCGCTTTCTTTTACGGCTCCACCTTCCCCCTAGTCAAAGATGCGCTAGTCGGCTTAACTCCGATGGGCTATTTATTTTTGCGCTTCGCGGTTGCGACGTTGGCGCTTATGCCTTTTGCGGTGGTCATCGCCCGCTCTAAGCGCCAAAACCGGCGAATGTTACTGAAGGTGGGTTTTATCGCGGGGATTTTGCTCTTCATTGGTTACATTACCCAAACGGTCGGGCTGCAGTACACCACGCCATCGACCTCAGCCTTTTTTACCAGCATGGGGGCGTGCTTTGTTCCGATCATAGAAGCGGTAGTGCGCCGCCATATTCCGTCCCCAGTGGTCATAGTCGGAATTGCTATCGCTACCGTCGGACTCTATTTGCTCAACGGGGCCAACTTGGATATCGGTTGGGGGATTTCCCTAACTTTAGTGTGTGCGTTATTTTTTGCCGGCTGGGTGGTTTACATCGGTGCGTACGCTAATCGACTTAACCCAATTTCTCTGACCACTGTTCAACTAGTTGTGGTAACAGTATTTTGTTTTCCCGCGGCCCTAGGTCAAGGAATTGGCTCGGTCGACAACTTGGCCATATTCGCCATTGTGTTTACTGGAATCGGATGTTCGGCTATCGCTTTTTCTCTCCAGACCTACAGTCAGCGCCGCATTTCACCCAGTCGCACGGCACTCATACTTTTACTGGAGCCAGTCTTTGCGGTAATTGTTAGTGCCCTATACGGAGAGCACTTCGGAGCTATTTCTATTTTGGGTGCTGTCGTCATTCTCGTTGGTATTTCCATAACCGAATTTGGTCCCGGTCGTCGTAAAGCCGAAGCGGCCGACGTCGAAGCTGAATCCGAGCTCGAGTCGAGGCTCCACTAAAAAATCTAGGTTCGCCGAGATTGCCCAAAACTCCGAACTCGGCCTGATTTTTTCCCTTTTACTCCTAGGGCAAAAACGGCGAGCCCGTATTTGACCTGATACCGAATAAAGGATTTGGAGCCCCTTGACGACACCCGTATGGTGGAAGTCTCCCGTTTCATAATTTGGGACCGCAAATACTCGACCTACCGAAAGGCTCAACCCGTGGCCAGAGCTCGCACCGAGCGCGACGAAGAAGATCTAGTTCGCCTGTATCTCACCGATATTGGCCAGTACCCGCTGCTGACTAAGGACGACGAAGTTCGTCTTGCCCAAGAAATCGA
>Ga0049084_10001107_pt1 | contig 10976 bp, 5 predicted proteins | sample GreLakmeON33MSRF_FD_66720 | JGI IMG/M metagenome (GOLD analysis project Ga0049084, IMG submission 66720) | Freshwater lentic microbial communities from great Laurentian Lakes, MI, USA - Great Lakes metaG ON33MSRF | ecosystem: Environmental > Aquatic > Freshwater > Lake | place: Great Lakes... | reverse complement strand
GGGAAGAAAGCCCGCGCCCCACAACCGCGAGTAAAGCGGCTGATCGCGCGAGGCATTCTTCGACACCAGCACGATGAACGCCGGCAGGTTATCATTGAGACTGCCGAGGCCATACGAAGCCCACGCGCCCATCGAGGGCCGGCCGGGCACCTGATTCCCGGAGCAGAAAAAAGTGATCGCCGGATCGTGATTGATCGCCTCGGTGTGCATGGTGCGGATCAGGCAAATGTCGTCAGCGATCTTCTGGGTGTAGGGCAGGGTGTCGCTGATCTCCATGCCGCAGCGGCCGCTCTTGGTGAAGTTTGCGAACGATCCGGCCATCGGCAGCAGGCTCTGGTTGCCGCTCATGGTGGAGAGGCGTTGATTGCCGATGACTTCCTTTGGGAGTGCCTTGCCGTGGCCGGCGCGGAGAACGGGTTTGAAATCGAAGGTCTCCAGATGCGAAGGACCGCCCGCCTGGAAAAGGTAAATCACCCGCTTCGCCTTCGGCGCGAAATGTGGCGCGCTGAGCACGCCGGGACGCGCTGCGGCGCGAACGTCGGTCCCGAGCAGGCGGGCCATCGCGAGCGAGCCAAGGCCAAGTCCGATTTTTCCGAGAAAGTGGCGGCGCGTGGAGCGCATGAGATCGTCGTAGGCAGGTTTCATAATCGTTCAGCGATTGGTGATGGCCGCGTCCGAGGTGAGGAGGGTGGAGCAGACGATGGTCATGGCGGCGAGCGCGGGATTTTCCTCGCCACACACGGCTTTGGCGGCGGGCAGGTTGGCAGTGTAGTGCTCGAGCTGCCGCGCGTGGAGCGCACGCAGGGCCGCCAGTTCCGGCGGGGCGGCGGAGCGCGAGGTGAGGAGCAGGAAGGCGCGCTGCATTTGCGCGTCCACGCCCTCGGGCTGTTCCTTGATGGCACGTCGGGCGAGCTGCCGCGCACATTCGAAGAAGCTCTGGTCGTTCAGGAAAATCAGCGGCTGCAGCGGCGTGTTGGTCGTCAGCCGGCGCGGCTGGCAAATCTCGCGGCTACCGGCATCGAGCATGATCATGCTGGGCGGCGGCGCGGTGCGTTTGCGGTAGGTGTAGAGGCTGCGGCGATGCAGTCCTTCGCCGGTGTCGGGCTTATAGTCGCCGCCCGACGCGCCCGACTCCGACCACACTCCCGCCGGCTGCCAAGGCTTGACGCTCGGACCGCCGACTTTTTCCACCAGCAGGCCCGAAGCGAACAATACGTGGTCGCGAATGGCTTCTCCCGTCAGCCGATATGATGGTCCGCGCGAGAGTAGCGTATTCTTCGGATCTTTCTCCCGCTTTTCCGGGGTTCCCGCCGACGACTGCCGGAAGGTTGCACTCAGCAAGATTCTTTTGAGCATTCGCTTCACGTCCCAGCCGGTGTGGGAAAAATCGTGGGCCAGCGTGTCGAGCAATTCCTGGTGTGACGGTGCGTCGCCCTGCTGGCCGAAATTCTCCTGCGTGGCCACAATCCCGTTTCCAAAACATTGCATCCACAGCCGGTTCACCGCCACGCGCGAAACGAGCGGATTGTTCGCATCCGTCATCCACTGTGCGAGGCCGAGGCGGTTCCTCGGGGCCCTGGCGTCGAACGGCATGATGTCCGTCGGGGGCGCAGGCTCCACCGGACGGTTCGGGTCCGGCGAGGCGTAGTCGCCGCGTTTCAGGACGTGGAACTGCCGTGGATGCGGCGACTCCTTCATGACCATGATCAGCGGAATGCGATGAAGATAGTCGTCCTCCAGATTCTTGCGCGCGGCGATCACCACCCGCCCGGCTTGTGCCGTTTCCTCATGCACCCGCGCCAGCCAATGCTCGCGCACCACCGCCTTCGCCGCCGCGTTGCCGGCCTTAGCTGACTTGATCGTCGCTTCGAGTGCGGGCTGATGCAAATCCGCCACCTCCAGCGGCGACAGGGCTTGGCGGAAAATCTTCAACTCATCGATCCATCCGCCGGCGAATCCCCGGTCGTCGCGCGGTCGGGCGCCCACCCGCATGACATCCGTCGCGATGCTCTTGTCGAGATGATCATGCCGCACCGTCGCGGCCACCGGCTTGCCATCGTAGTAAATTTTCAACCCGGCCGCCGAGGAGGAGCCGTCGTAGGTCACCGTGACATGCACCCATTTGCCCACCGGAAATTCCGCGGGCGTTTCCACCGAGGCCGCGCAGCCGGGCCACAGGTGGATGCAACTCCACCGCAGCTTGCCGTTCTCCAGGAGCAGTTCGAATCCAGCCGCGTCCGCCATCTGCGAAAACAGCCCCGGCCCCGTATGCAAAATGAGCGCGCGCTCCTTTCGCTCCGACGAGAAAAGGCGCAACGAAATGCTCAATTCGTGGTGGCGGGTGATTCCTTTCACTCCATCCAACTGGAGCACCGTATCGCCGTCGAACTCCATCGCACCTCCCACCGCCCCCGGCACGGCCGTGAGTTTGCCGCCCGAGACCGCCCCCGCCGCGGCCTTCGGCACCGTGTTCGACATCTTCCCGCCCGTCGCCGCATCCAGCGGGAAATGATCCGAGGGCGCGGGCGGAGTGATGGCCGCGGCGGCCGCGAACCATTGCTCGAACGCGGCGTCGCGACCGGCCGGCGTCTTCTGCGCGACCGCCAGCGCGCCGGCCAGCGCGGCCCGGCGTTTCTCAATTTCCGCAGTGTGCTCCGGTCCGGTCAGGCGCATGGAAGGTTCCGGAGCCGTCGTGGAAATGGAGTATGGAAAAAGCCCGCACTCATCCACCTGCCCGAACATCGCGGCCATGCTGTAATAAGCCGTTTGCGGCAACGGGTCATATTTATGATCGTGACACTTGGCGCACTCCATGGTCAGGCCTAGGAAGGCCGTCCCGGTGGTGTGAACGCGGTCGGAAATGTATTCCTGTCGAAATTCCTGCTCAATGGAGCCGCCTTCCTGCGTCTGGCGGTGCAGTCGGTTGAACGTCGTCGCCAGCCGCTGCTCCTGCGTGGCATCTGGCAGAAGATCGCCCGCGGTCTGCCAGGTCACGAACTGGTCGTAGGGCAGGTTGTTGTTGAAGGCACGGATCACCCAGTCGCGCCACGGCCACACGAAGCAACCGTTGTCTGACTGATACCCAAACGTGTCCGCAAAGCGCGCGACCTCCATCCAGTCGAGGGCCATCCGCTCGCCGTAGCGTGGCGAAGCCAGCAGCGCGTCCACCTTTTTCTCATAGGCATTCGGCGAAGCGTCCCCGAGGAATGCCGCGATCTGCTCCGGCGTCGGCGGCAGCCCGGTCACCACGAACGACACTCGCCGCAGCAGCGCCGCGCGATCGGCCTCCGGATTGGGCGTGAGCTTCTGCTCCTCCAGCTTTTGCAGGATGAAGCGGTCAATATCGTCCTTCGCCCAGGCCGCGCTTTTCACGGCAGGGGCAGGATGCTTCCGGGGAGGGGGAAATGCCCAATGGCTCGCATAGACTGCGCCCTCGTCAATCCAGCGCACGAGTAATTCACGCTCTTTGGAGGAGAGCGGGCGGTTCAACTTCGCCGGCGGCATGATCTCGTCCGGATCCGTGCTGTGAATGCGTTCAAAGAGCGCGCTCTCCTTCGACTTGCCAGGCACAATGGCCCGTTGGCCGCTTTTCAAAACCGCCGTCGCGCCTTCCATCGTGTCGAGCCGCAAGCCCGCCTTGCGCTTTTCGCCGTCGGGCCCGTGACAGGCCAAGCACCGGTCGGACAGGATCGGCCGCACGTCGCGGTTGAAATCCACTGCGCCCCGCGCAAGGGGTAGCGGGAGCAGGAGGCAGAGCAGTATCGTGCGCACAGGTATCATAAGTTTTCGGCGGAGGTGCAGTTTCCATCCGCCAGCGGGTCCAAGCATAGTCAGGTTTGCACCTGTCTGATAATTGTTTTTTGATGCAGCAAGGTTCCGCACTACCTGACGGAAGAAAAGACAGACTTTTTCATTTCCCGGGTGAAACATTTTTGAACACCGGCTCCATCGCCTCCGCCAATTCGGAGTTTGGGTGAAAATGGTAAATGGTAAACCGGCCACGCGGCTTGGGCTTTGACGAACGCCTGCCTGCTCATTCAACCGGCTTGCGTGGAACTTTTTCTTCCACCATGGACGCATGGTAAATGAACGCGGCGAGGATGGTGGAGATTTGTTTCATGTCGTCGGCCTGAATGCGGTCGAACACGTCGGCGTTGGAATGGTGCGTGCGCGTCCAGTAATCAAGCGGGTCCTGGATGAACTGGAAGCCGGGCAGGCCGATGCCGTCGAACGATTGGTGATCGGTGCCGGCGGTGTTGCCGTAGGTCAGCGTTTCCGCGCCCAGGTCGGAGAACGGTTGCAGCCATTTGCGAAAGAGCGGGCGGACCGATTCGTTGCCCTGCATGTAAACACCACGTATTTTGCCCGTCCCGTTGTCGAGGTTGAAGTAGGCGGAGAACTTCTCATATTCAGCCGTGCGCACTAACTTTTTGGTGACGGCATTGGTTGCAGCCGGCGTCGTCAGGCGCGGAGCCTTGCCCTCGTCGCGCGGTGATCGCGCGGTCACCACACTGGTCAGGTTGGTGTAGTAACCGAGGTGTTTCGCCACGTAGGCCTTTGACCCAAGCAGGTTCTGCTCTTCGCCGCTCCACAGGCCGATGCGGATGGTGCGGCGGGGTTGAAGGTTCAGCGCCTTGAGAATTCGCACCGCCTCCATCGTGGCCGCCACGCCCGCGCCGTTGTCGGTCGCGCCAGTTCCGGAATGCCAGGAGTCGAGGTGCGCGCCCAGCATCACCACTTCTGCTTTCAAATCGCTGCCGGGAATTTCCGCGATGGTGTTGTAAGCCATCGGATCCTCGGAGTGGAATCGAACCTGAAGATCGACGGCCATCTTCAACTTCTCGCCGTGCCGGATCATCCGGACGAGACGGTTGTAATCTTCCGTGGCCAGAGCGATCTGCGGGGGCATGACTGGTGCGTTGGTAGCCCACGGTTGGCGCGACGCCGGGGCCGGGGAGTTGGTGCCGGCAGGGGGTGCGAGTGGAACCGACGCCTGTTCGACGAACAGGGTGCCTCCGTCTCCTTGCGAACTCGGAGTGACCACGAGCGCCGCGCCCTCGCTCGTGACAAAGGACAGGGCGCGACCGGATGGCAGCGCGGCCGAACTGTTGGTGCGTTGCGCCGCGCCTGCATCAGCCTTCGCGGTGTTGGTGATGGCTGGAGCGGGCTTGGGGGTGACGATGTTGGTCGGGCCGATGTTGCTTTTGGGGGTGGCCGTGTTGGTGGACGGGGGATTGATCGGGGCAGACGCGCGGCCCGGGGTGAAGGGCCGCGTGTCCGTCGGTCCGGCGTTGGCCATGCGCAGAAGATTGGATTCGCCAATGCGGCTTGCAAGCGGCTCGAAACGCAGTTTCACCTCGCGCGCTGAATCCATCAGAACAATCGCGCCTTGGAGGTGGCCTTTGTATTTGTCCAGATCCCCCTCCGTCTTCGCCTCGAACAAAATCACTTCGGCAGTGATCGGCTGGGCCAGGCCGGGGGTCCACGCTTTCGGTGCGGCGATGAGCGGGAAAGCCTGCGGCTCGATCACCTGCGCGGAAAACCGTTGCAACGACCATCCCCGTCCGAACGGTCCCCACGCCTCAAGGTGCGCGTTGGTCAGGCCCCAGGTCACCAGCGTGTCGCGCGTCCAGGCGTTCGCGCGGCGAAGATTAGGCGAACCGGTGAGGCGCGGCCCGATCACGTCCGAAAGATAGCTCAGAGTCTTCATCACCTGCGAGCGGTTGAGCCCTTCGTCCCGGATGCGGGCGATCGGATCGCCGCCGCCGGATTGGTTGAGAGGCGAGACGGCGTTGGTGGCTGGCGCGGCGGCAGAGGGAACGGTGGTCGCGAAGAGTGCGCAGCCAAGAGCGACGGCAAGAAGAAAGTTCGTTAATACAGATCTCATAGTTTATCTCTCTGGTTGGTGAAGCCGCTGGAGATCGGTGCAGCATGGAGACATGCGCCCCTGAATCAAGCCGTAGTTGGCGAATTGTTGGCGCGGTCCCGGAGTTTGCAACGGAAGCGCCGCGTGCCATTCACGGTCGCGGTTGCTTCAAGGAAGCTTCAGATAAGCCTGGGCCAGCTCCTCACCCAGCAGCAAGGTTCCCGCCGTGCCGAAATGCAGCCGGCCATGCGGCAGATGTCCTGTCTTGACCATGAAGACCCGCGGTTCGGACTGGGCCATGGTGTTGAGGGAAGAGTTCATAACCTCCATGTTTCGCCAGATGGCGCGGGGATGTTGCTCGGAGATGAACCACGGGAGGGTCGGCTGTTTGAGGTCAAGGCGGACCTGGGCGATGAGTTCCTTCATCCAGACGGCGTGCTTTTGTCGATAGGGTCCGAAGTAAGTGTCGTTCTCCCCGGTGTGCCAGAAGACGCCTTCCAAGGTGCAATCGTATCCCTGCCGGGTCAGGTCTTCGACCGACTCGCGGAGGAACGTGATGAATTTCGGATAAAGATCACGTCGGCTTTCGGGCGACCCCCGGGGAAACCAGTCCGGGCCTTGGGCGCCGCTGTGGGTGAATTTGACAATGGCAACCCCCTCCTTGGCGCCAATCGATTTCCGGAGGCGAGCGCCGAAGCTGAGTTCCGGTCCGAAGTTGCCGAGATAGTCCACGGGGCCCAGGGGTTCCCATGAACGGGAAGCTTTAACACCGCCGCCGAGAGAATAGCGAAAGAGGACATTCTCCTGGGCCTGGACGAGCGACTCGAATCCAGCAGCCTGGGAAATCTCCGAGACAAACGAATCTTCACCCTCCACGTTCCGCTGGCCGGCCAGCACGAACAGACGCACGCGGGATTGCCGGACGAGGGGCAGCCCATTTTTGAAGGCGCGCCCTTTGGTGACCGGCGCCCGGCCGATGCTCCCAAGGTAAGCCGCGATGAAGGCCTCGCCCATCTGCAACTGTCCCTGGGTTCCAAAGTGATAATGCGGCTGACCGCTGCCCATCACTTCAAAAGCCAGATGCGAGGTGGGCACCCAGTGGAGCAGTCCGTCCGCCCGCAACACCGTGTCCTGTTGCTGTCGGAGAACGGCGAGGTTGTGGCGATGGTCCATGCCCCAGATGCCCTTCTCGCTGACCTCGGCGATGAACAATTTCAACTCTGGCGCGCGGAGATCCTTCCGGAGCCGTTTGATTAAGGTATTAAGACCGGCCGAGTAATTTGTGCCGAGGTTGCGGTCGAGCATGTCGTTTTCCCCCTGGTGCCACATCACGCCCTCGAGCCGGTAGTTGACTCCGCGCTTTTCCAGTTCCTGAAGCGCTGCCCGAATCAACTGGAGTGTCCGTGGATACAGTTTCTGGCCTTTGTCGGGCGCTTCCGGATTCCAGTCAAAAGCGACGGTGGTGCCACCGACGGCGGACTTGATGATCGCCAGGGGTGAATCGTCATGTTTTTTGAGAAGCCGCGCAAACGTCAGTTCGGAGCCAAAAGAACGGAGCGGTTGCAGCGGACTCCAGCCTTTGAACGAATCCTGACCGGCGGGAGCAAGAGTGCAGTAGAGAACATCGGGCTGCGGTGCGCCCGCTCCTTTGAACATCGAGAAATCGTCAATCCGCTCCGGTCGGGCATCGGCACCCTCCATGTTCGACTGCCCCGCAAAGATGAAGACCTTGACGGGCTTCGCTGGATCCGCCGGCGCGGCCAACAGTGAGGCACCTGCCAGAATCAGCACAAGGAGGATGCACCATGACTTCTTTACCGGGTTCACTTTCCTACACCGTTGGTTGGTCTGTGCAAGCATTGGTCCGATGCTGTTCCCGATCGTTCTGCTTGTCCAGCCCCAGTGGAGACGAAGGGCGCGGCCGGACCTTGGTCAATGGGTTCCTGATTTCCTCAGACGGTGGCGCCGCTAATATCCCGCCGCCAGCCCATCCTTGCGCGACTCGGTCGCGCCGTAATAGACGCCGTTCGAAGCTTCCCGACGGATGGCTTGGTAGCCGCCAAATGCAGCGGTTGAAGTCTTGCCAAGCCTGTGGCCGAGGTCGCGCAGGCCGGCCAGCGTCTTCTCGCTGAAGCCATTTTCCAAATTGCTCACGCCGCCGTCGGTCATTCTTGTGCCGCTCGGTTCGCTTGAGCCGGTGTGGTAAATCCGCGGGGCGTCGCCGGCTTCCTGAAGGTTCATCCCGAAATCAATCTGGTTCACGAGGACCTGCACGTGGCCCTGCGGCTGCATATCGCCGCCCATCACGCCAAAGCTCATCCACGGTTTCCCGTCGCGCGTGACAAATCCCGGGATGATCGTGTGAAAGGGGCGCTTGTGCGGCGCGTAGGCATTGGGATGCCTTTGATCCACCACGTTGAAGGCCTCGCCCCGGTCCTGAAGACAGAACCCGAGTCCGTCCGGGGTCATGCCGCTGCCCATGCCGCGATAATTGCTCTGAATGAGGGAGACCATGTTTCCCCGGCTGTCGGCGACGGTCAGGTAAATGGTGTCGCCGCCCAGACTGGGGTTGCCCGGCTCGAAAGCGGCGGCGGCGTCATTCAGGCGGATCAATTTTCTGCGCGTGGCGGCGTATTCCTTGGAAAGCAGTTGCCTGACCGGCATCTGGGCGAACGCCGGGTCACCGTAAAACCGTGCCCGGTCTTCGAAGGCCAGCTTCTTGGCCTCGATGAACACGTGCAGGTATTCCACGCTGCCGAAGCCCATTTTCCCGAGGTTGTATCCTTCCAGAATGTTCAGCATCTGAAGCACGGCCAGGCCCTGGCCGTTCGGGGGCAATTCCCAAACGTCATAGCCGCGATAATTCGTCGAGACCGGCTCGACCCACTCGGACGTGTGGTCGGCGAAATCTTTCCCGGTCAGGAAGCCCCCGTTGGTTTGCATGAACACGGCGATGGTGCGCGCGATGTCGCCACGATAAAAAGCATCGCGTCCGCCACTGGCGATTTTCTCCAGGGAACTGGCGAGGCCTGGGTTCTTGAAGACCTCGCCTTTGCGCATGGCACGGCCACCGGGAAAATAAGTCTCCTTGAAATTCGGATATTTCGCCTGCGGACTGCCGGGGCCGGGCCACTCGGCGGCGATGACTTCGCTGACGGGAAATCCCTCGCGCGCGTAGGCAATGGCCGGAGCGAGCAGCGTCTTCATCGGCAACTTGCCGAACTTCCCGTGCAATGCGAACCATCCATCCACGCAGCCGGGAACAGTTGCCGGCAATGGCCCGTAGGACGGGACCTTCGTGAGCTTTGCTTTTTTGAAGTGGTCGAGCGTGAGCGAATAGGGGGAGCGGCCGCTGCCATTGAGGCCGTGGAGTCGCTGCGATTGGGCGTCCCACACGATGGCGAAGAGGTCGCCGCCGATGCCGTTCCCGGTGGGTTCCATCAGGCCGAGAGTGGCGTTGGCCGCAATGGCGGCGTCCACGGCGGTGCCGCCCTGCTTGAGGATGTCGAGCGCAACCTGCGTGGCGAGCGGTTGACTGGTGCAGACCATCGCGTGCGGCGCAATGGTCTCGGAACGCGTGGCAAACCCCTTCGCCCCCTGACGCGGTGCGGCGAACGTTGGAGCGGTCAGCGCCAGCAGGGCGAAAACGAAGAGAGCACCGGGGTTCATCGGAGCATTGTGGCTTCCACCCGGAAATGGTCAAGCGACGCGAGGTTTCGCGAAGACGCGCAGTTTTCCCGGACAACGACCGGCGGATCAAATCGCCCGGCCCTCGTTGACGCGGCCCGTCACTCCAGCCAGAAGGCCAGGCAGGCCAGCCATCCGCCCAGCACCACGGCCAACGATCCCAGGGTGATTTGCACGACGCCGGGATTCGGCCAGACCAGCAGCACGGCCAGGACGCAGAGGAGCACATCCGCCAGGAGCAGCGGCCATTTGAGAAAGGCCAACGAGCGCGGGCGTTCCGGGCCGGGGCGTTCGCTTAACAGCGCGCGGAGGCCGGGCGGGGTGCGCGGGGTTCCGGGCGCGGGCAAGGCCGGAGCGGCCGGCTTCGCTCCGTCCAGCAAGTCTCCGAGTCCTCGGCCTAGCGCGGGTTTGGCCACGGTCAGTCTTCCGAAAAGAGGTACTCGAGATCCGTCTGCGACAGGCTCCGGGCGAAGCCTTCTTCACCGAGCACGTCGGAAATGGTCTGGGCCTTGCGCTGCTGCAGCTCCCAGATTTTTTCCTCGACGGTGCCGGGCGCGATCAGTCGGTAGGCGTTGACGGTGCGGGTCTGGCCAATGCGATGCGAGCGGTCGATGGCCTGGGCCTCGACGGCGGGATTCCACCACGGATCGTAGAGCACCACGTAGCTGGCGGTGGTGAGGTTCAGGCCGGTGCCGGCGGCGCGCAAGCTCAGCAGGAAGACGCCGGCCTTCGGATCGTCTTGAAAGGTGTTGACCACGGTCTGCCGATCCTTGGTTTCGCCGGTCAGGACGTGCGTGGGAATCTGCCGCGCGACGCATTCGGTTTCGAGGAGCCGGAGCATCTGCACAAACTGCGAGAAGATGAGGACCTTGTGGCCTTGCGCGAGCAGCGGTTCGAGCAACTCGAACAGCGTCTCGGTCTTGCCGGAAACGGAATCGTTGCCGACGAGTTTCGGATGGCAGCAAATCTGGCGCAGCCGGGTGAGCGCGGCCAGGACGTGCATTTTGCTTTTGTTGAGTCCCTTCTCGGCGACGATCTGGGAAACCTGCTCGCGGCTGCGGCGAAGTTCGGCGAGGTAAAGTTTCCGTTGCGCCTCGTCCAACTCGCAATCGCGTCGTTCCTCGATGCGGTCGGGGAGATCTTTGGCGACCTGCTGCTTGAGGCGGCGGAGCATGAGCGGGCGGAGCTTCGCGGAGAGGCGGCGGCGCGCGATGCGCTGGGTGGAGACGGCCTCCTCGCCCTGGCCCTCGACGCGCGGCTCGTAGGTCTCGTGGAAATGCTCCTGGCTGCCGAGATAGCCGGGCTGGATGAAATCGGTGATGCTCCACAAGTCGAGCAGGCGGTTTTCCAGTGGGGTGCCGGTGAGGGCGAGGCGCTGGTCGGCCTTCATCTGCTTGACCGACTGCGTGACCTGGGCGGCGGG
>Ga0049084_10001105_pt1 | contig 10978 bp, 9 predicted proteins | sample GreLakmeON33MSRF_FD_66720 | JGI IMG/M metagenome (GOLD analysis project Ga0049084, IMG submission 66720) | Freshwater lentic microbial communities from great Laurentian Lakes, MI, USA - Great Lakes metaG ON33MSRF | ecosystem: Environmental > Aquatic > Freshwater > Lake | place: Great Lakes... | reverse complement strand
TGTATTCATTTTTCGGCCGCCGGCGACATTTGCGGCGAAAAATCCCGAGGTCGGCGCCGTGCGAGCCTACCTCGATACCCAGTATAACGCTCCCACCCAGATCGAGACCATCGGCCAGGACGGACGAGTGACGAAAACGCTGTCATTGCTCGATTTGAAGAAGGTCGGTGAGCAGTGGATTCCCAAATCGTTTGAAGTGCGTGACGAAATCACCCGGGATAAGACCCGTCTCGTGGTGACGGCGGCCGCGCTCAATCTCGCATTACCGTCCGTGACGTTCGCACCGGCGAGCCTGATGGACGACATCAGTCGACCGGCCGCCGAGCGCATTCTGAAAATTTCCCCATGAGCCGCACCGCTCCGACCGATGCCGTCGTATTCGACCTCGACGGTACGCTGGTAGACAGCCTTCCGCTCGTGCTCCAGGCGATTACCTACGCGATCGAGCCCTTTGGGCCGCTCCGTCCGACCATGGAAATCTTCGCCCGACTGGGCGGCCCGCCGGAGCGATTCATGCCGGGTTTGCTCAATGATCCGCGGGATACGCCCGCGGCCTTGGTGCGGATGGAACGGTTTCACCACGAAAACCATCACATGATTCTCCCGTTTGCCGGGGTGCACGGGGTGCTCGAAACACTCCGCAACCGGGACGTCGCCCTCGCCATCTGGACCGGACGCGATCGGGAAACGACGGACTGGCTCCTCGCGCACCACGGTCTGACCGGGTATTTTGATACAGTCGTCTGCGGCGACGATTTGCCGACCCATAAGCCGGATGCAGAGGGCCTGCGCGAGATCCTCCGACGAGCCGGCGTCATGGCACCGAACGCGCTCTTCGTGGGTGATGCCGATGTGGACGTTTTAGGGGGTTTTGCCTGCCAGGTGGACACCGTGCTCATCCGTCACACTCGCGAGATCGAGGCCGATATTCTCGCGAAGTCGTGGCGTCTCGTGACAACTCCGGCGGAGGCTTACCAACTCGTCCTCGGCTGCGTCGGCGTCGAGTGACCGGCCGGTCCGTGGTCGTCCCACGGTAAGTCGCGGTGTGAGGATTCATCTTGCCGAATAAACTTTCGGGTTGCGGACCGCGGCCGGACAGTAATTGCTAGTTGGATTCCGGCTTCAACAACGCCGTCACATCATGTCAAAAAAAACACCCAAATCCTCCGCCCCGCTTACCTTTGACCTGCCGGTTTCGCTCATCTCGAGGATTGAGACCTGCCGCCGTGGTCATGCGTTCACAACTGCGAGTCAAGTTGTGCGACTGGCCCTCGACACGTTCGATTTCGAGCGTTGTGCTCCCGTTCGCGATCCGCACAAACAAATTTCCGTCCGGGTGACGTCCGCGCAACGTGCGGCGCTCAAGCGCTTCTCGCGTCAAAAGGATGCAAGTGTGGGCGAGTTGCTGCGCTGCGCGCTCGAGAGCCTGCCGTTGAAGTCAGCCAAGGCGGCGAAGTCGGCCAAATAATAGAATTAGCCGGCGCTCGTGCGCCGGTTCCATTTGGCGGCAGTCATTTGACTGCCGCTTTTTTGTGTTCGAACAGGGGCGAGCGTCACCGGGGCTTGCTTTTCCCTGAACGCAACTCTTTCGTTTTGACGTTTGTCTATGAGCAATCCTCCCGCGCAACTCTCCACTTGGGCCCGTAACGTATCGCCATCGCCGACGCTGGCCGTCGATGCGAAGGCGAAAGCACTGCAAGCCGCCGGTGAAGACGTCTGCAGTTTCGCCGCTGGCGAGCCCGACTTCGACACGCCCGAACACATCAAGGAGGCCTGCATTGCCGCGCTCAAGGGAGGCAAAACGAAATACGCGCCGACCCCCGGGATTGAGCCACTTCGCCAGGCGATCGCCGACCGTTATTTGGCAGAATACGGACTGAAGGCCGCGCCCTCGCAGGTGATTGTGTCACCGGGCGGTAAATACAGCTGCTATCTCGGGGTGCTCGCGACGTGTTCGCCGGGCGATGAGGTGATTATTCCCGCGCCATTCTGGGTCAGCTATCCCGAGATGGTGAAGCTCGCCGGGGCCACGCCGAAGTTTGTACTCGCCGATGACAAGACCGGTTTCCGCCTCACGCCTGCGATGGTCGAGGCTGCCATCACTCCGCGCACCAAGCTCCTCATCCTCAATTCCCCGTCGAATCCGACCGGCGCCGTCTACTCACGCCAAGAACTTGAGGCGATCGTGGCCGTCGCGATGAAACACAACCTCTACATTCTTTCGGACGAAATGTATGAGCACCTCGTCTATGACGGAGCGAGGCCGACGTGCATTGCGACGTTCAGCAAGGACGTTGAGGCGCGCACGATCACCGTCGCCGGTTTTTCAAAAACCTACGCGATGACCGGTTGGCGGATTGGCACGACGCTTGCACCCGCCCCGATTGCCAAGGCCATGTCCGAGTTGCAGAGCCAAATGTCCTCCAATGTCACGACGTTTGCGCAATTTGGTGCGCTCGCCGCCCTTAAAGAAAAAGAGAAAACGCAGGTTGCTTTGTCCGCGATGCTCGTCGCTTTTGATCGCCGTCGCAGACTCCTCCATGGGGAGCTCAATAAAATACCTGGGGTCTCGTGTCTGTTGGCCGAGGGTGCATTTTACCTCTTCCCCAATATTTCCAAGTTCGGTCTTACGGACCTCGATTTCTGTAATCGGCTGCTCGATACCGAGAAAGTCGCCGCCGTGCCCGGCAGCGCGTTTGGTGCCGAAGGCTATCTGCGCCTGAGTTATGCGACTAGTGATGAGATTATCCAGAAAGGGGTCGCTCGGCTGGCTCGTTTCTGTGCGAATCTGAAAGCATAAGTTTGCGGTTACGGCGAGTGCGCGGGAGGGCCAGAGTGGTCGGTGCGGGCGATTGATCGCTACGGAGGACCGTTGATCGATCGCCGATTGTTGCGGCGTCGTCCGCAGTTTCGCGGGAAGAGGTGGAGATTATTTCTCGGGGCCGGCCGCCGCCTCGCGTCGAAATGGCGACATAAAATGGCGTCCACGTGAAAGCGCGGAGACGAGGCAGTCGGGGTGTTTTTGGAGCAAAGTCCAAGCGGAAGTCATCTCCGCGTTTTTGAATCACAGTAAGGAAAGTCAAGACCCCGTGGTCTCAAAAGTGGTCTCACAACTTTTGGTCTCACGCCGGAATCCGGCCATCGCCCGCCCTGAAACCGCCCTCTCTCCGTTGTTCTAATTCTAAGTTGCGTTCAACTATCAAAAAGCCCGGTCAGCGAATGCCGAACCGGGCCTACGGAAAAGATGGGGCGGCCAACGGGACTCGAACCACCTCAGACCTGACAATGGAAAAGCCTGAATGACAGGACTTTTGAGCAGGCGAGCATCAGGGAGGAAACAGTCCAGGCCGGCAGCCGGAGCGGCGTGATGTCCGCTCAGACGGGCAACGTGTGCCGGCCAGAAATTGGTGCGGCACGGCACGCAGCTCACCTGCCAGTGATCCACCTGCTGCGGCACCGTCTCCCGCATCACACCACATGGCTCGATGCCCTGGCCGCTCTTCCGGCTCAGGTTGGAAGCCTATCTTTAACAGCCCCGCCACGATCAAAAACCGCCCCGTACGCTTCCTGCGCTTCTCGTCCGGCCGGCGCTGCATGCGATTTGTCGCACTCACGCTGATACCAGACTCCGATGCGAAAAACACCCGGAGTTAATGCGGGCGTAGCGACCGTCACGCAAGTTACGGCGTAGCTCTCGATTGGCGATCCGCGCAGGACACCCTGTGTCCGACTCAGCGGCGGCCGGAACGCCTCCGTTCCGAGCGAATCGTGAACCCGGAGGCCTCACTTCCCCGTCACCCGGTTCGCCTTCGAGCGGCCGCCTTGCCAGATGTCGTACTCGGGCGTTGAATACAAACTAAAGAAGGTTTCGAGGCGGGTCTGCAAGTCGGCTTTGGTCACTTCGGTTCCGGGTTGCCCGAACCGGTTGGCGCGCTCCGTCGGATCCACCTGCAGGTCGTAGAGTTCGTGCGGACCGTCGGGATGTCGCAGCACCAACTTCCAGCGGTCGGCGCGGATGGCGCGACAGGTTTCGAATTCGTAGAACACGGCGTTGTCCCAAACGATTTTCTTCCCCGCGAGGATCGGGGAGAAATCGCGGCCAGGCGACTTCGGTTGGGTCGGCATTTTGGCGGCCAGTCCCAGATGGCCGAGGACGCTGGGCAGGAAATCGTAATTGCTCACGAGGGCGTTGCTCGTCGTCCCGGCGGTGATGCGCCCCGGCTGATGGAAAATGTAGGGAATCTGCATCATCAGCTCGTGCGCTCCGACCGGTCGGGAGTGGTCGCCCATGCCCCACCAGCCGTTCTGGCCGCCCATCCAACCTTGGTCGGACGCGTACACAACGAGTGTGTTTTCGGTGAGGCCGTGACGCTCGAGGGTCGCCATAATTTCGCCCACGCTGTCGTCCACGCCGCTGACTTCGGCGGCCACGCGCCGGATCGCATCGAGGTTATTGTGGTATTGTTTCAATTGTCGCTGCCACGGGTGCATCGGCTCACGCGGAAAGGACGGCAGTTCCTTGTCGGCGTAGTAGGCGGCATGCCGATTCTGCGCTTTGTTGCCGAGGAGGGCGCCGAGGGAGTAGGGGCCGTTGTAGGCGAGGAAAAGAAAGAAAGGGCGCGTCGTGTTCTGCTCGATGAATTCGATGCCGCGCCGCGTCCAGAGGTCCGTGGTGTAGCCGGCTTCGGTGCGCACGGCACCGTGCTCGATCACTTCTTGATTATAAAATTCCTTGGTGTGGCCGTCGGGTTTCGTCGCCCAGAAACTGAAGCCCTCCGCAGGCGTGAGATTGGCGCCGAGGTGCCACTTGCCGCTGAGCCCGCAGGTGTAGCCGGCATCACGCAGGATTTCGCCGAGGGAAGTGAACTCTTGGAGCGTGTTGTAAGCCTGCGGCCCCATCATGAATTTTGGGTCGAGAAACGAGTGCACCCCGTGCTGCGAGGGCATGAGGCCGGTGAGAAATGTCGCGCGGGTGGGCGAGCACACGGGGTTGCTGCTGAGCGCACGCGTGAAGCGCAGTCCGTTGGCCGAGAGCCGGTCGATGTGCGGCGTGCGGATATCCTTGTTGCCATAACACCCGAGCGTCCACGCGCCTTGGTTGTCGGTCAAAATGAAGACGAGATTCACCGGCTTGGCCGGCGGCGCGGCGCGAACCGCCAGCGCCAGCGTGAACGTGAGGAGAGCGAAGAGAAGGCGGGGCATAAAGAGGGAGGAGTGGGGAAGCGGGAGGGCCCTGCGGAGCGCCGCGCGCGGCTACGGCCGCCCGATAGCGAGCAGCGTCTCAGCGGTGCGGAAGGCGAGCGTACCATCGGTCACGGTGAGCGTCGCTGGGTAGAGGCCTTCGATGCGGTGCTGAGCGACGATGGAAACCTTGCTGGTGGCGGCGCCGACGGTGACGTCGCCGGCTTCGTTGGCGCCGTAGAGGTGTTCCGCTGCCGCGAGAGCTAGGGTCGGCAGGAGCAAGTGAGGAATCGAGGCGGCGTTCATTCAGGAAATTCTGACGCCGTGGGGCGAGGGTGGTGAACGCTCAGTTTTCGCTTTTCAGAAATGCGACGAGGTTCGCCATGTCTTCCTTGGCTATCGTTTGTTCGAGGCCGTCGGGCATGAGCGAGAGGCCGGACGCGACGAGTGACGTGAGCTGACTCCGGGCGATCGACTCTTCGCTGCCGGCCGCGGTGCGCAACGTGAGGCTGGATTCGCTTTCGGCGGCGAGCCAACCGGAGAGTGAGCGTCCATCCTGAGTGACGATCGAAAGCGTTTGGTAATTCGGCGCCACTTCGTAGTTGGGCACGAGGATGTGGAGGAGAATGGTGTCGGCGGGTTGGTTGCGAATCCCCGTGAGGTCGGGGCCGACTTTACCGCCGACTCCTCGGTGCGTGTGGCAGGCGGAGCAGGTTTTTAGGAATGCCTCGCGGCCGCGGGACAGGTCGGTTGGCGCGGTGAGGAGCGGGCGATACGTGCGATAGACTTGCATGCGGTCGCCGCCTTCGAGGCTCTGGAAAAGGGTTTCGGCGCGTTGGCGCACGGTCGCATCGGCGTGCTTCAATAACTGCGTGCGTCGCACTGAAGAAATTTCGGGAGCGGTTACGATGCCGGCTTGGATTGCATCGAATAACCCGACGATCAGGGCTGGTTTCACGGTGAGCGTCGCCAGCACGGCTTCGCGTAGACGCGGGGTGTAGCCGGCCCAGTTTTCGCGTTTGATCAGCAGCGCGCCACCCCGCGGATCGCCGAGGCGTTCGAGCGCGCGCACGGCTTGCACTTGGAGGTCGGGCGGCTGGCGCGCTGCGATGAGTTGGCTGAGGGGCGCACCGGCAAAATCAAAATTCGAATGTCCGAGGAGGGCCACCGCGCTGAGGCGATCGCCGAGCAGCGCTTGAGAATCGCTCGCGCGCTCTGCGACGAAACGCAAAAAATCCCGCACGGTCCCCGCCGCGCGGCCCTCTGCTCCGAGCACCGTGGCAAACGTATCGGTTTGCCCGGCGGTCTTGGTTCCGCTCCGGCCGCGAAATCCTTCGACGAGGCCCAACACGGCCGACACCCGCGACGACAGTTCGCCTTTTTCGGAGAGCTGTTCGTTCAAGAACTGACGGCAGGAATCGAGTGACGCACCGGCGCCGAAGACGCGACCAACGTGCTCCATGACCGCGGCGATTGCGGCGGGTTTGGCCGCAGGTTCCCGTTGCAACGCTACCAGAAATGCGTCCATCCGGCCCGCGATGCCGCTGAGTACGGCGGCGCGCGTCCAGCGATCCTCGCCGTCACGCACCACGAGTGCGGCGAGGGCCGGCACGACGGTTTCATCCCGCGATCCCGCGAGTGCGAGCGCCGCGCAAAAGCGCACGCGAGCGTCGCCATCCCGGGTGGCGGCAATCGCCGCGGGCAGAAAATGAGCACCCTGTCCACTGGCGATCAGCTCACCGGCGAAGTGCAGGGCTTGTTCGCGCACGCCGGGGTGAGGATCGTTCAGCGCGGCAGCGATCGCCGTCGCGGTCAGGCTGCGGAGACTGTGTAATGTCCACAGTGCGCGGGTCCGGGACTCGGCGCGCGTTGCTTGGGTGGCGATGGTTTCGACTAGCGGCACAGCGGCGCGATCCGCGCGTTCGACCAGCCGCCGTTGGGCGTCAGCGCGCCACCATTCGTCGGGTGACTCCAGTGCGCGGACGGTCTTCGTCAGATCGTCGCGGCGATCTCGGTAGGTTGCATCGTCAGCGCTCGGCGTTGGGGTGGCGCGAACGATGCGGTAAATGCGGCCACGGTCTTTGCCGCTTTCGAAGTCGAGGAGGCCCCGCGATTCCGGCGGCACGTAACGCGGGTGGTCGATTTCGCGGCGATACATGTCGGCGAGGTAGAGCGCTCCGTCCGGGCCCTCGCCGAGAAAGACCGGTCGGAACCACACGTCGGTGCTGGCGAGAAATTCTTTTCCTGCGGCTGGCGGATCGGAGCGGAAAGCCGCGCCCTCGGGGCGGAGGACTTGGCGTTGCACGAGATTCTGGGCGGACTCGCAGATGAAAACGTTGCCCTGGTGTTCCGGGGTCAGGCCGGTGCCGCCGAAGATGAACACGCCGCTCGCCGCGGTGAACGTGCCGGCGTGCGGGGCGGCCATCAGCGACGGGATAAAATCTGCGGTGATGGTCGCGCGGCTGATGGGGAAAACCATCGCCTCGGCTTGCACCTTCGAGACCTCCTGGACGCTCTCGCTGAACGAGAGGTGCGGGTTGCGTGCTAGTTGCGCCGGTTCGAGCATGATTTGCATCACCGGATGCCGGTTGGAACAGAAGAAGCGGCGGCCAAAGGCGTCGAACGTCAGGCCGAATTGACCTCGGCCGTTGGTGTTTTCGAACGCGTAAGTGTCCGGGTCGAAGCGGCCGTCTTTGAGCGAGAACGTCACGGCGGCGCGCCCCGGGTGCGCGGGTGACGTGACCTTGCCGCCGTTGAGACCGCTGGTGACGTAGATTTTTCCATCGAGGCCAAGGGTCGGATGGCTCACGCGCAACTGGGCACTCTTGGTGGCGTCGAAGCCGGTCAGCACGATCTCGCGTTTATCCGCGACGCCGTCGCCGTCCGTGTCTTTCAGATACAGAATATCGGGGGCCGCAGTGACAAAGAGGCCGCCGCGCCAGAGGGCGAGGCCGTTGACGTAGCCGAGGTCGGTGGCGAATTCGCGGCGACGTTCGAAGCGTCCGTCACCGTCGAGATCCTCCAGCAACGCAATGCGGCCCGCAGTGGTCTGGCCGCCGCCCTCGACCGGGTCGGGGTAGCCGCGCCCCTCGGCGACAAAGAGCCGGCGGGGGCCATCGAAGACGAAGGCAACGGGATTGATCACGAGGGGTTCGGCCGCGACGAGTTCGATACGGAGACCTGCCTCGAGTTGAAACAGCTTGAGGGCCTCGTCCGGCGAGCGCGCGGGATGCCGCTCGGCGGTCGCGGCCTGCGCCAAGTGGGCTGGGAGGAACGCAACGAGGAGGCCGGCGAACTGGGCAAGGAACCACCGACCCGGGGTGTGGGCTTGAGAGCGCATGAACTATGGCTATTGAACAGGGATGAACGCGGACGCAACCTTGGGGATTCCGCTCGACCCACGATGAAAACGTTTCGCGATCTGGCTGCGGGTCTCGGCGGGTACGGCGCAGTGCTCGCGCTCAACAATCTCGAGCCGGTCGGCCGCGCGCTTTTAAAATAACACGGCGACACGGTTGTTTTTCGATCGCACGTCGGCCCGGATCGCCGCCGTACCCCAAGCGTACCCCCAGCCTGCGGAGCCATGCCCACGCTTTTTCTGCCCCGTCTGTTCGCCATCACCGGCGTAGTGCGGCTCTCCGGCCTTCGCTCCCAGACCGCTGAGGGTTCGCTGGAGGGCCGCGTGCGGCATGCCGCGACGGGCCAATCCCTCGGCAACGCCCGCGTCCTCGTGCCGGGCTCCCCGCTCGTGGCCTACAGCGATGAGGTGGGCGCGTTCCGGCTGGCCCACGTGCCGGTGAGCCCCGTCACGCGCGCAGTGTTTTTTACCGGGCTCGATGTCCGGCGAATCCCGCTCGCCCTCGCCGCCGGTCAGACGCTCGTGCAGGCCATCGATCTCATCAGCGTCGCGCGCTTCGGTCAGCCGTCGGAAACCGTGAAGCGCGCCGCCTGCGTTGTCTCCAGCACGTGACCGCCGACTACGATTGGGAGAACGGCAACTCCGTCGCCTCCGTCTCCGTGCGCGGGTTCTCGCGACCTCCACGAACGGATGGCCAACGGCATGACCCGGGTAAACGGGAAGCGAAGCCCAAAACTAAGATGCTCGAACGACGGGTGCTGGGGAACCGAGCCGTGCAGTGGGTGAGACCGAATACTGTGTGCCGAAAACTTCACCCCCAAACCTCAACCTCAGCGCCCCGCCCCGTCCGGTTCGTTGCAAACCCACGGGTAGGGACGCCCGTGCCCGCCCGTGCCACAGTCTGGAAAAGCCCAGCAATCAACGGAGGTTCGCTTGAGACAGGACCTGCGACAGCGGCGACGGCTGCAACGCATGCGGCGACGGTGAACAACGCATGCGCTAATGGTGAAGACGGGTTTCCAGACAGGAAGGCCGCGGGGCGATTTCGGAAGTCCGCAGCGCCGAGGTTGGCCTCGTGGAGGCGCGCCTGCCACTTACGGCGGCAAGATACCGGCCATGACAACGACGGCCTCTTGGCGGATGGAAAGAACGGCGCGGAGGTTGGCCTGAGCTTGGGCTAGGCGAGCTTCGTTTCGGCGGTGAATCTCGTGGGCGCGGGCCAAGCGGGATTTGATTTCGGCATCTGGTAGATTGTCGCTGACGGCGGAACGTAATGCGTCGCGCTCGGGATTTCCGGAGGAGCCACCGTTACGTTTGTTTTTTTCGGTGCCGGGGAGGGGACCACGCGAGCTGGAGCTGCTGGTCCATAAGGTGCGCCGGATTTCGTCAATGGTGGTCATGCGCTCCATGATAAGTGCCCACTCGGTATCGTCGATTACGTCGAGTTTCTCCCTCAGGCGGTCGAGGACGCGGGCTTGCGCCTCAGCCGGGTTGGCCTTGGTGCGGCGCGGATCGTAATTATCATCGCGCTTCTTGGGTTTGCCGCCGGAATCGTCACCGGTGGCGTCGCGTTTAAAAGTGCGTGCGTTCTCTTTTCCGGGTTTCTCCTGCGCATAGCCGGCGACAGGCCCGACAGCGGAGAGGACAAGACAGATGACGGCGGCACGGTAGCGTGGGGCGAAATTGGGCGCGAAGGGGTTCACGGAAGAAAAGCTAGGCGAGACGCTGGTGGCGCGGGGACGGGGGTGCAAGATTAGTCACGCAGCAAGGACGCCGCAGGGTAGGGCGGCGTTACCGTCGACCGCGTGCGAGCGCGCGGATCGGTCCGCGCTCGCCGCTCGACGCAGCACCGGAGGAATGACGGATGGGCCCGAGGCAGGGTTTGTGGGCCGGCTGGGCTATCGCCGCCAGGCTCCGGGCGTACGGCCGGTTTGCCGGCGAAACCACCGGGAGAAGTAATTAGGGTCGTCGAAACCGGATTGGCTGGCGGCCTCGGCGATGGTGGCGGTTGAGCGAAGGGCGGCTTGGGCCGTTTCCAGCCGCACGCGGTCCCGGAGGACGCGGAGGCCCAAGCCAGATTCACGTTTCAGTTTCCGATTGAGATGGTCGGGGTGGTAGCCGAATTCGCGCGCGATTTGCCCCAGGCTGACGCGGGCCGGGAGGCGTTGACGGAGCTGTTCGAACAGGGCCGAACTTGGAGCGGACTTGGCCCGCACGGGCTCAAGGAGCCGGGCAACGACGGCGAGGATAGCTGGGTAATCCGCCAGAGTGAGCCGGCCTTTGCGCGGGACACGGGACAGCAAACCATGGAGCTCGTTGAGGGTCGCGGGTGACAGCGTGCGGTGAGCCGTGCGGACGCGGGCCGCGCCCACGAGTGCGTAGTCGAGCACGAGGCAAAGTGGGTGACTTTTTCCGGCGACGGAAAAGCCATGCGGCGTG
>Ga0049084_10001104_pt1 | contig 10979 bp, 12 predicted proteins | sample GreLakmeON33MSRF_FD_66720 | JGI IMG/M metagenome (GOLD analysis project Ga0049084, IMG submission 66720) | Freshwater lentic microbial communities from great Laurentian Lakes, MI, USA - Great Lakes metaG ON33MSRF | ecosystem: Environmental > Aquatic > Freshwater > Lake | place: Great Lakes... | reverse complement strand
CCCAGCAGGTTGCGGTGCGTCAGCATGGCACCTTTGGGTACGCCTGTTGTACCGCTGGTGTAAAACAACCAGGCTAAATCGTCTGGCTGCATGTCCATGCAAGCCACAGGCGCGTGACGCAGCATGGCCTGGTAAGCGTCATCGTCAACCGATACCAAGCGCGCGGGCTGCGCCAAATCTGCCAACACCGGTTGCAAGCCTGACAACAAAGAGTCACTGGTGAACACCAGCGCCGTGCCGCAGTCTCCTGCAATTTGTCTGACTTCTTTGGGGTGCAGCTTGGCGTTCACAGGAACTGCGCACAAGCCCGCGATCCAGCTGGCAAACAGGGTTTCAAAAAACGCTGCCCGGTTTTCCATGCAAATCACCACCCGGCTGCCTGGCGGCAGGCGCAAGTCCTGCACCATGAAAGCAGCCAGCGCATGACTGCGTGCGGCAAGTTCCGCGAAGCTGAGCGAATGACCGCTGCAAGTCACCGCCGCCAGATGCGGGTGACTGCGGGCGCGGTTCAAAAAAGCATGAACTGTGTTCATACGTCCTACTCCAATAAATGACGGAGGCTCAGGCCACCTTGACAGAAATAGGCGTCAAACCAGCGATGCGCCCGTGCATGGTATCGCCGGTTTTGACCGCACCCACACCCTCAGGTGTGCCGCTGAAAATCAAATCGCCGGCTTGCAGTTCAAACAAGGTCGACAGATTGGCAATAGTTTCGTTGACAGACCATATCAAATGGCTGAGGTTACTGCTCTGGCGGGTTTCACCGTTGACATCAAGCGCAATATCTGCGCTCAGCAATTCACCTACGGCTGACTTGGGATGCAGCAAACCGACGGGCGCGCTGAAGTCAAAAGCTTTGCCAATTTCCCACGGCCGTCCTTGCTCGCGCATTTTGATTTGCAAATCGCGCCGCGTCATGTCCAGGCCGACGGCGTAAGCATAAATATGCGAAGCAGCCTGTTCAACCGCGATGTTTTTACCCCCGGTGCCGATGGCCACCACCAGCTCGATTTCATAGTGAAAATTTGCGGTCAAAGGCGGGTAAGGAATACTGACAGTTTGATCAGCAGGAACCGCCACCACAGATTGCGCGTCGCCGGGTTTGCAGAAAAAGAACGGCGGTTCGCGGTCCGGGTCAAAGCCCATTTCGCGCGCATGCGCAGCGTAGTTGCGTCCTACGCAATACACACGGCGCACGGGAAACAAGGCTGAGCTGCCGGCGACGGGCAAGGCATTGACGGCTTGCGGTTGAAAAACATAATTCATAGCGGTATACCTTTGTTAAAAAAACCATTCAAACCACAGACGTATTAGCGCCAGCGCTGAGTCCATGCTTTGTTTGATTTTGACATGGGGCTAAACCCTGAAAGCACATTAGGTATGCTTGTTGCCCTGCCCTGCGCAAAACCGGCTTTGCTGGTTCATCTTTGAAAGAATCTCAATATGGCAAGCATCTCCTTGCAGTACACACGTTTTTATTTTCAGGTGCAGCCATGAGCCTGTTACTTGGTTGTATCGCCGATGATTTCACCGGTGCCACCGACCTGGCCAACAACCTGGTTCGCGCCGGTATGCGCGTGGTGCAAACCATTGGTGTGCCGGACGCGCCCTTGCCCGCAGATTGCAACGCGGTGGTCATTGCGCTGAAGTCGCGCACCATCGCGCCGCAAGAAGCCGTGGCTCAATCGCTTGAAGCTCTGCGCTGGTTGCAATCACAACAAGTCAAACAGGTGTATTTCAAATACTGTTCCACGTTTGACAGCCTGTACCGGGGGGAGGTACGCGGCAATATCGGCCCGGTCACCGAAGCGCTGATGCAGGCCATGGACTGCGACTTCACCATTGCCACACCGGCGTTTCCCGACAACCAGCGCACAGTGTTCAAAGGGCATTTGTTTGTCGACGATGTGTTGCTGAGCGACAGCGGCATGAAAAACCACCCGCTCACACCCATGCAGGACGCCAACCTGGTCAACGTCATGCAGGCTCAGTGCAACAAGCGCGTCGGTCTGATCGATTACCGCTGTGTCGCCAAAGGCAGCGAGGCCATCGCGCAGCGCATCATCGAATTGAAAACGCAAGGCTTTTCGATTGCTGTGGTGGACGCGCTCTCCAACGAGGATTTGCTGCGTCTGGGCCCTGCACTCAAGCCCATGCCGCTGGTGACTGCCGGTTCGGGCGTCGCCATAGGCTTGCCCGGTAACTGGGGCATACAACCCGCCGCAGACAGTGCGCGACTGCCAGCTGCGCAAGGACTGCAAGCCATCATCAGCGGCAGTTGTTCAGTCGCTACTCAGGGGCAGGTTGCGCATTTTGTGCAGCACGGCGGACACGCTTACCAACTCGATCCGCTGGCCTGGCCGGAGCATGCCCCGGCCGCAGAAATCGCCACGCATGTGCTGGCCTGGGCCACGCCGTTGCTGGCCAAAGGCCCGGTACTGGTGTATTCGACGGCGGACGCAGAGCAGGTCAAATCGGTGCAACAAAAACGCGGTACACAACAAGCCGGTGAACACACCGAACAGGTGCTGGCCATGGTGGCGCGCGGCCTGGTCAAGCTGGGCGTGGGCCAACTGGTGGTGGCCGGCGGCGAAACATCGGGGGCTTGCGTGCAGGCGCTTGGCGTGACGTTGATGTCCATTGGCGCGCAGATTGACCCGGGCGTGCCGTGGTGCCACGCGCCGTGCAGCTTTTCCTCTCACGGCGGCTTACATTTGACTTTGAAGTCGGGCAATTTCGGCAGCACGGATTTTTTCAGCAAGGCTTTCACTTGTTTGCAACCAGGCAGCGCTGCATGAGCCAGGTGTTGGTAAACAGTGGCATGAACCGGGCCCGCGAAGATATATGCCGGGTCGGTCGCAGCCTGTTCGAGCGCAGCTATGTGCACGCCACCGCTGGCAATATCAGCATGCGCATTGACAATGGTTTTTTAATCACACCCACCGACGCCTGCCTGGGTTTTCTGGACCCGAGTGATTTGGCACTTTTGGACACGAATGGCGTGCAACTCAGCGGCGCGCGCGCCAGCAAAACACTGGCCTTGCACAGACGGATTTACAGCGCCACGCAACGACTCTCACCGCAAACCGCTTGCGTGATTCACAGCCACAGCACGCATCTGGTGGCCTTAAGCCTGAAAAACACGCATTTCCAAACCCCGCTGGGACCTGAGTTGCTGGCACCCGTCACGCCTTACTTTGTGATGAAAGTCGGTCATGTGCCGCTGATCCCATATTACAAGCCGGGCGATGTGGCGTCTGCCGATGCCGTCGAACACGCAATTGCACGCTACGCTGACCAAGGCTTGCCTTTGCACGCGGTCATGCTCTCGCGCCTGGGCCCCAACGTCTGGCACGACAGCCCGGCACAAGCCATGGCGACGCTGGAAGAACTCGAAGAAACAGCTAGGCTGAGTCTGTTGACGCAGACCACACCGCTGGAAGAAAAAAGCATCGAAGAATTGCGCCAGACCTTTGGCGCCCATTGGTAAGCCTTGAGAACGAAAGAAACAATATGTTGAAATTTGCCGCCAATCTCTCTTTTTTGTACAACGAACTGCCTTTCATGGAGCGTTTTGCGGCTGCCGCCAAAGACGGCTTCAAAGGCGTGGAGTACCTGTTCCCCTACGCTTTCAGCAAGCAGGAAATCGCTGCAGCATTGAAAGATACGGGTTTGCAACAAGTGCTGTTCAACGCCCCGCCTGCGGGCCATGACCGAGGCAGCGCACAAGCCGCCTGGGACCAAGGAGTGCGCGGCACCACCTGTTTGCCGGGACGGGAGGACGAGTTCAAACGCGGCTTCATGCTGGCCCTCGAATACGCCGACACCTTGAACTGCCCCCGCATACACGTGATGGCCGGTTTGGTGCCTGAAGGGTTTCGCGTCGCCAGCCATTTGCCTGTGCATTTAGCCACCAGCGCAGCGCATGCGTCTACCCCCGGCCCTATGCGTGACACCTACTTACGCAATTTGCGCTGGGCCGCCGAGCAAGCAGCCTCAGTTGGTCGAGATGTGCTGATTGAACCCATCAACACCCGTGACATTCCGCATTTCTTTTTGAACCGTCAGGATGATGCTCACGCAATTGTGCAAGAAGTGAACATGCCTAATTTAAAAGTGCAGTTTGACCTCTACCACTGCCAGATTGTGGAGGGCGATGTGGAAAACAAAATTCGCCATTACCTGCCGGGCGGGCGGGTCGCGCATTTGCAGATTGCGGGAGTTCCACAACGCCATGAACCCGACACCGGCGAATTGAACTATGCCGTGTTGTTTAAGGCGATTGATCAAGTCTCCAAAGAATGTGGCTGGGACGGCTGGCTGGGCTGTGAATACCGGCCTGCATTGGGCGCAGTTAGCGGCGGCACCTCAGACGGCTTGGGCTGGATACACAAAGCAGCTTAAATCTGCTGCAGATGCATCACCGGGTAAGGACTGACGACACGGTAAGTCGGGCACTGGTAGCGCTCGATGTCATGACCGTTGATCGGGAACGAGCTGCAATTGGAAAACCGGCGCAGCGGCGAACTGTAAATGCCACAAATATAGGTGTCGGTGCCTGACTGTTCCAGAAACACGCATTGGCGATTCAAACAGCAGTTGCCGCATTGCGAACAATGGCCTTGTACGGGTTCGCACACCTCGGGATTGAAACGCAAAATATCTTCGAAATAATGCTGCACCGGCCCGTTGCTAATGGCATTTAAATGGATTTTCATTTTGTCCAGGGTGCGCCTGTAATTCAGCAGGTATTGCTTTTTCCAAAACAACAATCCGGCCACAGCGGGTAACACGGGCAACAAACATTTAAAAATAAAAACCAATGCCAAGGCAAGTTTTTCTGCGTGGTGTTTTTTCAAGACAATCGACTCAGAAGTGAAAACCAGAGTCTCGTCAGTCAGCGTGACAAATTGGTGACGCTTGAATTACATCCGCGTGACAATTCAGGCCGTTGAGGTATAGCGTATTTAAGCCGAGGGAATGGCTGCCGAGTGCGCGTGATAGGCGGCATCAAAAGTCTTGGCCTTGCCCATGTAATGCCTGTCAATTCGCCATTCTTTCAAGATTTGCATAGCGAAATCAAATTCGGCCTGGGGCAGATCGTAAAGCTGACGTATTTGGAAATCGGTGTCTGACTCCAACGACAAGACCAGATGCGAGAGCACTTTGGCAAACGCCTGGTCGGGCGTTTTTTCTATGATTTTTTTGGCTTTTTTAATGGCGCGCATATGTGTTACCTTGGAAGTCAAAAGAAAAATCAATACAAATCGAGAGCAACCTAGTCTACACAAAAAAACAGCTTGAAATAGGAAAGTGACAAACTGTTTTTTCTTTCAAGACAAAGCATGACTTACATCAATAACATTGGCAGCCGTTTGCCACTTGAAGCGCTGCCGTTGCTCAACGGTAAAGTTCTGAATCCTCAGGAACTGAAAGGGCAATAGCTGGTGCTGGGTATTTCCATTGATAAGCAATTACAAAACACCAAAACACATTTTCAAAAACACGGTCACAACTTTGACAGTGTCTGGCTTAACCCTGAGCTTAAAACAGTTATTTACAAAGCACGCAGCCTACCGACCACACTGATTTTTAACCCTCAAGAGAAACTGCTGCAAATTGAAAAAGGGTAAATGTTTTTAGAAGAGATAGAAAATCTGTCAAAATACGTTATGTAATTTTAATTATTTAGAAAGTAACCATGAGCACATTTGCAAATCAATTGAAGTCTGAAATTGCACGTATCGCAAAAAAAGAAAACAAGGCAGAAAACGCTGCATTGAAAAAAGCTTCTACCCAGTACCGTTCAGAGATTGCCGCTTTGAAACGCCGTTTGGTTGCTTTGGAATCCATGGTCGGCAAAATTGGCAAGCAAGCGGCCAAAGCCGGTGCTGAAGTTGTGACCGCTGAAGACGATGAAAAATCCCTGCGCTTTCGAGTTGCAGGTTTTGCCAGTTTGCGTAAAAAACTCGGCGTCTCCGCCAACGAAATGGGCGCACTGTTAGGCGTCAGCGGCCAGTCCGTTTACAAATGGGAACAAGGCAAAGCCAAGCCACGTGCCAGCCAGATGAACGCTATTGCTGCGGTCAGAAAACTGGGTAAAAAACAAGTAGCCGAATTGCTGACGGCTGAGTGATTTAATCATCTGCTGATAAAAAACTTACCGGCAAACCGCACACAGCGATACAAGCTTATTCGGAAGACTTAATCGTTGCAAATCGCATTGTTACCGGGAATAGGAACCACCAGTCCGAATATGAAGTCATCGTGCATGATGGTGAATACTTTGCAGGACTTTTTTCCCCTAGGCGTATCAAACACCATATTGCATTGCGCGCTGCCGTCCTGAGCGCGTCCCCATTCGGCCTTGAGGTAACGCACTTTTTCAGGCTTTACTTTGAATTCTTTGGCGACGCCTTCAAGATCATATTTGCCGTAACCGCTGATCAATTTGCAATTGGCCGGCGTGACATACAGCATGTCCGGCTGCCGGGTGGCTGCCGAAACAGGCCCGCTTGACACAGCAAGCAAGCAACAAAATATATTGAATTCGCTCAACCGCATGAAGCACCTTTATCTATGCACATGATCTTAAGTCAGTCTTCTGCACAGCCACTCAAGCGCTGCTAAGCTTGAAATCAATCACGCCAACTTATACAAAACATGCGGATACCCGACTCGAGGCCGCAAGCCCAACCGCATTCCGCGCTTTAAATACCAACACTATGCGGCTGACTTCATCACCGCAGGCGGCACGGCAGAAGAATTGCAAGTGCTGGATGAGGTGGTCGCCGGTGCTGCATCTAAAATCTCGGCATGCATGACAATCCATTGAGTTTCACAGATGTAACCGGTATTTCAGTCGGTCATTACACCGACGCCGCGGCATTGACCGGTTGCACCGTAGTGTTGACGCCTGATGGCGCAGTCGCCGGGGTCGATGTACGCGGCTGCGCACCAGGTACGCGTGAGACCGACTGCCTGCGCCCGGGCAACCTGGTGCAGCAGGCGCACGCGGTGGTGTTAAGCGGCGGTTCGGCTTTCGGACTGGACGCCTCTGGCGGCGTGATGCGCTGGCTGGAAGAACGCAAGCACGGTTTTTCAGTTGGCGGCGTGAATGTGCCCATCGTGACGTCTGCGGTCATTTTTGATCTGGCCACCGGTAACCCCCATATCAGGCCGTCCGCAAACAACGGCTACCAGGCTTGCGAGGCAGCCTCGGCAAATCCCGTGCAGCACGGCAACCTAGGCGCGGGCACCGGTGCCACAGTGGGCAAGGTATTCGGATTCCCACACTGCATGCGCGGCGGCATAGGCAGCGCAGCATTGCGGGTTCATGGCGTGACCGTGGGCGCACTGATAGTCTGCAATGCGCTTGGCGACGTGATAGCACCGGACAGCGGTCGCGTGATCGCAGGTGCCAGAAAAAATGCCGACAGCCGTGAACTGGTCAACATCCACCAAGCGCATTTGCAAGGCATGTCAAGTGCAGTGCTGACCGCTGGTCAACACACCACCATAGGCGTGATCGCCACAGATGCCAGGCTGAGCCCGCTGCAAACCACCCGGCTGGCGCAAATCGGTCACGACGGCCTCGCCAGAACCATTCGCCCGGTACACACACCGTTTGACGGCGACACTTTGTTTGCGCTGAGCACAGGCAAAACGGATTTCACTCTTGATACTATGTTGATGCACTCGCTGGTCACCGAAGTAGTGTCGCAAGCCGTGTTGTGCGCAGTGCGCGCGGCGGTCTCCGTCACATCGAACGGTCAATGGATTCCTTGCGCCGCTGAACTTGGCACTCTTCACTCTTCTCTTTGAATACCGGATTCACACACGCATTTCAGTCGCAAATTTTTTACTTTTCCTGAGCAAACCTTACCCATGAACCCCGACTCACACGCAGACCTTCTCATTCGCCAGGCCTTGGTATTTGACGGCAACGGCACAGCACCGCTGGTGCAAGACGTCGCCATCAGCGATGGCCGCATTCTGGCCATAGGCCTAGGCTTGAGCCACCGCGCAGACCAGGTGATTGAGGCGCAAGGTCTGGCCTTGATGCCGGGAATCATTGATGCCCACACTCACTTTGACGCACAAATCACCTGGGACGCTTATGTGCGCCCCTCGCCTGCTCAAGGTGTGACCACTGCCGTCATCGGCAACTGCGGTTTCACCATCGCGCCTTGCCGGCCGCAAGACCGCGAACTGACCATGCGCAACCTCACGCAAGTCGAAGGCATGTCGCTGGATGTGCTGGAGCAAGGCATAGACTGGGATTTCGAAACCTTTCCCGAGTACCTGGCCATGTTGAAGCGCAAGCGTTGCGCCATCAACATCGCCGCTTACATCGGCCACTCGTCCGTGCGCACCTGGGTGATGGGCGAGCAATCCAATAAACGCGCGGCCACGCCACAGGAAATTGAAGCCATGTCAGCGTTGGTGCGCGAAGCCATGAGCGCCGGTGCGGTCGGGTTTGCTACCAGCACGAGTCCGGCGCACAACGGCGAAGGCGGCCTGCCCATGCCGTCACGCCTGGCCAGCGACGAGGAAATGATGCAACTCACCCTGGCCATGAGCCACCAGGGCAAAGGCGTTTACATGGTGACCAAGGGCGGCCAGATGACTATGACGTTTTTGCGCTCGCTGTCAGAGGCCAGCGGCAGGCCGGTGATGGTCGCCGCTTTGCTGCACAACGGCACCAATCCGCAAGCCGTGTTCAATGATTTCAAAGCCATCGCCGAGGCCAACGAACAAGGCGTGCCGCTGATAGGCCAGGTGTCGTGCTGTCCTTTGACCATGGACTTCACCTTTGCATCGGCCTACCCGGTCGAGGGACTGGTCAGCTGGAAACCCGCCATGGGCTTGTCGCACGATGCCTTGAAAACCTGTCTGGAGGATAAGTCATTCAGACAAGGCGTGAAAAACGAACTGGCCCAGGCCACCACGTTTCGTTTGTTCAACAACGAATGGGACAAAGTGCATGTGGTTCAAACCGCAGCGCAGGAGCACCAGAAGTACGAACAACACAGTGTGGCCGAACTGGCGCAGCAACTCAGCGTTGACCCTTTGGACTTTGTGCTGGATCTGGCACTGGCCGAAGACTTGCAAACCGTTTTTACCGCGCAATTACTCAATAGCGACACACAAGCGGTAGCGCAATTGCTGAACGATCCGCACAGTCTGGTGACGCTCAGCGACGCTGGCGCGCATCTGACATTTTTCAACGATGCCGGATTCGGTCTTCATTTACTGGGCCACTGGGCGCGTGACGTCGGTGCCATGTCCATGACACAAGCGGTGCACAAACTGACGGCGCAACCCGCGCGCATTTTGGGATTAAAGGAACGCGGGCTGATACGTACGGGCTATGCCGCAGACTTATTGTTGTTTGATCCGAAAACCGTGGGTCGCGGCCCTAAGCATCGGGTGTTCGATCTGCCCGGCGGGGCCGCGCGTTTGAATACGCATGCGGTCGGCGTACACGGCGTCTGGGTCAACGGCAAACTGGTGGCTGACGCTGGCGGCTTGAAAGAACAGTCAGTGCTGGCCGGGGAATTGTTGACCGAATTCAGTGCTTAAATGCCCGTTTTCGACTTTTCAATTAGACAACCATGGATCAAAGCTGCGCCTAAACCCCTAAGCAAACGTTTGCTGATTTGACATAGACTTAAATGAACGCAAGCGAACCGCCCGCATCACAGGAGACATACATGCAAGACAACACTCAGGCCCAGCGTCGCCAACTGCTCAAATTAGGTGCCTCCGCCGTCACCACTGTAGCCTTGAGCGCGCCTTTCATCTCGCGCGCCCAGAATAAAACCATTCGTATCGGCATGCCCACCATTTTGTCGGGCCGCGTCGCCATGCTGGGCCTTTCCTCTTCTAACGCAGCCACGCTGGAGGTCGAGAAATTCAACGCAGCCGGTGGCCTCAACGGCCGCAAGATAGAACTGGTGATTCGCGATTCCAAGGGTCAACCGCAAGAAGCCGCACGCGTTGCCCGCGAACTCGTGACGTCTGAAGACTGCGAAATCATTCTTGATGCCGAGGCCTCCTCTGGCGGTTTTGCTGTGCACGAAGTGGCGCGCGACCTGGGCGTGCTGGTCATGCACACCTGCTCGGAAACCTCATCGCTGTCGGCCGACCCCAAAATCCGTACTCCTCTGGGTTTTCGCTGCGCCCGCCAAGGCGTGCATGACGCCATCGTCGGCGGCGCTTACGCCGCGCAAGTGGCCAAGGAAAAAAACCTGAAACGCTGGATGACCGTGTCGCCCGACTACGCCTACGGGCGCGACACCACCGCCGAATTCATGGAGTATCTAAAGCTGTTCAATCCATCGATTGAAATCGTTGGCGACGTCTGGCCCAAGCTGTTCCAAGCCGATTACACCGAAGCCATCACACGTTTGCTGCAAGGCAAACCGCAAGCCATTTATTCGGCGCTGTGGGGCGGCGATCTGACCTCATTCATTGACCAGGCCGGTATTTACGGTTTGTTCAACGAGCGCGAGTTCTTCGCCGTCAACATGGCCGACTACGCGGTGCTGACTGCGGTGAAAAACGTTCCGCGCGGCCTGCACTCGGGTAACCGCTATTTGAAAAGCTTTCCCAACACACCGGCCAACACCAACTGGTCTAACGCCTACCAGGCCCGCTTCAAAGACCTGCCGCTGAACTGGGCTTGGCAAAACGCCGCAGCGGTTCAGTTTCTGACCAGCGCCATGAAAAAAACCAACAGTGCAGACGGCAAAAAAATGGCCGCAGCCTTGCGCGGCATGAGCATAGATTCACCATTTGGCTCTAACGGCAAACTTACCATGCGCGCCGAGGACAACACCTTGGTCGACTACGCAGTGGGCTGGGGATCTCTCGAGCCCAAAGAACCTTTCATGTCCAAACCCAGCCCAGGTAACTGGAAACAGATTACAGAGTTGGAAGTGCAGTGGAAAAAGCGCAAGTCCTACACCTGAAAC
>Ga0049084_10001103_pt1 | contig 10985 bp, 13 predicted proteins | sample GreLakmeON33MSRF_FD_66720 | JGI IMG/M metagenome (GOLD analysis project Ga0049084, IMG submission 66720) | Freshwater lentic microbial communities from great Laurentian Lakes, MI, USA - Great Lakes metaG ON33MSRF | ecosystem: Environmental > Aquatic > Freshwater > Lake | place: Great Lakes... | reverse complement strand
ACGATTCAAGCAGAACAAGATGAAATCATTCGGTCGTCGCAACAAGGTGTGTTGGTGGTCGAAGGTGGCCCAGGCACCGGCAAGACAGTTGTCGCGCTTCATCGTGCGGCGTATTTGCTTTATACATTTAGATTTCCGCTTGAAGATCAGGGTGTGTTGGTTGTCGGCCCAAATCGAGTTTTCTTGCGCTACATCGAAAGAGTTTTGCCATCGCTGGGTGAGGCGGGCGTCGAGCAAGTTGTATTGGCCGATTTAGTTCGAGGCCACAGTTTTTCTTTAAAAGATAGTGAAGATGTCGCACGCATCAAAGGCGACCTGCGAATGGCAAAGATTGTTGCCAACAGTGTCAGAGATCGTGAACGCGCCCTGCGCAAAGATGTTGAAATTGGCTTTGGTGCGGGTTACCTGCGGTTGACAAGTGGTGAGTCGGCGACGATTGTGCGCGAGGCTCGTCGTCGCTTTCGTCGCCACAATGCAGCTCATCACTGGGTCGAAACAGAAGTTGTGACAGCGATGATCGCATCAAGTCACAATCAAGAACTTGACCTTGAGTCAACCCGAGATGCATTGCGAGACATAAAAGAATTTCAGGCTGTCATTAATTACATGTGGCCAGTGCTGACACCAGCAGAGTTGTTGCACGACCTTTATTCGTCGAAGGCTTTGATGCGATTGGCTGCACAAAAAGTGTGCACGACAGCAGATTATGAATCGATGTATCGCCCACGAGCGGCGAGCCTTGCTGATGCAAAATTCAGCGACGCTGATGTTGCTGTGATTGATGAAGCGCTCGCAGTTTTGGGGCCGCGTCCGCGACGCAGTGGTCGAATCAATGAAGCAGATGAAATTCGCACGTACGGTCACATCGTCATTGACGAGGTGCAAGACCTCTCACCGATGCAGTTGCGCATGATCTCACGGCGTTCGTTGAACGGCTCGATGACGATTGTCGGAGATATCGCACAGGCAACTTCGGCGCACGCACCGGCGTCGTGGCAAGAAGTGCTTGCACATTTGCCCAAGAAGAACCCGTCGCGACTTATCGGGCTCACTGTTGGCTATCGAATTCCAAAACAGATTATGGATTTAGCGACCAAAGTGATGCTCGCGGCTGCGCCAGATCAGGTTGCGCCTGTTTCAGTGCGTGAAGGTGACCAAGCACCAAAATTTGTTGAATGTACTGCGGGTGAGTTGGTTTCTAGGTTGATTGAAGAAACGAACAGTCTTGTTGAAGAGTTAAGTGACGGCAACGTTGCAATTGTTTGCCCAGACGAAATGACCGAAGAGATATGTCGCGCACTTGATAGTGCGAAGGTTGTTTATGGTCGTGCGGGCGCGGCAGGTATCGAATATGGTTTGACAGTTGTGCCTGTGAGTGTTGTTAAAGGTTTAGAACTTGACGGTGTGGTCGTGGTTGAACCGGCGAAAATTGTGGCCGCACAGACACAGGGTCTTCGTGCTTTGTATGTTGCGCTGACACGTTCGACACGTCGTCTGACCGTGGTGCATTGTGCGCCGTTGCCAAACGCACTTGTTCGCTGAGATAAAAGTATTTCGCTAGAAGTTGCCGAGCGAGTCAATAATCAGTGGCAAAAAGCGCAGTGCTTTGTCAGCATCGGCAGGCCGATTGCGCTCAACAGAACTTTTTGCCAACGCTACGACGCGGTCAAAGTCGGCTGTGAGTTGGTCGCTCAAAGTGAGGATTTTTGGTCGCACTGCATTGTTGATTAGCAAAATTTGATCAACTTTCTTGGTGGCTGTCTCGCGGTCAGACTTTTGCATCGCTTCGCTGAGCGCATTGATAGTTATCAACATCTGACCGAGAAGTTCTTCGGTCGAAAGTTGCTGATCAATAGTTGCGATTGTCGTTTCAGTAACGACGTTGTCGGCGAGAGTTGTAGGAGCCGACTCGTTGATCGTGGTTGCACATCCACTTAAAAACGAAGTGACACTGACTATTGATGCAACAAATACGAGTGTGGCATTGCGAGTTTGATTGCGACAAAAATTTGATCGCATAACGCAGGAGCTTATTTATTGTTCGAAACGAGCAAGCGACTGCTGATAAACGAGTCGACCGCTGTTGGTGCAGACTGGGCAGAGTCAGACATCGTCACACTGACGGCACCATCGTTGCTGCGATTGGAGACTGTGCCTACTTTTCCAGGAAACATTTTGTTGGCTTCAAGCGTGTCGAGCGCCCCAACAGTTTCTTCAAGTTCTTCAGAAATTCGCACCACGGTAAACGAGTCACCGACTTCGATCGTGTTGAGTGGGGTGAGCAACATGTTGCGATGACCTGAACCAGGTATCGGGTTGCCGTGCGGACACGCAGTTGGGCTGCCAAGCATTTTTGACAGGGCGACCTCGACTTCGTCGGTGATTACATGCTCCCATTTGCATGCTTCGTGATGTGCAGTCGACCAAGAAAGACCGAGAACGTCAATCAAGAAGCATTCGGCCAGACGATGTTTGCGCACGATGCCCTCGGCGAGTTTTCGACCAGGCTCGGTGAGAGCAATTCGTGGACCAGACAAATTAATAAGGCCTTCAGCCTCCATTCGCTTGATCATTTCTGAAACTGAAGCGCGAGAGACGCCCAGTCTTTCGGCGATGCGCGCCTGAATTAGTTCAACATTGTCTTCTTCAAGTTCGAAAATGCACTCACAATATTCTTCGAACGCCGGATGATGTTCGGTGCTTGCATGCATAGCGTCAGTCTATATCTGAAGAAATTTCATGAATTTTTTGGTGACCGTAAGGCGTTTTCGCGCTCGTCGCGCACTGCAGCCTTGACCGAATATTGCACGAGAATTGCAGGCGCGAGCACGATGCATCCACTGATTAGTGAAATTGTGGCGACACGACTCACGTTGGGTGTGAAATCAACAACAACGCCCCAGATGACAGCGATCATTGAAACACCAAATAGTGAATAACCGAGGTTGGTGGCGCGCTTGGCCCAATTTGAAATTAAGGCGCGTTTGACGAGAATCGGGTCATGATTTGGCGCATCTTTTGGCTCACGGTTTGAATCATCGGGTTGTGTGCGAGAATCCATAGCGTTGTGTTTATGTTACGGGGCGTTCGTCGATGGCGTTGAAACTTGAGTCAGAAGATTCGGTGCTGATTGCCACGATCAACAGACCTGCACGCAAGAACGCAGTTGATCAAGAGACCTTGGATGAGTTGGCAAACGCGTTAAAGCAGGCAGAAACGCAATCGACTCGAGTCATTGTGTTGACGGGCGCTGAAAATACTTTTTGTTCTGGCGCAGATTTGTCGGGTGTGCGAGAAGTCGAATTCACTGATGCTTTGCATAAAGTTTTGATTCAATTGGCAACTTCGTCATGCGTGACAATCGCGGCAATTGACGGTTACGCGCTGGGTGCGGGTGCACAACTTGCGATTTCGTGTGACTTGCGTGTAGCAACGGCCCGAGCTGTTGTTGGTGTGCCGGCGGCTCGACTTGGTTTGGTTGTAAACCATTGGACTGTCGAGCGCTTGACCCGTGAGTGCTCGTGGCCAGTTGCAAGAGCGATGTTGCTTGCTGCGCGAAATTATTCAGGAGAAGAACTTGCTCATCTTGGAGCAGTGCATCAAATCGGCGATTTTGATGTGGCGCTCGGTTGGGCGCTTGAGATTGCTGCGCTTGCGCCACTTTCAATTGCTGGACACAAGGCTGCGCTGAATGCTTCATCTCGCGAGCCAGAGATTGACGAAATCGTGCGGTGGACAAGAGACCATGCGTGGGCGAGCAAAGATGTCGAAGAAGGTCGAGCGGCATTTTTAGAAAAGCGCGCCGCCAAATTTAAAGGCGAATGATGATCGTTAGTTTTTCTGATGTCGTTGTTGTCTATGACAGTTTTCCGGCACTTGCCGGTGCGAGTTTCGAGGTGTCAAGCGGCGAAATCGTTTTATTGCAAGGACCAAACGGTGCTGGCAAAACAACATTGCTGCGCGCATGTGCGGGTTTGTTGCCGATTGCTCGTGGTTCAGCCAATGTTTTAGGTTGCGACTTGACGAGCGACCGTCATTCGGTGCGCAGAAAAGTCGGTTTGCTCGGTCATGCCAACGGGTTGTTTCAAGACTTGACGGTCGAAGAAAATATGTCGTTTTGGTCGCGGCTAATTGGTGCATCGAATCAAGATGTGAAGACAGCAATGCACATAATGGGCTTGTCTGATCGCTTGAGCACAACACGCGTGGCAAATCTTTCGGCGGGGCAGAAGCGGCGTTGTGCATTGGCAACGTTGATCGTGCGCCGAGCACAATTGTGGTTACTCGACGAACCACATGCTGGTCTCGACACACAAGGTCGCAACGAACTTGATAAAACATTGCGAACGGCGCGAGAGGCGGGGGCGACTGTCATGTTTGCATCCCACGAAATTGATCGAGCGCAAAACTTAGCAACACGCTCTTTGACAGTTGTCGGTGGGTTGGTGACCGAATCATGAAGTCTGATTCACCAACACGTGTCGGGAAAGGCAAAGTTGTTACTGCCGTATTTTTGAAAGATGTTCAAATCGAACTGCGCAGCCGTGTCGTCACAAATCAGGTTTTGCCTTTCGCTGGTTTAGTGATGGTGATGTTTGCGTTTGCGCTTGACAACGACGATGTATTGCAGCGTGTCGCTGGTGGCCTGGTTTGGCTGGCGACACTGTTTTCTTTGTTCATAATTGTGCAACGGTCGTTTGCTGTTGATACGGCCGACGGTGCGCTTGACTCGTTGAGAGTTGCGGGCATCGATTTGTCGGCAGTGTTCTTTGGTAAGGCAATTGCACTAGCTATAAAACTGATTGCGCTTGAGATCGTTTTGATCTGCAGTGCCGTCATTTTATATAGGGTCGATGTGAGTGCGACCGGTCTGGTGTTGTTGGTCACTTGTGTGTTATGCGCGACAAGCGGATTGGCCTTCGTTGGTACTCTTTATGGCGGTCTCACTGCTGGCGCAAAAGGACGCGAAACTTTGCTTCCTTTGTTGTTGTTGCCGGTGGTGGCACCGGTGTTAATCGCAGCGACGAGAGCCACCGAAGCGGCTTTTGGCAGTGGCGGTGCGCAAACTTCAGAAGGATGGGCATGGATTGGTTTACTGGCAGTATTCGCCGCAGTGTTCGGTGTTGGCGGGTCATTGGCTTTTGGGTCGCTGATCGATGAATAGTTTTAATGTTGTGAAAAGCGGTTGTGGAGAGATGCTTTAATGTCGCAAGTTTTGCAACGCACCTCGCCGACTGGCACACGCACGACAAAAGTGATCGGCGCGCTGGCGATTTTGGTGATGGCTTGGGTGGTTGTCAGTGGTTTGGTTCTGACCCCGCAAGATGTTGTGCAGGGTGAGTCGGTGCGAATTATGTATGTGCACGTGCCATCAGCCTGGATTGCATATCTGGCATTTATTTTCACGGCGGTTGCATCAGCAAGTTGGTTGATCAGCAAAAAACATTCAATGGGTTTTGATCGGTTCGCTGGCGCATCTGCCGAAGTTGGTGTGATGTTCATGGCGATCACGTTGATTACCGGAAGTTTGTGGGGTCGATTGACTTGGGGCGAGTTTTGGCAATGGGATCCGCGCCTGACAACAACTGCGTTTCTGTTCGTGACGTATGTCGGCTATCTCGCTGTGCGTCGACTTGAAGGTTCTGTCGAACAACGCGCTCGTCGTTCGGCAGTTGTTGCAATGTTGGCAGTTCTCGAGATTCCGCTCGTGCATTTCAGTGTTGTGTTGTGGCGCAGTTTGCATCAAGGCGCGACGGTTTTGAATCCGAATGGTGATGTAAAAATGGATGATCTGATGCTGTTCACTTTGTTCAGCGGTGTCGTCGGCTTCACGCTTGTATTTGTATGGCTCGTCTTGCATCGTCAGCGCACAATGTTGCTTGTTGACGTCGCTAATCGACAAGGTCTTGATGCGGCGATTGCGGCTCGGCAAACCGAAAGCCTGGTTAAATAAATGAAAGACGCCGGCTTCATCTTCGGTTCTTACATCGTGACGCTCGGCGCAATCTTGATGTTTACGTTTGCGACATTGCGTCGCGCTAAAGATTCATCGCAATCTGTAACTGAAAAAGATAAGACCTGGTTGTAGTGGATCTAACACCAAGAGCATCAGAGCCGTCGAGAAAACCACGCAGATGGTTGCCGATTATTCTGCTCTCATTGGTCGGTGTGGGTGGCATAGTTATTGTCACTCAGTTTTTAACATCAGCAATTGACTATTACTGCAATGTCGATGAGATCGGTGTTCGCAGTGGTTGTGAAGAGTCAACACGGCTGCGAGTACAAGGCACAGTCGAACAGGGTTCTTTGCAAAAAACTGATGGCAAAACCAGTTTTATTATGACTTTCAATAACAAATCAATAGATGTCGTCTACGCCGGCGACCCCGGCGGAGTATTTCAAGAGTGCATTTCAGTCGTCGCACACGGTCGCATGATCGACAGTACTTTCGAATCGAATCGCATCGAAGTGAAGCACTCAAACGAGTATGAAGAAAAAAACGCCGATCGTCTTGACTCTTCTGGGAGCGCGGCATGTTCGCAAGCGCAGGGATAAGCGGCACGGTTGGTCGTGCGTTTCTATTAGTTGGTTTCATCGGTGCAGTTTTCGGTGCATTCGCAGCGTTTACGGGTGCGCGCCGTAACGACCCACAGATAATTCGACTAATCCCGAGGTTTTCAACGCTCTCGTTTGCCGCCGCAGTCGGTGCATTCGCGGCAATGGAATACGCGATGATCACTCGCGATTTTTCGCTTGCGTATGTGCAGAAAGTTGGTTCGTGGTCAACACCTGCGCTTTATAACTTCGCTGCAGTCTGGAGTGCTCTCGAGGGTTCGATCTTGATGTGGGTTTTAATATTGGCCGGCTACACGGCTGCAGTTTCGTTTTGGGTTCGCAAGCGCATGCAAGATCTCATCGCGTCGTGGGCGCTTGGTGTGATGTTCGTCGTCTCAGCATTCTTTTTTCTAGTTTCATTTTTTCCGGCGAATCCATTTGCCGCGGGTGCGCCTGGCGTGCTCGACGGCCCTGGCCCGAACCCTCTTTTGCAGAATCACATCTTGGTGATGTTTCATCCTCCAATTTTGTATCTCGGATATGTCGGCGTGACGGTGCCGTTCGCATTTGCGATCGCAGCGCTGATTACGGGTCGCGTCGGTGAGGGTTGGCTCGTTGCGACTCGTCGATGGTCGCTTTTCGCGTGGGGGTTTTTAACTTTTGGCATTGCACTCGGCAGTTGGTGGAGTTACGAAGTTTTGGGATGGAGCGGCGTTTGGGCATGGGACCCTGTTGAAAATGCTTCGCTTTTGCCGTGGATAACGGGCACCGCATACATTCACTCGGTTTTGGTGCAAGAGCGCCGGGGCATGTTGCGCGTCTGGAACATTTCGCTACTTGTCGCAACTTTTAGTTTGACGATCTTGGGCACTTTTTTAACTCGCTCGGGTGTTTTGAACAGCGTTCACGCTTTTAGTGAAAGCAGCATCGGTTCGTGGTTCTTGGCATTTTTCGCAGTGGTACTTGTTGTTTCGATCGGCTTAATCGGCTGGCGCGGTGACAAACTTCGCAGCCCCGGTGTCATCGACTCACCTCTGTCGCGCGAAGCGGCTTTCTTGGCGAACAATGTATTGTTCGCCGTGTTTGCCTTCGTCGTTTTGTTGGGCACCGTGTTTCCGCTAATCATCGAAGCGCTACAGAATCGCCAGATCGCAGTTGGTGCGCCATTCTTCGACAAACTCTCGATGCCAATCGGTTTGGCGTTGTTGACGCTGATGGCGATTGCGCCTGTTTTGCCATGGCGCAAAGCTTCAACTGAAACTTTGCGTGAAAGACTTTTCTGGCCGACATGGTGTGGCGTAGCTGCACTCGTCGCGAGTTTGTTGCTCGGCGCTTATGGTCTTGCGCCACTTTTGACTTTTACTCTGGGCGGTGTTGCGGCTGGTGCTGCGATGCGGCAAGTTGTTTTGGCAACACGTCGACAAGGTTGGCGTGGGCTCGTGGGTCGTGCCAACGGTGGCATGATCGTTCACCTCGGTGTGATTTTGATCGCAGTTGCATTGGGCGCTTCGAATAGTTTCAGCAAGAGCCAAGAATTGTCGCTTGTCGCAAATGTCGAAGCGAGTTTTTCAGGACATACTTTTGAATTAAAAGATGTCGTTGAGGTTCGCGACGACCGCAGTATCAGCGTTAAAGCACTCGTGCTCGTCGACGGCAAAAAGATTTATGCACCAGCAATAACTAAATACACGCGCATCGGCATGAATGTAGGCACGCCTTCGGTACGCACTTCGTTGACTACAGATATTTATCTGACTCTCGAGCCGCCGGTTCGTCAAGATGCAAACGAGGCGCGAATAAAAGTGTTTATCAAGCCGATGATTATCTGGCTGTGGATCGGCACTGCGCTGATGGCCGTCGGCACGGTGCTTGCGGCGTTTCCTGGTCGGCGGCGTAAACCAACCGATGCAACAAGCGCACCTGTCGAAGTCGCCGCATCATGAAGTCAAACAACCTCGTCAAGATTGTTTCAACAATTGTTGGCGTCGTTATCGCGATGTTCTTTGTCGTTTTGGTCGTTGCTGACCCGAGTCAAGACATCGTTGCGCGGTCTCCGCTTCTGGGTCAGCCGGCACCTGCTGTTGCTAGCGAAACTATCGACGGCGCCCAATTTGTCTTAGAGCGTCGCAAGGGCTCGTGGGTCGTGTTGAACTTTTTTAACTCGACTTGTGTGCCATGCATTAACGAGCATGACTTGTTGGTTGACTTTGCTGACTCTGAAGCGGAGAATCCAAATGCAACCGAGATCTACACAATCATTAACGACGACAGTTCAGATGCAGTTCGAGACTTCTTCAAAAAGAATGGTGGCGACTGGCAAAAAGTCAAAGATGACAACGGTGCGATCGCAGTTGCATTCGGTGTTGCACGAGTGCCAGAAACTTGGATCATTGACCCGAATGGTCTAGTTCGTTTGCGCATCACAGGCGAGTTGAGCCCAGGTTTGTTGTCTGAGCAAGTAAACAAATTGCGCGACGGTTTTACATCATGAAGACTCGCAGGTCGGTTTGGTTAGCGATGTTTCTGCTCGTGGCCGTACTTCTTGTATTCGGCTCCACTCGCACTGGCGGTCCGCAGACACAACAAGATCGCATCGATTCGTTGACTGCTGTTTTGGCCTGCCCCACTTGCTCTGGTGAGAGTGTTTTTGTTTCGCGAGCTGTGGCGGCTGAGTCAATCAGGGCAGAAGTTGCGCGCCAGGTTTCTGCAGGCTTGCGCACCGATGAGCAAATATTGAGCTATATCGAGCAGCGCTTTGGCGGTGAAGTGTTATTGGTGCCGCGCGCGACAGGTGTTGACGCTCTTGTTTGGGCCTTACCGGTAGCCGCGCTTGTCTTTTCGATCTTCTTGCTTTATTCGGCTTTCACCAAGTGGCGTGGCAATAAACCCGAGTCTCCGACCAGTTATGACGAGCAGATCGTGGCTCGTGCATTAAACACAAATACCGATGAGCAATAGTTCAGAATCGCTGGTTGAACTGCAAGAGCAGCGCGACTTTCTACTCAACTCGTTGCGTGATCTTGAGCGTGAACACAAATTTGGTGACATTGACGATCAAGATTACGAATCATTGCGCAAAGAATATGTGTCAAGAGCCGCCGCAGTAATTAAGCAGATCGAGAAATCGACAACTCAGTCGCAGTCTGTTGCCGATGCGAGTGTCGCCGCAGCAGATGTTTCGAACAAGCGCAATTTACGTCGCACGCTTGTCACTTTGTGCATTGTTCTTGCGGTGGCTGGCTCGTCTGGGTGGTTTGTGGCGCAACAATCTGGGCAAAGGCTTGCCGGCGACTCGCTTGCGGGCTCAATCGAAGACTCGACGGCGTCGATTCTTTCGCGCGCCAGAGCGACCAACTTTGTTGATCCAAAAGTCGCAATCGAGCTTTATACGCAAGTACTCGAAGTTGACCCCGACAATGTCGAGGCTTTGACGTACCGCGCCTGGCTACTGGTGCTGATTTCTCGCAGCGCTGGTGATGAAGTAAAGCAACTTGCATTTGCCTCGGCTTCGAGCGATCTCGAGCGCGCAATTGCGCTTGACCCGAATTATCCCGATGCTCATTGCTTTCTGGGCATCACACTATTTCGCTTGAATGACGATGCAAAAGGTGCAAAAGAGCAGTTAACAATTTGCGCCGAAAAGAATCCGCCGGCAGAAGTAAAAAGTTTTGTTGATGCGATTGTCGCCGAGGTTGACGCTGCACTCGATAAATAATTTTTAGTCTTCGACTTGTGGTGGTGGCCAAGCAGTCGCCGACTTAAAGCCACGGTTCGTGCGCTCGATAACCCAGACCGAGGCTTTGCGCCAGTCTGGCTTTGACTTGATTTCCATTCCACGTCGCTCGAGAATTTTGATCAACTCGGGGATCATGTCGCCGTGGCTTGAAAGCACAGCCGAATCTTCAGCGTCATGCACGACTTCGAGCATGTCATCGATATCGCCATGTTCGAGTAACCGCTTGTCGACTTGCACACTTAGTTTCGTCGCCTTGGCCAGCGGTTCGAGAGTTTGAAAGCATCGTGTTGCCGGGCTTGAAATCAGGCTGGTGATCGAAAGATCTTTGAGACGCTCGGCGACTAGTTCGGCTTGTTTCCAGCCGGTCGGGCTAAGCGGCCTCAAATTATCGTCGTCGTGCCATTCACTGCGTTTGCCTGCTTTGGCATGGCGCACTATATAAATGGTCACAGCAGAAATGTACCTATCTTCGACTTGAAAGAGTTCGTCTACGCAAGATTTAAGGCAGAATTAACCAATGGGATTTTTTGATCGTAATCGCGATGAATTAGAGGCCAAAGGTTACGACAAGTCTCGTCTTCCACCAGGCCAATATCTAACCGATCGCTTTCCGGTTCTACACGTTGGTGAAGTGCCGACCTATAAGCCAGGCGAGTGGAGCCTGACAGTTGACGGACTTGTCGAAAAACCGTTC
>Ga0049084_10001099_pt1 | contig 11007 bp, 8 predicted proteins | sample GreLakmeON33MSRF_FD_66720 | JGI IMG/M metagenome (GOLD analysis project Ga0049084, IMG submission 66720) | Freshwater lentic microbial communities from great Laurentian Lakes, MI, USA - Great Lakes metaG ON33MSRF | ecosystem: Environmental > Aquatic > Freshwater > Lake | place: Great Lakes... | reverse complement strand
GTGGGCCTTCCCGGCGCGTGAGGGATGGAAAGTGCGCGCGGATCGCGTCGACGGACGCTAGGGTCGGCCCCACGGCGGCGGCGCTCATGACGGTCGACCGTTGGTCGATGACCCACCGATCTGGGCGCCACCGAGACGCTCGACGACTTTGGCCACTTCCACGTGATCGGCTTCCTCGCCGAGTTCGTTGTGCGCCATGCGAAACAGTTCGGCGGTGAGTTGGAGCAGTGGCGACGGCACCTGATGCTCGCGAGCGAGTTCAGCCGCGATCCCGACGTCCTTATCGAGCAGCGCCAACCGGAACGTGCGCGGGAAGGCACGCGTGAGCACGCGCTCCGGGAAGAGATTCATGCTGCTGTTGGAGCGGCCACTCGACGTGTTGATCACGTCGAGTGCGATCTCGGCCTTCACGCCGGCCTTCTCGAGCGCCACGAGGCCTTCGGCGGTGCCCCAGAGGTGCATCGCGAGCAGGGCGTTATTCACGGCCTTGAGCGCATCGCCGGCGCCGACCGCGCCGCAGTGCACGATGCGCTTGCCGAAGCAGGCCAACACCGGCTGTACGCGTTCGAGCGTAGCCGCATCGCCACCCACCATCACCGTCAGCGCCCCCTGCTCGGCCCCGACCACGCCGCCCGACACGGGCGCATCGAGAAAGCCGATACCGCGTTCGGCGAGTCGTGCCGCCATGCGGCGTGAGGTGGCGCCGTCGCCCGACGTGCAGTCCACGAGCACGGCACCCGACTGCATCGTGGCCAGCAACCCGTCGGGACCGTCGAGCAGCGCTTCCACGTACCGCGACACCGGCAGACAGGTGATCACGATATCGCAGTCGCGTGCCGCGTCAGCCGGCGTGCGCGCGTGGCGCACCCCGAGCTCGCGCGCCATGGCTTCGGCCTTGGGGCCGGTGCGATTCCACACCGCCAGATCGAATTCAGGACGCGCGAGGTGGCGGGCCATCGGAGTGCCGATGGCACCGAGTCCGAGAAAAGCGACGCGAGGCATTGCGAGACGGGTAAAGGGGCACAGCGCCGTCGATCAGCCGGTTGAGGTAACGACGCCGATCGTGGAGATTGAAAGATGCCACGTCAACGGATCCACGTGCAGCTCGACGGCCTCGTCGCCGTGCACGCCGTGCGCGCGGTCTGGACGGCCCTGGGGGCCGTGCCGGGGGTGCTGAGCGCCGAAGTGACCATGCAGGGCGCGGTGCTGGAGGTGGAGGGTGCCCTCGATCGGGCGGCGCTGGACGCCGCGCTCGACGCCGCCGGGGTATCGGTTCGGAGCCTCCGGGTCGAGGCGAGGGTCCTCCCCGTTCTCTAACAGCGACCGAGCCGTCTTGCGCCTTTGATCGCTGGGCGCGTCCCACTAACTTGACGGCCATACCGTCGCCCTTCGCCGATGCCACCTCACGCCAATAAAGACCGGCCGCTCGCGGCGCTGATCGTGCCGGATCTTCTCGAGTTGCTCGAGGAGCACCCGGAGAGCATCGGACCGCAAACGGAGGAGATGCACCCGGCCGACCTCGCGGACATCGCGGAGGCGCTGCCGGAGGCTATGGTGCGCGCGTTCCTGTCGGCGCTGCCGAAGGAGCGGGCGGGCGAGGTGCTCGAGTATCTCGACGAAGGCCTCCGCACCATGGTGCTCGAGGAGCTGACGGCCGTCGAAGCCGCCTCGATGATGTCGGAGATGACTCCCGACGAGCGGGCGGACGCGCTCGAGGAGCTCGACGAGGAGACGGCGGACGACATCCTCGCCGAGTTCGAGCCGGCGGAGAAAGCCGAGACCGAGCGCCTGCTGGAGTACGACCCGTACACGGCCGGCGGTCTGATGACCACCGAGTTTGTGGCGGTCGACGAGAATCTCACGGCCGAAGAAGCGCTCGTCGCAGTCCGGGCGATGTCCCGGGCGGGCCGTCGCGAAGCGATGTACACCGTCTACACCATCGACGGCAACGGACGACTGCGCGGCGTCTTGTCGCTCCGAGAGTTGCTGGCGTCGCCCGACGGGACGCCCCTGAGCGATCTCGCCTGGAGCGAGGTGGTGAGCGTCGCCCCCGACCTCTCGCAGGAAGAGGTGTCGCAGATCACCTCCAACTACGACTTGGTTGCGCTGCCGGTCGTGGATTCGGAGAAGCGCCTGCTTGGCGTGGTCACGATCGACGATGTCATCGACGTCATTCAGGAAGAAGGCACCGAAGACGCGCAGAAGTTTGGTGGTATGGAAGCGCTCGAAGAGCCGTACATGCAGATCGGCCTCTGGCAGAACGTGCGCAAGCGCGGTGGCTGGCTCGCAGTGCTCGCGATCAGTGAGATGCTCACGGCCTCGGTGATGGCGCGTTACGAAGGCGATATCGGTCGGGTGCTGCTGCTGTCGCAGTTCATTCCGCTCGTCATGAGCTCGGGAGGCAATTCGGGCTCGCAGGCGACGTCGTTGATCATTCGCGCCATGGCGCTGGGTGAGGTGCGTCTTGGTGATTGGTGGCGGGTGGTGCTTCGTGAACTACCGGCCGGCATTATCCTCGGCCTGCTGCTGGGCGCGATTGCGTTCGGACGCATCCTCGTCTGGGATGCGCTTGAGCTGTACAACTACGGGCCGCACTCGTTCATGATCGCGGTCACGGTTGGGCTGGCGCTGGTCGGCATCGTGCTGGTGGGGTCACTGACCGGTTCGATGCTGCCGTTCCTGCTTAAACGCTTCAATTTCGACCCGGCCAGCGCCTCAGCTCCTCTCGTAGCCACGATCGTCGACGTCTCCGCGATCAGCATCTACTTCGGTATCGCCTTCCAGCTTCTCAGCGGCACGCTGCTGTGAGTCGTGCGCCGGAAGCCCCGTCGTCCGCGCATGTGCTGCGGGCGACGCTGCTGGTGGTGCTGAGTGCCTGTTGCTTCGGCAGCATTGCCCCGCTCACCGTGATCGCGACTGGCCATGGCATGGCGCTGGAGTCGGTACAGGCCTGGCGATACACCACCAGTGCGGTGCTGCTCGTCGCCGTCGGCTGGTGGCGCGGCGCTCCCCTTCGCCGTGGCGTGACTCCGTGGTTCGCCCCGCACATTTTGCTGGTGGCGGGGGGTGGGCAGGCGACCATCGCCACCCTGGCGCTACTCTCGCTGCAGTGGATTCCCACCGCGACCGCGTCATTCCTGTTTTATACCTTCCCCGCCTGGGTGGCGGTGATCACGGCGATTCGCGGCATCGAGCGTCTCGCGCGCACGCGGGTGACGGCCTTGCTGCTGGCGTTGGGCGGCATCGGTTTCATGGTGGGCGCGCCGAGTGCGGCGTCGCTCAATCCGCTGGGCGTAGCGGCCGTGCTGGCGGCGGCGTTGGCGTACGCCCTCTACATCCCGATCCTCGGCAGCTTGCAACGACAGCGCGAAGCGATCGACGTGTCCCGGGCGATCGCCGTCGGCGGCGCGGTGCTGTTCGTGGGCTGGGCCGTCGTAACGGGCACGCTCTTTCGGATTCCCAATGGCGTCGCCTTCGGGGCGAGTGCACTGCAGGGGGTGCTGTCGGCCGTGTCGTTTCTGGCGTTTTTGGCGGGGCTCCGGGTGCTGGGCCCCGTCCGCACGGCGATCACGTCCACCGTGGAACCGTTCTGGACCACCATGCTGGGCCTGGTGCTGCTGCGGCAGTCGGTTGGTAGCGGTACCTTGATCGGTGGTGTCGCGATTATGGGGGCTGTCCTGCTTTTGCAACGGCCGGCCGGCGCGCACCGCCCCGCTCACTCGTCGGCAGCGGACCCGTAGCACCCGACCTTTCTTCCTGAATGGCGATCAGCGCATGGCAAAAATTCTGGTGACCGGAGCCGCAGGCTTCATCGGCTATCATACCAGCGAACGGCTGCTGGCGCGTGGCGATGAGGTGGTGGGCCTGGACAACGTCAACGACTACTACGATCCCACGCTCAAGGAGGCGCGCATCGCGCGACTCTCCGCCAAGCCGGGATTCCGTCTGTTCCGCATGGACCTGGCCGACCGTGACGGCGTGGCGCGCCTCTTCCGGGAAGAGCGCTTCGATCGCGTGATCAACTTGGCCGCGCAGGCGGGCGTGCGATACTCGATCACGAATCCGCACGCGTACATCGAGAGCAACCTCGTCGGGTTCATCAACATCCTCGAAGGGTGTCGCCACACGGGCGTGCAGCATCTCACCTATGCCTCGTCGTCGAGCGTGTACGGTGCCAACACCGCCATGCCGTTCTCCGTGCATCAGAACATCGATCACCCGGTGTCGCTGTATGCCGCCACGAAGAAGGCGAACGAGCTGATGGCGCACACCTACAGCCATCTGTATGGACTGCCCACCACGGGGCTGCGCTTCTTCACGGTGTATGGTCCGTGGGGCCGTCCGGATATGGCCATGTTCCTGTTCACGAAGGCCATTCTCGCAGGCCAGCCGATCGACGTGTTCAATCACGGCAAGATGCAGCGCGACTTCACCTACATCGACGACATCGTGGAAGGCGTGATCCGCACGAGCGATCATACCGCCGAGCCGAATCCGGCGTGGAATTCCGATGCCCCCGATCCGGCCACGAGCAAGGCACCCTACCGAATTTACAATATTGGTAACAACAACCCGGTTGAATTGATGTATCTCATCGAGATCATTGAAAAGGAACTGGGGCGTGTGGCCGAAAAGCGCATGCTGCCGTTACAGCCCGGGGATGTGCCGGCCACCTCTGCGAATGTGGACGCGCTGGTCCGTGACGTCGGCTTCGCCCCGCAGACACCCATCGAAACCGGTGTGGCGAATTTCGTCGCCTGGTATCGCGAGTACTTTCAGATCGGAGATTGACGCGTCATGAAGATCGCCATGATCGGCACGGGCTATGTCGGCCTCGTGTCCGGTGCCTGTTTTGCGGAATTTGGCCCTGATGTGACCTGTGTGGACATCGACGCGGCGAAGATCGAACGCTTGCTGAACGGCGAGATTCCGATTTACGAGCCGGGACTCCACGACTTGGTGGCCAAAGGAATCCAGAGCGGTCGTTTGTCGTTCACCACCGACCTGGCCCACGCGGTGTCGGAAGCGGATGCCGTGTTCATCGCCGTGGGCACGCCGTCGCGTCGCGGTGATGGCCACGCCGACCTGCGGTACGTGGAAGCGGCGGCGATCGAGGTGGCGAAATCGCTGCAAGGGTATACGGTCGTCGTCACGAAGAGCACCGTGCCGGTCGGCACCGGTCGCCGGGTCGCGGAGTTGATTCGCGGTGCCAATCCGACGGCGGAGTTCGACGTGGCGTCGAATCCCGAGTTTCTCCGCGAAGGCTCGGCGATCGGCGATTTCATGCGTCCCGATCGCGTCGTCATCGGTGCGGAGACGGATCGCGCGCGGGCCGTGATGCAGGCGCTTTATCGTCCACTGTACCTCATGGAAACGCCGGTCGTGATGACGACGCTCGAGACGGCGGAGCTGACGAAGTACGCCGCCAACGCTTTTCTCGCCACGAAGATCACGTTCATCAACGAGATGGCGGACCTGTGCGAGAAGGTCGGTGCGAACGTGCAGGATGTGGCGCGTGGCATGGGCCTCGACGGACGCATCGGCAAGAAGTTCCTGCATGCCGGGCCGGGCTACGGCGGTTCCTGCTTCCCGAAGGACACCATCGCGCTCGTGCGTACCGCACAGGAGTACGGATCGCCCGCTCGGCTCGTGGAAACCGTTGTGCAGGTGAACGACACGCGGAAGGGTGCGATGGCCTCGCGCGTGATTGCCGCCTGCGGTGGCTCGGTCCGCGGCAAGACGGTCGGTGTGCTTGGCGTCGCCTTCAAGCCGAACACCGACGACATGCGCGATGCCCCGAGTATGGCGATTGTGCCGGCGCTGCAAGACGCCGGCGCCACTGTGCGCGCCTACGATCCGGCCGCAATGCATGAAGCGGGTCCGCTCCTGCCGGGCGTGCAGTGGTGCACCGACGCCTACGACGCCGCGGCCGGTGCCGACGTGCTGGTCATCATTACCGAGTGGAACGAGTTCCGCGCGCTTGATCTCGATCGCGTCGGGGCCTCGATGAAGCAGAAGGTGTTGGTCGACCTCCGCAACGTGTATCGCGCTGAGGATGTGCGGGCGCAGGGCTTCCGGTACACGAGCATCGGCCGACCATAGGCGGCCATTCGCCTCGCGTCCGCACCGCGCCTACAACCGAGCGTGCTCAGTCATTGGGAGTGCGGGCCGTCTGCTCGTTCTGTGCGTTGCCAAGGCCACCCATGTCTCGGCCTGCTTCGTCTTCCGTCGACGTTCCACCGCTCGAGCGCCCCGGCCCCCAGGTGAAGGCGACAAAGCCCACCAGGAACACCAGCGCGAATCCAAACCACTGCATGGCATACGACTTGTGCGGTCCCTCCGACGGACTTGGCGGCGGCACGCGCGCGGCCTTCACAATGTCGTACATGGCCGTATCTCCCAACGCGAGCAGCAGGAACGGCGCTAGGGGCGCACCGGTCAGGGCAGCGATCGTGTCGCGGTCGAGGAGCCGAACGGCGCGTGTCGCGGTCTGCATCTGCACCATGCCCGGCTTATGCACGGGAAACGCGAGTACGAGCGCGTCGAGATCGAGCGTATCCGATTCACGCGCCGTGTTACGGTCAAACGTGCGACCATCGGGCGAATAGACGAAGCCGCGCAGCACGAGCACCGCGGTATCGCCCCACGCGCCATCAAGCGGTCGCACCGGCGTGAGCAGGTGCACCCCCGGTGAGCCAGCCTGCGACCGCGTAGCGTGCACCACTTCGCCGGTGTAGTCGGCCACCCCGCGCACGTGCACGCGACGCCAGTGTGAGTCGACGGTATCGACGCCCTGCAGCGTGGAAACACTCACCACGGGCATGGTACCGCGCGCGAGCACGATCGCGTTTTGCGCGCGCCGCTGCGTGAGCCGGTCGAGCTGCCACATACCGAGTCGAATGCACACGGCGGCGGCCACCACCGTGAGCACACCGAACACCAACGTACTTGTGCGGCGACGACTCATGAGGCGTTCGACGGCTTCGGGACCTTGGCCGGCGCCTCCGGCAACTGGGCTGGGAGCAGCACCAAGATGCTCAGTGGCGGCAACGATACCGTGACCGATTGCGGGAAGCCGTGATAGGGTACCAGCTCCGCTTCCGCCGTGTCGGACACCGCGTATCCGCTGCCGCCAAACGAGGTCGCATCGGAGTTGAGGACGACGTGATAAGTGCCCATCGCCGGCGCGCCCAGCCGGTACGCTTCGCGTGGCACCGGCGTGAGATTGAGCACCACCATCGCGTGCGATGACCCATCGTACCGCGCGTACGACAGCACCGACTGCTCTTTGTCGGAGACGTCGATCCAGCCGAAGCCCGATGGTTCATGGTCGCGCCGCCAGAAGCAGGAATGCTGACGGTACAGCGCACCGAGCGACTCCATGAACGCCATCAATCCCTGACGGCGGGCGTCGCCCATCAAATGCCACTCAAGGCTGATGTCGTGATTCCACTCGTGATGTGACGCGAGCTCCGTGCCCATGAAGAACAGCGACTTGCCGGGACGCGTAATCGAGTAGCCGATGAGTGCACGCAGATTGGCGAACCGCTGCCATACATCCCCGGGCATTTTCTCAAGCAACGACCTCTTAAGATGCACGACTTCATCGTGCGACAGCGGATTCATGAACCGTTCGCTGTACTCGTACATCATCGCGAACGTGAGCTTGTCGTGCGCACCCTTACGGAAGAACGGATCGACTTTGACGTAGTCGAGCGTGTCGTGCATCCACCCCATGTTCCATTTCAGCGTAAAGCCGAGTCCGCCCTCGCTGATCGGGTGCGTGACCTTCGGCCACGACGTGCTCTCCTCGGCCACCGTGATCACGCCGGGGTGCAGCGAATGCACGGCGTGATTCAGCTGCTTCAGGAATGACACCGCTTCCAGGTTCTCACGTCCACCGAAACGATTGCAGAGCCACTGGCCGGCCTCGCGTCCGTAATCGAGATACAGCATCGAGGCCACCGCGTCGACCCGCAGTCCGTCGATGTGGAACTCCTCGATCCAGTACAGCGCATTCGCCAGCAGAAAGTTACGGACTTCGCAGCGCGCATAATTAAAAATGTGCGTGCCCCACTCGGGGTGATCGCCACGTCGCGGATCCTCGTGCTCGTAGCATGCCGTCCCGTCGAAGCGGCGCAGGGCCCATTCGTCTTTCGGGAAATGCGCCGGCACCCAATCCAGCAGCACACCGATGCCCGCCTCGTGCATCGTATCCACAAACGCGCGGAAATCATCGGGCGTCCCATGACGCGACGTCGGCGCGAAATAGCCGCCCACCTGGTAACCCCACGATCCCCCAAACGGATGCTCGAGCACGGGCAGCAGTTCGACGTGCGTGAACCCCATGCGCTTGACATGTTCGGCTAGTCGCGGCGCGAGCTCGCGATACGTCAGCAGGCGATTGTGCTCACCGCGCATCCACGACGCGAGGTGCACTTCGTACACGAGCATCGGTTCGCGCAGGGGGTCGGCGTCGGCGCGCTGCGCCAGCCACGCGCCATCCTGCCAGTCGTAGCTGTCGCGCGCCTGCACAATCGACGCGTGCCCGGGACCCTGCTCCATCTTGAACGCGTACGGATCGGTCTTCACGCACAGCGCCCCACTCGGCGACCGGATCTCGAACTTGTATAGCGTTTCCGCGCCCACGCTGGGCACGAACAGTTCAAACACGCCGCTGACGCCAAGGCACCGCATCTGATGCGCACGTCCGTCCCAGTCGTTGAACGCGCCGATCACCGAAACACGCGTAGCGTTCGGCGCCCACACCGCGAACGACGTGCCGGCCACACCGTCGATCTCACGCAGGTGTGCGCCCAGCTTCTCCCACAGACGTAGGTGCCGTCCCTCGTTGAAGAGATGAAGATCCATCTCGCCGAGGGTAGGAAGAAACCGGTATGGATCATCGCGCAGTACGACGCGCCCATCGCCGAAGGTGAGCTCGAGCCGATAGGCCATCGGGGCAGTGCGATCGCTCAAGAAGAGCGCGAATAATCCGTGCTCGTCGCGCACCATGGGCCACTTCTGCTCACCGAGCACCAGGGCGATCGACGCCGCGTTGGGCTGAAAGACGCGGACCACGACGCCATCCACCCCATCGAGGGTGATCGGATGCACGCCCAGCACGTCGTGCGGCAGGGCGGATTCGCCTAGAACGAGCCGCCGCGCGGCGTCGGTTGATGCAGTCGGCACAGTCATAGGTCAAGTATATCCCCGGAGGCGCGTCGAGTCAGAGGAGCGAGGGCTGATCCCCGATAGACTGCGGGTCCACCGTCGGCAGCCCGAGACGCTCCTGCCGCATCCGCACCGATGCCGGGCCGTGTCCAGCGAAGTGATCGTTCACAAAAGTCCGGATAGAACGGCCCTACCCACGCCGGATCATTCCGTCCTTGCGTCCCCAATCGCAGTCGTGCCGGTGTGCCTGTCGCCGACTCGGGCCACGGGCGCGTAGTCATCGATAGGTCTCGAAGAACCCTCGTCCACGACCATCGAGGACGCGCCCGCGCACGCGGCCCTCAAGCCGCGCCTCACCGGCCATCTGTACAAACCACGGCTTTTGCAGCGCCCGCGCTGACTCGCTGTCTCCGCGCTCCACTAATCCTATGCGCGTGTCCGTCGCCACCGCATCGTCGACGGTCAGCGTGATTCGCAACGTATCGGAGCCGCGCACGTCGTACAGTTCAGCCGTGGCCGGTACCTTGAGCACGCCGTTCGCCGTTTGTACGGCGCGCGCGTCGTTGTAGCGAATCACGCGTGGCCGGAAGAGCGCGAGAAAACCCTGCGCGTCGGTCACATACACGAACAGCGGCGCGTTTCCGCCAGCAGTGGCGCTGCCCGTGGCGCTGGCGGAATCTTCCGGTGTGACGCGGCCATACAACAACGTGTACGCGCCGGCGCGGGCCGATCCCCATTCCCACGTAACGCCACGCCATCCGCCCCAATTGTGATCGTGATACGCCTGCGCACCGTCGAATTGTTCGCACACGCGAGCTACGCACAGTGAGCCCGTGGCGTCGGCGCGTAACGCGGGCACAGCGTACCCCGAGGTAAAATCACCGCTCACCAGGGTCGCCCCGGGAAAGTCCACCCGCGGCGCGGGCGACAGCACCATATCGAGCGTAAGCGGTGCGCCGGTGCCTTCTTCGCGCACATCGGCACGCACGGCATATCGCCCGTCTAGCAACACGCGCACGCTGTCATTACCGATCGTGAGATTCGCATCGCGCGTGGAGAAGCGTACGCGTTCCTTCGGGATCGTGCGACTGAAGCGGCGCGGGGCCCGGCCACGCTCGTGCAGCGTGACGAGCACCTGCCCGCCCCACTGGTCGCCCGTGACATCACCACCCACGATGAACGAGACGAAGGCCCAGCGATTCGCGTCGGGAGAGATCACGTTGAAGTAGTGCCATTCCCCCCACGAGTTGCGATTCGCCATTCCCGGCGTAGGCAGATGGAAGTGGTCGATATCGTGACGCAGTTCGGCCGGCGTCGGGGTCATCCAGCGGCGATCACCGTCATCATCCTCCCACGCACCGGACGCCACGGTGGGCAGCGCGCCGAGCGTGCGCGTGGCCGACGGAATCTCGCCGCTGGCCCGCACGGGATGCTCGACGCCATCGGCGGTGGTGACGTACAGCAGCTTGCCTTCGAGTTGCGGCGCCGCCACTGTCACCACGTCGCTGAGTCGCGGCGCATTCAGCACTTGGCGGTGTACAAATCGCGCGTTGGGTACCGAGAAGAACAGGCCGCCCAGCCCACCGGTAGTCAGCACCTCGATATCGATGCCTTCGGGCAACACCGTGATCGTACCGCCACCGACCAAGCGCTCTTGGGCTGCCTGTCGCACCATTGCTTCACCCACCGCCAGCAGCACGATCATCACGCCCACACCAACACCGAAGCCACCGCACAGCAAGAGCGCTCGCAACGGACGCGACGAGACCGAGCGCCACGCCAGCAACTGCGCCATCGCCAACCGGATCGCGCCAACGTTGGTGCTCACGCACC
>Ga0049084_10001098_pt1 | contig 11007 bp, 13 predicted proteins | sample GreLakmeON33MSRF_FD_66720 | JGI IMG/M metagenome (GOLD analysis project Ga0049084, IMG submission 66720) | Freshwater lentic microbial communities from great Laurentian Lakes, MI, USA - Great Lakes metaG ON33MSRF | ecosystem: Environmental > Aquatic > Freshwater > Lake | place: Great Lakes... | reverse complement strand
CTCCACAAACGTGATCGCGGCCGCGACCATCTCCGCTTCATGCGCATCCGCTACCCGCTCCGCATGTTTCCTGAGTAAAATCAAAACCGCGTTTCGGTGCATAAATTCTCCGCGTTTTCTTTCAGCTTTCCGTGCGTTCCGTGTGTTCCGTGAGCCACTCTGATTCCGCCTTCTCCCCCTCACCGCGTCTCAAACCACTTCGGCTCCGCCTGCACGCCCGCCGACGCCTCGATCTGCGCGAACACCTCCGGCACCGTCGCCGCCGTGCGATACAGCTCCATGTTCGACGGCTTGAAGAATTTCTCCGCGAGCATCCGCTCAAACAACTTCACGAGATCGTCGTAGAACCCATCTTGATTAAAAAACACACACGGCTTCTTCACGATAGCGAGCTGCCGCAACGTGAGAATTTCCATGATTTCCTCCAGCGTGCCCCAACCGCCCGGCAGCGTCACAAACGCGTCCGCCCGCGCCTCCATCAGCAGCTTTCGCTCCCGCATCGTCACCACACTGATGAGTTCATCCGCCTCAGCGAACGCCAGCTCGCGCACCTTCATAAATTCCGGAATCACGCCGACGACCTTTCCGCCCTTCTCCTTCACCGCCCGCGCCACCGCTCCCATTAACCCAGTCTTCCCGCCGCCATAAACGAGCCCCCACCCGCGCGCCACCAACTCATGCCCCAGCTCCGTCGCCGCCGCATAATACTTCGCATCGAGCCGGTCGCTGGAGGAACAGTAAACGCAAAGCAGTTTAGTCATGAGTGAGGGTCCCCACCGATGACGACCATTCCTTCCGGACAAAAGCTCAGAATCACCTTTCACCTCAGCCATCCGTGTCTATCCGTGTTCATCCGTGGTTAAAAATCCTCTCCCCTACCTCGGCCGCCTCGCCCCCTCGCCGACGGGCCATCTCCACCTCGGCCACGCACGCACATTTTGGCTCGCTGCCGAACGCGCCCGCGCCGCCAGTGGCGAACTCCTCCTCCGCAACGATGACCTCGACGCCCTCCGCTTCCGCCTCGATTTCGTCGCCGCCATGCTCGCAGACCTCCGCTGGCTCGGCTTCACGTGGCGCGAACCCGTCGTCACGCAAAGCGCCCGGCTGCCCCATTACCGCGCCGCCCTCGCCGCACTCCACGCCGCCGGCCTCATCTTCCCCTGCACCCGCACGCGCCGCGATGTCCTCGAAGCCGTCTCCGCCCCTCACGAATCCGCCGCCACGCCCGCCCCCGACGACGAACCCCTTTACCCACCGCAATTCCGCCCTCCCCTCGACGCACCCCTGCCACCGCTCGGCGCCGTCATCACCGTGAACTGGCGCTTCCGCGTCCCCGACGGCGAAGCCATTTCCTTCCACGACGCCCGCTTCGGCCCCCAACGCGCCGTCGCCGGTCGCGACTTCGGCGACTTCCTCGTCTGGCGCAAAGACGACGCCCCCAGTTACCAACTCTCCTGCGCCGTCGACGACGCCGAGCTCGGCATCACCGAAGTCGTCCGCGGCGCCGATCTCATCCGCTCCACCTTTCGGCAACTCCTCCTCATCCGCGCCCTCGGCCACATCGCCCCCGCCTACTACCACGCCCCGCTCATGCTCGACGACCGCGGCGAGCGCCTCGCCAAACGCCACGACGCCCTCTCCCTCCGCACCCTCCGCGCGCAAGGCGTGACTCCCGCCGAAATCATTGCCCCATTCCGCGCCGCCGACCCCATCCCCTAACGCCCCAATCCCCCTTCGTGCCGTGCTCCTCTCTCGGTGCCTCCGTCTCTCTGCGGTGAAAAATGATTCTCCGCCCCCGATTTTATCCGTGTTCATCCGTGTCCATCCGTGGTTAAAAAATTCCCCATGACCGTCCCTAAAATCGGCGTCCTCAATATCTCCGACCGCGCCAGCGCTGGGATCTACTCCGACGAACCCGGCCAGGCCTGCCTCGCCCTCCTGCGCGAGTGGGTCATCACACCCTTCGAGACCGACTATAAAATCATCCCCGATGAGCGCGTCGTCATCGCAGCCGAACTCCGCCGGATGGCCGACGAATCCGGCTGCTGCCTTGTCGTCACCACCGGCGGCACCGGCCCCGCCCCCCGCGACGTCACGACCGAGGCGACGCTCGCCGTAATCGAAAAAGAACTACCCGGCTTCGGTGAACTCATGCGCGCCACGTCTCTCCGCTACGTCCCCACCGCAATCCTCTCTCGCCAAACTGCCGGCATCCGCGGCCGCACCCTCATCGTCAATCTCCCCGGTCGCCCCAAAGCCATCCGCGAAAACCTCGAGGCCGTTTTCCCCGCGATCCCCTATTGCCTCGACCTCATCGGCGGCCCGCGCCTCGAAACCAACGAGTCCGCGATGAAGGCCTTCCGTCCGAAATCCTAAGTACCATGGGCTTTCCAGCCCATGTCAGTCCTCACTTACGCAACCGCACCACCACCCGGTTGGTCGTGCGGGCCGAACCGGCAACCTGAGTGGCTCCCGTTCGTCGGACCGGCGGCATTCCTGCCGCCGCCCGCGCCACGCCCCCGCTCACCAGCGCCCTACCGCCCCCGCGGATTCGCCCACTCCACCGGCAGCACCGACGCCGGCCCCACGATATAGACGCGGTAGTAGAGCCAGAAAATCACCAGCCCGAGCATCAGTAAAAAAAATAGCTCGCCCAACCCTCCCCACCTCTGGCGACTGCTCCGCTGCATCCAACTCACGAGCAACCCGATCGCCGGCGCCACCACGAAACCCACCAGCGATCCGCCAAAAATCACCATCCCCATAATGGCCAGCGTCCGCAGCAAAACATCGTCGATCATCTTCGCTTTGTAGCTCACCAACTCGACGCACAGATTGAGCAGCAGCAGACAGCACGGGAGTACGTAGTAATGACGGACAACATTCGGATTTTTCATGGCGCAGATTGACTCTCTCCGAGACTCGCACCCACTCAACTCCTTCTTCGGCTCCGCCGAATTTTCCGCAACCAAACCATCAGGCCAAATCGTCCACCCATGATCAACTATTCCACTCCCGATCTCACGCAACACCCGCCCCGCAGTCTGCGCGTGCGCATCGGCGGCTACGCCCACCTCGCTCGCCTCCTCGATAAGGCCCGCGCTGTCATCGCCGGCAAAGCCGGCGATTTCCATTACAACTGCCCACTCGACAAACTGTTCTTCACTTTCACCGGCATCACCGAGGACGTCATGCTCGCCGAAATCAAAACCGGTAAAACCGACCTCCAAATTCTAACGTGGGTCAACGAGCGGTCAAACCGCGCCCCGCACGAGGTCATCGCTTGGTCCGCTTGGTTGGAGCAAGTCGGCCCCGGCGGTGCCGAGGGCCACGAGTGGGCCGCGAGCGTCATCAAGGGCAACAAGTCCGAGCGCGACGACATCCGCTCGTTCGCCGATCTCCTCGATTTCGACGATTACCACAGCTACGGCGGCAAAGCCTGATCAGAGTAGGGCAGATTCTCTGACCCGCCCTGAAAAACCCTTCGCAGCCCCCAGGGGCCGGTCCGCCGACCGGCCCTTTTTTATTGAGCACCCCGAGGGCGGGTCAAAGACCCTAGGCTACGCTGCACGACCCTCCGCTCCCCCGATCATAGCTCGGTATACTTCTCCGAACGTCCCTTCGCCTTTTCCACCGGATATTTTTTTGCGTTCGCGATCATCTTCGCCTCGATCGACGCCGCGACATCGAGCCCCGTCGCATTCGCAAACTCCAGCGCGTAGACGACCACATCCGCCAATTCGTCCGCGATCTTCTGCCGCTTGACCGCATCTTGCACGATGGCCTTCGATGCCTCCGGGGTCGCCCAAAGAAAGTGCTCCATCAACTCGCCTGCCTCGGCCGCCAGCGCCATGCTCAGGTTTTTCGGAGAGTGAAACTGCTCCCAATCCCGCTCGCGCACAAAGGCGAGCACGCGGGTTTTTAGTTCTGCGACAGTCGTGGTGGAATCAGTGAGCTCGGCCATGGGCGGACCATGGCAAACCGCCCGGCGTCACGCAATCTTCACCGCCACAAATTAATTTCCGCTTGGCACACCGGCTGCATTGACGAACGTAACCACATTCCAATGACCGCGTCCCTTCAACATCACCGCAGCTCTGCTGGCACTTCGCTCACGAAGGCCCAGCAGCCATGCTGCGTCGCGATGCGAGCGGTTGTCATTTCCCATTGGAATAAACAATCCGCCGCGGGCTTCACCCACTAAACCATCCGTTCCCACGGAATGCGTTTAGTCCCGAAGCCCGGAGCCCCCCCGCCCCCGAGGAAGACGCACCCGTTTTCATTTTTCCTCCCATGCACACGATCATCCACCCGATGGCCCCCAGCACTCGCAGCCAAGCCACAGAGCCGACGTCGCCCGTCGCGTTCCGTCAGCCCAACTACGACTACGTGGAACACCGCGACACGATTACACTCGTCGTCTACGTGCCCGGGGTGGACGCCGCTGGCGTCGAAATCGAAGCCCGCGGCTCCGACCTGACTGTGACGGCAAAAAAGTCCCACTTCGTGCGGGTCAACTGGCAGTCCCTCCATCTGGAGACTGCCCAACGCGCCTATCAACTCCGCCTGCGGCTCGGCTCCGGTTTCGACTACACCTCGATAGAGGCCGAAATTCACGACGGTGTTCTCAGCGTAACGCTGCCCAAGCGACTCTCCGCCACTGCTGCCAATGCGCCCCATCAACGTCGCGTCGCGGCGTAAGGGTTCCCTTTCCGCGACGACGACGGCGGCGGATCGCCTAGGAGACGGGAGCGGAGGGCTGCCCTGTGCCTCAGCGCCACCGCCACCGTCGGACAAAGTTCACCTCGCGCTCAAACCGCGAAAATAAAAAGGCCGCACCTCGAAAAGGTGCGGCCTGAATTTCTTTCGGGCCGGCGCTCGTCGCCGTGCCGCCTCCTCTCATCAGCTGCCGGACTTTTCCGCCTCAGCGAGCGTGATGGTTCGGTAACCACCGATGGTCTTGAAATAGAGCAACAGGCCCAGGTAGATCAATGCCATCACGGCCGGAATATAGGAATCAGCTTTCAGCGTCGCGCGATCACCCGCTTGGTCGGCGGCGATGATGGCCTTGTGCGCCACAGTCTTCTCCTTGGCCTCTTTGGCTTCGGCCAGTTTCTTACCGTCGATCGGCACCGCCTCGAAACCGAGGAACTTCGAGGGCGCCGCCGCTTTCACCTGCGCGTACACTGCGGGACTCGACACTTGGAGGGCCTCAGCAGCATACTTGTCCTTGCCGAAGCCGAGTCCGGGACCACCGATCAATCCGGCAGACAACATGCCGATGCCACCCATAATGGAGATGGCCACGGCACCGGTGCGCGGGAAGCGGTCGGAAGCGACCGCCAACATGGTCGGCCAGAAAAACGTTTTGCCGATGGCGTAGATCGTCAGCGCGACGAAAGCCATACCCACCGTTTGCACGCCACTCGTCATCTGCAAACCGACGCAGGCAAAGACGGAGCAGACCAACAGCAGCGCGACCGGCGAGAGACCAAGCTTGGTCTCGATAAAGTGGGCGCAAAAACGCAGACTGAACATCACCGTCGAAGTCCAGATGAGCAGCCATTTACCCTGCTCGGACGAGAACATATTGCCGGTAATATTCGCAATCCATCCGTCGGTGCCCAGCTCGACCGCGCCCACGAGGGCGTGCGTGAGGAACAACACGAAAAGCACGACCGAACCGATGGAGAATTTGGTCAGCACGCCAACCCCAATCAACAAGGCCAGGCCAACCCCGTAGCCCACCGACTCAGGGAAACTCGCCATGCCAAACAGCGAAGCCAGCGGTCCGGAGACAAACATGCTCAGAAGATAGCAGGCGACGGCGGCCCCGATGAGGCCCACATCCTTGAGCATCTCGCCCAAGTTCGCACCCTTCTGTGACGCTTCCGATTTCGGCATGTGCTGGCCGAGGAACATGAAACCGTAAATGACCGTCGGCACGAGGTAGAGGGCGAGTTGCACCTTCCAATGGACGTTCATCTTGTCGTCCAGCACCCAGCCGACGGCGGCACCGGCCACAATGCCAGCCGGCCAACTGGCGTGAAGGATATTGAGAAAGTGCGTACGGTTCTTCGGGAAGAGCGTCGCCACGAGCGGATTCGCCACGGCTTCCAGCGTCCCGTTGGCAAAGGCAAAAATAAACATGCCGATGGTCAGCATCTGGTAGGCGTTCGCCGGGGTGTTCGCCATGAACGTGACCACCGCCGACAACACGTGCAGCGCAAAAGCCGCGATCACCAGCTTGCTGTAGCCGATTTTGTCGCAGATGACTCCGCCGATAATAATACCGAAGCAAAAGCCGGTGAATCCGGCGCCGCCGATGGCGCCCAGTTGCGTGGCGGTGAAGCCAAACTCGGAGCCCCAGTTGTCGAAAATACCGCCGCGGATGCCGAAGCCCATGCCGGCGGCGAAGATAGCCATAAAGCCGGCCCAAAGGAGGCGTTTAGCGTTGGGCGCGATGCCCTCATTGCTGACGTGTTCGTTGCTCATAGATGTGGATTAGCGTGGGTTGATGTGGGGGAGGAAATTGCTCTACGCCCCCGCATGGCACGAGCGGTCGCTCGCAAAAGCGAGTGATCCAAGCCGGGTGGCGGGGTGCGTTGCAGTGGGGCGGAAGGCAATCGACGGCGAAGTTGAGCGGCGGGCCCGCGCTCGGCAAGGGCGCAGTTTGGCTGATCTTTGCAACGTGTGTCTTAGAGAGTCCTCAAGAGGCCGATGCCGTCGACAGCGGAGTGCCGAGAGCAAAACCAAACGGTGAAGCGTGTTTTCAGGCGTGTGGCCGCGTGTCTCAGCCCTCAGCTCCCAGGCCTCAGCTGAATCCCCAGCTTAAACTCCGCTTAATCCCTGAGGCGAACGTGCCGATGTATCCCCTGACCAATCCGCCCCCCACCATACCCCGATGAACCACCCTTTTCAGCTTTTCCGCCTCCACCCCGCTCCGACCCAGCGCGATAGCGAGACGATCCACATCGCGACGACCTCCGATGTGCATATGAACCGACTCGTCTTCCGCGCCCCCACCCTCCCCACCCAGCATCAGTTCAGCAGCGATCTACCGTTCTTCATAAATTTCCGAGCCAAAGACCGGCGCGAGCGTAAATCCACCTGACGAAATGCTTTTCTGCCGAAACCGTCGGCACTTCTTCTCGGCTCCCTGGTCAAACGCCCCCAAATGCACCGCCCCACTCCCTTCGTCCGTCCGTCGATTCCCACCGAGCCGCTCGCTTGGGTGGCCGTGACTTCGCGCGACGACGTCTGCTGGAACCAACCCGACCGCCACTTCTTCAAAGCCCCGCCGCTCCACGTGCGTCCTCCCTTGAGCGACGTCGCCGCCCTCGCCGTCGAACGCCGCCGCGAGCTGCACGCTTTCTAATTAATTGCTCCCACCAGGCCGGTCGCAAAACCGGCCTGCGTTTTTTCCGCGCTTGGCGCACGGCACCCTGCGGTTTCAGAGTGACTCGCCCCGATGTCGCTGACGCCGCCTCAACTCACCGCTCTGCGCTCCCTGCTCGACCGCATCATCCCGGCGGACGATTTTCCCGGCGCTCTGGCCGCCGGCACCGACACCTACGTTCTCCGCCACTTGCTGGGCGACTGCACCGCGGAAGCACACGTCCTCCTCCTCGGCTTAAGCCAACTCGACGCCGAAACCGTCGCCCGCCACGGCCCCCATCAGACGTTCGCCACGCTCCTCCCGACGCAGCAAGACGCGCTCCTCGCCGACCTCGCAGCCGCTCGACCAATGACCCCATGGCCGCCCCCGCTTGCTGCCCTCACGTGGTTCCACCGCCTCGTTGAGCTCGCCCACGAAGGTTTTTACGCCGATCCCGCCAACGGCGGCAACCGCGACGCGGCTTCGTGGGGAATGCTTGGATACGCACCCCGCACCACCCCAAAACGTGCGGCCCCATGACCTCGGGCCACGACGTCATCATCGTCGGGGCCGGCCTCGCCGGCGGCATTTTAGCCGGGGTGCTCGCCGAGGGCGGGCGCCACGTGCTGCTCCTCGAACGCGGTCGCGCCCTCGCCGACTCCGAGATTCCCAGCGACCATCTCCGCAACCATCGCCTGTCGCTCTACGGCGACAACACCACGCCCGAACCCGCCGGGCATCCGCGGGTCTTCATCGACGCCGCGGGCGTCCCACACACCGTGCTCCCTCACGACGCACGCTATCAACTCAACGCTTTCACCGTCGGTGGTGGTGCGCGTGTGTGGGGCATGCAAGCGTGGCGCTTTCACTCCGACGATTTCCGCATGGCCACGCGTTACGGCGTGCCCGACGGCAGCTCCCTCGCTGACTGGCCGATTGGCTACGCTGACCTCGCCCCCTTCTACGAGCGCGCCGAGCACGAAATCGGCGTCGCCGGCGATCACGCCGGCACCACCCATGCCCCGCGGGCCCGCGATTTCCCGCTGCCGCCCGTCCCGCGTTCGCCGTCAGCCGAGTGGCTAGCCCGCGGGGCCGATCGCCTCGGCTGGCGCACGTTTACGCCTCCGCTCGCCGTCAACACCCGCCCCTACCTCGGCCGCGGCGCCTGTATCCAGTGCGCCCAGTGCATTGGCTTCGCCTGCCCCACCGATGCGAAAAATGGTTCGCACAACACCCTCCTCCCCCGCGCGCTCGCCTCCGGCCGTTGCACCCTCGTCACCCGCGCTCACGCGTCACGGATTCTCACTGACGGCTCCGGCCAGGCCATCGGCGTCGAATATTTCGCGCCGACCACGACCGACTCCGCGACGCTGGAGCGCCGCACCGCTCGCGCCCGGACGATCATCGTTTCCAGCGGCGCCATCGAGTCCGCGCGCCTACTGCTGCTCTCCGCGTCTCCACTTCAGCCCCACGGCTTGGGCAACCACAGCGACCACCTCGGCCGCCACGTCCAAGGCCACGCTTATCCCATCGCCTACGGCCTCCTCCCGCCCGACGTCGAACCGTCCCTGCTCGGCCCCGGCGTCTCCGTCGCCACGACTCAATTTAATCACGGCAACCCCGGCATCATCGGTGGTGCGATGCTCGCCAACGATTTCGTCAAACTCCCGCTCATCTTTTGGCGACAATCGCTGCCTCCCGACACGCCGCGCTGGGGGCTCGCCAACAAACGCGCCATGCGCGACCTCTTCCGCCGCGGCATCGATGTGCGCGGTCCGGTGCAGGAAATCCCCTCGCCCGATTCCCGCGTCACGCTCGACCCCGCGGTGCGCGACACCTTCGGCCTCCCCGTCGCCCGCCTCAGCGGGACGACGCACCCCGAGACCGTTCGCACCGCTGAGTTCATGCGCGCACGCGCCGAGGAGTGGCTGCGCGCCAGCGGTGCCGAGCGCGTCTGGAGCTGGCCCGTAGAAAAGAAATTCAGCGCCGGCCAACACCAAGCGGGCACGTGCCGGATGAGCGCCGATCCCCGCGACGGCGTGACGGATCCGTTCGGCCGCGTGCACGGCCACGACCACCTCTTCGTCTGCGACGGCTCGCTCCACGTCACCAACGGCGGCTTCAACCCCGCGCTCACCATCATGGCCCTCGCCTTCCGCACCGCGGAACACATCCTCGCCTCTCCGTAAACGACCGCGCGCGCCCCATCAACGTCTGGTCGTAAATTCAGGTGTGAATTCCCCAAGCGAACGCTCACTCCGCCTCAGCTCGCTGACCCTCGCTCGCCGAATATTCCGCGGCTCAACTGCGCCCGCTCGCTCCAGCGAGCCGCGCCTCACTCCTCCAACTCCACGTTCCAATACGCGACGTCGAGAAAGTCTTTCCACACTTCGTGATGCTGCTGGTTGCCGAGCACGAGCGAGATCACCGGGCGCCACTTCGGCTTCACGGGCTTCCGAATCAACCGCATGTGCGCCTCATGCGGCAGGCGGTTAGCCTTGCGCGAATTGCACTTGATGCACGAACACACGATATTTTCCCACGTCGTTTTCCCGCCATAGGCGCGCGGAATCACGTGATCCAAATTGAGCTGTTCGCGGGGCAAAATGCGCGAGCAATACTGACACGTGATCTTGTCCCGCTCGAAGACATTGTTGCGCGTCAGTTTCAATTCCTTGCACGGCAGCCGGTCGAAAAATGAGAGCAGGATCACCCGCGGCAACCGGATCACGCGGTTCGGCGTGTGCACGGCCTCAAGGGGAACCAGCGGCGGATTGGCGACCGAGAAATCCATCCAATCCAGCAATGCATACGTCCGAAAATCGTCGTCGTGGTGATGCACCACTTGCGCATGGCCCCGCGCCAAAAGTCCAAAAGCGCGCCGAGCGCCGATGACATTTACCGCCTGCCAGAGGCGGTTTAAGACCAAGACCGACTGATCAAGGGCGACATCCACGGGGTGAGGGCAATAGTGGCGCCCGCCCCGCACTGTCAAGGTCGCGGGCCGCTGTCACGGCAACGTTGCAACGCTGCTCACCCGTTTTCGCGACGACTCCGAACGGAGGAGCGCTTTCCCCAGCGCCCATCCACGGCGGTTGGAAAACCGCCGCTCCGCTCTCGCTCAGTCCGCGGCCTTCGCATGTTCCGGCCCCGCCATCGCTGGCTCCAATGACACCCCTTTGAGCATAATCCGCCCGAGCTTGCGCACGATCAGCTCCGCCTCGGCTTCCGCGACATCCACGAGCGTGTGCCGTTGGTGAATGTCCATCGCGCCGACGACGTTGGCCGGCAGGCGCGTAACCCCCGCAATTTTGCCTACAATGTCCGCCGGCGTGACCAACTGCTTACGGCCGACGTTGAGGAAAATCGTTTTCATCCCCGGCTCGCGTCCCGTGCGCGCCGGACGTTCGTACTTGGATTTGCGCGCCGGTGCCTCCTCCGACTCGTCAAAATCCGGGGCCGCGGGCGCCGGAGCCGCGATGACCGCCGGCACTTCCGTCCGCTCCGCCACTTCGGCGAGGGGAGCCGCCTGCACCGCTTTCGGTTTCACATAAGCCACCGGCTTAGCCCAGACGGGCGCCGGCTTCGCACTCTTGGGCACCGCGGTTGCCGCCGCCATGGCCGGTTTC
>Ga0049084_10001095_pt1 | contig 11016 bp, 17 predicted proteins | sample GreLakmeON33MSRF_FD_66720 | JGI IMG/M metagenome (GOLD analysis project Ga0049084, IMG submission 66720) | Freshwater lentic microbial communities from great Laurentian Lakes, MI, USA - Great Lakes metaG ON33MSRF | ecosystem: Environmental > Aquatic > Freshwater > Lake | place: Great Lakes... | reverse complement strand
GAGCATAGGATTCAGTTGAAAACAGAAATACTATGCTCATGATAGCGCCAATCAGGCGCATTCTCATTGTTTTATCCTTTTTTTATTTATTTAAGCTGCTTCTAATAGATCTTTTAGTCTATCTGCACAAATAGAAGCAGCAAAAGCTTTTGGCTTTACTTGAGGTGTAATATTACAAGCTCCTCTAATATAACCAATAGCCTGATTTATTACACATGAAGAACCATGCCTTTCTAAAGGATTGATATCCAAATGTAATTCTACATATCTCTTACCAATAACCTCGGTAAGTCTTTCATACATTTTCTGAACCATGTAGACTTCGTTCATGAGTCTTAGCGCTGGTCGACTTGGTTTTGAGTCAAAGTCTTTTTGTCTTGCAACATCACCAAAAATTTTACATCCATGCTTACCGTCTTTATGAATGATAACTGCAACATAATAATCTGCATGCCAAACTCCATTGAGTTTGAAACGTTCAGAATCTGCACCGATATAGATTTTTGACCCTTGTGAAGAACAAGAAATAAACTGTTTCACTTTTTCTAGGTCAAACTTTTGCACAATACTATTTCTTTTTATTTAAGCGGCGCTTTTTTCGTTTACCTGAACCAATTTTTCGTCGTCCTTTACCTGATTTAGTCTTATGTGCCCATGGCATAGTTTATATCCTCAAAGTGTTATATTTTTTAGATGATCTTTCCGAACTCTAACCATAATCCACGCATTATAAAATTTATTGGATTCTAGAGCACCTCGAATTATTTGTTCTTTCAACTCAAAATAAGTTAACTCGCTTTTTGAAGTACAAAATCTTATAATTTCTTTGGTAAAATTATTTTCACCTAATATTTTTATATCATTTTTTAGTTCATCATTGGACCCCCAGTAGGTTTGCCAATCAGAGTCGTGTAAAAACTTTTTCTTTTTACCTTTTATTACTTTGGTCTTTTTAAACTTCAATAGTTTCTTACCAATATATTGTCTACCATTGGTCTCATTAGTTATTATATACACAAATCCTATAAAGTCAATTATTTTTTCTGTGTCTATAGGTTTTTCATCATATAACCATAAAGTCATAGGGGACGTCTCCTTTCCCCTATACTTATACTACTTATTTTTAACCAAAGTTTTCCCTACCACCATCATTCCAAGGATCTTCATCTTCATCTAAAAAATAATCTTTATCATCTATATTATAGATTTCTTTTAATACAGAATCTAAAGAATCACTTATACCTAAACATTCATTTATATTATCAGCATCAAAATCTTCAAATGAAGAAATCATCTCATAGTAAATATTAATCTTGATTTGTTCATCATGTACATGTCGTTCAATATTTTCTGCTATTTCTGCAAACAATGCACTGCCTTTTGCCCAACTCATATTTTTTTCCTTATAGTTTAAAATCTTTTAACGATTCAGTTGAAACGTCATTCTTTACTCCGCCAATAATGTAAGAAGTTATTTGCGTTTCCTGAGGAGCTACTTGTACTTCTCCACCAGAAATCCATTTGCTTGTCCATGGTAATGGGTTTGAACTGGTCTTATAAAGACTTGGAAGACCAACGGCAGTCAAACGACGATTAGTAATCCATTCTACATATTCATTTAGAAGTTGCTTATTTAAGCCAATCATTGATCCATCTTTGAATAGATATTCACCCCATGCTTTTTCTTGTTCTGCTGCACTAAGGAACATATCAAGACATTCTGCTTTTGTTTCTTCTTGTATTTGCCTGAAATCAGGATCATCTAGTGGAAGTACTTTTAAAAGTTGTTGTGTACTAGCTAGATGTAAATTTTCATCACGACATATAAGCTTGATAATCTTGGCATTACCTTCCATCTTCTTCAATTCTGCAAATGCCCACGAACAAGCAAAACTGACATAGAAGCGAATACCCTCAAGGATATTGACTGACATAAGAGTAAGCCAAAGTTCTTTTTTATGACCATATTTATCACTATCAGTCAGAGTATTAACTGAAGCGCTGTTATTCCAATCAATAAGATTATTATAATGAAGACTGATATCTTTAGCACAATCCACAATTTCTTGCATATCTATAATCTCATCCAGAATCTTTGATGGATCTGAATATACATTGCGAATAATATGAGTATAAGATCGTGAATGGACTGATTCACTAAATGTCCATGCCACAATCCAGTTTTCAAGTTCAGGTAAAGAACAGATAGGACCAAATGCAACCGTAGGTGCTCGACCCTGCACTGAGTCAAGAAGAATCTGGCGCTTTAGATTACTTGTAAAGATATGTTGCTCGTGCTTTGATAGATCACGAAAATCTTTTGAGTCTTTTAAAAGATCAACTTCTTCTGGTACCCAGAAAAAACTCATTTGTTGTCGAGTTAATTTTTCTAGAAAAGGATACTTTTGTTTATCAAATCTAGCAATAGTAGGAGTTTCATCAAAAAATAGTCTAGATTTAAGGTGACTTTTTTTATTTGAATAATCAAATACGCTATAAGCCATTTTTTTTATCTACCTACAGTAATGTTTTTTTGTATCTTTATTTGTTTATTAGACCAAGTCCAACATTCTCTTGTTTCATCTTGAAAACACACCCAAAGTAGATCATGCTCAAGTCCATAATCTATTATAAAATGCGCCCATGCTTTACCTTGGGGTGTTTCAAGAGGAAGCGGTGGATTAAGTTGAAGTATCATATAGTACAACTATCACATGTTTCATCATCAACTTTGGATTGCTCTAGTTCTGGAAGTACTTCTTGTTCACCAGCACCGTCAAATGTATTAAAGTAATATAAATTTTTACCACCCATCTGATAGAACTGAATGATATCTTTCATTAGAACTGACATAGGAATTTGATCATTATCATAATGCTTAGGATTATAACTAGTATTTACAGAGATAGCTTGGTCAATAAACTTCTGTAGTACTGCACAGATTTGTAGATACCCTTCTGGAGACTTCTGATCCCATAGAAGATCATATTTATTTTTAAGTCTTTTGCTTTCTGGTACAACTTGCTTGAGTACCCCATCTTTACTTTGTTTAATAGAAATCAAAGCTCGCACTGGTTCAATACCATTAGTAGAGTTGGAAATTTGAGAACTTGTTTCACACGGCATTCCACACATTAAAGTACTATTACGGATTCCATGTTCTGACAGCTGAATACGTAGAGAGTTCCAATCCATTTTATAAACCGGATCTACTAGATTGTCAACAGTTTTCTTGTAAGTGTCAATAGGTAGAACGCCTAAAGAGTACTTAGTTTCAGTTGACTTAGGGCAAGCACCCTTTTCTTGTGCTAGATCGGCAGAAGCTTTGATGATATAATATGACCATGCTTCGGTATATTCATGGACTTTCTTTAGACCTTCTACGCCAATATTAGAATAGGTAAGATCATTTTTAGCAAGCCAATAAGCAAAATTAGTAATACCAACACCCAATGGGCGTCTAGCCATAGTTGAATTTTTTGCTGCCACAACAGGATAATCTTGATAATCAAGCAGCTCATCAAGAGCCCTAACAATAAGTCGAGCAGGACGTTCAAAGTCAGAAGTAGCACGGATTTTCCCCCAGTTAATTGCTGCAAGAGTGCACAATGCAATCTCCGCTTCTTCATCAAAAAAATGTTTTTGTGACTTATTTGCAATAAGAACCTCCATACACAAATTGCTTTGTGTAACAGGTGCAACTTCTTTAATGAAAGAACCATGATCATTTGCATGATCTACATTCATTAGATAGATTCTGCCGGTATCCTTACGTTCTTGAATAAAGTTACCAAACAATGTTAAAGCTGAAACAGTTTTTTTACGAATATTTGGATTTTTTTCTGCTTCTTCATAAAGTTGCTTGAATCTATCATAATCCACAAAAAATGCATCATATAATCCTGGAACATCAGAAGGTGAAAATAGTGTAATATTACCACCCGAAAGTAGACGTTCATACATGAGTTTATTAAATTGAACTGCATAATCTATATGTCTGATTCTATTTTCTTCAGTACCTTTATTATTTTTTAGGACTATAAGATCTTCTACTTCATAATGCCAGACTGGATAAAATAAAGTTGCGGCTCCATTCCTAACTCCGCCCTGTGAGCAGCTGCGAACAGCAGCTTGAAACATCTTGTAAAATGGGATTAAACCAGTATGAGTTGCATCACCATTGCGGATTGGTGAACCAATAGCACGGATTCGTCCTGCATTGATACCAATGCCTGCTTTTTGTGAAACATACTTTACAATAGATGAGGTAGTAGCATTAATAGAATCTAGAGAATCATCCGAGTCAATCAACACACAAGAACTAAATTGCTTTTGTGGACTGCGTAGACCAGCCATGATAGGAGTCGGCAAAGAGATTTCGAAAGTTGAAGTTGCATCATAAAAATCTTTTACCCATTTCAAGCGCTCATTCTTTGGATATTTGTGGAATAGAACCATTGCAATGAGCATATAGCTCATCTGCGGTGTTTCATAATATTTATTTGTAGCGCGATTTCTGATTAGATACTTACCACGAAGTTGCTCCATTCCAGCATAAGGAATATTGAAATCTCGGTCATGTACTAGATAACTATTCAGAATCTTGTATTCTTCATCATCATACCATGATAGTAGATTTGCTTCATAATAACCATCAGAAACTACGTTGACTACATGTTGAAATAGATAACATGGATTTGGTCCATTATAGACTTGCTTACGAAGATGATAGTTGATAAGGCGTGAAGCTACATACTGATAGTTTGGAGTTGCTTCAGTAATTAGTTCTGAAGCAGCTTTGATTAGAGTTTCTTGAATATCAATAGTCTTGATATTGTTATAGAATTGAATCTGTGACTTAATTTCTACTTCAGACTCAGAAACGTTTGATAATCCTTCACATGCCCAGGATACCACTCTGTGAAACTTTTCCAGATTTAGTGGTTCAATAGCCCCATCTCTTTTCTTTACATTAATCGTCATTAGGACCTCTTATTCTTTAGTTAAAAATGTGAAGTATTTACAAATATCTTGCCAAGCGGATTCAGCAATAAGTTGATGTTCTTTCTGAGTACCGTTTGACATTCTGAGCTCACAGTAATGAATCCAGCTACGAAGAGTACCATTCATATACATTCTAGAAAGTGTTAAACCTTCTGGTAGTACTACTCGCGCTTGTTCCTTAGCAATGCCGTTCTGAATAGCCCAGTTATATTGTTCTTTTACAACTTCAAGCAAATAAGTTTGTCGTCCTTCCCAATCTTGACCTAATCTAACATCATCTACTTCAATACTATTTTGTCGGTTCTTTTTATCTTGAAGTCTTGCCTCACGAGTTATAAACCCAAGATCTTTAATAGGATCAGCGTATCTTTGGGAAAACTCTTGAAAACTAAACGAGCGGTGTCTAAGAATTTGGCGGGCTATGTCTCTGGTAGTATTAATCTCCATCACTACATTCACCATTTCAAATATGCTGAAATGTTTATTCCTGATACAATATTTTAAAAGTTTTTCTGAAGTTTCTGTATTCATCTGATTGGATGGATTTGAAACTCTAGCAGTATAAGCAATAAACTCGTCGGCAGATTTGACTCCATCAACAAATGGGTTAGTCACAGCTACAATCTTAGTAGTATTCATGATATTATCTTTTGCTTAAAATATTGGTTGCAAGTTGGTCTAGTCGGCGCTTGTCTGGATGTTTATGAATCCACATTCCAGTATGTAACTCAAAGTTTTCTCTAAACCATTTATCCAACTCTGGGCGCCGAGTATTAACCGAAAGATCAATCTGTTTTGCTAAAGTATCAAATTCAGCATCTGTCATAATGGGTTGGTTGATGATTTCATAAGCATATGCAGCAACAGCAAGTCTAGTTCTACGTCTAGTTTCTATATCAACTCTCTCAGAATAAAGATCTTCCTTTTTATCTTCAAAGAAACTTTCCAGGTTCATTTAATGCTTGTTCCTTTTTGTTTTCATCTTGATCTTGTATCCGATATGGATAACAAGTACAATCGGGATCACACCAAGTATGGCAAGGAAGTTGTGTAAACTTATCAAGTTTTATTATTATCAAGAAATGACCTTGCAACAATAAGAATTTCTAGTACATGTTGACACGTTTCTGATAATATATCAATAATAAGTTTGTCATTATTTGATAATGGAAATTTACCTTGTCTATTTTCTAGTACTTTGATTGCATCATCAAGATATTCAGCTGCGACAACGGGCATTGATTTTAGTGACTTATCTTTTACCTCATAAAGATTTTGAATTTGAGTATCCATAATATCTTCAGCACTATCCTTAATAATATCTTTAGCATTAATTTTATTAATATCTTCAGCACTATCTTTTAGTGCTTTGGTAATACCAATACCTGCAAATATCTTTAAAGTTTCTTGATCCATATCCACAATAATAGTGGCAGAACCATCATTGTTTTCTTTAATATCTATTACTTCTAGAATTACTTCACTCATAGTTTAAACCTTTTTAATAGAACCGCATTTCTTACAAAGCCATTTGCCAATAAAATCTTTACCGTGGTTTTCAGTGGTTACTAGCCAATAGCCATCTTCATGAAGACAGCACTTTTCACACCAAGTGACATGGTTTTCATCATAGCAATAAACACCAGTCTCATTACAAACTTCACATTTAAGCATCAATCTTCTTCCAAGCAAGAAGAGCTACTTTAGCTCTAAGATCCCTGAACGTGTTTTGATCAATGATATACCGAACAAAATCAGTACTTAATCCGCCTAAAATCATATCATTTACATCCTTAAAGTCCAGATTGGAAGGCCATATACAGACATTATATCCATTTATGATTGCTTTGTCAATCTTTTTTACGGTTTCACGGCTGCGCGGTTCATTATCATAGCAAATGACCATCTTATCTTTACTAACAATCTCAACCGCAGCTGCTAAATCACCACCAGCAGTTGCAACTGAATTTGGAATAAAGCAAGCATCGATCGGTCCCTCAAACACATAAACTTTTTTTGAAGTATCAACGGTGTCTAGCCCATATATTTTTGGTTGAGTTTCATCTAGCACAATCGTAATATACTTAGTCTTAGACTTTGAATTTAGTGACCTGCCCTGAAAAGCATGCATGTCACCGTTCTTATTTAAGAACGGAATGAGAAGTCGTGTCTCATCATAGAGCAAAGCCTCATCATCAAACTTATCGGGGATGAAACTATTGACCCATGCAAAGAACTTAGGTACTTTAAACATCTTTGCATGATATGGATTTGGGATTTTACGATTGGATACTAGTATTTTGACAGGATCATCATGATCTAGTTGACTGATTTTCCTTAGACCTTTCAGAGGTTCTGATTTCATGAAGTTTGGTTTCTTCATTTTATTTACAAACTCTTTAAGATCCCACTGTTGTGGAGACTTGTAATCCTTAAGCTTCTCAATTGAATACTGATTATAAAATAATGTATCAATCTTTTCAAGGAATTTTTCAAATCCTATAGTAATGCCACAATTGTGGCAATGCATAAAAGTCTTTCCTTTTTTAACATAGAAATAAGCTCTAGCCTTTCTCTTGTCAACTTCAGAATCACCACAAAGATTACAGGAGAAGTTATATAGACTATGAGACTTCCGTTTGAAGTTCCTTAGTCGAATAGACATAATTCCAATATATTTGGTCTCTAACCAATTCATAACAATAGCCTATACTATTCATTATTGTGTCATAGACTATTATATACACTTAGAGAAAAATGTCAACCCCTATTTTATTGTGCTAACTTAACAATATTAAAAGCTACTGAAAGTAAGAATCCAACCACTAGACCGCCGCCTATTGCCATCCAACCCCATTTTTCTAGTCTTGATATTTTTTTATTTATTTCATCAAACTGTTTTTCACGGGTTAATGCTATTTTTTCGATGGTGGCTATAATGTCGGCATCACCTTCTTTTATTGCGTTATAGACATTCACAAACTTCTTGTCTACTTCATCATCTCTTTTTTCCAACTTAGCCCCTATTGTATCAGTAATTTTTTCTTGTTGATTTATTCGTTGTTCATTGACAGCTAACATCTTTGCAACGTCATGCGCTACATTTGATAGTTGTGCTATAACTTCTTCTATACGATTTAAACGATGTTCTTCAATCATGGGAGTTTATTTTGGATGATTATTTTAAGTGGTGTCTTTGTGAGAGTAATATCTCTCAATTTTTTCTTTTTAGGATAAACGCCTGGTTCACCCTTTGGACCGACACCGATGCCTGCAATATTACCTGAACCAGCAGCATTTGCTGGTACGGTTGCAGTCATATCTTCTTTAATAGCCATTATTAATTTTCCTTAACGCTTTTATTATGTTTAAATCCATAGGTATTTCATCTGTGTATACTTTATTGTAGTTGCCTACATTATATATTACTTCAGGTAAAGCATTAAGCATAATTAAAAACGGTTTTATACAATGAAACTGTTTTTCAAGTTTCAAGTATAATATCTTAGATAAGTGAACACCAAAACAATTATGTAAAGTTATGATATGGTTTAATATCAATTGTTCTTTAAGATCATTTGATTCAATATACCGGGTGATAAGCTTCTTGATATACTTTATTCTATCTAAATCCTCAAGAAACTCTTCTGAAGTGGTCATTTGAGGATTATCGTATATTTTAGCACAATAAACCAAGAAGTTATCATCGGTAAGTTGGTTATGATACATCACCAGGATAGAGTAAGGGTTGCCCTTCCCCAAGTATTGTTTGATACACAAATATAAAGATGTGTATTACTATAAGCTATTTGTCCCGTAGTGCCGTTTGAAGTATTACTTACTGGTGCTGAATTTGAAATAAACTTAGAAGCTACGCTATTAGCAAAATTGCTTGTTGTAATAGTTTTTACGTTAGCTGTTGAAGATGGATTCACAAGAACAACTACTCTGTCCGTTGCAGACAGAGTAGTTGCTACCGCAAGATCTGAAATCTTTTTAGATTCATTTGCCATAATAATATAACTACTTATTATGCGTCAGGTAGAACTGTATCGTCAGAAGCATCAGAAGACATAGAACCCATGGCAACCAATGTTTCATACTGAATACGACCTGCACGCCCGCCAGTACCAACAGTACGGAGAACCCAACCAGCATGAGTAGCAGAAGGTCCGCCAGCACCAGAACCTAATGATGCAGTAGCAGTTGCTTGGTCAGCGGTTGCTTGGATTTCAAAGTACTGAGCATTGTTACCAGTACCAGTAATGTCAACAGTTGATCCACCGGAAGTAGCGGAAACTTTAAAAGCATTGGCTGTTAGACCAGAAGCAATAACATAGTATACTGTTGTAGAAGTTAAACCAGTAGCTGAAGCACCACCTCCATTGTTGTACGCAACAGCATCACCAGCATTTAAACCGTGCGCAGTATATGTAAAAGTATCAGTACCGGTTGTAACACCAGAAGTAAGAATAATACGTCTTGGTTTTGCAATTGCAACAGTTGGTGCTGAAGTATATGCAGAACCAACTGTTGTTACAGTAATTGCAGAAACTGCACCGCTAGTGATAGATGCAGTTGCAGCAGCAGAAGAACCACCACCACCCGAGAATGTAACTGCTGGTACTTCTAGATAACGAGTAGCGCCAGCAGCAACGGCTACGCTGGTAACATTGTCTCCACCAGCTGAAATTTCGGTAGTATCCATACCGAATGTTAATGCTTTTTCAGCGTCTGAAAGGTATTTTGGTTTACCTCCATCGCCATCTGTTCTTGTCCAAAGTGACATTTTTAGTACTCCTAGTAAACTGTTTTTATTATTTATTACTGACCGAGAGCACTTTTCATGGAGTCGTGACTCTTATGCAGTTTTTGTTCATAATCTTGCTTTTCGGCGGCGGTTTTCATAACATTATGCTTATTGAGAGCATGTTGAGCAAGTTGTGGAGATATTTTTGTTGACATACCATCAAGATGCTTTACTGGCAGTGCGCCATGTGTTGATACAACTTTACGTAGTTGCATGATAACATGTTCATGTTCATCTTCGTCTTCGCCTGGTTCTGGATTATTCTTTGGGCGCCCGCGTTTTGCTTCATCAAGATCTGTTTCTTCTTTGTGCATCTTTACATTAGCTTTATCTAACTGTACCGACTTCTTTCTTTCATCACCATAATCGACTGTGTACGATTTTTCAGCGCCCTTGAATAGCCCATGTTTAATTTCCCCTACATGACCAACTTGATCATGATAATCTTTTCCTGGGGCATGCATCTTAACCTTAGTGCCAATCTTAATAACTTCATCAAGTTCCGTTTCTTCTTTTGTTGGTAATCCAGTCTGCGCTTTCTTCACCAAAGACTTCAAATGAGAACGAGCAGGTGTCTTTTCATCAGACTTCTTGTATGGACCATCAAAAGGGGGTTCTTCTTTTTTCTTTTCATCAGAGATAGTATAGTCAGCTGTAGATCCTTTTGTTCCAAAACCGCTTTGATCCTGATTTGCACCGCGGATAGGAGCTGAAACAATAGTTGGTTTTGCTTCATCTAGAGATTGAGCAATAATTTCTAAGCGTTCTAGTTCTTCATCAGTTAGTTCAACATCTTCTTTGTGAAAAGTAGAAGAAAACCCTTTTGGTAGATGTGAAGTATCGCCATGACGAGCGCTTTTGGCTACTTTGCGCGCAGCACGAACTGCTTTAATCTTTTCCCAATCTAACTTCCTCTTTGGCATTTCTGGCTTTGATGCAATTTTTTCATCAAGGTCATCTTTAGGCTTATTTGCAGCAGCTTTAGCTTTTAATTGAGCTCTAAAATTTATAGCTTTTTCACGATCACCAAAGTTCCCTTTGTATACGGAAGGCCGCTCAAGGTCATTTTTAGGGTTATTTGCAGCGGCAGCAGCAGCAGCAGCTGCTAGTGCACGTGCCCTGCTATTAGCTTTTAATTGAGCTTTTAGTTCTGATGGTGTAATTTTTTCATCAAGGTCATCTTCTTTTACTGCGCCACGACC
>Ga0049084_10001094_pt1 | contig 11022 bp, 10 predicted proteins | sample GreLakmeON33MSRF_FD_66720 | JGI IMG/M metagenome (GOLD analysis project Ga0049084, IMG submission 66720) | Freshwater lentic microbial communities from great Laurentian Lakes, MI, USA - Great Lakes metaG ON33MSRF | ecosystem: Environmental > Aquatic > Freshwater > Lake | place: Great Lakes... | reverse complement strand
CGCCGTGGTGGAAAACGGCCAAGTCGTGGTTCGCCCGATGAACTATTTCGCCATGTCTTACGACCACCGCATCATCGACGGTCGAGAAGCCGTGTTGGGTTTGGTGGCGATGAAAGAGGCATTGGAAGATCCTGCCCGTTTGTTGTTTGATATTTGAGCGATGCCAACCATATCAATGTTCTACGACATTTTGGTGTCTATGTATTTCATGGACACCAGTGAACATCATGCCCCGCACATTCATGTGTTTTATCAAGACTTCGAGGCGGTTTTTGCCATTCCCACTGCCGACATGTTGGCGGGTGAATTTCCAAAAAATAAGCAACGTTTGGTACAAGCTTGGATTGAAATACATTCGGAGGAATTGATGGCAGACTGGAAGTTGGCTATCGAGGGTCGTGAGTTATTCAGGATTGATCCACTCAAATGAACACCATTAAACCTTTGCTGCCAAAAGTCTCCAAGGTCCAAGCCTTGGATGATTTTGAGTTGCGCCTGGAATTCACCGATGGATCGGTCAAACACTTTGATGTCAAACCCTATCTGCATTTCCCTGCGTTTGAACGTTTGAAGCAGGGCGACTTGTTTACCAAAGCGCATGTTGCCAATGGCACGGTGGTTTGGGATGACCGACTTGATTTGGCACCGGAGACTTTGTATCTCAAGGGTGTTGACACTGCTGAATTAGCTAGCCTTAAGCGGGATGAATGACGGATCTTTTTCGACCAATATGCGAAAACTCGGTCACCCCCACCTCAGTGCTGATTCTTTTGGTTCTTTATTTGAATTTTTTTTGATATTGCGTGTAACTGATGTTTGGAAATAAATCATGAACAAACCATTTGATGTCATCGTCATCGGCGCCGGCCCTGGTGGCTACATCGCTGCGATTCGCGCAGCCCAACTTGGCATGAACGTCGCCTGTATCGATGAATGGAAAAACGCGTCAGGCGGCCCGGCCCCCGGCGGCACTTGCACCAACGTCGGTTGTATTCCGTCCAAAGCCTTGTTGCAATCGTCCGAGCATTTCGAGCAGGCGAATCACCATTTCGCCGATCACGGCATCACAGCCACCGGCGTGAAAATGGACGTGGCCAAAATGCTCGCCCGCAAAGACACGGTCGTCAAACAAAACAACGACGGCATTTTGTATTTGTTCAAGAAAAACAAAGTCACGTTTTTCCACGGTCGTGGCAGTTTTGCCAGCAAATCTGAAGCCGGTTATGAAATCAAAGTGTCTGGCAAAGCGGATGATTCATTGATTGCCAAGCAGATCATTGTGGCTACTGGTTCCAGTGCGCGCGCATTGCCCGGCGTTCCTTTTGATGAAGACAACATCCTCTCCAATGATGGTGCGTTGCGCGTGGGTGCAGTGCCGAAAAAATTGGCCTTGATTGGGTCAGGTGTCATTGGCTTAGAGATGGGATCAGTGTGGAGACGATTGGGCTCGGAAGTCACTATTTTGGAAGGCTTGCCTACATTTCTAGGTGCGGTGGATGAGCAAATCGCCAAAGAAGCCAAAAAGATTTTCGATAAACAAGGTTTAAATATCCAACTCGGTGTGAAAGTCGGTGATATCAAGAGCAGCAAAAAAGGCGTCAGCGTCAACTACAGCAACGCCAAAGGCGAAGCGCAAACACTGGACGTGGATAAGTTGATCATCAGCATCGGAAGGGTGCCCAACACCACCGGTTTGAATGTTGAAGCGGTGGGTTTGAAACTGGACGAGCGCGGCGCGATTGTGGTGGACGTCGATTGCAAAACCGCTTTGCTGGGTGTGTGGGCAGTGGGTGACGTGGTGCGTGGTCCTATGCTGGCGCACAAGGCGGAAGAAGAGGGCGTGGCTGTGGCTGAGCGCATTGCCGGTCAACACGGCCATGTCGACTTCAACCTCGTGCCTTGGGTCATTTACACCAGCCCCGAAATAGCCTGGGTCGGACGCACCGAGCAACAACTCAAAGCCGACGGCGTGGCCTACAAAGCAGGCACATTCCCGTTTTTAGCTAACGGGCGCGCACGCGCTTTGGGCGACACCACCGGCATGGTCAAGATGCTGGCAGACGCGAAAACAGATGAAATTTTGGGCGTTCACATCATCGGGCCGCAAGCCAGCGAGTTGATCTCAGAAGCCACTGTGGCGATGGCCTTCAAAGCCAGCGCAGAGGACATCGCGCGTATTTGCCATGCGCATCCGTCTTTGAGTGAATCCACCAAAGAAGCAGCATTGGCTGTAGACAAGCGCACCTTGAATTTCTAAGCTTTTAATTACCTCGACATGCCTTGACTTCCATGCAACTGCGTCAGTCACACAACTCGGCTCAAACCATTTCTGCCACCAAGGCCGCCGCCATGGTCAAGTCCGGCATGTGGATCGACTACGGTGCCACCTTGTGTCAACCCGATGTGTTCGATCATGCATTGGCATTGCGCAAAGAAGAATTGCATGACGTGAAGTTCCGCTCCTGCATCACCATGCGTCCGCGCGCAGTGCTGGATCAGGATCCCGAGGGCAAACACTTTCATTTGTTCAGCATGCATTTCTCCGGCTACGACCGCAAAATGCACGACGCTGGGCGCGTGCACTACCTGCCTGTCAATCTCGGCGAAATACCAGACTATTACAAGCGTTTCATCGCGCCGGTAGACATTGTTGTCCTGAAGACTTGCCGGATGGACGAGAACGGTTATTTCAATTTCAGCGCCGCCAATTTGTGGCACCGCGACATCATTGAGCGGGCGCTTATCGTCATGGTTGAAATCACCGATGGCCTGCCGTATGTCTTTGGCGTTAACAACGGCGTACACATCAGCGAAGTGGACTTCATCATTGAAGGCGACAACCAGCCCGCGCCTGTGCTGCCAAATCCACCGGCCTCTGAGGTGGACATTGCAGTCGGTAAATTGATAGCCGCAGAAATTGAAGACGGTTCTTGTTTGCAAATCGGTATTGGAGGCATGCCGAATGCGGTTTGCGAACAATTGCTGCACAGCAACGCACGCGACTTGGGTGTGCATTCAGAGATGCTGACCGAAGGCATGATGGCTCTTTACCGCGCTGGAAAAATCACCAACGCACGCAAGCAACTTCACACCGGGAAAATGGCGTTTTCATTCGGCTTGGGCTCGCAGGCGTATTACGACAGTTTGCACCGCAACCCGGATATGGCTTGCCTGCCGGTGGCAGACACCAATTTGCCGCATGAAATCATGCGCAACCACCGCGTGGTCGCTATCAACAACACCACGCAAATGGACTTGCAAGGGCAAGCGGCTTCTGAGTCTGACGGTTTGCGTCACATCAGCGGCACCGGTGGCCAATTGCAGTTTGTGCGTGGTGCTTATGCATCCGAGGGTGGCAAGTCCTTTATGTGCTTATCGTCTACGTTTGAAAAACGTGGCGAGCGTAAAAGCCGCATCGCTTTGTCCTTGACTCCTGGCAACATGGTGACCACACCGCGCACCGACATGATGTATGTAGTCACCGAATATGGCATTGTCAATCTCAAGGGTAAATCTGTGCCGGAACGGGCTTTGGCCCTGATATCTATCGCTCACCCCGATTACCGCGAAGAACTCACACGCCAGGCCTATGAACACAGGCTGATTCCAAGAGGCTTTAGCTTCAATTGAGAGACGTTGTGGCTGACACTTTCAATTCCGCTGGTTCAAACACGTGGTTTTTGATGACCAGGTTTTTTTTCAATCTCTTGGGCACTCACACTGCTCAATCCTGTGACTGAAAGCGCCAGCCCGAATGCGGTCATCAAAACAAGTCGGCGAGACATGAATAAGAACATGCTGTTTGCTTTGTTGATGTGTGTGATTTATTGATTCTAATTACGAATTATTATTATTTACATTGACTGAGATAAACAACTTCTTAAATCAACAACTGGTAAAGTTTGAAAGTGCCTCATATTTAGTCAAAATCCATTAAAGTGCACAATACGCAGGCCATGTCCGTACTTGAAACTTACCAGCAGGAACTGAGAAACCGGGGATTTATTGCCGATCCGGCCCAAATGGGTGCGGTGACAGTACTTGATCGCTGCGCCTCTGAGTGGGATCAATACAAACACAAACGGGGCAACAAACTCAAAAAGCTGATCAATCACCCGGACATACCTAAAGGTGTGTATTTGTACGGGGGTGTTGGCCGCGGCAAAAGCTTTTTGATGGATTGCTTTTACCAGTCGGTGCCGATAGAGCGCAAAACCCGTTTGCATTTCCACGAATTCATGCGCGAAGTCCACCGCGAATTGCGAGAATTACAGGGCACTGTTAACCCCTTAGATGAACTCGGCGTGCGCATGGCAAAACGCTTTAAGCTGATTTGCTTTGATGAATTTCATATCGCCGACATAACAGATGCGATGATTCTGCACCGGCTGTTGATGGCCATGCAGCGCAACGACATTGGTTTTGTCACCACATCGAATTTCCGCCCGGATGAGCTGTACCCTGACGGCTTGCACCGCGACCGGCTTTTACCGGCCATTGATTTGCTCAACGCCAGCATGGATGTTGTCAATGTAGACCACGGGGTCGACTACCGGGGAAGAATGCTTGAGCAGGCGCAGTTGTACTTAACGCCTTGCAACGAAACCACCGAAGCGCTCATGCAGGACACCTTCAACCGGTTGGCAGAATCGCCGGATCAGGACGGGCTGTTGACCATTGAAGAACGGAAATTGTGGGCCAAGCGGCGGGCAGGTGGCATGGTCTGGTTTGATTTCAAGGTGTTGTGCGGCGGTCCGCGCTCGCAAAACGATTTTCTGGAGATTGCCAGCCAGTTTCACACGGTGTTTCTGAGCGGCGTGCCCAGAATGGAAGTTCGTATGTCCTCCGAGGCGCGGCGCTTTACCTGGTTGATCGACGTTTTGTATGACAGACGTGTCAAACTGGTGATTCAGGCTGAGGTTGAACCCGAGGCCTTGTACACCGAAGGCCCCATGTCTCACGAATTTCCCCGAACGGCTTCACGTTTGCGTGAAATGCAGTCGGCCAGTTTTTTGGCGCTGGGACGCCGTATGGTGGATACTTCATTGACATAAGCATGGACTTGAATATGAATAAAACGCTGATTCTTTCCGGCTTTTGCCTGGGCATTGCCTTTCCATTGCAAGCCTGGCAGGCCGTCAATACCCCGGTCGTACTTCCCTCTGAACAAAGCCTGCAAGGCGTTAACGTCGAGGAAGAGCGTGCGCGTATCAAAACCGCCCGCGATGCAGCTTTAAAAGAATACAAAGATACGGTCAAAGCGTGTTATCAGCAAATCGTGGTGAGCAATTGCAAGATGGACGCTCAACAGAAAAAAATTGAAATAGACAACGATTTGCGTCGCAAAGAGATTTTGCTCAATGCCTACCAGCGCCAACAGACTACTGACAAAGCCTTGCAGCGAATAGAAGAAAAACAAAGCGTCGACAAGCAAATCGATAACGAAGAAAAACGTATCGAATTTCACAACATCTACCTGGACAAATTACAAGAAAACCTAGATAAAAATGAAAAACACCTGCAGCAACAGGAAGAGATTGAAGCCAACCGCGAAAAGTTTGAAAAACGCATGCAAGAGATCAAAGAACGCCAGCGCAGGCAGCAGGAAAAAGCAGCCGAGGTAGCCAAAAAACGCGCTGATTACCAACGCAAATTAGATGAAGCTGAAAAACACCGCCAACAAGTTGAAGGTGACAGTGCGAAACGAACGCAACCGCCCGAGCCGCCCATGCCTAAACCCCGCCCCGAAGACATGCCCAAATGACGGGGGAATGCCTTGCCTGATAGTCTGAGCGATGTGGTGCGGGAAATGTTCACCCCGCAGGGGCCGTTGGCGCGAGCCACCGCTTTTTTTCAACCGAGACAAGGACAAACTGACATGGCCTTGGCCGTGGCCCACACGCTGGAGAACGGCGGATCTCTGGTGGTCGAAGCCGGCACCGGTGTTGGCAAGACATTCGCCTATCTGGTACCCGCTTTGCTCAGCGGCGAGCGGGTCTTGCTGTCAACCGCCACTAAAACCTTGCAAGACCAATTGTTTGCCCGCGATATTCCTGATGTTTTGAAGGCGCTGGGTCTGCCCTTGAAACTGGCCATGCTCAAAGGTCGCGGCAGTTACCTGTGTCAGCAACGGCTTGAACTGGCGTTGCAATCAGCCACTTTGCCAGATCGCCCGTCGGTCAAAACCCTGGCTGTTGTGCAGAAATGGTCGCGCACCACCATGAACGGCGACCTGGCCGAGGTACCTACGCTGGATGAGCGTTCGGCTCTGATTCCCTTGATCACCTCCAGCCGGGACAACTGCCTCGGCTCGCCGTGTCCCCACTGGCGGGATTGCCATGTCAATCAAGCACGTCGCGAAGCCATGGCCGCCGATGTGGTGGTCATCAATCACCATTTGTTTTTTGCCGACATGGCGGTGCGTGAATCCGGCATGGCCGAACTGTTGCCATCGGTGCGCGTGGTGATTTTTGATGAAGCCCATCAGTTGAATGAAACCGGCATACAGTTTCTGGGTAAGCAACTTGGCAGCGGGCAACTGCTGGATTTGACACGGGATGTGCTGACCGCCGGACTGCAACTCGCGCGCGGTCTGGTGGATTGGCAATCGGTCACTGGTGCGTTTGAAAAAACCATACGCGACTGGCGCTTGGTGGTCGGTAAACAGCCTGCCAATGCCAAACTGCGCTGGAACCAGCCGCAGCCCCAGGGCCTGGATGAGCAAGACTGGCAACAGGCCTTGCAGGATGTCAAAAATACCGCCATCAATTTGCAATCAGCCTTGGAAACGGTGATAGATGCTGCACCGGATTTTCAACGGCTCCACGAGCGCCTGGAAGAGGTCACCGGACTAATAGACCATTTCTCCCAAGCCTGCGCTAGCGGTTCTGTGCGCTGGCTGGATGTCGGGGCACAACTGCGTTGCATGGAAGCGCCGCTGGACATTGCAGATGTGGTGCAAAGCAAATTACTCGATTCGCAAGTGCTGACCGTGCCCAACGCAGACCGCGAGCCCGTCGCCTTGCCACGCAGTTGGATTTTCACCTCGGCCACCTTGGGTACGGATGACACTTTGAGCTGGTTCACCGAACCCTGCGGTTTGCAAAACGCACAGGTATTGAGGGTGCAAAGCCCGTTTGATTATGAAAACCAGGCTTGGATGTACGTGCCTCGCCTCATGGTCTCGCCCAAGGATCCGGGCCACAGCGCCGAAGTCGGCGATTTGTCGCTGTTGGTGGCGCGGGCGCTTGGCGGTCGCACGCTGGTGCTGACCACCACCACCCGTGCTTTGCGGGCTATAGGTGAGCAATTGCAGGCCGCCATCGGCGACACCGGTGAGTTGGATATTCTGGTGCAGGGGCAGCACCCAAAGCGCGAACTGATGCAACGTTTTCGCCAGGCCATAGAACCGGGCAGCACCGGTGCGGTATTGGTGGCGACAGCCAGTTTTTGGGAAGGTTTTGATGTGCCCGGCGACGCCTTGCAGGCCGTGGTCATCGATAAGCTGCCGTTTCCTCCGCCGAATGACCCCTTGGTCGAGGCGCGCAGCCAGCGCCTGGAGTCACAAGGGCGCAGTTCTTTCAATGATTATTTTTTGCCGGAAGCGGCAGTGTCTTTGAAACAAGGGGCAGGGCGTTTGATACGCCGTGAATCGGACCGTGGCGCTTTGGTGGTGTGCGACAACCGGCTGGTCAGCACGCCTTATGGACGCAGACTGCTGGCCGGTTTGCCGCCGATGAAACGCCTGGATCAGTTACCGCAATTGATACAGGCGTTGGAAAGTATCACCAGAACTTAAACCAGCTTTTCTTTTCAACTGGTGCCACAGGTGCCGGTTTGGGAAAGAATTTGCTCTCGGGGAAAGAGGCTTGCAACACCCTTTGTGTGTCGTCACGCAACTGGGTGAGGCCCAGTGCCTGGTAGGACTCGATGAGAATGATCAAAGCAGTCTCGGCGGCTTCGCTGTTGGGGTAGTCGTTCAAGGTGGCCTGGGCACGATTGACCGCTGCAACATACGCACCTTTTTTGTAGTAAAAGCGGGCAACTTTCAACTCGGACTTGGCCAGCAGGTTGATGATGTGGCGCATGCGCAAAGAAGCGTCTTCTGCGTATTTGGACTGGGGAAAGCGTGTGACCAGTTCCCTGTAGGCCTCAAAGGAGTCGCGCGCAGCCATTTGGTCGCGCTCGGCCAGATCTTGTTTGAACCACTTGGACATCAGTCCCATGTCGTCATTGAAATTGATGGTGCCCTTGAGGTAGAGCGCGTAGTCAACAGCAGGGTTGGCAGGATTGAGCTTCATGAACCGGTCCAGCGTCATCAGCGCACCGATGCGGTCTCCGTTTTTCAATTGCGCATAAGCCTTGTCGAGTTGCGCCTGTTGCGCCAGCACGGTACCTGCCGCGCGACCTTCGAGCTTGTCAAACAAGTTGATGGACTTATCGTACAAGTTGCCTCGCATATTGTCCTTGGCCTCGGTATAAATCTCCTCAGGTGTCATTTTGGCGGTGGGGTCTTTTTCTTCGGTAGCGCAACCGGCAAGCAACAGACCCGCGAACAAGAACGATAATGAAAAAAATCTCAACACATTGAACCTTAGAACATTGAACTGAACCGATTATCAACGATGCATCCTGACACCCGTAGCAATACCCTTTCGCCAATTGCAGCAGAGGTGGACGCCGATGAACTGGATGCCGAGGTAGAAGAACGTCGCCTGGAAATCCCGCCGCAACTACACCGCGAGCGTTTGGACCGCGCGCTAGTGCAATTAATGCCCGAATTTTCGCGCAATCACCTCAAGCACCTGATCGAGCAAGCCTGTGTCAGCACCAATGCACTGGCCGTACCGATCGCCAAGGTGGCCTACTTGGTCAAGGCGGCCGAAACCATCACTGTGCGTTTGCAGCCTACCGCCATGTCGCAGGCGTATGTGCCGCAGGCCATGCCGCTGGATATTGTGTATGAGGATGCGCATTTGCGCGTGATTCACAAACCGGTCGGGTTGGTGGTGCATCCGGCACCGGGTAATTGGAGCGGTACCTTGCTCAATGGTTTGCTGGCACTTGACGCATCTGCCGCGCATGTGCCGCGGGCTGGCATTGTTCACCGATTGGACAAAGACACCAGTGGTTTGATGGTGGTCGCGCGCACCCGGGCCTGCATGGACGCGCTGGTTCTAATGATTGCCGCACGCGAGGTAGCGCGCGAATACCTGGCCATCAGCCAGCGCCCCTGGCGCGGCGAGTTACAGCGTGAAGTTGAATTGCCCATAGGCCGGGATCCGCGACAAAGACTGCGCATGGCGGTGATTGATCTTGAGCGTCAATCGGGCAAAACCGCACACACCAGCCTGGAATGTCTGGACAACAACGACCAGGGCTGCTTGGTGCACTGCACCTTGCATACCGGCCGTACCCACCAGATCCGGGTTCACATGGCCGCCATCGGTTTGCCCTTGCTGGCAGATGGTTTGTACGGCGGTGCGGGCAGCCCGGACATACAGCGCCAGGCCTTGCATGCTTTTAGCCTGGCTTTTGTGCACCCCTTTAGTGCGGAATCCTTGCATTTTCAGGTCGCCCTGCCAGCGGACATGCAAGCCGCGTTGGCCGGTATGGGACTGCACTACCCCCTCAGTTAGAATATCCGGTTAATTTCCCCCGGAATAAGACTATGAACACCCTGGATGCCAAGCGTGTCCTTGAGACGGCTTTGTTGTGCGCCTCCCAGCCCCTACAGGTGCGGGAATTGCGTCAACTGTTTCATGACGAACTAGGCGCTGACACTCTTAAACACCTGCTGGAATCGATACAGCAGGATTGGCAGCAACGCGGGCTTGAACTGGTCAACGTGGCCAGCGGTTGGCGTATGCAAAGCCGCCCTGAAATGCGAGATTTTCTCGACCGGCTACACCCCGAAAAACCGCCTAAATATTCCCGCGCCGCCATGGAAACCCTGGCCATCATTGCTTACCGTCAGCCGGTCACACGCGGTGACATGGAAGACATACGCGGCGTGACGGTGAATTCACTGGTCATCAAACAACTCGAAGACCGCGGCTGGGTGGAAGTCATAGGCCACCGCGAAACGGTCGGTAGGCCCATGCTTTTCGCGACTACGCGCCAGTTTTTGGACGACCTTGGCATTGCCTCTTTAGACCAGTTGCCGCCGCTGGAAACACAAGGCGCGAGCGAAGGGTTTTTTCAGCAACTGGAAGTGGCTGAAGAAGCTGACCCGGCCCAAATGCTCATGTCTTTAGACGCAGACGACACGGATGTCGAGGCGCAGTCTATGGACTTGCCTTTGACAGACACCACTTCTCAGGAAGTTGACCACCAAGCGGACAAAACTCAGTGACCAAACCCGGTATTCAGTTTGACGAAATAGTCTCCGGCGCCTACGACGATCAAGCGCTTTCCCCCGCACATGCTGAGCCTGTCAAACGCGTGCTCAGCGCACAACCCGACACGCCCAAACTGCACAAAGTGCTGGCCCAGTCCGGACTGGGTTCGCGCTTGGACATGGAGCAACTCATCGCAGACGGCAAAGTGCTGGTGAATGACGAGCCCGCACACGTCGGTCAACGTATCCAATATGGCGACCGCATCAAAGTCAACGGCAAGCCGCTCTTTGTCCGTATTGAACCGCCGCCGCCGCGTGTCATCGCCTATCACAAGCCGGCCGGTGAAATCGTCAGCCGGGACGACCCGCAAAGCCGCCCGACGGTGTTTCGCAAATTGCCCAGGCTACAAACAGGCAAATGGCAATCGGTTGGCCGGTTAGACCTGAACACCGAAGGCTTGTTGTTGTTCACCAATTCAGGCGAGTTGGCCAACAAATTGATGCACCCGCGTTTTGGCTTGGAGCGTGAATATGCGGTTCGTGTGTTGGGTCATTTGAGCAACATTGAAAAAGCCAAATTGCTCGAGGGTGTGCAACTCGAAGACGGTGAAGCCCGTTTCGGCAGCTTGGAAGAAGGGGGCGGCGAGGGCGTCAATTGCTGGTACCGCGTCACTATCCAAGAA
>Ga0049084_10001093_pt1 | contig 11026 bp, 6 predicted proteins | sample GreLakmeON33MSRF_FD_66720 | JGI IMG/M metagenome (GOLD analysis project Ga0049084, IMG submission 66720) | Freshwater lentic microbial communities from great Laurentian Lakes, MI, USA - Great Lakes metaG ON33MSRF | ecosystem: Environmental > Aquatic > Freshwater > Lake | place: Great Lakes... | reverse complement strand
CGCCGGTGGTGCCCGTCGTGCCAGCCGCCTGCACCGTGTAGTTTCCGCGCGGCAACGTCACGAGCAACGCCGCATCCTTCGCCGTCGCCGGCAGCGCAAATGCGCCCACCACCCCAAAGGCCGCCGTCAGCTCCGCCGTGCCACCCCAATCGTCGTTCTCGCCGATTTTCACCGACGCGTCGTTGAAGAGCGTCAGCTGCGGGTCGGCGACCACGCCCGGAACCCCGAAGCCGCCGAGCGTCGGACCCACGGCTCGGATCAAAACTTTTGTCGCCACCGTCCCACCCAACACAAAACCGACGGTGAGTCCTGTGCCGAGATGCTTGCGCACCGAGACGTTGATCAAGCGGGGCGTTGCCGCGGCAAACGCCGACGACGACGTCGCATCGTAAATTTCTGCAATGACAGTCCCGGCACCACCATTCGCCGCAGAGACGACGACCGAGTTGTCTCGCGTCGTGATGCTCGCGCTCGTCGCTGCGTCCTTCGACGTTGGACTCATATAAGGAAACGCGCCCACCGCCGCGATCGCCGCGGCCAGTTGCGGTGAGCCGCCCCAGTTATCGTTCTCCCCCGTCTTGGTGTCACTGGCGAACAGCTCCAATTTCGGATCGTCCAACGTGCCACCCACGCCCAAAGCGCCGAGCGATGGCCCGGCCGCTCGGATCACGAGCGGCTTCACGCCGCTGGTGCCATTGCCACCCACGACATAGCCCATCGTGAAATTTTCTCCGCCCGCTGCGAGCGACGTCAAAATCGAGAGATTGATGATGCGACCGAACGCCGTGGTTGAAGGTATCGGTGGTGTTACTGGCGGTGTTATCGGCGGTGTCACCGGCGGTGGCGTGATCGCGCCGGTTACGCTGAGCGCAACGGAGAGGGAGTTTTGAATGTCTCCACCCGCGCTCACGACGACCCGGTAGGTCCCGGCATCCGCGCCAGTCGCGGATGCGATCGAATAGGTGCTACTCGTCGCGCCGACGATATTCACCTCGTTCTTCTGCCACCGGAACGATGCCGTTGCCGAGCCGACGACATCCACGTCGAACGTCGCACTTTCACCAGCACTGATCGACTGCGCCAACGGTTGCGCAATAATAATTAGCGGAGGAATGAAGACCGACGCAGGATAAACCTGCAGGACGGCCGCACTGCTGGTCACCGAAACCGAGCCACTCGTCACGACGACCGTGTAGTTCGCTTCATCGGATTTCTGCGCTGCTGCGATTGCATAAGTCGCGGCGGTGGCTCCCATCACGTTTACATTGTTTTTCCGCCACTGATACGTTGGCGCTGTCGTGCTCGACGCCTCGACCGTGAAAAGTACTGGAGTGGTCAGATTGACAAACTGGGTCTTCGGCTGCGTCTGAATGGTGACGGTCCCAGCCGAGCTGACGACACCCTTGCGCACGGTGTTGTTGCCGCTGTCGGCGATAAAAATATTCCCGGCGCTATCGATCGCCACACCGTAGGGCGTCGTAAAACGGACGGCGTTGCCCGTGCCGTCCACGGCGCCCGACGAGCCCGCGAGTCCCGCGATCGTGCTCACGACACCGGCCGCCGTAATCCGGCGGATCGTACCATTAACGGTGTCGGCCACAAAAATTGTGCCCGCGCTGTCGACCGCTATTCCGGTCGGACCGTTGAAGCGCGCCTTGAGCCCAATCCCGTCGGAACTTCCTTTGCTACCCGCCGCGCCAGCCAAGGTCGTGACGGTCCCAGCGGAGGAGATTTTTCGGATCGTGTGGTTGTTGGTGTCGGCGACGTAGACATTGCCCGCACGATCGATCGTCACCCCACTCGGGCTGTTGAAGCGCGCGTCAGCACCGTTGCCATCGAGGTTACCCGCATTGGAGCCGTCGCGGCCCGCGAACGTGCTCACGCTGCCGCCCGGCGTAATCTTGCGGAGAGTGTTGTTGCCCGCATCCGCGACGTAGACGTTGCCCGCACTGTCCACGGCAACCCCATACGGCGACGAAAACTGGGCGTTCCCTCCCACCCCATTCACACTGCCCGAGGTTCCGGGACTACCTGCCAAAGTTGTCACCGCGCCAGCGCTCGAGATTTTGCGGATCACGTGATTTAGCGTATCGGCGGCATAGAGATTGCCCTGAGAATCCAGCGCCATCGTCAAAGCCCCGTAGTTGGCCGCAATCAGCGGTCCATTCGCACTCGAGGTGACGGCAAATCCGGTTGAAAACAAAGCGCTGCGGCCGGTGCCATCAGCATAACCCCGCGTCGGCAGAGCGGTGATTTCGTTAATCTCGCCCCCCGCAATCGTCGTCACCACGCCCAACGCGGTGATGCGTCGAACCGTATTGTTGAGCGAATCAACGACGTAAATGCCGCCGACTCCATCCGCCGAGAGGCCACTCGGCCCGAAGAATCGCGCCGTGAGACCCGGGCCATCCCCACTCCCGCGGGCCCCGGCCTGACCCGCGATGGTCGTGACGGCCAAGGGCTGCGCGACCGTCGTTGCGACGATTCCGAGGGCCGCGAGATATGCCGACCGCGGCCGGCACGTGAGGCGGAAGCCCGCCAGAAACGCCGAGGATGTCAGTAACGTGAAGAAAGGATTCATTTTCATAGAGCCGAGAGACCTTTGAAGAAAGCGTTGCTGCTGAAAAACGAAATCGAAATCGAGCACGCTCGGCAACGTTAGGGTCACGCGCATTACTGAGCCGCCCTCCCGGCGGGCGGGCCCCGCGGACGAGGGAACTCGCCGCCTTAGCCGGAGGGAGTTGAAAATTGGTGGTAGGACTCGGATTCGAACCGAGGAAGGCGTAAGCCAGGAGATTTACAGTCTCCCCTCGTTGGCCACTTGAGTATCCTACCAGACAAGGAGCGCGGAAGTTCTCGGCTCGCGTCGTCGACGGCAAGGCTTTTTTAGCAGGACTTTTGCGGCGCACGCCGCGCGGTCATTCCACCCGACACAGCAACGAGCTCGTGGGTGGCATTGTCATGCGCGCGAGGCTCGCGGGCGGGATATTCTTCACTGCGTTACCGGCCGCGCAATCCACACTACCCTCCGCGAACACGGAGCGCGCAACAACGCCGTGTAGTCAAAATCCCCGGCGCAAGGCCCGGTGCGTCCACGATAAATTACACTCGCGTCGATCCTTTCATGCCTGGAAAGAAAACCCCTCCCGCTCCGTTACGTTTGGGAAAGCTTAAACTCCACCGACTCACGCAACGCTTCCCAGCTCGCGTCGATAATATTGTCGCTCACTCCCACCGTGCCCCAGATCTGCGCACCGTCACCGCTCTCAATCAACACGCGCGTGCGCGCGCTCGTGTTGCCGGTGTTCTCCAAAATACGAACTTTGTAGTCGCGCAGGGCGACTGATCGAATTTGCGGAAACGTCTTCTCCAGCGCGAGGCGCAGTGCCTTGTCCAAGGCACCGATCGGGCCCGTGTCTTCTGCCACCGTGTGGATCGATTGACCGGCTACTTTGAGCTTCACCGTGGCTTCTGACCAGAGGTCCGCGCCGTGGCGCTCCACCATCACCCGGTAGCTTTCCACTTCAAAGAAGGCCCGTCGCTGGCCGAGATGTTTTTCCACGAGCAGACGAAACGACCCGTCGGCCGCCTCGTATTCGTAGCCGCGAAATTCCCGCTCCTTCAGCTCCTCGATCAGGCCCTTCATTTCCGGGCGCTTCTCGTCGAGTTCGAGGCCGAGTTCTTTCGCCTTCAAAGCTAGGCTACTCCGGCCGGCCATGTCGGACACCAACACGCGCGTGCGATTGCCGACGAGCGCCGGATCGATGTGCTCATAACTGCGCGCAACTTTTTGGGCTGCGTTGGCGTGCAGCCCACCCTTGTGCGCAAAGGCCGACTGTCCGACGAACGGTGCCTTCGGGTCCGGGCGCAAATTCGCCAGTTCATCGAAGAACAGCGACAGATCGCGCAGCTGGGTGAGGTTCGCCGCGCACCGCGCCGTGCGGTCCATCTTCAGAAATAGATTCGGCAGCACGGTCGCCATATTGGCATTACCGACGCGCTCACCGTAACCGTTCATCGTGCCCTGCACGAGCGTCGCGCCTGCACCGACTCCCGCCAGCGTGAGAGCGACCCCGAGGCCACCGTCGTTATGGCAGTGCACGCCCACTTTGTCGGCGCCGAATTCTTTGACGGCCCGGCCGACGATATCCTTAAACTCGTCCACGAGCGTCCCGCCGTTGGTATCGCACAACGTTAAATTGCTCGCCCCACCCCGCAGCGCGGCGGCGAGGGTACGGAGGGCGTAGTCGGGATCGGATTTGTAGCCGTCGAAATAATGCTCGGCATCGTAGATCACTTCACGCCCCTGGGCGACGAGGTAACGCGCCGAGTCCTCAATCATCGCGAGGTTCTCCTCGAGCGTCGTCCGAAGAATCTCCGTCACGTGCAACGTCCACGTTTTTCCGACGATGGTCATGACCGGCATGCCGCTCTCGAGCAGCGTGCGCAGCTGGGCGTCCTCGTCGGCCTTGGCACCCGCACGACGCGTGGAGCCAAACGCCGCCAACCGGGCGTGCTTCAGCTTGAGATTTTTCGCCTCTTGAAAAAACGTGATGTCGCGCGGATTAGAGCCGGGGAAACCGCCTTCAATGTAATCCACCCCGAACGCGTCGAGTTTTTGGGCAATGAGCAGCTTGTCGGTGACGGAAAAGCTAATGCCTTCGCCCTGGGTGCCATCACGCAGGGTGGTATCGTAGATTTTAACGGCGGTGGCCATGAGAGCAGAAAGATTTGGGGCGTGGTCTGGCGCTGGCAAGGGAGCTTTTCGGAGGACGCCGCGCTTAATCGGAGACCGCCAACCTGCCGGCGTCGAAAAAACGCCAGAATCGGCGCTCCGTTTCAAGTGCCGCACCGAGTTGGTCGGAATGTGCTTCCGCGAGTCGCAGTGCCGGACGCTGCACGATCAACGCCGCGTCAGGGTGAACATCCACCAGGCGCTCCATCAACTCCTCCGCATCCTGCAGAAGCAGCCGTCCGCGCGCATCGCCGGCATCCAGTAAAAAATGACCGAGCGTGGCCACCTAGCCCCAGTCCTTGGTATCGCGCCGCATTTTTTCGTCTCGGCCAATAGGAACAGGGGCGCGACACCCTCGCGGGGCAACGCCTCTCGGTCGATCCTCGGTCGACGCGCCAGAATATCGATGCGCCGGCGGGGCCCTGCCGCGACTGGAAATTTAAAGTGAGAACTCCAACTGACCCAGGCCCACGGCTCGGCCAAGGGAGCACCGACCGCAGCACAATAGACCGGCAGCGTGCCTTCGTCTCGAGTCGTCGCGAGTCATTCCAAGAAAAGTCGAAAACTATTCGACCGGACAAACAAGTCGGCGGCTTTCGTCGTTTCAGCGAGTCGGTACCGCAGCATGGCCTGACCACCTAAAATCACCCCAGGGATCTCGGCCGCCGCCAATACGGCAAAGAAACCGCCGTAAAAGGCCTGAATGCCGTGGGCGCTCATACGGACAAAATGGGGGGGGGGCGATTCGTTCGCGCGGCAATCTGCAATTATGAGGGAGCGCGGGCGTCTCGCCCACATTTGCGATCAAACCGGTGAGACACCCGCACTCCCGCGTCAAACCGCGTGGCGATCAATGTAGGCGCGGATCGCGGCAGGTGTCGACGCGAGCAAGTGCTTCACGATCGGCTTAGACTTCAACACCTCCAAGCTCGGGTGCGTCGGCTCGAGACCAATGGCGGCGCGGATTGTATCGGGAAATTTAGCCGGACTCGCCGTCGAAAGCACAATGCTCACGCGGTCGGGATTCAACTCCTTGAACCCGCACGCCGTGTGCGGATCGACGATGTAGCCATGCTCGCGGTAGACGCGCGTGATGAGGCTCGCGATCTCCCCATCGCTCGTGCGCGAGGCACTGAACGTCGCGCGGTTGAAATCCGGAAACGTGTAGGCGCCCGTCGTCTTAAACGTCTGCATCACCTCGCGCACCCGCGCCGCGTCGCGGCCAACGTTGAAGTAAATGAAACGCTCGAAGTTCGACGCGACCTGAATGTCCATCGAAGGCGCGAGGCTCGGCAAAACGTCGCCCACGCGATACTCGCCGGTCGTGAAAAGGCGGTAGAGGATATCGTTCTGATTCGTCGCGACTTTGAAACTACGAATGGGCACGCCCATTTGCTGGAGCAGCCAACCGGCGAGCACGTTGCCAAAATTGCCCGTCGGCACCACGAACTCGACGTTACCCCGCTCCGCCGCCGGGAGGCGCAGCCACGCGTAGAGGTAGTAGACGCACTGCGCGAGCACGCGCGCGAGGTTGATGGAATTGACCGCCGACAGGCGATGGCGCGTGCGGAAGGCTTGGTCGCCGAAAATTTCCTTGAGCGACGCCTGCGCATCGTCGAACGAACCGTCGACCGCGATCGCAAACACGTTGGCCGCACCCGTGCAGGCCATCTGGCGCTCTTGGAGCGGCGAGACGCGGCCGTCGGGATAGAGGATAAAAATCGCGGTGCCGGGCTTGCCGAGGAGTCCGTGGATCGCCGCGGCGCCGGTGTCGCCGGAGGTGGCGCCGAGCACGTTGATCGTCTCGCGGCGCACCACGCACTGGTGCGCGTAGAGATTGCCGAGGAGTTGGAGCGCGAAATCTTTGAACGCGAGCGTCGGTCCGTGAAAGAGTTCGAGGACGTAGAGGTTTTTCCCGAGCGGCTTCAGCGGCGCGATCGCGGGATCGGCGAACGTCGTGTAGCTCGCGTCGACGATCGTCCGAAGGGTTTCAGCCGGAATATCCGTCGCGAACACCCGCATAAACTCGAAGCAGAGTTTCGCATAGGATAGTTTTTCAAACGCAGCGAGCTGGCCGGAAAAATCAGGCAGCGTCTCCGGCAGGAAGAGACCGCCGTCCGGCGCGAGCCCGGTGGCAACAGCATCAGAGAAGCCGAGCGAGGGCGTTTGACCGCGGGTGGAAATGAATTTCATGCGCGTAGCTTGGTCGGGTAGCTTGGTCGGATAGCTTGGTCGGGTAGGGACGCCTCTCCGAGGCGTCCGCTTTTTACGGCAGGACGGCGCGGAGAGCCGTCCCGACCCTCAGAGTTTCTCCAACCCAAAGGCCTTGTGCGCGACTCGCGCGGCCTCGTCCGCCTTGTCCTTCGCGATCACGACGGAAATTTTGATCTCCGAGGTGCTGATGAGTTCAAGGTTAATGCCGGCACCGGCGAGCGCCGTAAACAGGGTCGACGCCACGCCGCTGTGCGTGCGCATCCCGACGCCGACGACGGAGAGCTTCGCGATCTGATCGTCGAGCGTCACGCTGCCGCCGATTTCCTTGAGGACGGGCGCGAGCGTCTTCTCGACTTTGCCGATCTCGGTCTGCGGCACGGTGAACGTGAGATTCGCCACGCCATCGCGGCCGACGTTTTGCACGATCATGTCGACGTTGATATTGGCCTCGGCGAGGGCGCAGAAAACTTTCGCGGCGGTGCCGGGTTTGTCGGCGATGTCACTGACGACGACTTTCGCTTGGTCCTTGTCGACGGCGACGCCGCGGACGACGACCTTTTCCATGTAGGCGACTTCTTGTTTCACGATGGTTCCTGGGTTGTTGTTAAAAGAGGAGCGGACTTCAAAAACGACGTTGTATTTCGACGCGAACTCGACCGAGCGAGTTTGCATGACTTTGGAGCCGAGGGACGCCAGTTCGAGCATTTCGTCGTAGCTGATTTCGTTGAGCTTCTGCGCATCCTTCACGACCCGCGGATCGGCGGTGTAAACGCCATCCACGTCGGTGTAGATCTCGCATTTGTCGGCCTTGATGGCGGCGGCGAGGGCGATCGCCGTAAGGTCGGAACCTCCGCGACCGAGGGTCGTGATGTGGCCGTCATCATTGATACCCTGAAAGCCGGCGACGATAATGACTTTCCCGGCGCTGAGATCTTTCTCGAGCGGGCCGGCGTCGATCATTTTGATCTTCGCTTTGGTGTGCACCTTGTCGGTGAAAATTCCAGCCTGCGCGCCGGTGTAGCTGACCGCATCGACCCCAATCGCCTCGAGCGCCATCGCCGTCAGCGCGATCGTCTCCTGTTCACCGATGGAGAGCAGTTGGTCCATCTCCCGCTCGGGCGGATTCGGATGAATCAATTTGGCGCGCGCGATGAGCTCGTTGGTCACGCCGGAGCGGGCTGAGACGACGACCACGAGCTCGTTCCCCTCGTCGCGAAAGGCCTTGATGCGGTTCGCGACGTTCTTGATGCGGTCGACGTCACCGACCGAGGTGCCGCCGTATTTTTGAACAATTCTGGCCATTGCAGGGAGTTGAGAGCTGAGCGTTGAGGGTGGAGAGACTCGGAATCGGAAAAGCGATCGTGGGCGGGTGGAGGGTGGGCGAGCGGAGTTCGCGACTCTCAGCTCTCAACTTTTCTTCCTTTAGTCATTAAAATCGCCGATGCGGAGCAACACGGGTTCGTCGAGCACGCTGGCGAGTGCGCCCAATTGTTTGAGCGTCGTGCGCATCGCCTTCTCGTTGCTCTGGTGAGTCGTGAGGACGAGCGAGGCGGCGCCGGGGGTCTCCGCAGGATTTTGGATAACACTCGCAATGCTGACGTGGTGCTTGGCCATCACGGAGGCGACGCGCGCAAGCACGCCGGGCTGATCCTTGACGGTGAGCCGGACATAGTAGCGCGAACGGATTTGCTCCGGCGGCGCGAGACGCTTCTCTTTACGCGGAGTCGGGACCCCTTCGCCAATAAAGTGCGCGCCCTTGCCGTGTTTGATCAGCGCCACGGCGTCGGCGATATCGCTGATGACGGCACTGGCCGTGGCGTCTTGGCCGGCGCCACGTCCGCTGTAGAGCGTGGTGCCGACGACGTCGCCCGTGACCGAGATCGCGTTGAACACCCCGCTGACGTTGGCGATGACGTTGCCCTCGGGGAGCAGGGTCGGATGGACGCGCACGCAGAGTTCGTTCTTCGTGAAGTCGCGCGTGATGACCGCGAGAAGCTTGATCCCGAAGCCGAGTGTGGACGCATTCTTGAAATCGGCCGGCGTGATGCGCGAGATGCCCTCGACGATCATCTGGTCGGTCTTCACCCAGACGCCGTGCGCGAGCCAAGCGAGGACGCTGGCCTTGTGGGCGGTGTCCCACCCGTCGACGTCGAGGGCCTCGTCGGCCTCGGCGTAACCGAGGCGTTTCGCATCGGCAAGCACGCTGGCGTAAGGCGCGTCGCGATCCTCCATCTGCGTGAGGATGTAGTTACACGTGCCGTTCAGTATGCCGTAGATTCGCGGAAAACGATTTGCGACCAAGCCTTCGCGAAGAGCTTTGATAATCGGGATACCGCCGGCGACGGACGCTTCGAAGAAAAAGTGGCCGCCGTGCTCGCGAGCGGTCGCGAAGATTTCCGCCCCGTATTCGCAGATCAGCGCCTTGTTGGCGGAGACGACAATTTTTCCCCGGCGAAGCGCGGCGAGGGTGACTTGGCGCGCGAGCGTGGTGCCGCCCATGAGTTCGCACACCACGTGGATCGCGGGATCGTTGGCGATGGCGAGCGGGTCCGCGGTGAGCTTGGACGCCGGGACTTTGACCGCGCGGGCTTTGCCGAGGTCGCGGACCGCAGCGCGGGCGAGGTTGAGCTTCACGCCGAGGCGCGACTCAAGTTCGGCGCGATTCGCCGAGAGGTGTTTCCAAACGCCCTGCCCCACGGTGCCGAAGCCGCAGAGGCCGATGTTGATCGTAGTCGGTGCTGGTGCGCTCATGAGTGGGATGCGTCGGTTTTCTCTTGGCCGACTTTACTTTCGGTGCCGGCCCGGATGCGCGCGAGATTAGCGCGGTGACGATAGATGACAAATGCGGCGACCATCGCCGACATCGAGATGACCGGTGACGGTTGTTTGAAGGCGAAAGCAGCGAACGGCAACGAGGCGGCCGCGAGCATCGAAGCCAAGGAAACGTAACGGGAAAGCGCGAGCGTCAGACCGAAGATTACGAAGCCGATGCCCATGCCGAGGGGAAACAAGACGAGAAACCCGCCGGCGCCGGTGGCGACACTCTTGCCGCCCTTGAAACCGGTGAAGCAAGAGAAGCTATGGCCGACAATCGCCGCGACGAGGCCGGTGATCTTGAGCGCCAACAGCCCGTCGGCATCGAAGGGGCCATAGTGCGGCCCCACGACGTGGAGCAGCGGAAACAGGCCCACAGCCAACGCCCCCTTCGCCGCATCGAGGAACAGCACCAGATTCCCGGGCCCGTGCCCGAGCACCCGGCGAACATTGGTCGCGCCGGGATTCTTGCTGCCGACCTCAAAGATATTCACGCCCTTCGCGCGCGCGACGAGGTAGCCGAAGGGCAATGCGCCCAACAGGTACCCGCTGACGGCGGCAATGAGGAGCGCGACGATCATGCGCCGAGGGTAGGAGCGCGCTTGCGCGCGAGGGTAGGCGGCACCGGTTCGCCTGCCAGCAGGCTCCGAACTTTCGGACCGTTCCTCATAGCTGCACGAACTTCGCCAGCTTGATCGCCGCGTGGCCCTTGATGACGGCGCGCGCCGACTCGCTCGGCTCGGTGTCGACACGCACGACCATGTAGGCGGTGCCGCCGGGCGTGAGGCGCGAGAGCGACATGTCGGCGATGTTCACTTGGTCCTGTCCGAGGATTGTGCCGATGGTTCCGACCATGCCGGGCTGGTCGAGATTTTCGAGGACGAGGAGCTTGCCGTCGGCCGCGACTTCGACTTCGCGACCGTTGATGCTGACGATGCGCGGCTGGTTGCTCTTTCCAATGAACGTGCCCGAGGCGGAGAAGGTCAGGTTATCGGGCGTGATCGCCTCGACGCGAATGAGCTCCGAGTAACCCGAGTCGTCCGTCGATTTCACGATCTCGGCCCGCACCCCGAGACGCTCGAGCGTTACCGGGGCGTTCACGAAATTGACCGAGTCACCGCTGATGCGCCGCAAAAAGCCGCGCTGGATGGCGCGGGTGACCGCGTTGACGTCGAGTTCGACGATCTTGCCCCAGTACGTGATCCGCAGCGTCGCGATCTGTGGCGGAGCGATCTGCTGCACGAGGGTGCCGAGTTTCGCGCC
>Ga0049084_10001090_pt1 | contig 11035 bp, 7 predicted proteins | sample GreLakmeON33MSRF_FD_66720 | JGI IMG/M metagenome (GOLD analysis project Ga0049084, IMG submission 66720) | Freshwater lentic microbial communities from great Laurentian Lakes, MI, USA - Great Lakes metaG ON33MSRF | ecosystem: Environmental > Aquatic > Freshwater > Lake | place: Great Lakes... | reverse complement strand
ATCACGATCGTCCGTCAGGCTGTCCATCAAAGTCCGCGGCCAGCTCCAGGTTTCACCGCCGTCCTTCGAAGTCATGTAGTCAAGGCGGCCAAACGGGCACACGTGGTATTCGCGGCCTCCGGAATAAATAAGAGCGAGCGAGCCGTCCCGGCGCGCCGCCACCGTGGGCCAGCCATGGTAATAATCCGCCTGGTGGCTGATGACTTTCGTCACCGGCTTCTCAATCCGCACCGTTTCGCCCGACGCGGGCACGTTCGCGACTCCCGCGGTGGAGAACGGCGCGGTGGTCCCGTTAATCGCCGCTTCCTGGCCGGCCAGCGAGGCTGTTCCCACGGAGAGCCAGAGCACGCCGGCCCCCACGCGCCGGTAAAGTCGCACGGGCGTCATTTGGCCGGCGCCTCCCAGATCGCGACCCCCATGTGATAGCGCTCATGGTTGAGCACGCGTTTCGCGTAATAAGCAGTGACGATCTTGCCGTCGGCCCGCTGCACGCTGCTGGGGTAACCGCAATCTTGCTCGAGGCTGTCCACGAGTCGCACCGGCGCGCTCCACGTCAGGCCTTCATCGGAGCTGAACTTGGCCAGGACGCCAAACTGCCCCTTCACGCGATTGCCGTAGCTCAGGAGCAGCCGTCCGTCTTTCAGCCGCGCGAGGTGGCCGTTGATCTCGTTAGGCTCGGTCACGCGACGCATGTCTCCCCAGCTCGCGCCGTCGTCGGTGGAGCGAAATATTTCCATTGCCTCGATCCGCGCCGCAGCGAGCCAGTTGCGCCCGCCCAGATGAAAAATCGCCGTTTCATTATGCCGCATGCCGATGACCGAAGTCGGCCGCCACGTGCGGCCGTCGTCCTCGCTGCGGAAATGCCATGCGCGCCAGCTTTTCGTACGCGTGCTGACGCTCGGATCGGTGAACTCCCCCGCGTAGCAGGCGGTATGCAATGCCCCGTCCTCCCCCACGAGAATCGGGCCGAAAGGGATGAACGGCATCCAGCCGCGCTCGTTGTCCGGAAACTGCTTTCGCTGGGTCCACGTGCGCCCGCCGTCAGCCGAACGGCAGACCCAGATCGGAATAACTGCGTCGCGAAATACGCCCTGCTTCGGGCGCTCCGGCTGCTTCTCGTCCGTCCAGCCGGAGCAGAGCACGACCAGGTCGCCGTTGCGGGCGAGCCCGGCGGAGATGTTCATGCGCACGGTCTGGGGATCGTTGGGGGCCGGGTGGCCGCGTTTCTCCCAAAGCGCTCCGTCCTTGCTCGCCCAGCACTCCACATCGCCCTCCATCTGTCCGTGGCTCGGACGATTGAAGATGACGGCGACGAAAGTGCCGTCGCGCAATGTAACCAGCATGGGCCACGCGCAGACGTTATCGATCGCCACGAAGCGCGAGATCGAGCCGGGCTGGGCCACGGGCGCAGGCGCCGCCGGCAATGGGCAGACGCCGGCCAGCCATGCGCCGAAGACAAACCAGCGGCGATATTTCCGAACAGAGGAGCAACGGGGAGCGGTCATGGGGGGGGAAATTAGAATTGTCCGCGGACGCCCAACGTGAACATGGCACCGGCGAACTGCAGCACGTCGCTTCGGGCATAGCCGGCAGTATCTTCGCTCCACGTGCCGCGCCGCAGCGGCACGCCGTTTAGGTTTCGCACATCCGCGTAAACGGTATAGCGCTTGTTGATCATGTAAGAGGCTGCCACATCTACGCGTGTCTGGGGGGCATAGTTAGTGTAGGAATTTGCGCGAATCGTCGCACTCGGAGCCACCACCGCCAATCGGCGGACACCGGTGTAGTTCACGGAGACCTTCGCGCTGAACCGAGGCTTGGTAAAACTCACGCCCCAGTTTCCCGTTTTCGCGGTAAATCCACTGAAATCGTTGGCGTTCGAACCGCCGAGATCCATGCTCGTAAGGTTGCCGAAGATGTGCGCACCGCGCGCCCACTGCGGCAGAAAAAAAAGGGATTGCCGATACTCAACCTCGACGCCCGACAAGCTAGCATCGCCACCGTTGCGCTTGGTGACGATGTCGTAGTCGAGATAGTCGTCGGTCAGCCCGAGGGCAGCAAGATTCTCGACCGTCGCATCGGTGCGGGTCGTGACGAAAAACCCGGTGATATTCTTGCGGAACAGACTGACCGACGCCGTGGCGCCCTTCCATTCGTAGAGTTCCAGCGTGAGATCGTAGTTGTCGGCGCTCCACGGCTTGAGGGCGCCGTTGATCGAGGTGATGGTGCGGTTGCCTGCCACCGCTCCGGGGTCGGTGATGGTGAGTCCGGGGATGATTTCTGGGAAATTCGGTCGGCCGATCGTGCGCGCGTAGGCCGCGCGGGCGACGAGTTGCGGTGCGATCGTGAAGCTCGTGTTGAGGCTCGGGTAGAATCCGTCGTAACTGCTGTTGGCGCGCGAACCCTTGGTCACGTATTGGAGCTGGGCGTTGTCCAACGCCACTGTGGTGATCTTCACCGGTCGGCCCGCGGCATCGAGGATGAGATTGCCGGCGGCATCCTGGCGGAAGGTCCGACGGATGTCGTTCAACACGCCCGCGCCTTCATCCTCGGTGCGCTCGAAGCGCACGCCGCCGACCAGCCACAGCCGGTTGTCGAACAGCCGCACGTCGCCGCGCACGTAGGCCGCCGTGATCGTCTCCTCGATTTCCTTCGTCGCGTTGGCGGCGTTGATATGGGCGTTCGTGGCGTCGAAGACGAACCACGATGGGTTCGCATCGTAGAGCGACTTCAGTTTCGTCGGACTGAGAAAATTGATCCGGAGGGACTTCCCGTTGATGTCGGAAAACCGGATCAATGAGGAGAAATTCGTGGCGATCAGGTCATGGTTGCCCGCGATTTTCTCCGCGGCCCCACCCGGAGGAGTAAACGTCCAACTTTTTCCGCCGGCGACGACACCGTTGTTCTTCTGGTTGATCGCCAAGCCGGACTTCAGCGTGACGGGAACCGCCAGATCAAGTTGGCGGCTGACGTTGATCCCGGCCCGCATGACGCGGTCGTCGATCAACTGGGCGGCGCTCGTCGCGGTGTTCACCGTGTGCAGATTGCCGTCGTAAAAATCGACCGGCGCACCTGTGCGGCTGAGAGCCGTCGTCGCCCCCACCTCCGTCGCCTCCGGATTGATGAAATCCTGGCGCAAAACGAGGTTCGTGAGATTGGCGCTCATCCCACCAAAAAAACCGTCCTCCAGATCGGAAAACTGGAAACGCGATTTAGAGTAGCTCGCGCTCGTGTCGAGCAACCATTTCGGTCCAGTGTAGCGATGACCAAGCGAAAAGAGCACGAGTCGCTTGTCCTGATTGTTGCCACTGGGCGACATCGTCGCGCTCCCGACACCCGTGGCGGCACCTTGCGTGAAAGTCGGCCCGCCAATCGCACCCGCGCCGAAGGTCATCACGACCGGAAACTGCCGCGTAAAAATATCCTGCGTCGAATACGAAGCCGATGCGGTGAATTGGTGGTCACGCATCCGCCAATCGATCTTCGTGGCCGCGAGCAGCTTTTCTTCGCCGATCGGCAGCGGATTGATGTTATCCGAAGTCTTGATACCAAGAACCTTGTTCCAGCCCGGCCGCCGGAAATCCCAGTCGGTGTAACGGTTCGAGTGGCTGAGCGAAAATGTCAGGCCGAGGTTATTGTTCACCGGCAAGAGATAGGAGAGGTTAAACGCCGGTTTGATGCGTTGAATATTGGACTTCGGATCTGGTCCTTCACTCATTCCAAACAGATTGCCGATTCCGTCGTTGCGATAGCCGTCCCGCGTGGTGGCCGTCGCGAACACGCTGTAGCTGAGCAGAGGGCGTTTGCGGCTGAACCCGCTCTTGCTGATCAGATTGATACTGCCGCCTACGGCGTTCGCCGGCATGTCGGGTGTCGGCACCTTACTCACCTCGATGCGATCGATATTGCCCGTCGCGGCCAAACCAAGATCGACCGAGCGGCCAGAAATTCCCGACGTCGCCACTTCAGCCCCATCCGTGGTGATGATCGTGCCACTCGAAGGCATGCCGCGAATGGAGGCGAACGAGGGCGACTGCGGATTGAGATCCTGTGCGATGCCGGGGATCGCTTTGAGGAATTCGCCCACATTGCCCTCCCCCATGTCGTTTTCGATCGCGATGACGTTTTTGATATTCGGAGCGTTCTTTCGCTCCTGTAACGCCACCGCCTGGGTGGTTAGCTCCGAGGCTTGGACTGTAAATTTCTCCAGCACCAGAACACTGGAATCCTTTCCCGCGGCTTCGCCCGAACCAAAGACCAGTCCAAAGTCCTTCGTCGCTTCCCTGCCCGCCGTCACCGTCACCGTTGCCACCTGCGACGCCATACCGGAAAATGAGACCGTCACCCGCGCGTTGCCTACAGGAACGGCGGCAAAGCGATACTCGCCATTCTCGCCCGTGAGAGTCTCGAGCCGCGTGCCCTGGACCACCACGCGCGCGTGGTTGAGGTAATTGCCGTTGGTGAGATTCACCACCCGCCCGGCGAGGGTACCACTGGACGTAGCTCCAGTAGCTGCAGCGGAGGGAGTTCCCGCCGCCCGTTGCGACCCCGGAACCGCAGACTGGCCAAATACGAGAGCCGTCGTAAAAGACAGAAAGCCAAGCATGGGCATGATGTTAACAGGTGAGGGCAGGTAATACATGGGGCAGGACGAGTCGGAGCGCCGCTGGGTAAATTCTCGAAAGATTTAGAGCCAAGGCGCGTGGGCTCGCTTTCGCTTTGTATACAACACGATACTCACGAATTTACTGTCAACAAGAATTCGCGCCGAGCTCAGACCGATTGGTTTGCGATCCGAAACAAGCGAGGAAACCGCCGGGCGCCTCTTCGGAATCCCTCCTCCGGGAGCTTGATTTCGTCCGCACCCGACCACGGTCGACGCCAGCGCCCTGAACGCTCCGCCATACCCTCGGATTCCGGCATCTATGGTGTTCGCAATGGGATGACGTCCGGCCGAGATCACCGCGTAGCGCCCAGCCTCCAAATTTCACTCAGGGCACGCCGAACCGTCCGAGTTCGACAAATCCCCTCGGTGTGTGGGCAAGTCAACAGACCACGATTGCATCTGGCCTGCGCACAGGCGCTTTCAGTCAATCGGACTGCCCCGCCTAACTCAGGCCGAGTAGCTCATCTCTTCTTCGGTCAGTTGTCGTGCGATAAAGCCGGCAGACCCGCGACCCATCGCTACAAGATTCAGATCTATGATTCCTTGCAGATGCCGCTCCATCGCAGCCTTGGCCGCAGGCGCGTCAGATTGCTCAACCGCGCGATAGATTGCTTCGTGCTCTGCCAGCACAAGCTGGCGCCGTTCGTCGCGCCGGGCCCGGTCAAGTTGCGGATTCGATTCTCCAGGCGTGGGGCCGGACACCACTCGGTTAATCAAGTGCAGCCGCAAAATTTCCGACTTCATCAGATCATTTTTCGCCGTGGTCATCAACGCCACATGAAACCGCACATCCTCACGGACAAGTTCGCTCAACAGCGGCTGCTCCTCACCGCCGGCTTGGATGCGCTCGGTCAAGCTTCGCATCGTATCGATCGCGAAACGCATTTCGCGCAGCTCCAGTTCGTCGTGATCACGCGCTGCGAGTCCGGCCGCGTGGGATTCTAGCGCCAGCCGGAGTTCGCACATCTCGCGAAACTCCTTCATATCCATTGTCTTCACACTCGCCCCTAAACGCGCCTGAATGGTCACCAATCCATCGACCTCCAACTGGCGCAGCGCATCGCGCACGGGAGTCCTACTCACACCGATTTCGTCCGCCAGAGCGTTTGTCATCAAGGCCCGGGCCGGCGGAAACTCGCCGCTCAATATGCGCTTCCGGATGTATTCATATGCGATATCGGAGTTGACATTCTTCATGAGCAATAAAAACACCTATGTATACAGATTCATCAAGCAAGAATCTTCTTCGTTCGCGACCAGTCGCCAAAACCCTCCATGCCTCCTCACTCTGTTCTTATCATTGGCTGCGGCAGCATCGGTGAACGCCACCTCCGCTGCTTCCTGAGAAGCGGACGCGCCCGGGTCACGGCGTGTGATGCCAATGAGGAGCTTTTACGCCGGATGGCAGACACTTACGGTGTGCCAACCGCCACCAATTGGGAGCAAGCCCTCGGCAAATCCGCCTATGACGCAGCAGTCATCTGCACGCCGGCGCCATGGCATGTGCCAATGGCCCTTCAGGCGATGAAGAATGGGAGTCATGTTCTCATTGAAAAGCCACTTTCCCACTCCCTGCAAGACGTGGATGCACTCATGGATACCGCAGCGCGAAGCGGTCGCCGCGCGGCCGTCGCCTACGTTTATCATGCCTTCCCATTCCTCACCCAAGCCCGCGACTTCATCCGGCAAGGCGAACTCGGCCCAGTGCTCGAAGCCACAGTGACCGCGGGGCAACCGTTTCATCGGCTTCGACCTGCTTACGCGCAAACCTACTATCGCGACCACCGCTCCGGTGGCGGCGCGATTCAGGACGCGCTCACGCACCTGGCCAATTGGGTCGAAAGCGTGATGGGCCCAACCGAGAGCCTGTTCTGCGACTCTGCCCACCTCGCACTTCCGGGCGTGACAGTGGAAGACACTGTCCACGTAATTGCGCGCCACGGCACCGCACTCGTCAGCTACACGCTCAACCAGTTCCAAGCGCCCAACGAAACGACCATCGATTTTCACTCGGCCCGCGGCAGTGTGCGTATCGAGATCCATGCGCAGCGCTGGGGTGTCTACCGGGAAGGCGACTCCGAGTGGACTTGGCGCGAAATACCGCCAGCCGATCGCGATGCGCCCTTCATCGCCCAGGCCAACGCCTTTCTCGATCAGCTCGAGGGCAAACCCGCACAGCTCTGCACCCTCGAGGCCGCGCTGCAGACGTTGCGTTTTAATCTCGCCGCCCTCGCCTCCGCCGACACGGGTGCGCGCGTGCACTGCGCCCGCCTCACGGCTTGAGCCGAAGGCTTCACTTTCCCCCGTTCGTGTTCCGCCCCAGCCGACCCTACCTTTTTCTCCGTGAAGACTGATTCTCCCCTCGTCCCGAAGTCCGCCCACCCGCGCCAGCGCTCCCCGGTCATTCGGACGGCGTCGCATTCCTGCACCCGTCACGCTCCGTCAGTCATCGGATCGGGAGCGGCAACCACACCCATCGACATCGATGCGAACCGCCGGTTGCTGAATCGGTATCGTTTCGTCCAGCACGAGGTCATGCGCATCCTCGCCGGCTGGCTTCCGCAGGTGGCGATGTTCGAACTGAAATGCGAAATGGGACGCTCGCTCTGGGAGGCCTCGCTCCACGTCAATGCCCTCTACCTGCGCTTGCGCGAAATTCAGTCCCCGGCGTTTCAGAAACCAGCCGACGACGCCCTCGTCACCCTACTGACCGAGTTACGGCACGCACCGGATGAGTTCGCCCTCGCACTCGGCGTGTATCGGGTGGTCATGCCGAGTCTCATCGACGCCCTCGCGACCCACGAACACGCGACCTTTCCCAATAGCGATCAGCCGAGCGTGCATGCCATCAAGCATGCCTTGCTCGATCTCCGCGCCCAAGTGGAGCGGGTGGAGCCGTTGCTCAAACCGGCCGCGACCGCTGGCAAAATAAGTCCGGCGGCGCGCGCCTGGGAGAAATATGTCCGCGGCCTGCTCGCGTCTGCGGGCGGCGTAAACGGCTTGCAGCCCCGGCCCGCTCAACCTCCCGCCCGGCCCGCCTGCCGCCTGGAATTCAAGCCCCCCCGCGAGGCCGCGCGCGACGAGCGTTTCACAAATCGGGCCGCGGACATGCAGCCGATGCCAGGCGAGGAAGACTACCGTGAGCACACCATCGAGGAATTCGAACGTTACTCGACGGAGATGCTGGCCGCCGAAACCGTCGCGTTGGTGATGTACTCCGTCACCGACATGCCGTGGGAGTTCCAGTTCGATACCGCGCGGCATTTGTACGACGAGGTGCGCCACTGCCTGATGGGTTACGAGTGGATGCGCCACCACGGCATGGACCCGTTTCAATCGCCGCAGTACCTGCATATCTACAAATGGCGCAGCCAGTTTCCGCCCGTCATGCAATACTGCCTGCTCACCATGGGCAACGAGGTGCATGCGTTTCCCTACCGCCACCGCCGCGTTGAGGCGCATCAGAAATCCGGTGACCAGCTCAGCGAACAGTTCGTGCGCTACGATATCGCGGACGAGACCCAGCACGTGCGCTTCGGCAACCGCTGGCTGCCCGAGTTGCTCAAGCACGTCGGCGAAAAGCGCCCGCTCAAGAAGTACATCGACGATGTCCTGAAGGTCTGGACTTCGGAATACCTCACCGGGAAACTCACCCTCAACGTCGAATAGTCGCGCCCGGCTCCACGCCGACGCACGACGTTCCCCGGCCAACCCACCATGAGTCATAATTTAGCCCCATCGTCTTGGAGGCGGAGTGCCCCCACCCCGCAAACTTCAGCCCACGATCGCGCCATCCTGCGGGGTGAGGGCACCCCGCCTCCATCGGCAAGGCAGCAACGCAACGTGGGACAGGGGAGAACGACCGCACCCGTTTCTCCCTGCTTCGCGCTGGCCGGAAGCGTGGAACTCCACCACCGCGCCCCACGATTCAATTCATGAGCCTCGTCAAGAACCCCCACGCCATCCGCCTCGCCATACTCGGCAGCACCCCGGGCAACGGTCATCCGTATTCCTGGAGCGCCATGTTCAACGGCTACGACCGCGAGGTCATGACCAAGGAATGCCCGTTTGCCGGCATTCCCGTTTATCTGAACAAGCAGCCGGTCGAAACCCTCACGATTCCGGGCGCGAAAGTGACCCACATTTGCTGCGTCGGCGACGGCGGCTTCACCGCCGAGCACGTCGCGAAGCGCTCGCTCATCCCGCACGTCGTGGCCCAGCCCACCGACGTGATCGGCCACGTCGACGCCGTCGTGATCGCCACGGACATCGGCCACGAGCACGTCAACCGCGCGCGTCCCTTCATCGAGGCCGGCCTGCCCGTCTTCATCGACAAGCCGCTCACCGACAACGCGCCTGATCTGAAGATTTTCCAGGACTGGGTCGCCGCCGGCAAAGCGATCATGTCGTCGAGCAGCATGCGGTACACGAAGGAGTTTATGCCCTACCGCATCTCTACGCGGGAGCTCGGTGATTTACGCTTCGCTAGCATCACCACGCCCAAGAGCTGGGAAACCTACGGCATCCACGCCCTCGAGGGCATCTATCCCATCTTTGGCCCCGGCTTCATCTCCGCCCGCAATACCGGCACGATCGATCGGAACATCGTCCACCTGAAACACCGCTGCGGCGCCGATATCATCGTGGTCGCCTCGTCCGACATGTACGGCAGCTTCGGCTGCCTGCAGCTCTGCGGCACCGCCGGCAAGGTCCAGCTCACCTCGGGCGACACGTTTTTCGCTTTCAAGACGCAGCTCGAGGCGTTCATCGGGTACCTGCGCACCGGGGTGCTTCCGTTCCCGTTCGCCGAAACCGTCGAGCTGATGCAACTGGTCATCGCCGGCATCCGCAGCCGGGAACAAGGCGGACGCGAGGTCGCGCTCGCTGAAATCTAGTCATCCATTTTTCCCCGCTGGATTCCCCCGCTCTTCCCCGACCCACTCCCCATTCCTTTATGAAAACCCGCCCAAGTCGTCTCCTGCGCAAACTCCGCGCCGGCGATGTCCCCATCACCCTCAAACTCAACCTCTCCGAGCCACGCGTCGTAGAAATCGCCGGCTTGTGCGGTGCCGACGCCGTCTGGCTCTGCACCGAACACGTCCCCAACGACTGGATCGGCCTCGAAAACCAGATCCGCGCTGCCCGCGTGCATGACATCGACACGATCATCCGGGTCGGCCGCGGCAGCTATAGTGACTACATTCGGCCGCTCGAGGCGGATGCGACCGGCATCATCGTGCCCCATGTCGCTTCGGCCGACGAAGCCCGCCAGATTGTCGAATGGGTTCGCTTCCATCCCATCGGTAAACGGGCCATGGACGGCGGCAACATCGACGGACAGTTCTGCCTCCTTTCCGTTGAAGACTACATCCGTCACAGCAACACCGAGCGCATCGTAATTCTCCAAATCGAATCGCCCGAAGCGCTCGAAAACGTCGAGGACATCGCCGCCGTCCCGGGCTTCGACGCATTGCTCTTCGGTCCGGGCGATTTCAGCCATCGGATCGGCAAACCGGGCCAGCTTGACGACTCCGCAGTCGTCGCCGCCCGCAAGCGCGTCGCCGCCGCCGCCCGCCAGCACGGCAAGTACGCCATGACCGCCGGCCTCATCGCGCCGTTCGAAGACCTCGTCGCCGAAGGCTACCGAATCTTCAACGCCGGCTCCGACGTCGTCGGTCTCTCCAGCTATTTCAAACAGCGGGTCGATCTGCTTCGGTCCCACGTCGAAAAATTACCCCGTTCCACCCCTGCCCGTCCCGCCCTCGCCCGCAAGAAAGGACGCTCCCCGTATGCCTGATACGTCCCCTTTCTCCCTTAGCGGCAAAATCGTGATCCAGTTCGGCGGCACCGGCCTGCTTGGTCGCTCACTGGTCTCGGCCCTGGCCACCGCCGAAGCCACCGTGATCGTCGCCTCCCGCAACCGCACCTCGCTTGAGGCGCTCGCCGCCGCCGAATGTGCCGCCGGACGGACCGTGCAAGTTGACGAAGTCGACATCGGTTCCGAAGCTTCCCTCCGCGCCCTGCGTGACCGGGTCCTCGCCCAGCACGCCCGCATCGACGGCATCGTGTTCAACGCCGTCAGCCGCCCCATGAGGGCCTTCACCGACGACCTCGCCCTGTGGCGCTCGTCGATGGAGACCAACGCCACCGGCTTTTTCGCCACCGTGCGAACGTTTGGCGACGCGATGGCCGAAAAACGCTCGGGCAGTATCGTGAACATTTCCTCGATGCAGGGGATGATCGGCATGAACCCATGGCTCTACGAGGGCACGGCTATGACCATCCCGCCTGACTATTTTTTCCATAAGGGCGGCATGCTAAACCTCACCCGTCATCTTGCTTCGCACTACGGTGCATCGGGGGTGCGCG
>Ga0049084_10001089_pt1 | contig 11040 bp, 9 predicted proteins | sample GreLakmeON33MSRF_FD_66720 | JGI IMG/M metagenome (GOLD analysis project Ga0049084, IMG submission 66720) | Freshwater lentic microbial communities from great Laurentian Lakes, MI, USA - Great Lakes metaG ON33MSRF | ecosystem: Environmental > Aquatic > Freshwater > Lake | place: Great Lakes... | reverse complement strand
TCCTCTGTATTCTTTAGCCTATAGTGAGTAACCACGGCACATTCTTTTGCAAAACCTTGAACGTGACTTGCCTCTTTTGTAAAAAATGACTTGGGAATAAACAAGGGAAAATAAGCATTTGAATGCCCTGTTTCTTTAAAACGTTTATCCAATGCGGCTTGCATCATTTCCCAAATTGAATATCCATAAGGTTTTATTACCATACAACCCCGTACTGCAGAATTTTCTGCCAAATCGGCTTTTAGCACCAAGTCATTGTACCATTGAGAGTAGTTTTCGCTGCGTTTAGTAAGGTCTTTACTCATTTTTTGAATTTTGGTATAGTATTTGTAAATTTAACGGAAATTAACATTAATTGAGCCAACAAAAGTAGTAATTAAACGATAAACAAAATGAGCAGTCTTATATATAAAAACAAAATAGTTATGAAAACTTCAATCTACACTGCAATAGTAGCGGTATCATTACTCGCAGCATCTTGTTCAACTTCAAAACAGGCAAGTAAAAACTCAGACGATGATGTTTATTATTCGTCAAAAGATGCGCCTAAGGAAAAACCTCAAGAATACAGAGAGCCTGAAAAGACCTTGAACAATAATTCAGGGAGTGACGGCAATGCAGCAAGTCAGGATGACTATGCAAATCCGAACTCATCTTCACGAAAATCAAATTCAGAAAAACGTACAGATGAAAATGGGAATACTTATGTAACCAATAATTATTACGATGATGGTAGTAATTTTGATTATGATGATTATTATGATTATGCTTACTCTTCACGTATTAGAAGATTTCATAATTACAACAGCGGTTGGGGGTACTACGACAATTATTACACAAACAGTTATTGGTATAACTACAACCCAGGTTGTTGGGGTACAAGTATTTATTTAGGATATAATTTTTGGGGACCTTCTTATTATAACTATTGGGGTCCGAGCTATGGGTACGGAGGTGGATGGAATAATAGATACTATTCTAATTGGGGATACAATAGTTGGGGGAACAATCCATACTATGGAGGTGGATATTGGGGCAATAATTATGGATGGAATAGCTATAACAACGGATATAATCATGGATACAATCATGGATATAACAATGGATACAATGACGGCTTTACTAACAATAATAATAATTATTACCATAATGATTTTGACAGAACATCACATTACTATGGACCAAGAAATTCATACAGCTCAGATGGTGGAGGAAGAAAAGCTAATCCAAACCAAAGCAGACAAACAACATTTGCTCAAAGATATGAAACTGCAACTGGTTTAGATAGAGGAAATGTTTCGAAAGTAACTTTTGACAATGGAAATTCTGGTAATGTAAATAATACTAATAATACAGGCAGGTCAACTAATAATGCTGGTAATACAGATGTTGATACACCAAGAGGATTTACAAATGGGAAGAATGGTGTGAGCAATGCTCCTAAAGGAAACAATAAGATGAACAACAATGATTATTCGACCCCTAAGGGAAGTGACGCACCGGTTCACAACAACAATGGTTATTCTACTCCAAAAGGAAATGATGCACCGGTTTATAACAATACTCCAAAAAGTAACGAAGGAAATGATAATGGCTATGATGGTAATAGACCTGCAAAAAATTATGAATCAGCACCAAAGGAATATAATAAACCAAATAGGTCGAACGAAAGTGCTCCAAAAAATAATTCACGACCAAGAAACAATAATGGTGGTGGAAATACCTCACCACGTAACAATGGCGGAGGTGTTAATACAGCACCAAAATCGAACGGGGGAGGATATAGCCCAAGAAATTCTGGAGGCAATGGTGGCGGCAGTTCAACGCCAAAATCTTCAGGTGGTGGTGTTAGCAGAAGCAGCAGTTCCTCTAAAAGTTCAGGTGGCTCAGTAGGAAGAGGCCGATAAAAATGATTCAAATAACACGGTGGTGTTTTCGTAAAATGCCATCGTGTTTCATTAATAAATTTTGTAAAATATAAATTATGAAAAAGTTTTGTAAACTATTAAGTTCTGCCATTATAATTCCTTGTTTAGCAATGGCACAAAATGAAGTAGATGTGTTGCGATATTCACAACTTACTTTTGGTGGAACATCTCGTTCCGTTGCAATGGGTGGAGCTTTTGGGGCCTTAGGCGCAGATTTTTCATCTTTAAGTATTAATCCTGCTGGAATAGGCTTGTATCGAAAATCTGAAGTTTCTTTAACACCTGGACTTTTCTCTCAAAAAACAACATCCATTTATAACGGTGAAACCAATTACGATAGTAAATCAAATTTTTATTTTGGTAATTGGGGAATGGTTTTCAACTCAAAAATAGGGAAAGGCGATGATTTACCTGAGTGGAAAAGTTTAAGTTTCGGATTTGGATACAATAGAACAAATGATTTTAATAACCGCTTTTTGATTCAAGGAACCAGTAATAGTTCTTTGCTGGACGTTTATTTAGGAAATGCAAATGCAAATATTCCTCAAAATTTAGATCCATTCTCCACTCAAATGGCTTTTCAAACTTATTTGCTAGATACATTTCCGGGATACAAAAACAAGTATTTCACACAAGTACCTTTTGCTGGAATGCATCAACGAAAAGCAGTCACAAATAGTGGAGGAATGGGTGAAACTGTTCTTTCATTTGGAGGAAATTATTCCAATCAACTTTTTGTAGGAGGTACAGTGGGTTTTTCTAAAGTAAGATATTACGAAACATCTTCGTATGAAGAAACAGATGAGAAGGATACTATCTTAAACATTAAAAGTTTTAAAGTAAGTCAAGATCTTTCTACATTGGGAAATGGTTATAATGTAAAATTTGGAATGATTTATAAGCCATTTGATTTTGTAAGAATTGGTGCTGCAATTCATTCAGCTACCTACTACACGCTAACCGATACTTACAACTCAAGTATAACATCAAATTTTGATGATGGACAAACTTTTTCCGCAAACTCACCTGACGGAAAATACAATTATACAATGTCAACTCCATTTAGAGCAATTGGTAGCCTTGGATTTGTGATTGGAAAAATTGCCATAATCGATGCCGACTACGAGTATGTTGATTATTCTTCAGGAAGATTAAGAGGTTCAAATTATTCTTTCTTCAATGAAAATGATCAAGTTCAGAAGAAATATATGGCAACCAGTAATTTAAGAGTTGGTGCTGAAGTTAAATTAAGTCCGATTAGTTTACGTGTGGGTTACGCTTTGTATGGAAGTCCATATAAAGGTGGTATTAATTTTGGAACACGCAGCAGGTACACCGGAGGATTTGGATTTAAAGGAGACTCTTACTTTTTTGATGTAGCGTATGTTTATTCACAGCACAGTGAAAAATATTACATTTACAGTTCTAAATTAGTAAACGCAACCGGAAATTACTTTACTTCAGGAAGCATTCAAGCTACATTGGGATTTAAATTTTAAGAAATTGGCATTAATAAAATCGGTTAACGGAATTGAACCTGTATTTGGAAACAACTGCTATTTAGCTGAAAATGCAACTGTTGTTGGTGATGTTGTGATGGGTGAGAATTGTAGTGTTTGGTTTAATACTGTGGTGAGAGGTGATGTAAATTCAATACGGATTGGCAATAAAGTAAACATACAAGATGGTGCAGTGCTTCACTGCACCTATCAAAAAACAAAAGTAGTTATTGGCGACAATGTGTCTATCGGGCACAATGCCATAGTGCATGGTTGTACTATTTATGACAATGTATTGATAGGTATGGGTGCAATTGTAATGGATGATTGTATCATCGGAAGCAATTCAATTATTGCCGCAGGTGCTGTATTGCTTGAAAAAACAGTTGTTGAGGCGGGCAGCATCTATGCAGGTGTTCCTGCAAAAAAAGTAAAAGATATTTCTCAAGAATTAGTACACGGAGAAATTAATCGCATTGCCGATAATTACATTATGTACTCCGGTTGGTTCAAAGAATAAATTAGTCTTCAGTACTAATTTTTAATTTTTTATAAACTACTTCTTTCTTCAGTTCACGCACATCACCGGGTTGCATATTCTCTAATCTTATATCTTCAATTGCCACACGAATAAGTCTTACCGTAGGAAAACCTACACCTGCTGTCATTCTTCGCACCTGCCTGTTCTTACCTTCTGTTAAAACAAGCTCAATCCAACTAGTGGGAAGTGTATCCTTTACGGGATGACCTCTTAATGGTAAATTCTCTGGTGGATTAATACGCTTTACTTTTGCAGGCTTAGTAAAATAAGGTTCACTTTCCACACTAATAGCAAGACCTTCTTCGAGTTTTTTTATTGCTTCACTAGTTATTTTCCCCTGTAGGTGTGCCCAATAAATACGCTTGTGTTCAAATTGCGGATTCAACAACTTATGATTTAACTTTTTGTCGTTAGTAAGTATTAATAAGCCTTCACTATTTTCATCCAATCTACCAACAGGATATACATCTTTTGGAAATACAAAAGATAGCTCATCCAAGCACTTCTTTTTGTGCGAAGAAGTAAACTGTGAAATCATTTTATACGGCTTGAAAATTATGTAGTAGTTCATTTTTTTATACTATCAAAACGGCTATTACTCACTAAATACACTCCAACAAAAATAAGTATGGTGCAAACTACTTTTACAAAAGTCAACTCATCTTTACCCAAACTTACTGCTATAAGAGCAGCTAAAAGGGGTTGTAAATAAATATAAATACTCACCACAGATGCACTAAGGTGTTTCAAAGCAAAAGTATTAAAAAGGTATGCAAAAAAGGTTGTGGCTACTACTACAAAAATAACTTCCCATACTATAAAACTCGACATTGTTTCCCATTTAACAGCCTGTAATTCGCCAAAGCCAAAAGGAAACACAATGACAAATCCAAAAAGAAAAGCCCACTTTATAACTGTTAAAGTATTGTATTTTAGCATCAATGGTTTTACAATTACCAAATAAATTGCCCACGAAGTAGCATTAATTAATACACACATATCACCCGAAAAAGTCGCTTCCCTTATTTTCGAAGATGAAGAATGATTGATTACAATAAGCGCTATGGCACCCGCTAAACCTAGCACTATACCAACAATTTTTACAATTTTAATTTTATCCTTTATTAAGAAAGAAGAAATAATTACAACAAGTATTGGTGTACAAACCATCATTATTGCTGCATTTATTGGCGAGGTAGTATTTAATCCTTTAAAAAATAATAGCTGATTAATAGCAATACCAAATAAACCACACAATAATAAACGAGGAAAATCCCTTTTGTCGACCTTCTCATTTTTTATGATAGTAGCCACCAACCAATAAAGTAACAAGGCTCCGGAAACACGCAATAAAATAAAACCAAAAGGCTGAATATAATTAGGCATCACATCCTTAGCAATGGTAAAATTCGCTGCATAAATTAAATTTGCAGCAAAAAGAGCACAATGTGATTGCGTTATTTTATTCATTGAGAAGTGGCAATTGCTGACTTAGCAGCAGCAATCGTATTTTTTGAATTGCCTACAAATATTTTTTTACCATAAATCAATACCGGCCGTTTTAGAAAAGTATACTCTTCTATAATATACTTGCGGTAATCTTTTTCCTCCAATTTTTGTTTATTCAAGCCCAATGAACGGTACTTAATAGCAACACGACTAAACAATGCTTCATAACTACCCGCCAACTTAGCCATATCATCCAACTGATTGGGAGTAATTTTTTCGGTTTTTATTTCTTGTATCACTACATCTTTTCCTAATTCGAGCTCTTTAATAATGCGAATACAAGTAGAACAATTTCCCAAGTAATACAATTTTTTCATAGAATAATTTGAGGTTAAAAGTAAGTATAAATTTATCGTATTGTAAAACACATTTCAAAATCAAATTGTTTACTTTGTAATAGCATTTGCTGTATGTCAAAACAAGAAAAAGATATTGCTAATTTTTTAAATCCAGGTAAAATAGCCTTGCCAATAGTTATTGGAATTGGCGTTGCGCTCTATTTACTACTAACAAATGTTGATACGAAAGCTTTCGCAAACATACGATGGACTTGGTTTTCTTCTTTTTGCATAATGGGAGCATTTTGTATGGTAGTAGTTCGTGATTTAGCCTATATGATTCGTATCAGAGTACTCACTAGCAATGCTCTTAGTTGGCGAAAGAGCTTTGACGTGATTATGATTTGGGAATTTGCATCAGCTATCGTTCCAATGATTTTAGGTGGTGGATTTGCTTTTGCGATTCTAGTGCTAAATCGCGAAAAAATTTCAATGGGGAAAAGTATTTCAGTAATCATGTTTACATCCTTTTTAGACGGAATGTTCTTTGCATTATTTGCCCCACTTATTTACTATACTATAGGTCAAACAGCTCTTTTTTCAACTATAGAAAGCACTTCTATACAACAAATAGCCCACGGAAAAGAATTGTATTATACCTTTTGGTTTATCTATTTTGTTGTATTGGCTTATAAATTATTAGTTGCATACGCCTTATTCATAAATGCAAAAGCTGTTAAGCAGTTTTTTATCAAATTGTTTTCTATTGGGTTTCTGAAAAAATGGCGGAATAGAGCCGAACAAACAGGTGATGAAATGGTAATGGCAGCAATAGAACTACAAAACAAAAATGGACAATACTGGTTACGATCTTTTGTTGCGACTTGCGTTAGTTGGACTGCTCGTTTTTTAATAATCAACTTTATAATTGCTGCTTTTAGTAGTAACGACCTAGACCACTATTTGCTTTATGGACGACAAATTGTAATGGGAATATTAATGATTGGAAGTCCGACCCCAGGAGGAACAGGAGTAGCAGAAATTATGTTCTCTAATTTTTTAGGTGAGTTTATTGACAATGCAGGACTTACAGTTTCTTTGGCAGTACTTTGGAGATTAATAAGTTATTATCCATATTTGTTCATCGGTGCAATTGTATTGCCACGTTGGATAAAAAGAGTTTTCACAAAAACAGAATTGAAAAATACCCATTAAACATAAAACAGGTATGAAAGACGTAACAAAATTTAAATTCGGAACAAAAGCAATTCACGCGGGACAAGAACCCGACCCAACTACAGGTGCGATTATGACACCCATCTTTCAAACATCAACATATGTGCAAAAAAGTCCGGGTAACCACAAGGGCTATGCTTATGCTCGTGGTAAAAACCCAACTCGTACTGCATTGGAAAAAAATATTGCAGCATTGGAAGATGCTAAATATTGTTTATGCTTTAGCAGTGGAATGGGTGCTGTTGATGCCGTTGCTAAATTGTTACGACCGGGCGATGAAGTTATTACTGGAAATGATTTGTATGGAGGAACATATAGAATGTTCACAAAAGTATTTGAACCATTTGGAATAAAATTCCATTTTGTAGATTTAAAAAATCCGGAAAATATTACAGCGTACATAAATAAAAATACCAAGCTGTTATGGATTGAAACACCTACCAATCCAACAATGCAGATAATTGATATTGAAGCGTGTTCGGTAATTGCTAAAAAAAACAATTTGATATTGGCAGTCGATAATACTTTTGCATCACCCTTTTTACAAAATCCACTTGCACTTGGAGCAGATATTATTATGCACTCAGTAACAAAATACTTGGGTGGACACAGCGATGTAATTATGGGAGCCTTGTGTTTGAATAGCGATAGTTTATACGAGCAGCTTGCTTTTATACATAATTCTTGCGGTGCAACACCTGGACCAATGGACAGCTTTTTAGTAATTCGTGGCTTAAAAACATTGCACATACGTATGGAACGACATTGTTACAATGGCAGAAAAGTTGCCGAATATTTAAAATCACATCCCAAAATTGAAAAAATATATTGGCCAGGATTTATTGATCACCCCAACCACGAAATAGCAAAAAAACAAATGTATGATTTTGGTGGAATGGTTTCTATTGTAATAAAAGGAGATAAAGAAGAAACATTCCGCATAGCATCTAATTTTAAAATATTTTCATTAGCAGAATCATTAGGTGGAGTGGAGTCTTTGGTAAACCATCCAGCTACAATGACGCATGCTTCTATACCAAAAGAAGAAAGGGAAAGAGTCGGTGTTGTTGATTCATTGCTTCGTTTTAGCGTTGGTATCGAACACATTGATGATTTATTAGACGACCTGAAGCAAGCATTAAGCTAAGTAATTTTGTGTTACATATTTTTATTGTAAATTTATTGAAATTAAGCACTTGATATGAAAAAAATAATTGTCTTCGGTTTAGTATTATCACTTTTTGTTGCGATAACAAAAGCGCAACAAGTGATTCCTTGTTACACGAATGAGATGATGCAAAAACAAATAGATAAAGACCCATCCCTATTGTATCGAAAAGAACATTATAATGAATGGCTTCAAAGTTTAGCAAAACCGAAGCCTGATTTGCAAGTCCAAATGGCTGCTCGTATAATACCTGTAGTTTTTCATATTATTCACGAAGGTGGTTCAGAAAATATTCCGGCATCTTGGATTAGAAATCAGATTGATTCATTGAATAAGGATTACAGACGACTGAATGCAGACACAATAAATACACCATCCCCATTTAAGCAATTATCTGCAGATTGCAATGTGGAATTTCGTCTAGCTCAGTTGGACCCAAATGGAAATTGTACGGATGGTATTGTGCGTGTTTTTTCGCAAGAAACTAATCTTGGAAATGATGATTCTAAAGCATTGAGTTATTGGCCTAGCAATAAATATTTAAATATTTGGGTAGTAAAGTTTATTGACAGTCAAGGTGGGGGTGGGACAATACTAGGGTATGCACAATTTCCTGGATTTGGTCCTGCAGCAACAGATGGTGTGATGCTTCGTTCAGATGTGGTAGGCTGTATAGGTCCCGACCCATTCAATTATAAAGGCCGAACCCTTACACACGAAGTGGGTCATTGGCTTGGTTTGCGACATATATGGGGAGATGCTCAGTGTGGCAATGACAATATTAACGATACCCCAATTCATTATGGAGCCAATAATGGATGTCCTGCTTTTCCTCATAATCCAAATAATGTTTGCGGAGCTGGTGTGAATGGTGAAATGTTTACCAACTATATGGACTATAGTGACGGTGCTTGTCAAAATATGTTTACAATAGGACAAAAAGCTCAAATGGATTTTGTGTTTAATGTTGTTAGAACTAATATTATTTCGGCAGGGAATTTAGCTGCTACTGGAACAAATGGTATTCCACCTATTTTGTGTGCACCTGTTGCAGATTTCGCACCGCAAGAATTACTTTACATTTGTGCAGGCAACTCTATTAATTTTGTAGATGGTTCGTATAACGGACTTCCGGCTACTTGGAGCTGGGCATTTCAAGGAGGCACGCCCGCGACTTCCAACTTACAGAGCCAAACAGTACAATATAATACTGCAGGATTGCACAATGTAAGCTTAACAGTTACAAACGCTGCAGGAACTTCAACAGAAACAAAAAACAGTTTGGTATTTGTAAGCTCAGCTGCAGCAATGTTCAGCGATTGGCATTATTATGAACCATTTGAAAGTGGTGCAATTCCAAATAGTAATTGGCTTGTAAATGATGAAACAGCAGACAACAATACCTGGAAACAAACTACCTCTGAATATTATAACGGAGCTGCCTGTGCAAAACTGGATAATATGGTTGGGGATTTAAATTCAACCGATATGCTTATCAGTCCTTCCTATAATTTCACAACCATACCAAATCCTATACTTTATTGGAAAGTTGCTTATGTACAAAAAACCAGCTCCCTTTCTAATCAAAATAAATTACAAATATATGTAAGTACCAATTGCGGAAAAACCTGGACCTTAAAAAGCACACGCAGCGGAAATACACTTGCTACAAGTATTGCCCAAGATTTTGCATTTGTACCATCGGGTATTTTTGAATGGCGTGAAGACTATATTCCATTATCAGGATATGCAGGAAATAATAATGTACGGATTATGTTTAGGTTTACAAATCAGGGAGGTAATAATATTTACTTGGACGATATTAATATCTGGAATCCAACGGGTATTGATGAACTTTCAACCAAACTACATTTTTCTTTAATGCCAAATCCGGCAACAGAAAACACGAGCATCTCCTTTAATTTATTAAAGGAAGAAAATGTTAGTTTAGCTGTATACGATATGCTTGGAAAAGAAATTAAAAATTTGCACAATGGCTTACTGCAAGACGGTTTGCAAACTTTTAATGTGTCGACAGAATCTCTTAATTCAGGAATTTACCTTGTAAAACTAAAAGTAAATCAGGAAGAATTAAATACTAAATTGGTTGTAAATAAATAACAAAAATTGGTGCTTTTTAGCAAACTGCATTTGCGACAATCCAAGCCGTTGTCCAAGCATTTTGAAAATTAAAGCCTCCCGTTATGCCATCTATATCGATTACTTCACCTGCAAAAAACAAGTTGGTAACTATTTTGCTTTGCATAGTTTTAAAATCTACTTCATTTAAATTAATCCCACCACAGGTAACAAACTCTTCCTTAAAAGTCGTTTTCCCCTTTACATTATAGACATCTTGTTGTAAGCAACTTAACAAGGAGTTTAATTTAGCATTTGAAATATCTGCCCAACGAATACTTTCAATAATCTGAACCTTATTTAAAAAATAATTCCATAGGCGTGCAGGAATTTCCGTTGGTTTTGAATTTATAACTAACTTATTGCCCGACTCAGTTCTATTGTTCTGCAATTCTTCCTTTAACTCATTTTGAGTAAAATTAGGGAGCCAATTTACCACCAATTGAAAATCATAATTCAATTCATTCAAGGCGCGTGCTCCCCAAGCTGACAATTTTAAAATTGAAGGACCACTAAACCCCCAATGTGTTATAAGAATTGGACCTTCTTGTACTAATTTTGTTCCAACAATTTTCGCTTTCACATTGGATACTGAAAGTCCCATCAATTTTAATATTTCAGAATTCGGAACATTAAAAGTAAAGAGTGAAGGAACAGGTTTTTCGATAGTGTGCCCCAACTGTTTTAACCAATTATAACTTTCCTCCTTTGGACTACCACCAGTTGCAATTATCAATCTATC
>Ga0049084_10001086_pt1 | contig 11048 bp, 6 predicted proteins | sample GreLakmeON33MSRF_FD_66720 | JGI IMG/M metagenome (GOLD analysis project Ga0049084, IMG submission 66720) | Freshwater lentic microbial communities from great Laurentian Lakes, MI, USA - Great Lakes metaG ON33MSRF | ecosystem: Environmental > Aquatic > Freshwater > Lake | place: Great Lakes... | reverse complement strand
ATAAATCCCAGGAGTCTTAATTTCAATCTGTTTTGTTCCAGTAACTACTGTGTGACTAACAATACTTCCTAAACAATTAAAAATAGTTACTTCAGAAGTGCGGTTAACCGAAATGTTAAAAACACCAGTTGAGGGGTTTGGGTAAATACTAACTTCTTGTGCAGAAGACAAGTTATTTATTCCGTTAGCTGCAGGTGCAACTATTGCAGTATCGATAGAAATACATCCGTTCCCATCAGTTACAGTAACAGTATAAGTACCAGCAACTAATCCATTAATTGCCTGCATAATAGATGCATTACTCCACAAGTAAGTATAGGGAGAAACACCACCTGAAGGGAATACACTTGCTGTTCCATCATTCGAAACAATTACACCAGTACTTGCAGTGCTTGTTGCTAAAGCCGAAAGTGGTTGTGTAACCGTTATATTTAACATTTGAGACCCTGCAGCAGCATCTGTAATTGTACAAGAATAGTTTCCTGCCAAAATATTTGTGATGCTTTGTGTATTTGCTGCATTACTCCATAAATAAGTATACGGAGGCACACCACCAATTGGATTTGCAGTAGCGCTTCCTGTAGCAGCGCCATAACATAATACAGGAGTAAAGGTTCCATTTACTTGTAATGGACCAGCTAAATACTTTAAAATAGTACCAGCATCCCCTACAACCCATCCTGCAGCAACATTCACAAAATCAACTGCTCTTAATATTCCATTCACACCACTTACTTCTGGAGTCCAAGTAACTCCGCCATCCAATGTTGTTACTATTGTTCCGCCATCACCAACCGACCAGCCATTCATTGAAGTAGGAAAATCATTACCTCTTAATGAACTATTTATACCACTCGTTTGAGTTGTCCAAGTAGTACCACCATCATTTGTATTAAATACGGTTCCATTAAAGCCTGTTGCCCAACCGTTATTAGTATCTGCAAAGTGAATTGAATAAAGATTATTAGTATTTGGAGTTGTTTGTGGAGTCCACGTTACACCTCCATCAATTGTAGCAAGTATAATACCTGTAGGCGATCCGCTTGCCCATCCTTTACTACCATTAACAAAATGTACTCCTAATAATGGAATAACTGTGCCACTTGTTTGTGCAGTCCAAGTAGTTCCGCCATCAATGGTATTCAATATTGTACCTGCCGAACCAATTGCCCACCCATTGTTTGCATCAACAAACTGTATTCCACGCAAAGTGTTTGCTGTTCCACTTACTTGAGGAAGCCAATTAGCTCCACCATCAATTGTTTTTATAATTTTACCCAAATCACCATCAGCCCATCCAGTTGTTGAATTGATAAAGCATATACCTCTAATATTTCCAGCCAAGCCACTAACTTGAGGTACCCACGTTGCTCCACCATCATTGGTCGCTAAAATGGTTCCTGCAGCACCTGAAACCCAACCCTTGCTCGAATTAATAAAGCTAAGAGCCAACAAATTACTGTTTGTGCCGCTTGTCTGCACCGACCAAGTTTGTGATATGGCAGGCAGAGCCATTAAGCTGAGTATAAAAACTTTTAAAGTAGAAATTTTTTTCATAGGATTTTGATTTAGAATTTTAATTAAAGTTAAAATATAAATAGCAATTACTGAAATAATTCTATCGAAAAGAAACCCTTTTAGTCCTACGCTATATCCTAAATCCAATCACACAAACATCGTCAACCTGTTCCAAATCACCTTTCCACTCTTCAATAAATTTTTCTAGTTTATTCCTTTGTTCTTGCATACTAAGATCCTGTATCGCAAGCAGTGTTTCTTTAAAGCGCATTGATTTAAACTTTTTACCTGTTGGTCCTCCGAACTGATCCACAAAACCATCTGTAAACAAATAAATAGAATCACTTGGAGAAAGTTGAACAGAGTGTGTTGTATAAAGAACACTCCTCTCAGAACTTCCAATTGGTTGTTTATTGGGCTTTAATTCACTTAAGGAATAAGTGTTTGGGGAATGCAATGCATCCTTTTCGTGCTCCCCCTTTTTAATTATCCACAAGGCATTATTGGCTCCTGCCCAACATAGTTCATTTGATTGAGGGTTAAAAGAACACAGTGAAATATCCATTCCATCGCTCACCTCATTTTCACTCTTTTCAAATGTTTCAACCACAAGCTCCTTTACCTTGTCAAGTATTTTACCGGGTTCAACAATTCCGAATTCTTTTACCGCACGATTTAAGGCGTTGCTACAAACTACACTTACCAATGCGCCCGGCACACCGTGTCCCGTACAATCTGCGGCTGCGAAGAGGATGAGATTTGAGATTTTTTTTGTCTCAATACTCCCATCTCTATACTCACTACTTACTTTCTCCATCCAATAAAAATCACCAGCCACAATGTCTTTAGGCTTAAACAAGACAAAACTATTCGGCAAATTTTGGTTGAAAAATGCTAGAGGGGGTAAAATTGCATCCTGCAATCGTTTTGCATAATTAATGCTGTCTAAAATTTCTTTGTTTTTTACTTCCAAAACCTCCTTTTGGGTTTCAACTTGGTCGCGCTGTTTGGTAATAATTGTATTCTTCTCCTCCAACAAAATATTATTTTTTCTTTTTTGGCGGTAAGCTCTTAATGAAATAAAACTCAATGCGATCATTAACAATAAACCAAAAGCCAAGGCATATACTTTGTATCTTGTACTCTTTGCTTTCTCATCTGCAGCATCCAGCAATGATTCTGTCAAAGCATTTTGAGAACGTAAGAGTTTATTCTCTGTTTCAATTTTTTCAGATTTATATTTACCTTCTATAGAAGCTATTTTATTTAAGTTAGCCTGACTAAACATAGAATCTTTTAGTGCAATACTTTTTTGATAAAATTCAAGGGCGTTCTTGTAATCCTTCATTTCACGGTATGTAATTCGCAAACCATCATAACTAGCGGCAAGAATATCCTTTTCACCTGTCTTCAATCCGTAGTTCATAGCCACATAAAATGCCGACAAGGCTTTTGGGTATTGCTTAAGTTCGCTGTATAAGTCTCCAAGATTGACAGAAGAAACAACTGATAAACGCTCATCATTCATTTGATCAAAAAGGCTCTTTACTTTAAGTAACTGCTCTTCTGCACTTTTATAATCCTTCTTATCCTTATAGGTAATGGCAAGATTCCCTAATGCCATTGCTTGAGCATTCTTATCGGGAAATTTCTCAAGAAACACTAATTGTTTTTTAATAAAATAAACGGCAGAGTCGCTATCCTTCATTTTACTTTTTACACTACCTAAACTACCATAACAATCAGAAACACCGTCAGTATCTTTAAGTGCCTCAAAAATATGCAATGACTTTCTTATCATTTTTTGAGCCTCTTCAAGTAGCTCAATATTTTCATAAAACAGACCTATATTCCTTGCAGTTCTTGCTATTTCAATCTTCATCTCCACTTGCTCGTAGATATTTAATGCCTTGTACATTGCTTTTATTCCTGCTTCATAATTTGCCTGTCGGTACTCAATTGAACCAATTGCAGTATAAGCTCTTGCAAGCAATGTCTTATCATTTGCCGACTGGCTTAATGAAACAACTTTTTCAGCAAAAGCTTTTGCCTCCTTTGCTTTGCCAATTTCATTGTAATTTTTGCATAAATTGAGGTATACATTTGCCAGCTGTTTAGTATTCTTTTCCTTTTTTAAAAACTCTATGGCTTCTTTGTTAAAAACAATTGACTGTTCATTGCTATCCGAATAATAATAAGCTTGAGCAAGCGAAAGTGCCGCACTAATTTTATACTTTACATCTGTAATGTTTTTAGAAATTGCATATCCTTTCTTCGCATATATTAATCCTTCCGCAGGTTCTTTCCTCGAAGTTTTACTTACAATTTGAACAACAATTGAAATTTTAGAAGTATCCGATTTTGCAGCATTAAAGTTTTTTACTAAACCCTTAATATTCTGACCAAATAAAACACCTGTAAACAGTATGAAAAGAATTCCTGTATTTATTCGAAGGTATGAGTATTTCACTTGCTAATTTTATTCAATATCATTTTCTAACTGAAACAGTTGCACTCGCTTGTGCTGTGGGCATAATCACAATATCATTTATGGTTACGTGTGCAGGACGGGAAGCTGTCCAATATACAGTTTCGGCAATATCTTTTGGTGATAAAGGTGTAATCCCTTGATATACTTTTTTTGCTCTTTCTTCATCACCTTTAAAACGTACTAAAGAAAATTCTGTTTCTACCATACCGGGATTAATGGCTGTAACTTTTATACCGTGTTGTACCATATCAATCCGCATTGCTTTGCTCAACGAGTCTACTGCGTGTTTGGTTGCACAGTATACATTTCCATTGACGTATGTTTCTTTTCCAGCAACGGAACCAATATTAATAATATGACCTACTCCGTTTGAAATCATTAAAGGGGCAATGGTTCTACTAACGTATAATAATCCTTTGATATTGGTGTCAATCATCCTTTCCCAATCATCTACAACACCTTCTTGTATAGAACCCAAACCAACAGCCAAACCTGCATTGTTCACCAATATATTTATTTTTTTCCAGTCAGCAGGTATTGCATTTAACTCCTGCTCTACTGCTTGCTTATCTCTAACATCAAAACAAAGTGGAAGGACTTTCACTGAATACTTTTCAGTTAATTCTGCTGCAAGCACATCCAAACGTTCTTTCCTTCGGCCGGTAATAATTACATTGTACTTATTCGCGGCAAAAATTTCGGCAATGGCTTTGCCAATGCCCGATGTGGTACCGGTAACAATTACTATCATAGGTGAGGTGTGTGTTGCTTTCTTAATTTACTATTCCAGGTGCTGTAACCAAAATAAATTACCAAACCTGCTACTAACCATAATAAAAATCCTATCCAATTTTTAATCCCTAACTCACTCATCATATAAAGGCAACTCATAAGTCCCAATACTGGTATTAGTGAGAAACTATAGGTTAAACAAAAATAGCACATAATAATAGAAACAAGTAAAAATATCCAGTGAGGTATATTGTGTTTAAATATTTCCCATCCGCTTTGAATTATTTTATTTTCTTCAATGCCAGCACCACGCAATGTTTTTAAATAACTTTCATTATCTAATTTTTCCAGATATGCTTGTGCAACATCAACGGTTGAATATAATTCAGGTTGAATTTTATCGTTCTCAATGGCATATTTTTGAATTTCATATTTTTCTTCAGCACTCAATTGAGCAATCACTGTTTCAACATCGTTCACCTTTTTTGAGGTAAAAAAGTTTACTGTATTTTCATAATTGAACAGCAATAAAGCACTAAAGGAAAGTAGAAAAAGCAAAGGAGCAATGAATTTCGAATTGATATAAGGTGTTTTAAATTTACTTTTCGGAGCATCTTTATCCATACTCAACTTAAGCACACCACCACACACAAGGACAAAAGCAAACAATGTTCCTATACTACAAATATCTGCAACGGTCGAAAGATCCATAAACAAAGTTGGTATACCTACCACAAAACCTGTTACTATAGTAGCGAATCCTGGAGTTTTAAATCGTGGGTGTATTTTTGAAAACTTTTTTGGCAACAAACCATCCCTGCTCATACTCATCCAAATCCGCGGTTGCCCCATTTGAAAAACAAGTATTACACTTGCCATAGCCACAACGGCACTAACGGCAATAATACCTGAAAGCCATTTTAAATTTAGTTTTTCAAATACAAAAGCCAAGGGGTCTCCAACAGAAAGTTCTTTGTAACTTACCATACCGGTAATCACCAAAGCTATCGCAACGTACAAAATGGTACAAATAATGATGGAGTACATCATCCCTTTGGGCAAATCTCGTTGCGGATTTTTACACTCTTCAGCAGTAGTAGAGATGGCGTCAAAGCCAATGTAGGCAAAGAATACAGCCGATACTCCTTTTAATACACCGCTTGCACCGTTCGGAGCAAAATCACTCCAATTACTTACGTCAACGTAAAACACACCTACAATAATTACTAATAATACCACTGCCAGTTTTATCACTACCATTATGTTGGTTGCAATTCTTGATTCTTTTATTCCCCTGTATACAACCCAAGTGATGAGGAAAATAATCACCAATGCAGGAATGTCTAAAACAATATGAAAACTGCCCAACAAAGGAGATTCGTTCCAAGCCCTGTATGCTGATTGTAAATTTGCTGACAAGGAATTTAATAATTGGCCATCACCGATAGCTTTTGAAGCTTCGTTAAAACCATTGTTGGCAGTAAAATAATCCATTGTTGCCCAATCGGGTATATGGATTCCATTTATCCCGAGAAAGGGTATGTGAATTAATTTACAAAGTGTAACAAAATAATCGCTCCAAGAAATAGCAACAACAATGTTACCAATGGCATATTCCATTATAAGTGCCCAGCCTATTATCCAAGCAAACAATTCTCCAAAGGCAACATAGGAATAGGTGTAGGCACTTCCCGAAACAGGAATCAAGGATGCAAACTCGGCATACGAAAAGGCTGCAAAACCGCAAGCAATGGCTGTAAAAATAAAAAGGAAAATAACCGCAGGTCCGCCATCGGCACTTGCTTTTCCAATGGTGCTAAAAATACCTGCACCAATGATGGCGGCAATACCAAAGGCGGTTAAATCTCTTACTCCTAAATGTTTTGTTAGACTATGCCCACCTTGTTCTGAGCCATCTTTCTGAACCTGTTTTAAAATCTGAGGAATCGACTTTTTTCTGAACAGATTAGAAAAATTCATAGTATTGAACTTTTTTATTTTAGTAATTCTTCAATAATTTTTTCTACTGAATAACCTTCTGCTTCGGCCTTGTAATTGCGCACAATACGGTGCCTTAAAATAGACATTGCTACTGCTTTTACATCTTCAATATCGGGTGAATATTTGCCGCTAATCATTGCATGACATTTTGCACCTACTACTAAATATTGTGATGCTCTAGGTCCTGCCCCCCAAGTAAGGTAATTGTTTACAATAGCAGGAGCGAGCTCTGTATTAGGACGTGTTTTACTCGCAAGTCGCACTGCGTATTCCATTACATTATCGGTTACCGGAATTTTCCGAACCAAGTCTTGAAAATATAGTATTTCTTTAGCATCCAATATTTTAGTAAGCTCAACTTTAGTATTGGATGTAGTATTTTTTACTATGTTAATCTCCTCTTTAAACTTTGGATAATCGAGCCAAACGCTAAACATAAAACGATCTAACTGGGCTTCAGGGAGTGGATAGGTACCCTCCTGCTCTATTGGATTTTGTGTTGCCAATACAAAAAAAGGACTTCCCAATTCGTGTTTTTTTCCACCTGTTGTAATGGTTCTTTCCTGCATTGCTTCCAATAATGCCGATTGTGTTTTAGGCGGTGTTCTGTTTATCTCATCCGCTAAAATAATATTAGCAAATAAAGGACCTTTTATAAAACGAAAATTGCGTGTTTCATCTAAAATCTCCGAACCAATAATGTCGGACGGCATTAAATCGGGAGTAAATTGTATTCTACTAAATTGTAAGCCAAGTGCTTCAGAAATGGTATTCACCAAAAGTGTTTTAGCTAATCCGGGAACCCCAACTAGCAAACAATGTCCTTTACTAAAAATAGATATTAAAACACTCTTAATAGCTTCCTCTTGTCCAACAATTACTTTTGCAATTTCAGTATTCAGTTGCTTGTACTTTTGCACAAATGCATCTACCGCTTCAACTTCCGATTTATAGGTATTCATCATAACAATTGTTATACTACAAATATAGTATTTTATTGATTATTTACTTGCTTTATCCTCGCTGATCCACTTAAAAGTAAAATTACATTTTTGGTAATCTTCGTCAATCTTAATATGAGTGCTAGATGCTTTTTTGTTTACCCATTCGTTGGTAAGTTTTTGTTGCTTTTGTTGCAATGCAATACCCTGTATTCGTTGGTAATCGTCTTTTAAATTTGCACGATGAGGCTGTGTTTTACTTTTTAACATTACCAATCTATAGGATTGTTTCCCATCTGTAGTTTGCGTTTTAATTGGATTTGACATTTCTCCAATTTTTAAATTTTCGATGGCATAAAATATTTCAGTACCCAATTCACTCATTTCAAAACGTGTTGTACCAGTTTGGGGATTCACCATTAAACCGCTGTTGTATTTACTTTCAGCATCGTCCGAAAATTTTGCTGCCGCTATATTAAAAGGAATTGAATCCTTAACCATTACCTGTTTCACAGAATCAAGAAATAACTGAGCTTTTCTAATATCGGACGAAGCAATTTTGGGTACCAATAAAATGTGTCGAACATTTACTTGTTCGCCCCTTCTTTCAATCAACTGAATAATATGGTATCCAAATGCAGACTCTACAACAGGTGAAACATCTTTCCCTTTTAAATTAAAGGCTTCACCTGCAAATTCCGGAACTAAGTCGGTACGACTTACAAACCCCAACTCACCACCATTTTTAGCTGAGCCAGGATCCTCGGAATACAAAATCGCCAAGGTTGCAAAATCTTCTCCAGCTAAAATCCTTTCACGTAACTTCTCTACTTTTTCTTTTATATATTTCTTTTCATCTGGACTAATAGGTGGGTTTCGCACTATTTGTGCTACTTCTACTTCCGCATTTAATAAAGGCAAACTGTCCTGCGGTATTGAATTAAAAAATGTACGCACTTCGGAAGGAGTAACTTTAACATTAGCCGTAATTTTAGTCTGCATCGCTTTTGCTAACAATAACTTTTTTATTTCGTCTTTAAAGTCGGCCTTTATTTGAATGATACTCTTACCATAATAATCTTCTAATTTTTTTTCTGAACCAACTTGTGCTATAAAATAGCGAATACGTTGGTCGAGCTCCCCCTCCACTTGTTGCTCTGTTACCTCTATACTATCCACCTCTGCTTGATTTATAAGCAACTTTTGAAAAAGCAATTGTTCCAAAATTTCACAACGAGTATCTCCATCAGTTGATTCTCCTTGAGAAACCCTCTGTTGAAAATCATTCTCTATTTCAGATTTTAATATTAAATTAGCTCCAACCACGGCTACTACTTTATCAATCGATTTACCTTGATTTGGTTGAGCTAAAGCGGTAAAGCCAAGCCCTGAAAACAGTACTAATAGTTTAATATATTTCAAAACTTTTATTTTTAAGTCCATTGTCATAAATACCCTTATTCATACTATCTATCAGTTCAAGTTTTCGCTTATTTAAAATAATATTTTTAATATTATCTCGTTCAAAATTCAACGGAGATGTACTGTCTTTTATTTTAAACCCCTTTATATTTAAAAAGTAAATGTAAGCAGAGTCTTGAACTTCTACCAACCTATTATTTTGCAAAAACTGCTCTTTGTTATATGTTTTAATTGGAATCTCCTTTAGTAAATCATCAAACAGTAACCAATTTTGATCGTCTGCATAAAAATTCTCGGCAAATTGATGGCAATAATCTTCCAACTTCTTTATGTCTTCTACCTTATTAGATTTGTACCAATCTTGTACTTTTTTCAAGTTAGGTGCATTCTTCTTCACTTTAACATATAATACCTTTATGATATTGTCCTTCAATTCGAAATTTTGCGGATGTTTCTTATAATAATTTTCTATTTCAGCCTCGTTCACTATTGTATCTAATTTCTGACTCACCAACTCCTTTTCAAAGGCATAGGTAATCAAGGAGTTTCTGTAATTTAGCAATTGTTTCTCTATCTCTTTTTGTATTGAATCACCTTCTAAATTTGATTCTGCTTGATGAATCAACAAGTTCAACTTTACCCAATTATTGATGTATTTTTTTACAATCATCGCGCTATCTTTAGCGTTTGCATTAGAAGGAATAATATTTACAACGTCCTCCATGTACAAATATTTGTCAAACACACGAGCTAACATATTATCCTTTTGCTCTCCATTAAAAAAAAAAGCACAAGAAGAAAACACTAAGCAAAAAAACATATATGTTATAAATGATTTCAACATCTCATTTGTTACAAAAAAAAGAAGTTTATAGTGTATCACTATAAACTTCTTCCATTGTGTTCTTTTCTTACTTTATTGTTTGCAACACATCGTTATTAACGGTTACAGTATATTTTTTTCTTAATTCTTCCACCCAATACTTTTCCAATTCTGTTTGGTAGTCAGCAGTTACCAGTCCTTTCGACTCACTCAATGATTTTGGCTCAGGCGAAATCACTTTGTTCACTACCACAAAAACAGTTTGTTTGTTCATTTCCATATCAGCACCAATACCTAGAACCCATTTGGTTTTATCAACAGCTTCATTTTCACCTTTATTAAACTTACTTTTTTCTATTTTAAGATTTAATTGTGAATCCTTATTAATTTCTTTTAACAAATCATCGTCCGTCTTTTTGCTTTTGTTTTTCTTTCTTAAAGCAAGTTCTTTGTGCACTTGTTTTGCAATTTCTGGAATAGCACAAGTATACACTGCTGCATCTAGTCGTTCATTCCACATATACTTGCTTTTATTCTTTTCATAAAACTCCTTTAATCCAACCGTATCCTTAATTGCTTTTGACCATACTTTTTTATCCGTTAAATCAAACAACAATATACCATCACGGTATTCAGCTAAAATATTTTTAAATTCCGGTTGGGTTGACTCTAATTTACTTTCTTTATAAGCCATTACAACTTCGTCCGTATACAATTTATACATATCAATTACTATAGAAGTAAAGGTTGTTTTAGGCCTTTTGCTCTGATGACTTTCTAAGTATTTTTTAAAGTCTGTTTGAGTATATTTTTTATCTCCAATACTAAACAATTCCTTGTTTAATTTAGAAGCTTTTGTAGCATCCCACTTCCCTTCAAAGTATGAGCTATCAAGAGCGGTAAAAAACTCGTCTCTGGATTTTAAATTTTCTTTAAAATCATACTCCTTCTTAATTTTAACAATTAAGGACTCTTTGCTTTTTTGTGAACGAGTATCCTTTGTAACCTTAGCTTTTAGCTCTGGCTTAAGCTCTTCAAAAGTGCCAAGGTTTTTCTTTTCTAATCTTTTAATGATGTGCCATCCATATTGAGTTAACACAGGTACTGAATAATCACCGTT
>Ga0049084_10001084_pt1 | contig 11058 bp, 9 predicted proteins | sample GreLakmeON33MSRF_FD_66720 | JGI IMG/M metagenome (GOLD analysis project Ga0049084, IMG submission 66720) | Freshwater lentic microbial communities from great Laurentian Lakes, MI, USA - Great Lakes metaG ON33MSRF | ecosystem: Environmental > Aquatic > Freshwater > Lake | place: Great Lakes... | reverse complement strand
AAGCGGTCTTTGACCTGAAGTAAATGGTTGGTTGGGGTTATCATAAAGTGGTGCTTGAAGAGAGTGGGTTCAGAGCGTATTGTGTCCGTGGGGGTTGGGGATTGAATTTCTTATCTGTTAAACGAAATGACAGATAAAGAAGTACGTGAATCGGTGCTGGAAGCTTTTTAATAAAATCGACAGTGAAACAAACTGTTTACCAGAATACAATGCAAACCTTTCATCTTCTTAAAAAAGTATTAAAACAGCTCGAAGAAGATTATTTGTCAAAAATAAAGAATGATGTTCCGGCAGCAGTTTTGCCTGTTTACAATGAGCGCGGCCCTTTTGAAGCCGAGTTTAAAATAGCAGGCGATTTGCTTATTTTTAGTATGCACTCAAATGTTTTCGGATTCGACGATAAACATCCGGTTTGGAATACCGAATACTTAAAAGAAGATCCGCTTCGCTCGTATTGCGGCACAATCAATATTTATAATTTTCTTGCCGATTCGTTTAAGTACAACAGGGTGAATGATTTAGGCTATTTAGTGGCGCGCATTTTTATTAATAAGGACAACAATTTTGTTGTAGAAGGCAAGCGCCAGGCCGATGAAGTTGTGAAGGATTTCGCAATGGACACAATTTCCCCCGGAATTTTAAAAAAGATAGTTGAAACCGCAATCCATTATTGTATTGAGTTCGATTTATTGGTGCCACCTTACGACCAGGTTAAAATGGCCACGGTAGAACAAATGAACGAGAAAATGAGTTTTTCGAAAATGATAACCGGTAAGAGGTTGGGGTTTGGTTTTAAAACTGATGATGTGTGAATAATTTTTAGACGTTAATATTGAGTGGTGAGACAAGAAAATATTCTGATAATAGTTAGTATTGAGTAGTAAGACAAGAAAAAGAAAAGATTGGGAAAGTAAATTTTGATAAGTCAATTTTCCTGCTCTTAATGAGCGAAATACAATAGCACAGGGCAATGCCCTGTGAAAAAAGGGAAGAGAAAAGTAAAAAAAGGTGCATTCACGTAAATTGTGCTGGATGGGGTGGTGGCGCAGGGGCGGCAGGGGCTGAGGTTTCGTGGGGCGCACGTAAATGAAAGTTGTATGGAGCGGGTGCAGGCGGCAGTGCGGCTCCGTGGCGAGTGCTCGCGCCATGGCGCTTGGCACCTCACTCAGCTTAGCCCCAAACCATAAGTGGCCGACTTTTGCTAAGCCCAACCGGTTGACTTATACGCCGCCGTTGGCACCGTATGTGACGGGGGCTGGCAGCACTATGGCATTCGGACAGCCAAACGAGGGACTACGGGAAATTTCGTTATTCTGCTAGGTGCGGGCATAATAGCCGAGAGTCGGTTGGGCATGTTTAAGGACATCGACGGGATGCGGGCGCAGTTCAATCCAGCGGAACTTGCCAGCCGGCGCGCCTTTGCCAAAGATCCAGCGCGGATCCACGCTTTCTGCAACAGGCGCCGTGCGGTCTGCGTTGAGGCAGAGCCGAACGCTGCCCGTCTTGCTCAGGCATAGCTAGGAAGGTCGGTATTTTTCAAACACGTCAGCCCGTGCCACCGAGAATTGGGCGCAACTTGCGTCGCTCGTCAATGCGCTTTACGAGACCAGCGGAATTTATGACCGTCGTTGACATGCGCCTGTCGGCATGAAGAATGCGGAGCCGAAGTTGCTCTGCGAGATATTCTCTTTCAATCCCGGCATATTTTGGCTCCTTGCCGAGATTGTTCAACTCATTCGGATCGTTCCTAACGTCGATCAGGATAGAGTCCTGTGCCGGAAAAAAGACATGTTTGAAATTCTTATCACGGATCACGCTCATCATGCACTCATCCTCTGAAATTCCGAGGATTTGCGAAAAAAGAGGTTCTGGTGGACTGGGGAAATTGTACTCCCAATGAACAAATTGCCGCCAGTTCCGAGGGGTTTCACCACTCAAAAATGGCAAAAGCGACATACCATCAAGTTCAGTAGGGATGTCTTGGCCCAGCCAGTCGAGTAGGGTCGGAAGGAAGTCGACGGATTCAGTGAACGAATCTATGATAGTGCCATCAAGCTTTCTGGCTCCTGGACTGGGGTTGCGAATGATAAGTGGGAGATGCGCTTGGATATCGTGATAAGATAACTGGTTTCCCAGCCAGAAATCGCCTATCGGATCGCCATGGTCACTGGTGAATATGATCATCGTGTCGTCGTAATGGTTCGACTTTTTCAGGGCTTCGATGACCCTTCCCAAATGCCGATCAACTTCGATCATCAAGCCGCAGTAGACTGCCCGCACCGACATCCAGTCCGTGATGGAGATGTCCCGCGCCAATCCTGTTAGACTATGAAAGGTCTCAGAAGCAGCACCGTTGTTGAGTTGGAAGTTCATGAAGGGGTGAAGTTTTGCCTGATCTTCCCAGGTCTTTGTCCGGCGCATTGGCGGAAGGGAGTCCGGATCAACGATCGAGTTGTAGGGAGCAGGTGCGGTAAACGCGGGTTGAGGCCTCAGGTAGCAGAGCACCGAACACCAGGCTTTGTCCTGTTCAGATAGCCAGGAAATGAACTGATCTGTAAGAAAGGCTGTGTCGCTGTGTTCAGCGGCATAGATCGCCGGGTGCCCCGCACCACCGCTATTGCCGCTTGGTTTCGAGTAGTCCGGGCGCAAGACATCCTTTGGGTGGTTAAATTTGTATCCCAGACGCCGCAGATCGGACCGCCACAAATCTGACGCGTCGGAAGCGGATTCCCGCCAACAAGTGCACCGACGGACATGCCGGGCAATACACTTTCGAAGTCCAGAAGTGCCGGGTCCAGCAGCGAAAGGCCGGTCGGGTCGGTTGCGGTGTCAGTGTAGCCAAACAGGATCGGCGAATAGCCCACAGAACGCATGTGTTGCGCGAAATTTCGGTGATGTCGTGCCATGGGAGAGCCGTTTGTCACGACCCTGTGGGTCATGGCATAGAGGCCGGTAAGAATGCTGGCGCGCGAGGGCGCGCAAGGCATCACTTGCCCGTAGTGGCTGGTGAAGCTGACGCCATCCCGGGCCAATGCCTGATAATTAGGCGTGAGAGCCGGGTCCATTCCGAGTTGATCAGGTCTCCACTCATCGGAAATGATCAGAAGAACGTTCTTCTTTTGATCAGGCTGCGATGTGTTCATTCGACTTCCCCCTTGCTTTCCGCTCATTATATGCCTGTGATGCCTTCAAAATGACAGGCCGTAAAATGCTCTGCTGACCGCAAGGCAAGGGCAGGGGTTGAGGTCCGACAAACATCCCGGACATGACGGCACCTTGTTGAGAAGCGGCAGCCTGCCGGAGGATCGGTCATGCTTGGCATCTCTCCATTTATGAGAACTGGCTGCATCGTCTTCATGGGATCCGGCTCGGGAATGGCGGACAACAAAGCTTCAGTATAGGGGTGTTGCGGTCTCAAGAACACATCCGTGGTTCGCCCGATCTCAACAATCTGCCCGAGATAGATAACGGCCACTCGGTCGCACAGCGCTGCCACCACCGCAATGTCGTGGGCAACGAACAGGCAGGATGTCCCACGGGACTGGCACAGGTCGCGGATCAGCGCAAGGACGCTTGCCTGCACGGAAACGTCTAGCGCGCTCGTCACCTCGTCGCATAGGATCACGTCCGGTTCGGCAGCAAAGGCGCGGGCGAGCGCCACCCTTTGGCGTTCACCACCCGACAACTGGGCTGGACGGCGGTCCAGATGATCGGGGTCCAGCCGCACAGCGGCCGTGAGGCTGCGCGCGTGGTCCTCGACCTCGGCGGGGCTGGCGTTGAAGTAGAGGCGCAAGGGCTGTGCAAGGATCTCGCGCACCGTATGACGGGGGTTGAGCGAGGCGTCGGGGTTCTGGAACACCACCTGAACCCGGCGCAATGCGGCCCGATCGCGCTCGGTGGCACGGGCGGGCAGATTTGCACCGTCAAGGGTGATGGTGCCGGCGCTGCGTGGCCAGAGACCGGCAATGGCGCGCACGATGGTGGATTTGCCGCTGCCGGATTCGCCGACCAGCCCTAGAATCTCGCCCTTTAACAAGGTCAGCGAGACCCCAGCCACCACAGAGTCTGGTCGGCTGCGCCGCGACAGGCGGGCAAACAGTGATGCCCGGCGATACTGCACCACAAGGTCGCGCACGGTAACGACGGGAACTCCAGCCTCTTGCGCAACCAACGGTGTGGGCATCACCACAGGTGCGAAGATCCCATTTTCCGGGGAATGGCAAGCGACGCGACCCCCAAGGGGAAGGGGCGACAGCGCAGGCACAAGATCGCAGGCGGCATGGGCGCGGCTGCAGCGGGGCGCAAAGGCACAGCCCGGCGTGGACATTCCCGGCGCCGGTGGGCTGCCGGGAATCGACGGCGGCATTCCAGGGTTTTCGATCTGGGGCACCGAGGCGAGCAGCGCGCGCGCATAGGGATGCGCGGGCCGGGTCAAAAGCGCGGCGGTCGGGCGATCTTCGACAATGCGGCCGGCATACATCACCGCAACCCGGGCGGTCAACCGGGCCAGCACGCCGATGTCATGGCTGACGCAGACCATGGCCATGCCGGTATCACGCCGCAATTCGCCCAACAGGTCGAGAATCTCGGCCTGTGTCGTGACATCAAGCCCGGTTGTGGGTTCATCGAGCAGCAAGAGCTTTGGCGCGCAGGCGAGTGCCATCGCAATCACTACCCGCTGCATCTGCCCGCCCGACAACTCGTGCGGATAGCGCGCGCCGATCTGGTTGGGTTCGGGCAGGCGAACCTGCGCAAAAAGTGCTGTTGTCCGGGCCGTAATGTCACCGGGCGGTATGGTGTCATGGACCGACATTGCCTCGGCCAATTGGGCCCCAACCCGCATGGTGGGCGTCAGGGCCATCGCAGCACTTTGTGGTACCCACGCAATTGACTGCCCACGCAGGCGCCGCATGGCCTCGGGTGCGATGGACCCGAGGTGCTGGCCCATCAAGTGCACATGCCCGCCGGTCACCGCCAGCCCCGGCTTGACCACACCCATGAGCGCGAGCAAAAGCGTGCTCTTGCCGCAGCCGGATTCGCCTGCGATGCCAAGTGTTTCCCCAGGCTCCAGCGCAAGGGTGGCCGCCCGGACAATTGCCGCATCACTGCCCACCTGGGAAATGGTCAGTTCTTGGACATCTAGAAGTGTCACGCGGCCCGGACTCCCATTTGCCGGTCCACGCCCAGCGCCTTGGCAAAGGAATCTGTCGCAAGGTTCACGCCGACGATTAGGGTAGACAGCATCGCCATCGGCCAGAGTACTGCCCAAGGTGCAGTCGGCATCACGCCGCGCGCATCCGCAATCATCAGACCCCAGTCGGGCGTTGGGGGTGCGACGCCCAGACCCAGAAATGACAGCGACGTGATGCCCAGCATCAACCATGACCATTGCATGGCACCCTGCACGGCTAGGGTGTCGCGCACATTCGGCAGGATTTCGCGGATCAGGATCGTGGCCCGCGCTTCGCCCCGGGCTTGTGCTGCCAGCACGAAATCGCGGGCCACGAAATCAAGCGCTGCGGCCCGCGCGATGTAGACCACAGAAAGGCCATAGGAACAGCCCAGGATCGGGATCAACGCCGTCGCCCCAACACCCAGAGCCGCGACAAAAATCATGACGATCAGAATGCCTGGAATCGAGCTGAGCGCATCGACAATCCGCATCACATAGGTATCAGTCCGCCCGCCGATCAAGGCCAGAAAAATCCCGACCACCGTGCCCCAGACCATTGCGACAAGTGTGGCCAGTGTGGCGATCAGCATCGCCTCGCGCCCGCCAAGCATGACCCGCGACAGGATGTCCCGCCCGAGTCTGTCGGTGCCGAACGGATGCGACAGGCTGGGCATCTGCAGCATCAGGTCCGCACTTTGTGCAATCGGATCGTGTGGCAGAACAAGCGGCGACAGCACAGCCAGCATCACATGGCCCACAACCAGCGTGATGCCAATTGCACCAGATGGCTGCGACAAGACGGCGCGAAGAATGGGCGCGCCGCTCATAGCCGTCTGGTCCGCAGCCGGGGGTTCAGCGCCATTGCCAGTAGATCAGCGATCAATGTCATGCTCACATAGATCAGACCGAAGATCAGCGCGGTGGCCTGCACCAGTGGCAGATCGCGGTCCGCCACTGCATTGACGGCCAGCCGCCCGAGGCCGGGATAGTTGAACGCGCTTTCAACGATCACCACGCCCGACAAGAGCCAGGCGAGTGTCAGGCCGATCACCGGGATCGTCGGCAGGATCGCGTTGGGCAACAGATGCCGCCGCACGATCTGCCGTTCGGGCACACCTTTCATTCGAGCCATCAGGATGTAATCCGCACCCGCCGTATCAATCACCGACGAGCGGACCATGCGAAGAATATGCGCCATGTAGACAAGCGCCAGCGTGACAGCAGGCAAGGGCGTGGCGAAAAGCAGTGTCAGTGCCGGTGCATCATAGGCCGCAGTCACCACTCCGGAACTCCAGCCAAGCCAGATGGCAAAGATCAGGATCAAAAGGGCCGCCACCACGAATTCCGGCATCGTCATCGCCACAAGGGCGGTGGTCGAGACGATGATGTCAAACGGCCGCTCACGGCGCAGCGCGACCATCACGCCCAGCCCGATGGCCAATGGCACACCGGCCAGGGCGGCCGCAAAAGCGAGGATTAACGTATTGCGCAGGCGGGGCCCGACGATGTCGACGATAGGCCGCTCGCGCTTCATCGACACGCCCAGATCGCCCTGCGCCAGATCCCCCGCCCAGGCATTAAACCGTTCGACCGGCGGGCGGTTCAGGCCCATCCGGTCGCGGCAGTTTTCCAGCACTTCAATACGCGCGGCATCGCGGCCTAGCATGGCGGTACAGGCATCCCCGGGCATCACCTCAACGCCCACAAACACCACAACCGCCACCACAACCACAGTGATCCACGCAGCGCCCAATCTGCGCAGGATCAGCCCCAGCATAGGGTCATTCGGTCATGTCGACCAGATGCCAGCGGATGAGCTCCTCGGGGCTCTGCGGGATCCCGGTAACCTTGCCACTCAGAACGCGGCGGCTGTTCTTCAAGAAGGGGATCGACGTGCCCCCATCCTCAAAGTGCATCTGCTGGGCCTGGACATAAAGCGCACGCGCAGCCTCGACATCGACCGTCGAGCGCGCCTTATCCAGCAGCGCATCAAAGGCGGGGTCACTATAGAAGCTTTCGTTGTTGCCTGCGCCGGTGCGGAAGATTTCGTTCAGGAACTGGTCCGCAGGTCGACCGTCCCAGGCCGTGACGAAGGCAGGTTCCTTCAACCAGACATCATCCCAATAGCCGTCCGAGGGAGCAAGGTTGACCTTGACGCGAATGCCCGCCGGGGCGACCTGAGCCTGATAGACTTCGGCAAAGCGCACCATGCCGGGCGAGACGTCCGATGTGAACAACTCAATGTCGATCCCATCGGGATAACCGGCCTCGGCCAGAAGAGCCTTGGCACCCTCGATGTCTTGCGGACACTCAAGGTTGGCGCGGTAGGGATCGCTGACCTTGACGGGCGTGTCGCAGCCCACGGCGCCGCCGTCGGCGCCTTCCAGCAAAGTCAGCATGGCATTGCGGTCAACCGCGATGCGGAGCGCGCGACGCACGCGCGGGTCGGTGAATGGTTCCGCGTTGGTCCGGAAGACCGCGCCAACCCATTGGCCGCCCGGGAAGGACTGGACCTGAAAGGCCGGGTTGTTTGCATAAAGCGGGGCCTGTTCCGCCGTCAAAAGGTTGTAATCAAGCTGACCGGCCAACATGGCCTGATTGCGCGCCTCGGCATCGGGGATCGCGGTGAACTGGATCTTGTCCAGTTTTGGGCGCCCTTCCCAATAGCCTTCATTGGCCACAAGGGTCGTCGTGCCTTCGGCGTCAACCTTCTCGACACGGAACGGTCCAGTGCCCACAGGGTTTTCATTGATCGTGGTGCCCGATCCCTCGGGAATCATCCGCACGCGGTAGTCCAGCAGAAGCAGCGGCAGACCGGCATGCGGCGCTTCAAGGATGATCTTGACGGTCAGGGTATCCACGACCTCAACCCGGTCGATGATGCCTAGAACCGATGCGACGGGGGATTCAAGCGCGGGGTCCTCGATTCGGCTCAGCGAATAGGCGACGTCAGCGGCATCAAAGTCCGATCCGTCGTGAAACTTAACACCAGTTTGCAGCGTCAGGGTCCATTCCGTTGCCTCTGCGTTGGCGGTCCAGCTGGTCGCCAGTTCGGGGGAGGCTTCGCCGTTCTCACCTTCGCGCATCAGTCGCGAGTAGATCAGCGCTACGACCTCGATGAACCTGTTGGGCGACAGCGGGTCCATGCTTTCGGCGCCGCCAAAACTCAGGTCGTTGGCCTGGCGGAACACCTTTTCGGGGGAGGCAAGGGCACACCCACCGATAGCTAATACAAGTACGGTTGGTATTAGTAGCGCTGAAAGAAATTTATTCATTGACATTATGCTCCTTGAGTTTCTAGTGCGATAGTAATTCAGCGGAATATGCTGGAAATATTACCAGACAAAAAATGCAGTATCGACATGGTGCCACCTTTTCTAGAACCCCCAAAAGATTTCTGTTCCTTAGCAGGTAACTCTTTAGGTGGATAACAATAAACAGTATCCTGAACAAGTTCAGTGGGTTGTAAACCACACAACAAAATGTTAGCATATCGTTAATTTCCAGTCAAGGGACGAAGACTTGCCAACTCGGCTGCCAAGAAATTCAATCTTTAGGCGTTATTTGAATCCAGGTAATTCTTAACCCCCGCACTGATAAATAGTTGACTTAATTGAGGATGATGGCGATCAGAGTTTTCGCGTCCATCGAGTGTGGCACGGATCAAGCCAAAAAGCAGAAACAGTTCTGATAATACGATTTAGTTTACTCTTTGCAATCAACTCACCTTTACGATTTTAAAAGTGAATGTCTCACAATTAATCAATCATCTAGAAGGTCTTGTGTATTGGCGTAATCGCGGCTTGGTTCATGATCCTTTAAATTAGCGTGACGTTTTTGAGTCAGTAATAATTTGTTACGAATGGCGGTAATTTTTTTGTCTATAGGGCTCCTCAATATTTATGCGCTTGAAAAGTTCTTCAATTTTTGTCAGAAGTGGCAGATCATTTTTTACAGAGGAGGAGGGTTCTGGTGAAGCCCCATAAAATCGCGCAGTAACAGAAGGTGATTTGCGAAGTGTGCCTAGTTGTTCCAGCGTGCCTCGAATGCTGGGCCCAGCTTAAGTCGTTGATGCATTTCGAATTTCCTCCTCAGAGACATGTGGATTGGCATCTCGATCACCACCAATCCGTCTTCCAAATGAAAGTGGACGTGAAATTTGACCTGAAGTTAACAGTTGGTGGGAGTTAGCGCAAAGTGGCACTTGACAAGAGTTGGGTCAGGGTATACTCTGTCGAAGTGGATCGGGGCTTAAATTGGCTTTCCGTCATGGAAAATGTCTCTGGCGGGGATACTTCTTCTGGGTGACATTACCCCAAGAAATTTATGCGTCCGACTTGCAATCGGCGGCGCGGCACGCCTAGACCGCCTTCTAGGCGAGAGCCTTCTGTTCCAGCAGCGGCGGCCTGCGCAACTGCCTGCGTTTCAGTTTTGCGAATTACAGTGTTGCGGAGATTCGCGAAGGATTGAGCGTCGGGGACAGCTTGTTCCACGATGAAGGAGCATGTTATGCAAGCCGCACAATACGCCCTGCAAGGATTTCTTCAGGCTTTTTCGCAATTCCGTGTCGATGAAATGATGGTATGGTGGGTCGAGGACGCGACAGCGTTCTTTCCCGTTGAGCATCAGCGCGAGCGCTTGAATGGCAAAATTGCCATACACTCAGGGTTCGAGCAGCTCATAAGGCACGTACGGGCGGAGGGAAAGACGCAACTGGTCATCGTTGCCGAGGACCTGCAGGAACAAGAGTCGGGCGATATGTCTGTCATCACTTTCCATCTGCGCGGAGATCCGCTTTGCCGCCGCACTTTTGTGTTGCGGCGCGTGAATGACCAGTGGCGTATCGTGCACTTGCATGCGTCCAATGCGCCGCTGACTTTGACTGACCGCTTAGTTCATCACCCATAAATCGTGCATTCACGATTCTGCAAATCACAAGTCTGACACCCATGAACACTGCTCTAATTCTCATCGACATCCAAAACGATTTCTGGGGGCCGCTTCAGAGTCTGCCGCATCTGGCGGAATTTCCTTCCAGCGTTGCGCAGCTATTGCAGGCCGCGCGCGCAAAGAACCTGGCCATCATCCACACGCAGGCGTGGTTTAAACCCGATCGCAGTGACTGGATGTTGTTCTATCGCCCGGAAGGGCGCGGCAATGTGCCGTGTATTGCGAATACGGCGGGTGCACAATTTACTGACTTTGCCATGCCCATGCCCGGCGAGCACGTTATCCAAAAGCAGGCGTTCGACGGCTTCGTACACAGCGACCTGGAACGGATCCTGTGTAAGCACAACATCCAGGCGGCGCTCATCGCCGGGCTGGAAACGTCGATCTGTGTGCTGTTTACCGCTGCCTCGGCTTATTTGCGCCGCATCGTGCCACTGATAGTGGAGGATGCCTGCGGTGACGAGCTGGCACGGCACGAAGCGACCGTGCGCACGTATACCCACTTGTGCTTCAAGACGGTCACAAGTGCACAAGTCGCGCACCAATGGAATGAAGTGAAGCAGCTCGCCGGGGCCTTTGCGCAATCCTGATCTGGCGTGACACGCGCCAGCGGATGCACCGGTGGCGAAGCCTCCCGGCAGTAAGGCTTGGATCAAAGCAGAGGGTTGGGATCCTTTCTCTGACGCAAATCCTCTCCCAGTGACTTTTCTACGGGCTTGAGCATCGTCCCGCCCTGGGGCCATCCGGGGCGGTGTTGCAGTGCGTCTTGGATGTATCCGGGTGCTGCGGCTGTTTGAGCGGCGCGGGTTACTGATCAGGGAGATGGTTGCGGTAATGCAGGGGTGGGGGCACAGTGGCGGTTTTTCTGTGCATGCGGGCGTGCGGGTCGCAGCGCAGGATAGTGCTGGGCGTGAGCGGCTGTTGCGATATTGTGC
>Ga0049084_10001078_pt1 | contig 11080 bp, 10 predicted proteins | sample GreLakmeON33MSRF_FD_66720 | JGI IMG/M metagenome (GOLD analysis project Ga0049084, IMG submission 66720) | Freshwater lentic microbial communities from great Laurentian Lakes, MI, USA - Great Lakes metaG ON33MSRF | ecosystem: Environmental > Aquatic > Freshwater > Lake | place: Great Lakes... | reverse complement strand
CGGCCAACCCCGGCGCTGCCCAGGGGCTCAGCACCACCGCCTTGCAAAGCATGGCAGCGGCGAGCGCTCGGGTAAACAAAAACGAAAAAATCTAGGTTGCTTGCGCCTTCAGGCTGAAAGCCGCCTGCGACCCCGCTGGCTGTGCCTGCAGCAGCCACTGGCTGTCATGAAAAGCCGCCAGCGCCGGCCGGTGCCCGATGGACACCAGGCCGCCCCCCTGCTCAGCCACCAGCGCGAGCAGTCGGTGGTAGAGCAGGCTTTCGGTGGCCTCGTCGAGCGCGCTGGTGGCCTCGTCGGCAAACACCCATTGGGGTTTTTTTAGCAACACACGGGCAATCGCCAGGCGCTGCTGTTCGCCGCCCGACAGGGTTTGGCCCCAGGCCCGGTTTTGGTCAAGTTGCTGGCCCAGGGGTGCTAGTTCGGCCGCTGTCAGGGCCTGCCGCAACTCGTCGTCGCTGTAGCGCGTAGCCGGTTCAGGGTAGGCCAGGGCGTCACGCAGCGGCCCGTCCGGAAAATAGGGCCGCTGCGGTATGAACATGGTTTTGGCCGGGCGCGCCAATTGGCCCTCGGCAAAGGGCCAAATGCCTGCCAGCGTGCGAAACAGGGTTGATTTGCCGCTGCCCGAGGGCCCCTGCAGCAGCACCCGTGCGCCGGCTGCGGCGACGAGCGAGGTGTCGGCCAGCAGCAGGCGGCCGTTGGGCAGTGCCACTTGCAGCCCGGTGGCCTGCAGCGCGGCAGCATCCTGGGGCACAAGCGCTGGCCCGGTTTGGCCGATGGCGGCAAACGAGGCCTCAAAACTGCTGAGCCGGTCGGTCGTGGCGCGCCAACTCGCCAGGCTGCTGTAGCTTTCCACAAACCAGCTCAAGGCCCCCTGCACCTGGCCGAAAGCGCTCGATATTTGCATCAGCTCACCGAGCTGTATGGCGCCGCTGAAAAACCTTGGCGCTGCCACCACAAAGGGGAACACCACCGCCGCCTGACCAAAAAAGCTGGTGAACCAAATCAGGTTTTTTTGTGCCTTGATCAGTTGCAGGTAGTTGCCCACCACCTTTGAGAATTGCAATTCGAGCTGCGAGCGCTCCACCGCCTCGCCCCGGTCCAAAGCAATCGACTCGCTGTACTCGCGCACCCGCACCATGCGGTGCCGAAAATCTGCCTCCACCCGTTGCTGGACAAAATTGAGTTTGATTTGCGGGCGCCCGATGGCGTGGCTGATCGCGCTGCCGGCGACGCAGTACAGCACCGCCATCCACACCATAAAGCCCGGAATGGTGTAGCTGCTGCCACCCAGCGCAAAGGCAAAGCCGCCTGACAGTGCCCACAAAATACCGACAAAACTCGCCAGCGTGACCACGGCGTTGAGCAGGCCCATGCTGAGCGACACGGTGAAGCTGGTGAACAGGTTGATGTCTTCCTGAATGCGCTGGTCGGGGTTGTCTGGCGTGGCCTGGGTCGCTTCGGGCGTGCCCTGGAAGCGGGCCAGCTCCAGTCGGTAAAAGGCCTGGCCCGCCAGCCAGCGCTGCAGGTAGTGGTGGGTCATCCAGGCGCGCCAGCGCAGCTCGAGCAATTGCGTGAGATAAAACTTGTACACCGCCAAAACAATGAAGCCAATGGCCAGCAAGGCGAAGCGGCCCAGCTGAGCCCAGAACACCGCCTCGTTTTTATCCTGCAGCGCGTCGTAAAAAAGCTTGTTCCAATCGTTGAACAGCACCGCCATGTAAACCAGCCCCAGGTTCAGCGCCACGATGGCCGCCAGCAGGCCGCGTGCTTTCCATTTGTCTTGCGAGGCAAAGTAGGGCTGGGTCAGGGCCCAGGCGCGGCTGACAAAGGTCTTGAAGGCCTGGAATTTCTGGCTGGGTGTCATGGGCGGTTTCTCGCGGGTCGCTGTGGTGGCCGCAAGTATCCCTTGCTGTCATTGCTGGCAGTCACTGGGATTGGGGAGAGTTGGTTGGCGGGCTGCGGGGGCCGACTGCATGCCGCTGCTCGTGTCCTCCGCCCTGCGGGCTCCCCCTTGACCTCGCTGCGACACACAGTCGGCCCCCGCAGCAGCAGATGCGATTGGCACATCAAACCTTGGGACCGCCGTCATAGCGCGCCAACCATCGTGCCAGATCAGGGCGGTGTGGCGTTCGGCGCAGCGGCATCAAGGAGGAGCCCACAGGGCGGGGGACAGCCGCGGAGCCGAATGCCACGCCGCCCTGATCCCACAAGGGCCCTGATCCCACAAGGGCCCTGATCCCACAAGGGCCCTGATCCCACAAGGGCCCTGATCCCACAAGGCCCTTGATCCCACCGGCGCCTCGGCAAAAAGGCTTTACCAATCCGCTCCGGGCGCAGTCGTTACAGCATTTTTACGCGGCGGCAAAGGGCGCTCGCACGAAGATGCCCCCGCGCGATTGAACCCGTAAAGCTATGGCCAGTTCGTTCCCCTGGGCCGCATCGCACAGCCACAAGATGTGGTCGGCCCGATCCTGTTCCTGCTCAGCCCGGCAGCCGATGACATGACCGGGCAGACCCTGTATGTCAATGGCGGTACTTTCATGGTTTGAGGGCGGCGATGACCTGCGCACAGGTTTGTACATCGCCAAAGTTGAGTAGGAAGTTATTGAGCGTCGCGGAATGGGCTTCTTCAGTGGCCGCCGAGCAACCGTCTGACAACATCAGCGTGCGGTAGTTCATCATCATGGCATCGCGCGCGTTGGATTCGCAGCAGACGTTGGTCGCAGTGCCGGCGATCAATAGGGTGTTGATGTGGCGAGTCTGCAATTGCTGGTGTAAATCACTGGAGCCTGGCGACAACGCGCTGTAGCGGGTCTTGAGCAGGTGCAGGTCAAGGGGTTGAGGCTTGAGGTCGGCATAAAGTGCATGTCCGAAGGAGCCAGCCCGCATGGCCGCGCTGCGGAGTGCAAATGTGGCTGAAGTCGACAGTTCTTTATGAAAGTGCGACCAGCTTACGACTGATTCCTCAGTGAAAGTGTTCATCACCCACACCACGCTGCCGCCGGCTTGGCGTAGAGCCTCGGCCACGGCATTGATGTTTTCACAGGTTGAGGCGGCCTCTGGAATCCAGGCGTGGCCAGCGCCCTGCTTGACAAAGCTGTTTTGCATGTCGATCACCAATAAGGCGGTGCGCGTTGCATCGAGCACTTCAAAAGCATGCAGTTTCCCGCGCCGTAGCAAAACTTTGCTAACCAGGTCGGGCGGGGCGATGTAATCTGTCATCATTCGTAGCTACTCCTCTATAACTTTCAAACATCCGAAAAAATGACCCTCGAATATGCCGCGCGGGCTTTGGTGGGCACGCTTACGCCGCAGGCCAATACCACTGCTGAGCCAGAGCTGAACATGCTTTGGCCGGCGGGCTTTTCCATGATCACGGCGCGCTTGACCAGCGCCAAGCCTTTGCTCGAGGACCGATTGGCTGACTACTACCAGCACTTAGATGACACACTGCTTCAATTTGGCAATGCGCCTGTTCAGGTTGTTGCAGCAGCCTGCACCGGCTCATCCTACTTGATCGGTACTGGCCGGGAGGACGCGCTTTTCACAGCCTTGGGCCGCCGGCTTGGGGTACCCGTCACCAACTCTGCACTGGCCGTTGTAGCGGCCTTGCATAGTCTGCAAGCTAAACGCATTGGGCTGGTGTCACCCTATCCAAAAAACCTCACTGCTCATAGCCTGGCTTATTGGGCCTCGCGCGGCTTCGAGGTGGCCGCAGTAGCCAAGCCCGAGCCGATCAAAGAAGGTTTCCACCCTGTCTACGCCATGTCCAGGCCCATGATTGATACCGCTCTCTTGACCCTTGAAAACACTGCGGGCCTAGATGCCATTGTGTTACTCGGAACTGGAGCCCCATCCCTGGGCACCCTGCTGCGACATCCGCGCGTGGCAGGCGCGCCGGTGTTCTCTTGCAACCTAGCTCTGGCTTGGCACAGCATCGAGCTGATGGCTCCTGAGCACAGCCCCAGCGCCGCCAGCCTGCTGTCTATGATCGGCGGTCAGGGCTGGGCCGAAGTCTTCGCCCGGCGCCAAATTTAAAGCCAGCCGAGCGTCTTGGGTAACCACAGGGATATCGCTGGAAACAGCACCAGAAGCGCCAATCGCACCAGGTTCGCACAAACAAAAGGCATTACGCCGCGATATATGGTGCCAATAGGGATGTCTTTGGCAATCCCCTTGACAACAAACACATTGATGCCGATCGGAGGAATGATCATGCCCAACTCAATCACGACTACGTTGATCACGCCCCACCAGATAGGGTCATAGCCCATGCTCAAAATTAACGGGTAGACGAAGGGCAGCGTGAGAATCATCAGGGCGATTTCATCAAAGAAAGCGCCGCCTATCAGGTACACCACCAATAAGACGGCCAGCACTGCAAGATTTGACCATCCCAGCGTCTTGATCCAAGCGACTACGGCGCCCGGCATGCCGGAGAGGGACACGAAGTAACCAAAAATCGATGCGCCGATGATCATGACAAACACCAAGCCCGTCCCCTTGGCCGTATCGCGCATGGCTAACAGGAAGTTCGACCAGCCCAGTTTGCCTCGCAGGAGCGTGATGACAAAGGCAAAGGTGGCGCCGACCGAGGCCCCTTCGGTCACCGTGAAAAGCCCGGAGTAGATGCCAATTCCGACAATAACTGCCAGCGACAATACCGCCCAGCACCCCCGGACCGTAGCGAGTCTTTCGCGTAAGGTGGTGGCTTCGCCGATCGGCGCAAGGCTGGGCTGGTATGCGACCACCAGCAGCACCGCCAGTACATACAACAGCGTAGCGAGCAGGCCGGGCAGCACCGAAGCGATGAACAGCGTAAGGATAGAGTTTTCGGTGAGCACGCCGTAGAGGATCAGAATCACCGAGGGCGGAATGATGATGCCCAGAGTGCCCCCGGCGGCGATGGTGCCGCTGGCCAGAGATTTGGCGTAGCTGCGTTTGAGCATCTCCGGCAAAGCCACCTTGGCCATGGTGGCGGTGGTTGCCACGGCTGATCCGCAGACGGCACCAAATCCGGCGCAGCTGCCGATCGTGGCAAGCGCTAGGCCGCCGCGCCGATGACCCAGAAAGGACTGAAACAATCTGTATAACTCAGAGGACAGTCCCCCGACAAAGGCTAGATTTCCCATTAGCAGAAAAAGGGCTACGACACCAAGGCCTTCATTGGCAATGGCACTGGTGGGCTCTGTCGCTACAAGGGTCAGTGCTGGCTGCCAGCCGATGATCAAACCCGTTCCCACCAGGCCTGCGATGCCCATTGCCACACCAATCGGCACATGAAGCAATATCAGGATGAACAGCAGGCTCAGACCGAGCAGACCAATTTGAATCGGATCCATACAAACTTTCGAATCAGATTTGTTGAAGCGAGCTACGCTCAGTCGTCCGCAGGTGGCAGGCCCCGCCCGCCACCAATAGTTGCCCAAGAGCGCCACACTACAAAGCATTGCACCGGCACAGTGATCGTTAGCAGAGTGGCCGTACTCCACCACCACGGCCAGATTGGCATTTCAATGGTGGCACTGGTGCGGCCGCTGGTTTTCAGATCGATCACAAAAACCCAGACTTGCCAAGCGAGTAAAAGAAAAAAAATCAATGTGACGGTGCTGCCAAAGGCCTCAATGACCTTGGCCTTCTGCCCACTTACAAAAGACCCAAGAAATCTGATCGTGATGTTGTTTCGGTGCAGCAGACCTGCAGGAAAACAGGTGGCAATTGCTACAGCCAGCAAGACATCGACGAAATCGGCGTAGCCGCTCAGACGTGGCCACAGTAAGTAACGGGCCAGACCATCCCAGGTGGTTAAGATGGCGACGGCGCATAGTCCAACAAAACCTGCAGTGGCAACCCACCTGGTCAAGTGATCCAACCGGTCAAAGGCCTGATCGACCCCGGCCAGCGGGTCTTCAGGGGCGCTGTCAGCCATGTTCAACTACTTGAGCGCAGCGATTTGAGCTGGGCCTGGATTTCTACCATCAGCGCCTTGCCGTTAGGCGTCTTGTCGGCCCACCACTGCTGCACTGCCTGGTTGCGAGGCTCATAGGTCATCAACTGAGCGGCGCTTGGCGTTGTCGTCTTGACCCGACCTTCGGCTTTGAGCTCTTGCTGAATCTGCTGGCCCGCTTCCTCGTAGGCCTTGCCGCCATAAATTGCTGAGACTTCACCGCCGCGCTTGAGCATGGCCGCTTTGACATCGTCTGGTTGCCGAGACCATGTTTTTTCATTGATCAAGAGCAGGAAAGGGATCACGCCCAGCGGCAGGTGGTAGTCCTGGTTGATGAGGGCCAGCGATTTGTAAGTTTTCATGCCAGTGGCGCCCTGTATAGCGCCGTCGAGTGTGTTGCGATTTAGCATTTCGTTCATTTCCGGGCTGTCCATGGTCTCAGCGCTGGCGCCGAAGCTCTCCAGCCACTTGGCATGTACGGCTCCGGGTGATCGGATCTTTTTATTTTTCAGATCTTCAAGGCTATTGATTGGTTGGCGCATCCACAATGACATGGGCTCCGTAGAGAACATCGTCACTGCTTTAACGCCATCAAAACCTTTTAGCAGATTTTTTTCATAGAGGCGCCAGGCTACGGTACCCGCTTCTACCGCGTCACGGAAAAGGGCCGGGAGTTCAAAGGCCTGCAAATCTGGGAATTGGCCCGGGGTGTAACCAGGTAGCACCCAGGCAACATCAGCAACTCCGTTCTTGACCAACTCGTACTGCTTAAAAGGATCCTTGCCCAGCGTACCCCCCCAAAAACCCTGCAGTTTGACCTTGGTTGGTTGATCTTTCTCCACAGCGGCCATCCAAGGTTTGATGACTCGGCTGACCCCAAAAGACTGCTCCGGGACAAAAGCGGCTACGCGCAGGGCTGATTGCGCTCGGGCACTCAGGCCCAAAGTACTCAGACCAATACTTGCTGCGGTACCTAAACCCGACTGGATCAGGGTGCGTCGTGCGATTTTCATGGAAGTCTCCTGTTTAAAAATATAGGCGCAACGCGCTTAGAAAAATAAAAAAACACCTTATCCCCCAAGCCTGCGCAGCGGGTGCGGTTTTGTAGGGATGGTGATGGCTTTTTCCTCGGTAAAAAAAGCCTCGCAGGCAGCACCGCTTTGCCGCCCAATTCCTGAATTTTTGAAGCCGCCAAAAGGTGCCCGCAATTCTCGCATCATGGGCGTGTTCACCCAGACGGCGCCAGTGCGCAGCCCCTCAGACATGTGCGTGACAGTTGGTAAGTGGTCGGACCAGACGTAACTGGCTAGGCCATATTCAGAGTCGTTAGCCATCGTGAGGGCTTCGTCGATAGTGTCGAAAGCCATTAAGGTGGCAAATGGACCGAAGATCTCCTGGCGCGCTGCGCTGCAATGGTTGTTGGGCGCTAGGATCGCTGTGGGCTGAACATAGTAACCCTCATCAAAGCCGGGCGCCGCTTGTCCACCAACCAGCACCGTACAGCCCTCTTTTGGGGCCTGCCTGGCAAAACCCAGCACGCGGTCCATCTGCGCCTGCGATGCCAAGGGCCCCAACTCGGTGGTGCTGGCCAGTGGATCACCGATGCGGATGGCCTGGGTGCGCGCCACAAAACAGTTCATGAAGTCATCAAGTATGGTTCGCTCCACCAAAATTCGCGAGCCGGCGAGACATTGTTGGCCGTTATTAGAAAAAATACCGATCAAAGCGCCGTCCAGCGCACGGTCCAGATCGGCTGAAGCGAAGATGATGTTGGCTGACTTTCCGCCTAGCTCGAGTGTGCAAGGTACCAGGTTTTGAGCTGCGGCCATCATGATGCGGCGGCCGGTTTCCGTGCCGCCTGTGAAGCTCACGCGGTCGATTCCGGGATGAGTGACCAGCGCCTGTCCCGTCACTGGGCCACGCCCGTTTACCAAATTCACGACGCCCTTGGGCAGGCCGGCCTCGCACAGAAGCGCAATCATTAAAGCGACGGCCATTGGTGACTGCTCGGACGGCTTGACCACGCAGGTCGCGCCAAACGCTATCGCGCTGGCGATTTGCATCGACGAAAGTGCTAATGGCGCATTCCAGGGCGCGATCAGCGCCGCCACCCCCACTGGCTCGCGCATTATTGAGGTCACGTAGCCCTGAGTTTGGCGGTAAACCCGGTCGCTGCTTTGCCCGATGTAGTCAGCAAAGAATGAGAAATTGAGCGCTGCGCGCCGCATATGACGCTGCTCGATTTCACGCAAGACAATACCGGTGTTAAGACACTCCAGGTAGGCGAGTTCCTCGGCATGACTGATTAAAACCCGTTGGATCGAGCGAAGCACGTCTTGGCGGTGTTCCACGCTCGAACGCGGCCACGGCCCCTGCTCAAAGGCCAGGCGGGCACTCGCAACCGCTGCGTCTACTTCTTGCGAGCCAGCCTCAACCACGTGAGTGACGCTTTGGGCAGTAGCCGGGTTCATCACCGGCAAGCGCTCACCCTTACCGACATAGGCCTGCCCGCCAATGAAACTGCCGATACTGGCGGGGATCTTGAATCTAGACGCGGCGTGAGCAGACTTCATCTTTTGTCTCAGACCAAGGCCCGCGCTTTGGCCAAGCCCTCGAGCATGGAGGTCTGGCGCAGGTACGCTTGACAGCGTGGCCGGTCATCTACCAGGGCCTGCAAGCGGGCCAGCGATTCGCGCCGTTGCTTCAGATCTTTGAGTTGCATGCGCTCGTGGTTTTTATCGGCTTGGCCAATGATGTCGTCGCGCACCACTGGCAGACGTTGGCGCTCGTAGTCATCAAGCACGACATCGGGCGCACCGCCAAGACGTTTAATCAGTAAATCAGCTAAACAAAAAGCATCGTGAATACCGCCATTCATTCCCATACCGCCTTTGGGATTGTTCAAATGAGCGGCATCGCCGGCGATCAACATGCGCTTGTGTCGCCATTTGGAAGCGAGGCGCTTGTGCACCCGATAAGGCCGCACCTCGGTCACCTCGAAGGGTCCAGCTTCGGGGAACAAAGCGTCCAGTCTTCGCGCTATTCGAACCGGATCCGCCTCGGTCTCTAGTGATTGGTCTGATTCGGGATGCAGGCTTACACGCCAAATGTGGGGCAGGTGCAGCAGGCTGTAGGTGCCTGAGTCCTGCCAGATGTAGTTAACGCCCGCTAAGCCTGGCATCAGTTTGCCAAAATCAAAAGGTGTTGTGGCAAGCAGTGTCATATCTGGGTAGATATTGCCTTCAAAGTTTGCACCTATAGCCTTACGCACGAGGCTGTGAGCGCCGTCACAGCCCACCAAATAAGCGGCCTCAAGGCGCTCGTCGCTGCCTTGCAGTTGGGCCCAAACACTCTCCGCGCTTTGTCCTACGGCTTGCACCGCTGTGCCGCGACGGATAGTCACGCTGGAGTGTTTGAGCAGGCGGCGTTCTAGTTCCTCGGACAACACCCCCTGCTCGCATTGCAGCCTGTAGGGATGAGCAGTTTCATCCGCCAGTACAGACAGATCAAAGGTGACATGTTCAGTGGTCTCGTGCAGACGAATCTGCCAGGTCGGTGTGATCCGCCCGTGCTTGATAAGCACACCAGTAATACCTGAGGGCGAGAAAAAATCAAGTGTCGGTGGATGAAATGTGGACGCGCGGAGTTGCCGCGAAACGGCAGGCTCGGATTCAAGAACCGTAACCTGAGCCCCCAATTCCGCCAACCTATAGGCAAGGGTCAGCCCGACTGGGCCAGCTCCTAGTACGATGACTCGGTGCGCAGGATTCATGGGGAGGCAGAGTTTTTTTTGTGCACAATTGTTCTGCAGATATTACAAATAAAATTGGAGCTGTCAACCAAGCGTAAACCCCATGTCGGGGGTTAACCCCAAACGTTGCATCCGGCAGGTCATCCAAAAAGCTCCACAGGGCGGGTGACAGCCGCGAAGCCGAATGCCACGCCGCCCTGATCCCACCAGCGCCCTGATCCCACAAGTGCCTCGGCAAAAAGGCTTCCACGAATCCGTTACAGTGTTAGCCATGTCCAGCCCCCGTCACGCCATCACCGTTGCTGTGGTGATGCGCCGCTGGCAGTCTTGGCGCTGATCGATGGCTCGCAGCCCTTTGAACGATGGAGCCTGTTTTGCCCAACGAGTCCCCTGAGCATGTTTGGTCTGCTGACCTATTCAAGGGAATGCGGCTTTTGGTCAGTGGTGGTTGCGGTGGTATCGGCCGTCAGCTGACCGAGCAGGCCTGCGCTTTGGGTATGCGCGTGGCGGTGATGGATTTGCAGTCGTCTATTGAACGGCATGCCAAATCAACCGCCCATTACGTGGCCTTCGACGCCAAGGATCCCGACTCCGTAGACCGCGCTGTAGGGAAATCAGTTGCCCTTTTAGGTGGCTTGGACGCCTGCGTGAACTTGGTTGGCTACATGACAGAAGCGCTGTCGCTGGCGCACACGCCCACAGAGGTTTGGCACGACGTGATCAGCGGTAACTTAGATTCCGCGTTTTTCCTATCGCGTGCGGTCATCGGCCACCTGCAGAACTCCCCGCGGGCTAGCTTGGTACACGTGGCGTCGGGACTGGGTGCGCTGGCTCGACCCCAGTATGGTGCCTATGGCCCAGCCAAGGCCGGACTTATCCTGATGACCCGCCAGCTCGCGTTGGAAAATGCACCCGGCATTCGCGTCAATGCGGTAGCTCCGGGCGCAGTCGATACAGCATTTTTACGCGGCGGCACAGGGCGCTCGCACGAAGATGCCCCCGCACGATTGAACCCGCAAAGCTATGGTCAGTTCGTTCCCCTGGGCCGCATCGCACAGCCACAAGATGTGGTCGGCCCGATCCTGTTCCTGCTCAGCCCGGCAGCCGCTTACATGACCGGGCAGACCCTGTATGTCAATGGCGGTACTTTCATGGTTTGAGGGCGGCGATGACTTGCGCGAGCAGTTCGGGCGGCACCTTGAGTTGGCCGAGCCGGTTTGAATTTTGGCTGTGTACGGTGGCGGTGAGCAGTGACCGAGGGCAGGTGGCCGTGGTTGGCGAGCTGCGGGGGCCAACTGGGTGCCGCTGCTCGTGTCCTCCGCCCTGCGGGCTCCCCCTTGACCTCGCTGCGACACCCAGTCGACCCCCGCAGCAGCAGATGC
>Ga0049084_10001077_pt1 | contig 11083 bp, 7 predicted proteins | sample GreLakmeON33MSRF_FD_66720 | JGI IMG/M metagenome (GOLD analysis project Ga0049084, IMG submission 66720) | Freshwater lentic microbial communities from great Laurentian Lakes, MI, USA - Great Lakes metaG ON33MSRF | ecosystem: Environmental > Aquatic > Freshwater > Lake | place: Great Lakes... | reverse complement strand
TTCGCTGCGAACGGGATCAAGGCCAATATAAGTTGCGACTAACTCATGGGTTCCCACAGGCACACCCGTAAGCACGAAGCGCCCCGTGTTGTCGGTGAACGCGGTTAGGCCGCTGCCCGAGAGTTTGACGAGGACGCCTTCGAGCAGATTTCCGGTGGTGGCGTTACTCACCGTGCCGCTGACCGCGCCTGCTTCGGCCGCGCGACTGGATTGCGTGGTCGCAAGTGAGGCGAAAGCGACTGCGAGGACGCCGCCGGCCATTTTCAAAACGCGCGGAAGGGTGAGGTGTTTCATAATTATCGTGATGGGTATTGCCTGATAGGATACAGGCTTTTCGCTGAAGGGTAAAGTAATCGAGCGATCGCCGGGGTGCAGTGGACTGACGCGTCAGCTGCGGCTGGTGTCAATTGATCTCTCGACGACAGCTATGCTAAACTCGATGGGATCACGGGTGAACGTTTGACAGATAAACGGCGGCTGCCCGGAGAACGGGGCTGATTTTTATTCCAGCTGCTCGCTCGCGCTCGCCGCCGCAACGCGCCACCACCCAGTCCAAGCGAACGGCGATTTAATGAGCTATCCCCAGCCAAACGCCGGCCCCTGCCGTCGGATCGATCCGCTAAAAACCCGGTTTTAAAATCCGTTCACAAAAGCGGCTTGGCCATGCGGAAATTCGTGAAACCCAAGCCTTGGGCGTCGACCTCCGCTGGCTTCAGGACCTTAAATCCGCGCTTCTGAAAAAACCCCCGGGCCGTGGTGCTGGTCTCGGTGTAAAGTCGCGCCCCCCCGAGGCGGCGAGCTTCCTCCTCGATCTGCAACAGCAACGCAGAGGCAATGCCTTTGCGTTGATGGTCGGCGTGGACGTAGATTGCTTCGACCTGCCCGTTGGCCCCAAATTCGGCGAAACCCCGCACCGTTCCCCCGACCTCGAACACCCACGTCGTGCGACCAGCCTGACGCGCACGCCACTTCGCCACGTCGGGGGCCGCGCCAGCCCAAGCCGCGATCTGCTTCACATCATAATCGCGGGAGTTCACTTTCTTCACGGTCTCGTGAAAAAGCGTGGCAATCGCGGAGGCATCAAAAGAAGTGGCAAGTCGGACCATGTGAAAGGAAATCGATGAAGTGAGACGAGGCAGGTAGCTAATCTGGACGACCGCGCGCGCGCAACACCCTTAACGAACAAAGCGCATGCGCAAAGCGCCGGACTGCGCCGCGCGGTGCGCGTTCACGTCGGCAGTGGTCCGGAGGCGGCTGCGCGCCCCGGCCCTCAGGCCGCGTCCTGCGTCGGTTCGACCTTGGCATCGGTGCGCAGCGTGGGCTTGCGGCGACCGGCCACGACCCCTGCGTCGATGATGACCTCGATCACATCGTCCCTCTGGGGCAACTCATACATCACCTCGAGCATGAGATTTTCCATGATGGCGCGGAGGGCGCGGGCGCCCGTCTTCAGCTCGATGGCCTTCGCGGCGATCGCCTTCACCGCATCGGGGGTAAATTTCAAGCGGACCCCGTCCATCGCAAACAGCTTCGCATATTGCTTCACCATCGCATTTTTCGTGCGCAGGAGAATTTTCTCCAAATCGGCGACCTGAAGTTGATCCAGCACCGAGACGACGGGCAGGCGACCGATAAACTCCGGGATCATCCCGAAGCGGATCAAATCTTCAGGGGCGAGCGCCCGCATCAACTGCTCGGGCTTCAGCGCCGCCTCGTGCTGGGCAGCCACCGCCGAGAAACCGAGACTGCGCGATCCCAGCCGACGTTGCACGATGGCGTCGAGTCCGACGAACGCGCCACCACAGATAAACAAAATATTGGCCGTCTTGATCTGGATGTATTCTTGATTCGGATGCTTCCGACCGCCTTGCGGGGGCACGTTGCAGGTCGTGCCTTCGAGAATCTTCAAGAGCGCCTGCTGGACGCCTTCACCCGAAACGTCACGGGTGATGGAAACGTTCTCTGTCTTGCGTCCAATCTTGTCGATCTCGTCGATGTAGATGATGCCACACTCGGCCTTCTTCACATCGTAGTTCGCCGCTTGCAGGAGACGGAGGACGACGTTTTCGACATCCTCGCCGACGTAGCCCGCTTCCGTGAGCGTGGTGGCATCGGAAATGGCAAACGGCACGTCGAGGATCCTCGCGAGGGTGCGCGCGAGCAGCGTCTTGCCCGAGCCGGTGGGACCGAGGAGCATGATATTGCTCTTCTCGACCTCGACGTCGTTAAACTCTGGCGACAGTACGGCGGAGTCTTTGCCAGACTGGCCGGAATCAAACATCAGCCGCTTATAGTGGTTGTAGACGGCGACCGAGAGAACCTTCTTGGCGTGATCCTGCCCAATCACGTGGTCATCGAGCGTCTTCTTGATATCGGCCGGCTTGATCAGGCGGAGCGTGGGCTTGATATCCACCGCCGGCGCTTTGACTTCACGATCAATGATCGTCTTGCAGACATTGACGCACGAGTCGCAAATGTAGACGCCCGGTCCGGCGATGATTTTTTTGACCTCAGCCTGCGACTTGCCGCAGAACGAACACAGGGTCATGCGCGCGGATTTTGCCATGGCCTTGAAGTTGGAGTGAGCCGCTGGTGAGTCGAGGGCGGAGTTCGCTCATGAATCAGACTGCCGCGCTCAGGCGGCGGTCGACACTGCAATCTTTTGCACGTCACGGGTGGACTCCACCACGTGGTCAACAATGCCATAGGCCTTGGCCTCGTAGGCGCTCAAGTAGTAATCACGATCGGAATCCTTTTCGACCTGCTCAGCGGTCTTACCCGTGTGTTTCGAAATCGTTTCGTTGAGGACTTTGCGCCAACGCAGAATTTCCTTCGCGGCGATGGCGATATCGGAAGCCTGGCCACCGGCTCCGCCGCTGGGTTGGTGGATCATGACGCGGCTGTTGGGGAGCGCGAAACGCTTACCCTTGGTGCCGGCAGCGAGGAGCACGGTGCTCATACTGGCCGCCATGCCGAGGCAATAGGTCACGATATCGCACTGCAGGAAATTCATCGTGTCGTAGATGGCCATGCCACCGGTCACGACGCCACCGGGCGAGTTGATGTAGAGATGGATGTCCTTCTTCGCGTCCTCCATCTGCAGATAGAGCATCTGGGCGATCACCAAGTTTGCGACGTTGTCGTCAATCGGCGTCCCAATGAACAGGATGCGATCCTTCAGGAGGCGCGAATACACGCTCATAGCCCGCGTCTCGCGTCCGTTGTTGTCGAAAATGGTTAGGTCGTAGCTCACAAGGAAGGGTGGTTATCGGCCGGTTAGGCCACTGGCTGAATCGTTTTCACCGTAGCCTTGGACACGAGGAAATCAACCGCCTTGTCGAATATGATATTCTGCTGCACCGCGCGGAGCTGGTCGCGATCGGTCGTGAGGGTCTTCACGAGTTTATCGGGATTCTGCTGCGTGCGGGCGGATTCCCGATAGATAAACGCATCGATGTCGCTGCTTTCGACCGTCAGCTTCTCGGCCTCGGCGATCTTCGCGAGGACGAGCTGCATCTTGACGCGGTTGGTGGCGGCTTTTTTCGCACCTTCAAAGAGCTCTTTTTTATCTTTCTCGAACTGCTCCTGCGGCACCCCGCGGCGCATATTTTCTTCGATAAATTGCCGCAGGACGCCTTGGGTCTCGGACTCGACTAGGGAATCCGGCACCGGGAAATCAACCTTGGCCGCGAGCGCCTCCGTGACTTGGCGACGCTGAGCCGCGCGGTTCTGATAGTCTTTCTGGCCTTTGAGATTCGCGCGCACCTGCGCCTGCAGACCAGCGAGATCGTCGACTTGCTGGGATTTGAAAAATTCGGCATCGAGCGCCGGCAGCACGCGCTCCCGGATCTCCTGCACCTCGACCTTATAGACGGCCGATTTGCCCGCCAGCGCCGGCACCGCTGGGAATTCCGCCGGGAACGTGATCGCGACGTCTTGCTTGTCCCCGGGCTTGAGGCCGGCGAGCTGTTTGCCGAGACCGGGGATGACGCCTTCGTTGGCCCCCTCGACTTCTTCCCACGTCTGCGGGACTTTGCCGTAAAGTTGCTTATCGGGCGCTAGGTCAGCGATGGGCTGGCCGTCGATCGTGCCCTCGTAGGCGAGCTTCACATAATCGCTCTTCTGCGCGGGACGGTCCGCGGCCTTAAAATCGGCGCGTTCGCCGCGCAGCCCTTCGATCACGTTGTCCACTTCGGCATCAGTGGCATCGGTCGGCGTGATTTCCGTCGGCAGATTCGTGTAGTCCGGCAGCGTAAACTCAGGACGAATATCCACCGTGATCGTGATGATCGCGGGCGTACCCATTGCGATCGTGCCCTCTTCGACATTGACGACATTGAGCACGTCAAGTTTGGCCTCCTCCAGGCCGCTGCGGTAGGCCTTGCCCACGATTTTTTGCTTAAACTCCTCGGCGATTTCCTTGGCAAAACGGCGCACGATCATCGCGGCCGGGGCCTTGCCGGGACGGAAGCCGGGGATGCGCGCCTGCTTGGCAAATTCGGTGACAACCGCCTGGTGTTCCGCAGCGACTTCGCTCTGGTCGAGGGTGACGACGAGCGTGGTGCGTGTGGCGGAGAGACTGTTCTGTTGGACGTTCACGGGAGTGTGGGCGGACGGGTTTTGGTTGAGAGAATTGGTCACGCTACGTCCCGAGATGCGTCGGTCAATGCCGGATTCTGCGCGCTTCTGCGGGCTTGCGCGGGCTCGTCGCGGGACGTTTCGTAAGCCAAAGATGCCGAGTCTCCGCCAAATTATTGCCGCCCACGCTCCCTTGCTGGTCATCGATGCGGCAGCCACGCGCGTACAAGTCGGCTGGCTACCTGATGGCGAGCTCGGGACGGCGCGCTGGAGCACTTCGGACGAAGACACGGGGGTGGGGCTTTTCACGAGTTTGACCGCGCTCGGCGTCGAAATCGACGCGGCCAACGCGTTGGTTTTTTGCGATGGACCCGGTTCCGTGCTGGGCATTCGCACGTGCGCCATGGCGCTCCGCACGTGGCACGTACTCAAGCCCCGCCCGATGTTCGCATATTGCAGCCTCGCGGTCGTCGCCCAAGCGCTCGGCCGACCCGACGTCGGCGTGATCGCGGATGCCCGGCGCGAACTCTGGCACCACTTCACCTTGGGCGGCTCGCTGCGGCGCGTGCCGGTCGGGGAGCTCAGGGGCGAACTCGTGATGCCGGAAAACTTCCGCCATTGGTCACAACCGCCGCCCGGTTTGACGTCTATCCCCTACGCTCTCGCCGAACTGCTGCCACGCGTGATCGACGCTGACTTGTGTCGCCCGACCGACGCGCCCGACGCGTTCCTCCACGAGGAACCGAGTTATGTGACGTGGACGCCGAAAATTCACCGCGCACCGTCCGCAACCTGAGCGCTCGTTCGCTCGCGGCGTAGTGCCTCGCGGTTCACGGAAAACTGCGACGCAGCGGATTATTTCACTTCCGTGGTCAGAAACTTCAGCAACTCGACGGCCTCGCGCTCAGGGAGCGCTTCGAGCAAGCCGGGCGGCATCAGCGATTGCGGCGTGACCTCTCGGGCTTTGATCTCCGTCTTCGGAATCGTAACGGTCTCGGTCATGGTGCGGACGACCAACGCGGTCGCCGTTTCTTTGTCCAACATCCCGGAGATCACGGTGCCATCGCGCTGGGTGATCAGATTGAGCTGATAATCCGCACCGACGACGGCGTTGGGGTCCACGATATTTTCCAGAAAATAATCAAGGCCGTTGCGCCAGGTGCCGCTGAGGTTCGGACCGAGCTTGCCAACGGTGGCGCCCTCGGTCGCGTGGCAGGCGACACAGGAACGTTCGAAAACTTTCTTCCCCGCAGCGACATCGTAGGACCAGACCGGCGCTTCGTTGTAGGTCCGGCGCAGCCGAGCCACGGTGGCCTTCATGTCGGCCGAGGAATCGGACGTCTTTCCCCACGCGCGATCGAGGAGCGCGGTGACTTCAGGGTTCTTCAAGTTGCGGAGCTGGCGGGCGTGCAGCGCCGTGAGCGCCTGCTTGTCGAATCCACCCGCAGCGACCGCGCGAAGCAGGGGCAGCGCCAGCACCGGGCGACTCGTGAGCGCGGCGAGCGCGGCGGTGCGATCGACAGGATTGAGTGAGGGAAAATGCGCAATGAGACCGACGGCCGCGACCGCGGAATCCGCCGCCGTTCCAAGGAGCGGGATGACCGCCGCGCGCAGGTCTTTGTCGGCCAAGAGCCGCACGAGCAGCGCGGTCGACTCGGTGTCACCGGCGCGTTTGAGGAGGTCGAGCGCGCGGCGGCGTTCGGCGAGCGGTGTCGCGGTATCGGCGAGGCGGGAGCGGATAGCGACGAGCACAGTTTTGTCGCCGAAGAGCGCAGCGAGTTGCTCATAGGCGCCACGCACCGCCGGATCAGCCGCCGTGGAAAAACGGGTCGCCACGAGCGACCAACCCGCCGGCATTTTCAACCCCGCTTCACTCTCGAGCGCGAACGACAGCACCCGCAGCGCGCGCGCCGCCGCGGCTTCAGGCAGCGCGGCGATGCGCGCGGCGAGTTGATCGCGCCCCTCCGGCGTGCGCGCAACGAACCAACGGATCGAGTCGGCGAGCGTCGGCAGCGCGGTGCTCGCCGCAAGATCCAGCGCGCGGGGAAGATCGCTCGCGACTGCGGGCGCGGCGGCGAACCACACCATTTTGGGGAGATAACGATCGGTGGCACCGTCGCCCTGTTGCGCGAGCGCGGCGACCACGGGCCAACGGTCTGCGAGCGGCAGCGCCGGGACGACCGCAGCGATCGCGAGGCGCACGACTGCCGAAGCATCGTTGGTGGCGAGGCGCGTGAGATCGGCGGCGGAAAGGGCCAACGCGGTCCGGTCGTCAGTGGCGAGTTGAATCGCCCAAGCGCGCACCGTTTCCGACAAATGTGCGAGCGCGGCGCCGCGTTGCGCGGGTGCCAAGCTGCCGGTGACGTGCAGCGTCCACAACGCGCGGAGCTGGGCGACATCACCACCCGAGTTGTCACCGGCCTGCGCGCGCAGGTCAGCGAGCGCGGCGGCAGCGAGCGTCCGGCCGGCGGCGCGCTCTTGGAGCAGGCGACGTGCGGTGCGCACATACCACTCGCTCTGGTGCGTGTGTAGCGCGGCGAGTTGCACGTCGGTCATTGCAGCGAGATCGACTTTGATCGGCTGGTAGGTGGCGGCCCAAGCCACGCGGTAGAGACGGCCGTTGGTACGATCCCAGAGTTCGTCGCGCGGGTTGTGGCAGTGCTGCGTATCGACCCAATCAATCACGTAGGCGGCGCCATCGGGACCGTATTGGATGTCGACCGCCATGTAGGTCGGATCGGGAGCGAAGAGCAGATCGTTGCCGGCGTGAAACGTCTCGTAGGCAGAGCCCGTGCGGACGTTGACCTGGTGGTTGAGTTGGTGGCCATGAAGATTGTGGGTGAAGAGATGATCGCGATAGGTGTCGGGCCAGTTATCGCCGAGGTAGATCATGGTGCCGACATGCGAATGGCCGCCGTAGACCGCCGTGGTGCCGGGTTTGCCAGCGCCGCCTTCGCCGCTGTCGTAGCGCGCGGAAGCCAGCAGATAGTTTTTTAAATCGGGTGCGAAGTCGGGTCCGCGATTCGAAATGAACGGCGCGAAACCATTGTTCGCTTGGTTCCAGTAGTGGCCGTTGCGCACGACGTAGCTCGTGCCGCCACCACCGTAAAAACTCCGGCAATGCGTCATGAAGAGGTGGCCCACACTGTTGAAATCGAGCCCCCACTGGTTGCTGCCGCCCGCCGCGAAAACTTCGAACGTATGGCGCGTCGGATGGTAGCGCCACACCGCCGCACGCACGGGTGTGCGCTCGGCCGCCGGCGTGCCGGGCTTGCCGACGAGCGCGTGGCTGAACACTCCGTGGCAGCCGTAGAGCCAGCCATCGGGGCCCCACGTGAAACTGTTAAGCGTCTCGTGCGTATCCTGAAACCCCCAACCATCGAGGAGCACCTGCGGCGGTCCATCAGGCACGTCGTCATGATTCCCATCGGGAATGAAGAGCAGATGCGGGGCGGCGCCGACCCAGACGCCACCAAAACCGAGTTCGAGGCCGCTCACGAGATTCAGTTTCTCGGCAAACACTTTTTTCGTTTCAAACACGCCATCGCCGTTCTTGTCCTCAAAGATAATGATGCGGTCCTTCCCCTGCCCTTCCGGCTGGCGGTTCGGATATCCATAAGCCTCGGCGACCCAAAGGCGCCCACGTTCATCGATGGCCATGGCGACGGGTTGGTGTAAATCCGGCTCCGCCGCGATGAGTTCGGCTTGGAAGCCATTTACGAGCTTCATGCCGGCCACGACTTTTTGCGCAGCTGGATTCGCGACCGCGGTGGGCTTGGCGGGGTTGTCGCGCAGAGGCCACAGCACGGGACTGGAGGTGAGGCGCGTGAGGTCATCGACACCGCTGACGCGCTTCAACGGCGGATCACCATTGCGGCGATAGGTACCGATGTCGGCGTTGGCGGGTGCCGCGACGGTGGACGCAGCCGCCGGAGCGGACGCAGGTTTCACTGCGACCGCGGGGAGTGCGGTGCGGCCACGTTGCGTGAGCAGCAGATTGCGAAACTGAATCTTCATCGGGCCGTCGCCGCTGTGCAGCTGGAGCGCGAGCAAACCGGCGTGGCGCGCAACCCCAGTCTGGTGATCATCGAGCACAGAGACCCGCGTGCCGTTCAGCCACACTTCAATGTGCGAGGCTTGGGCGACGATCCGGTAGCTGTTCCACGCGGGCGCGGAGCGAAGAAGGGGTTTGTAATCGTCGACCTCACCAAATTTTTCCGTCCACCGCCGCCCGTCGGGCGCGACCGCCAGACGCGTGCCGCGGGGCGCGAGCACACTGCGGCCGCGTTCCTCATGAATGTTTCCAAAGCTGCGCGCGCCGAGATCGATGTCGGCTTGGTAGCCTTTGGCGCTGCCGTCGGGCAGCCGTTCCGAACGGAACTGGATGCCGGAGTTGGCCGCCGCCGGACCCGTCAGGCGAAACTCCGCCGTGAGTTCGAAATCGGCAACCTCACCCTGCCAGTAGAGGAATTCGTTCTTCGCGAGCTTGGTGCCCGCGGCGATTTCGCCGGTGATGGCGCCGTCCGCGACGCGCCACTGGGTGGTGCCACCCGACCAACCAGCGAGCGTTTTTCCATCGAAGATCGGCTGCGGCGCGGGCGGCGCCGCGAACGCGCAGGTCGCGCGAGCAAACAGGGCAAGGACGCAAAACGCAGACAGTGGGTGGCATGGCATGGGACGGAAGGGTTGAGGGAGGCGCAGCGCAGTCGTCAGGCCGCGGTAGGTGAATAAAAACTACTTCTTCTGCGACAACAGTACCGCCGTGCCGCGCTTGTTGCCCACGACGAAATCAGGGAGGCCGTCGCCATTCACATCGGCTGCGATGAGCTGGGTGCCGACGCCGGTCGTGTCTTCCAGCAGACGCGGCTCGTAGGAGACGGAGTGGTTCGGACCACGGCGCAGGAGAAACGCGTAGAGCACGGGCGTACCCGAGGGATCGGCATCACCGCTCGGGCCATGCGCCCACCACCGTTTGCCTGTCACGATGTCGAGCAAGCCGTCCCCATCGACATCGCTCAGCACAACCGCATGGAGCTGGGAAAACTGCGCGCCCGCGATTTTCTCCTCGGGTTTCTCGGAGAGAATCACGTGTTCCTTAAAACGACTCTCACCACCGTCGGTCGCCCGCACTTGCTCAAACCACGAGAGCCCGTAGCCGTGCGCGGCCTTGCTGGTGATCACGTCGGGGACGCCGTCGTCGTTCACATCCATCACATACATTTGCGCGCCGCCCTTGGCCGCGAATGAAAACGGGTGACGCTTCCACACGGGATCGCCCGCGAGCGACGCCGGTTGCTCCCACCAACCATCTTTTTCCAAGATGTCATTGAGCCCGTCGCCGTTCACGTCACCGAAGCCGAGACCGTGGGTGAAGCGCTGCCAACCAGGCATGACTGGCGAGACCGCATGAAACGTCCACGGGCGCGCCGGGTCCTTCGGCTCCAACGTAAAGTAACCAATCCGGCCCGCGCTCATACACACGATCGACGGCGGACCCTTCGCGAGCAGTTGGCCAAAGGTGGGGGATTCGTTGTCCACGGGCAGCGCGGCCACATAACGGCGCCACGGGCCGCCCTTGACTCCGGGATTCTGATACCACGACGCGTCGACGCCCGGGAAGCCCAGCACCAGCACATCGGGCCAACCGTCAGCATTGAAGTCGTGCGTGAATGCAAAAAAATTATCGGAGTATTTCAGCGGATCGAACACGAACGGCGTAAACAGCTCGTGCCGCTTCGTGAAATCCGGCCCCTCATACCAATACGGTCCGGAGACGACATCGAGTTGGCCATTTTTGTTGAAGTCGGCAAACGCCGCGCCCTCGGAGTAAAACTCCTTCGAGAGCGTGAGTTTTTTATAGGCCGGGGTGGCGGCCGCGTTCGCCGCAGCGACCTCCGCGATGGGCGCGAGTGCGAGTACGAGCAAGAGGAAGCGCGTGAGCGCAACGACGAAAGAGCGGGTAGACTTCATGGGAGGGCTCAGGGGGTGAAACGAACCGGTGCGGTCCGCAGATCAGGCAGCAAAAACATGGGGACGCCGCACGCCAACCAAGAAAATTTCCTGCCCGCACGTCTCCGCCAGACGCCGGGTCCCGCAACGGTGATGTCTGCCGCTCACGGCGATGGCAACCGAGCGCGTTTCCGTCGGAAACGTTCACCGCGCAACCCGGGCACGGCGCAACATTCCCTTGCCCTGTCGAGGCCGAGGCCGAGCACGCCCCGCCACCGGTCGAGCGTCCTCACTCGCGTCGGCAGGGAGGTTCGTGAGTAGATCGTGAGCGAGTTAGCCGGCTCCACGGGCATTACTCACTTGCTCCGGACGGCGCGGACTCCACACCAAACCACTCTCAATGACCGAGACCATTCGCATGACCAACGTTCCCTGCCCTGCCTGCACCCTCGAAGATGTCCTCAGCCACGCTGATCATTGGGAATGCTCCACCTGCGGGCACGAATGGCCCAAGGACGCCGCGCCCGCAGCGATGCGGATCGTGAAGGATGCGCAC
>Ga0049084_10001074_pt1 | contig 11092 bp, 7 predicted proteins | sample GreLakmeON33MSRF_FD_66720 | JGI IMG/M metagenome (GOLD analysis project Ga0049084, IMG submission 66720) | Freshwater lentic microbial communities from great Laurentian Lakes, MI, USA - Great Lakes metaG ON33MSRF | ecosystem: Environmental > Aquatic > Freshwater > Lake | place: Great Lakes... | reverse complement strand
AAGGGACAAACCCAGGCACGGCGAGTTGAACCGACAGTGAGGCCAGCAGCCTCGAAAGATGGCATGAGTTGATGAGCGACACAACAGAGCCAGGCGGATATTTTGTGGCGAACTATCCGCCATTTTCCAAGTGGACAGACGCTGAAGTGCCGGCCGTGTTGGCGGCGATGGATGCCCTGCCCAGCCATGAGCCGCTGGGCCTCTATCTCCACATCCCCTTCTGCCGTAAACGATGCAAGTTCTGTTATTTCCGGGTCTACACCGATACCTCGGCTGCCGATGTGGAGCGGTATTCACAGGCGCTTGCCAGAGAGGCAGAAATTGCTGCGGCCCATCGGGCCATCGCTGGCCGCCCATTGCGATACGTTTACTTTGGTGGCGGCACTCCCTCTTTTTTGAGTGTGAAGCAACTGGAGCGACTGGTTCTTGGACTCCATCGAAGCTTTGGGTGGAGCGGGCCGAGCGGCGGGGCCGAGGAGGTGACGTTTGAGTGCGAACCCGGCACGCTTTCAGAGCCGAAGGTGCGAGCGCTCAAGCGCATGGGGATGACACGTATTTCGCTGGGAGTGGAAAACTTCGACGACGCAATTCTGGAGGCCAATGGCCGGGCTCACCTTTCCGCTGAGATTCAGCGATCGTGGGACTGGATCAAGGCGGCAGGATTTCCCAGCACGAATGTGGATCTTATTGCAGGAATGGTTGGCGAGACATTTGAAAGCTGGCAGCGCACCGTCGCCCGCACGCTGGATCTGGAGTCAGACAGCGTCACGATTTATCAGATGGAATTACCGTTCAATACGGTTTTCGTACACGATGCCAAAGAGACCGGCGAGTCTGCTCCCGTGGCCGACTGGCAGACGAAGCGAGAATGGGTCAACTGGGCATTCGATCGTTTTTTAGAGCGAGGCTATTCTGTTTCCAGCGGCTACACCCTTGTGCGAGATCCAGCCAGCGTCCATTTCCGCTACCGCGACATGCTCTGGACTGGCGCCGATTTGCTGGCATTAGGCGTGGCGAGCTTTGGTCACCTCTCCGGTGTGCACTATCAAAATGCCACTCACTGGAACGACTATCTTCAGGCGGTTGAAGCGGGCCGACTCCCCGTCCAACGGGGCCTGCGTCCGACACCTCGGGAACTGCTCATTCGGGAGCTTGTGTTGGGGCTCAAGCGAGGCGTGCTGGATACCGAGCGTTTGCAACGCAAGTTTGGAATCGACCCTCTCGTGGAATGGTCGGCGCAGTGGCGAGGACTCGCAGCAGATGGGTACTTGGAGCAGATTCAGCCGTGGCCCGTGCTGACTCGCCAAGGCCTGCTGATGGTCGATTCCTTACTGCCCCGATTTTTCGATGCAGACGGCCCAGACGGTGTAAAAGAGCGCTCGCAGCCTCTCGTGCTGCCAACGTAAGGGAGCCAGTCACCGCTCTCGACGGTCGGCGCCTGCTTGCCTAGACTTCAGGGGCTCTGTACGGGATCATTCGGGATCATTCGGGATCGAGTGTGTGCTGAGTTGATTCTGCCTTCCCTAGATTGAGGTTTTTCGTGCGTGAGTCGTTGATCTCCTTGGATCCGGACCGTTCTCCCGCCACTCACAATTCCTCCACAACCCCTGGGCAGCGTGCATCGCTTTCATGCCCCGAATCCAAGTTCGTTCGGGCACGCTTGCGGGCGATGGCTGCTGATCTTGTGGCCTCGTGGCGATCCGGTGGCATGCCCCCGTCGTCCAAGACGCAAGCGGGTCTGAGAACCCAAGCCGAGTCGCTTGGAAGTCGGGCTTCGGCCCGGCCGGAGCACGTGGGATGGACGATGGTAACGATCGTCTCGGAATACTGGCGGGAGCGTCTGCGGTCGGGTACCCCCGGCAGGCGGTTGCTGCTGTTACCGGATTGCCCGTATGGAGCCACTGAAAAGAGTCGTAGGGAAGGCAACGCTCAATCGCGAGGATCGGGAGATGTGCCCCAAGTCTGTGGACCGAGTTGTGCGATTGCCACAATCTGGTCGGCTGCCCGCCAGAGTGGTTGGGTCGTTGAATCCACATCCCAAGCAGTGCGTGCCATTGGCTCGCTCCTGACGGGTCAATATGACGGGGTACTTGGCGTGGCAAAGCTCCGGGATCTGGAAAAAGCATTTGCAATGCTGCCTGCCTTTTCGCTCCCGATTGCAGCGGTGCCTTTTGAGCCGATCAGGTTTGCAGGAGTGCCTTTTGGAAATCGTTCATGCTTGTGCGCAGACGCCATGCCAACCGCTTCGATCGATGTGGAGTGGGTGCTGGGTTTGTTGGGGGTCGCTGGGGGCTCCGCGCCAGTGGACGACTACTTACCGCTGCTGCACGAGGCCGCAGCGATGTTTACTCCCGCTGCCTTGGTGGCACTGGAGCATCGACTTGGGCTTCCGTCTGTATTGGGAACCGGTACTGCTTCGCAGCGAGATTTCCTGCCGCTCGAGGCCACCGCCGGCATGGCCGGCGAATTTGTGACACGGGGCGGAAAGTTTCTCAGACCGTTTATCGCGTTGGCAGCCTTTGATGCGGTATGTGCTGACGCGCAGCCACAGGAATCCAACCAGAAAAAAGTTGATGGCAGACGCTTGGGTGAGTCGTTGGATTCCGCGAGTGGAATTTCAAGAGCGGCTATCGATCCGGTGGCGATTCGCGACTCGGTGAAGGCCGCTGCGGTAGCCATCGAGATCTTTCATAAGGCTTCGCTGGTGCACGACGACATCGAGGACGACGATCAGATGCGGTACGGCCTGCCGACGCTGCACGTGCAGCGAGGCATTCCATCGGCGATCAATGTCGGCGACTACATGCTTGGACTGGGCTATCGCATCGTGTCGGCCTTACCTGGGATCGATGCCATTACGCAGCGAGATTTAGTGGCCATCTTGTCCGCTGCTCACCTACGGCTGGCCCAAGGACAGGGTGCTGAGTTGTGGTGGCGGGATGCTGGTAAAAAGCGATTGTCGCCGCAGGAAGCGATCGCTATCTACGGGCTTAAAACGTCGCCGGCCTTTGAGGCAGCCATTGCGATGGGAATCCGGCTGGCCGGCCTGGCTGTGGGTGAAGCTGGTGCGATCGACCGTTATGCGCTGCATGTTGGCACGGGCTTTCAGATGCTCAACGATCTCAAAGACTGGTCTGGCGATCTTGAAAACAACCGGCGTGCAGCCGGTGATCTACTGGGTGGCCGCCCCACGCTGATGTGGGCTCTGGCGTTGGAGCGCCTGCCAGCCGAGGATGCCGACTGCCTTACCAATCTCGCCGCTGTTGCAGACCAAGGGATGGCTTCAGAGCAGGCAATAGCGGAAGCAGTCGCTCAAGCTCGCAGGCTCTACGAGAAAGCTGATGTGTTCGCCCGAGCCGCACAGTTAATCGATCAGGAACGCAGCCACGCAACCGCCGCCGCGGCGACGTGTCCCTTTCGCCGTTTGCGAGATGTGTTAGATTTTTTGCTGGATCTGGCTGTGCCGGAGCAGGCCGCTTTGTCCCGTGATGTGGGCCAGTAAGCGTCTCTGACTTGTACCGGGTTCCTTGCAGCGTCAACAATCCACACCGGTCGTTTCATCGGTCGTTGTTCAATTATTCCAACGTCAGTGAGGTTGTGCATGCATTCGGCTGCGGATTCGAACGACACTTCTTTGCTGGTTCCGCGTGGAAGCGAGGATGAGTCTTTCGGGGCGGTTGATCGTGCTGTGCGTTTGGCGAGCCTCTGTGCCGATCCAGCCAGTCTCTTCGCAACGTTTCGGAGCGTGGAGGCTGCGGCGGTGCCTGAGCCATACCGGCGACTGCTCGACCATCACAGCCACATGACCGTGACGATGGAGCGGTTTCACGGCAGTCCCGTGAGCCTGCAGGTGGTGCAATTAGCAGGCGGAGCGGCCGCGGACTCCAAGCAGTCAAACGGTTCGTTGGCCGCATGGTATGCCCGGGAGATTCTCTTGGTGGGTCCCGACGCCAAACCGCTCCAGCATGGGATTGTGCGTATTGATTTACAGCACGTGGACGACGTTACCGCAGAGGCCATTCGCGAGGCACAGATTCCTTTGGGGCGAATTCTCATCAACGCCGGCCTGCTCCGAGAGGTGCATCGCGTCAGCCTCCTCGAGGTGACGCTAGGCCCGCACCTGGTATCCCTTTTCAGCCCGCAAGAAACGGTGGCTTCAGGGAACATTCATACGTTTGGCCGGGTCGCGGAAATTTCGCTGAATGGCACGTCGGCGGTTGAACTTCTCGAAATCGTTGTGCCTTTCCGGAGCGTTTGGCCTGCACACGCAAGTGAGCCCGTCGCGTAGTTTCGCGTGGCGACTGCACGACGGCCATCATTGTATGAGGAGAAGCCCGACGTGTAAGCCGATAGAAAAACGCGCCGCGGCACGCGAGGCGGTCCGGTTTTTCTTCGGCTTCTGGCCTGGGCGTGCAGAACGCTCCCCGCACTCCATACGCATGGAAAAAAATTCTGGTGGATTCGGGGGCATAGCGGAAGGCGTTGCGTGGAAGGAGTTTGCGTCGAATGTATCGATATTGACTCAATGCGCAAAATGGCTGTAGAGTTGGGCATCTGGCAAGGATGGCAAGCAGGGTTGCGATTGAAGGAAACGAATTCCGTTCAATGCTCACCCAGCGTGTTGTTTGCGGACAATGGGCCGTTTTTTGCCCGATTCTGTTCGTTGGCGTGGAACGCCAACGAACGCAGCGACGGTGCGTTTGATGGCAACAAGGAGGCCTAGGTGTTCGGGGTAACCTCGTGGATGAGGATCTCCTCGGATTCCGTTTTGACTAGCTGCTTTCAGCTAGCGAGAGGGTGGTAAGGCAGATGCAGAAGACTGTTTACACGACTGGCGAAGCCGCCAAAATTTGCAAGGTCAGTCAGCAGACGATTATTCGCTGTTTTGACTCTGGGCAATTAAAGGGATTCAGAGTTCCCGGGAGCCGATTTCGCAGGATTCCCCGGGATCAGTTGTTTACGTTCATGCGAGACAACGGTATTCCGACCGATGCGCTCGAAAGCGGTCGCCGGAAAATTCTAGTCGTCGATGACGACTCCGATCTGGTCGAACTGATCACCGACGTGCTCGAGCGGGACGGCCGCTTCGAGACTCGCAGCGTCAATAACGGCTTTGATGCCGGCATGATGGTGAAGGACTACCGTCCAGATCTGATCGTCCTAGATGTGATGCTGCCGGACATCAACGGCAAGGAAGTGTGCCAGCGTGTCCGGAGCGATTCAACCATGGACGAAGTGCGAATCATATGCATTTCGGGTATGTGTGAGCCTGACAAGATCGAAGACCTAAAGGCTTCTGGCGCAAACGAGTTTTTGCAGAAGCCCTTCGAGGCAGAGATGCTTGTGGATCGCATCTGTGGTTTGCTGGACATTGAATCGGTTGCCGCTGGTTCCTGATGTGTTGAGTCGATGTGTTGAATATGCAGAATGAATGTTTTGAACAATGAACATTCTGGTTTTGATCACGTGACAGCTGCTTGGCTCTTTGTGAGCTGGGAAGCGTCTCCCGCTATTGCGTTGCCGGTTCCGCGTCGGGCCTGTTTGGGCCTGACGCGGGCCGTGCTCGCGGGTCTGGATCGCTGGTGGCTGCTGGCTGGGGATGATCCGGCTGTGGCTGTTTGGCTGGCAGATCACGAACAACGCACAGTGTCCGCGAGTGTCGCAGGGCATCGCGGTATCCAGATGCACGATGCGACTGGCCGCCTCGATGCGGGCCAGAGTTTGGACACAAGCGGAGCTGTTTCTCTGCGTGCCGGCAGAGATGTGCATCGGCGGGCTGATTCCACGACTGCTGCGATTGCAAGGCTCGCCGAATCCCTCCTGATCGGAGGGCGGCCACCTGTGGATTATGTGGCTGTGAGTTCGACGGTCTGGGAGGCTTTTACGTCGCAGCCATCGCAAGCGGTCAAGCTGAGTGACGATGATGTATCTGCCGTGCGGCGGCAACGCGGGCAGGAGTGGCTGGCGAGCCTCAAGTCTGGTGCGATTCAAGATCTCCGGCGAATGTCGGGTGGGTTGCTGGCAACGGCGGTCTCTTCGGAGCCGCCGCTTGAATCGCTGGTGTTAGGAGAGGCTGTTGGTAGAGCATCTCGGCAGCAGATGGATGCTGCCCGCTTTGAGGAGGCCGTGGCCAAAGCCCGGCTCGAATCCATACGGGAATTAGCCTACGGGGCGGGCCATGAAATTAATAATCCGCTGGCCAACATTGCCACCCGTGCGCAGTCGCTGCTGCTCGAGGAAAAGGATCCGGAACGCCGGAAGCGTTTGGCGACGATTGTGGATCAGTCTTTTCGAGCACGCGACATGATCGGCGGGCTCATGCTCTTTGCGAGGCCGCCTCGGCCCCACCCTGCGTCTGCAGATATTTGTAGTCTTGTCGGGGCTGTGGTTGAATCCATTCGAGCGTTGGCTGCAGCCCGTGGAGTGCGCTTGGAGTACAGTCCGTCCCCTACTCCGATCAACGCTTTTGTAGATCGTGCCCAGATTGAGGAAGCCATTCGTGCCATTGCTGTCAATGCTTTGGAAGCCGTTGAAGATGGCGGCCGAGTGGTGCTGGCTGCCGGTCCATCCCAAGCGGGTAGCGGGTTGTGCGAGATCAGCGTGGTGGATAATGGCAGAGGCATGGACGCCGCCACAATGCGTCGTGCTTTTGATCCTTTTTTTAGCGGCCGTGAGGCTGGCCGAGGTGCCGGACTGGGGCTCTCCAAGGCATGGAGATTTGTGGAGTGCAGCGGAGGAGATGTTGTGCTGGAATCTCGGTTAGGCGATGGGACACATGTGGTGGTTTCGCTTCCAACGGTTGGGAATGGTTTGGAGGGAGAGTTGCATTCCCCGAGGGTAACCGCAGGGGAATGAGTCCGCCGGCGCGTTAGAGTCAACCCAAACCCCCCCGGCATGATAGGGCGTCTATTTTTGGCTAGAATCGGATGGTTCAGGGGCGGCATTTTGCGGTGGCTATCCGTTTGGTCGGACTTGTCGGTATTCCCCGCGTTCTCTATTCTTCGCAGACCTTGATTGAGCTACGGTTGGCCATTGGGCTCATCGCTGGCTTTTGGGCCACCACCCGCTTTGGATTCCCCAGGCTGGGTTGTTGTCTCAAGACTTGGATCGGAGCATGGATGCCCCTCATGAGTTCTCTAGGATCAACGTGCGGAACAGTTGTAACTGGATCCATCGACACCGAAAGAACTGGCACTCGAATCGTGAAGGGGTCCAATAGCGCGAGGCCCCCGCTGGCGAGAGAATCATACCGTCGTAACGATCGCACGGCCCCTGCCATGGATGCCATCGGTCTGACGAGCGATTGGCTGCTGCAACGACAATCAGCCGACGGTCACTGGCGGGGTCCCCTGGAAGGCGACTCGATCCTAGAAAGCGAATACCTGCTGATTCTAGCGTGGGCAGGCAAACTCGATGCGACAGAAGTGGCTGGAGCGTCACAGCGTATTCTGAAGCAGCAATTGCCTGGCGGCGGTTGGGCGATTCATCCGGGTGGACCGGTTGATATCAGCGCCAGTGTCAAGGCATACCTCGCACTCAAGCTCACCTGCCACGCGGCAGATTCCGAACCGCTCGTACGCGCGCGGATGGCTATTCAGCAGGCGGGTGGGCCGTGGGCCGCCAATAGCTTTACGCGATTTTATCTGGCGCTGCTTGGACAGATGCCGTATTCGGCATGTCCAGCGGTGCCTCCAGAGATGGTGCTGCTGCCGGATTGGTTTCCCATCAACCTCCACCGGGTATCTGCGTGGTCTCGCACAATGATTGTGCCGCTTTCGCTTATCTGGGCATTTCAGCCCGTGCGTCAGGTTGATCCTCAGCAGGGCATTGCCGAGCTTTTTTCCGGGCGGGGTCATCAGCCTGCTGGGGCCTCTGTCGGCGGTCATGGTGGCTGGGCGATGTTTTTTCGTGGCGTCGATCGTGTCATAAAGGCCTGCGATGCGATTGGCTTGCGGCCATTGCGGAGTCGGGCCGTGGCTCAATGCCGTCAGTGGATGCTGGAACGGTTTGATGGGAGCGACGGGCTAGGAGCGATTTTTCCACCGATTGTTTGGAGCATTGTGGCTCTGCGGGCAATGGGTTGCGACGATGCATCGCCCGAGGTCCAAGAGTGCTGGCGTCAACTGCAGCGACTCGTCGAGCGAGAACCAGACGGTTCCACGCGGATTGAGCCTTGCCGTTCGCCGGTGTGGGATACAGCCATCACGCTACGCAGCTTGGTTGATGCCCGCTGTGCTTCGCGGGCCTTGCCGGATCTTTTGGCACGCTGCAGCGATCCAGAATGTGGGGGCGGGCCAGCAGTCCTCGATGCGGCCGTGGATTGGTTGCTCGATCGCGAGGTGCGTACCACTGGAGATTGGTCTCATCGTGCCGGGCAGGCCGCGCCTTCAGGCTGGTGCTTTGAATATGCCAACCGCTTCTATCCCGACGTGGATGACACAGCAATGGTGATCATTGCACTGGCCACATGGCGGGATTCGGAGGCCGTGGATTGTGAGGGAAATCGCCGCAGCGACGTTCCTCCGGAAGGAGCGGTGGTCCGTTGCATGCGAGTGGAGCGGGTTGCCTCTGCGATCACGCGGGCTCAAGCCTGGCTGGAGGCGCTCCAGAATTCGGATGGTGGCTGGGCTGCTTTTGATCGTGACAACAATTGTGAACTGCTCTGCAAGGTTCCGTTTGCCGATCACAACGCGATGATCGATCCGAGTTCGCCTGACTTGGCCGGGAGGGTGCTGGAGGCATTTGGAAAGATTGGCCTGCGAATTGGCCATCCTTCGGTGGACCGCGCAATTGCCTATCTCCGTCGCGAGCAGGAGGCCGATGGATCGTGGTATGGCCGCTGGGGAGTCAACTATATTTACGGCACGTGGCAATCGATAGAAGGCCTCCGACTCGTGGGTGTTGCACCGGATGATTCAGCGATTCGCGCGGGTGCTGACTGGCTGGCCAGCCATCAACAGCCCTGCGGTGGGTGGGGCGAAACTCCAGAAAGCTATGCCGATCGAACGTTGGCCGGATGCGGTACGCCGACAGCCTCGCAAACGGCATGGGCCGTTGCCGGATTGGTGGCTGCAGGCAGGCACGATACGCGCGAAGCCCGGCGAGGCGTGCAATGGCTCGTTGGCAGGCAGTCGTCCAGTGGAGCATGGCAGGAAAAGGAATTTACAGGAACGGGATTTCCGAAAGTTTTCTATCTTCGCTACCACTACTATCCGATTTATTTTCCGCTGATGGCCCTGTCGCGGTGGTGTTTGTCACACAATGCGGTGGAGTCACAGAGCCTTTCGAGGGAGCGAGTTGCATGAGCGTGCCCGTTGGACAAATAATCGCCGTGCTGCGGCATGTGGCTGTGCAACGCTTGCGTGGCAACAAGCGATATCCGCTCGTGCTCATGCTCGAACCGCTTTTTCGTTGTAACCTGGCGTGTGGTGGCTGTGGCAAGATTCAGCATCCCACAGAGGTGCTGCGGTCACACCTCACTCCGGAGCAGTGTTTTCATGCCGTAGACGAATGCGGCGCACCGATGGTTTCCATTCCAGGCGGCGAACCGCTCTTACATCCGCAGATCGAGCAGATCGTAGCCGGAATTGTCGCCCGGAAAAAATATCTTTACCTCTGTACCAATGCCCTCAAGCTCGAGGAGATGCTGCCGCATTTCACCCCGTCGCAGTACCTAGCGTTTTCCGTCCACCTTGATGGGCCGCGGGAAGAGCACGATGCGGCCGTTGGCCGTGAGGGTGTTTTTGACACGGCCGTCTCCGCGATTCGTGCCGCAAGAAAAGCCGGGTTTCGCGTCACAACCAACTCTACGTTGTTTGCGGATGCCGACCCTGCCCGATACCGACAATTCTTCGATGAGGTGATGGAACTAGGCGTCGAGGGAATGATGATCTCCCCGGGGTACTCCTACGCCAAAGCGCCCGAACAGAGCCATTTTCTCCCTCGGAATCGAAGTCAATCGCTCTTTCGTCGCATTCTGGACCAAGCGCCAAAACGATGGAAATTTAATCAATCGCCGGTGTTCCTCGAATTTTTAAAAGGTGCGTGGGATTTGGAATGCCGTCCGTGGGGCACGCCGACATACAACCTCTTTGGCTGGCAGAGACCGTGCTACCTGCTCGATGAAGGGTATTGCAAAACGTTTCGCGAATTGATTGAGTTCACCGACTGGGACGCGTATGGTCGGGCCAGCGGGAATGCTAAATGCCAGGACTGCATGGTGCACTGTGGCTATGAGCCCGCTGCGGTTGAAGCCACGTTTGGATCCCTGCGGGGGTTGCTCGGCACCGCCAGGCTCATGCTTCTGGGGCCACCGCGATCGCCACCTGCAGCAGTTGATGCGGTCTCAAAACAGGCCGCCGCTCTACCGCCGCAGGTCTTGCCAAATGGTTTCCCAGTGTTGCCGATTCTGGATCGCGTGGCATAACGGGCGCAGTGCCAGTTGCGTCAGAATCGCTCGTGTTTAAAGCGTGAGTGTTCGCACGAGTCGTACCGCGTCGAGGGCTGCGCCTCTGGCTCCGGCGGTGTCGCCGTTAGGCATGACGTGGATCGCAATGCCGGCCTGTTCTTCACGCTGACAGGGCATCGCCGTACGGATTTCATCCAAAAACCATCGCTGAAAATCAGTAGATGTCTCAACAGCGCCGCCTCCAACGACCAAGGCATCAGGATCGAAGACGTTGACCATCTCGTCGAAGAAGAGGCCCATGGCGTGGGCCTGAACTCTAAAAATATCCCTGCACATGGCATCTCCCTGCTCCGCCAATCCTCGCACGTGCTTGGCGGCCTCGACAATGTCAGCGGTAGCGAGGGGATGCTCCGGGTATCTCGCGAGGAAATAAGGCAGCAGCGACTGCCTGATTGCCGTAAGTGAGCAGAGCGATTCTACATCTCCAATGCGACCACAGTTACAGTGTGGCACAAGCCCTTCGATCCCCCGGATGGCAGTGTATGGGATGAGCACGTGCCCAAGTTCACCGCCAAATCCATTGCCGCCAACTACCACGCGGCCGTTCACGATGACACCACCGCCGAGGCCAGTTCCAATGATTGCCGAGATGCTCGTGGACTGATTTTCAGAGCCAAAAATCGA
>Ga0049084_10001070_pt1 | contig 11097 bp, 15 predicted proteins | sample GreLakmeON33MSRF_FD_66720 | JGI IMG/M metagenome (GOLD analysis project Ga0049084, IMG submission 66720) | Freshwater lentic microbial communities from great Laurentian Lakes, MI, USA - Great Lakes metaG ON33MSRF | ecosystem: Environmental > Aquatic > Freshwater > Lake | place: Great Lakes... | reverse complement strand
ACATCTTTCATAGCTGACTTATCTCTATATTTATTTAACATAGGCTTTTTGCCATATTTTTCTTCATACAGCTTTTCGTACTTCCAAAGCATAACATATGGCTGTTTGTTTTTATCAACCTGCAAAATTTCTAAATTATTTTCCACTGTTTAGCTCTTCTTCTATCTCTTGAGTTTTTTTAATTAATTTTTCTTCAACAAACTTATACACTCTTTCCGTGGCTGAGTCGACATTTTCCCCAGAGCGAACATCGTCCTCTACACCAATACTAATTTTAATGCTTTCATAATTACCAAGATTTCTAGTAAATGAAAGGTCCACTTTTACTTTTGTTTCTGACATTACTTATGCTCCGCCTTAATATGTCGCCTTAAAGTATCACTTGCAAATATTGCCCAACGTAAGTCTATTTCTTTATTGCATATGTCACATACAACAACTCTATTAGACATTACTCCGCCTTCCATACTGGTACAAAACCGTCAACGGTCTTAGTATACAATATCATGTTGTTTTTGAGAAGTGCCTTTAATTCTGCTTTAGACGGCAAATTTTTTGAATAACCAGCCTCAAGTATATATTCATGCAGTTTAAGTATACTAGATTCACTAAACATAAATTTATACCATCTACTATCTGGATTACTTATTGGGTATACCTTCTGAGGTCTGCTTATTTTACCTTGAAGTATATACTCTTCAATTGTAACTTTGTGCCTGCCCAATATTTGTCCAGCTTGTTTCATTGTATATGCTGTTTCCATATTTTTTTGTACATCTGAAAATGAATACAGGACTCTTTTTTTATCTAGGTATGACCATGCTACTAGTTCGTCTTTCGCCCTAGACGATCTAATTACTTTATGTAATTTATCGTTTAAGAAGAAATAGAGGAATTTTTTGCGTATGCCTGATCTTTTTTTTCTAACCATTTACCAAACCTATTCGTCTCTTTGTTAATCATCCATCTTTTTCCACAAAGAATGCAAAAAAGTTCTATGTGAAGTTTTTGAGAAAACACTCTATCTACAAAAACTCTTCCTTTACATTTTTGACACCACATTATAAGGCAAACATCTTTCCATCAACTACGCATGTATAATTTGGAGATACATGTATCATTTGTACGTGTGGGTATTTTCCATTTTCAATATGTGCTATAGCAAATCCCTTTTGCCAATCATGATGTTGAGTGTACTTCATTCCTGGACCCTTTTCGTCACACATGTGACCAATTTCATATCCTCTAAGGGTTTCGCCTTTACCGTTATTTCTAAGTTCATAGGTTACCATATGAGAAGCAATTCTATGAGAATGTCCTCTAATTAATGAAACCTGCATATCTTCCATATCTTTTCTTACTGCCCCTGTTGCCGATATTGAAAGTCCATGATGAACATGGATATCTCCAAATCTTTTCTTCGGTAAACTGTCGTAGTATATATAGTCATATCCTAAAGAATCTAAACTCCATAAAGCTTCTGGAGTAACATGCTTTGCATACTCTGGAATTTTCTTATCAAGATAATCAAAAATTCTAATGTCATGGTTTCCCAATGCCGAAAACAATTGTGCATTAGGAAGCATTTTTCTTGTCCTAGCATAAAATTCTCTAGCACCGCTTGCTTCAATCTTCATATCTTTTAGCATTAACTCTAAGTCATTAGTTACATCATCGTTCTTGTATGCCTTTAAAAATTCTGTTGGTTTACCGTCAGTATACTTGCTGTAGCATGCCTGATCGTCTGTATCGCCGAGGTAGTCTACAACGTCTGGCTTAAACCATTTCATTACTTTAAACCAGAGCTCAATCATTTTATCATCTTGGTAAGGAAATTGCTGATCTGACGAGAGCATCCATTTTAAATCATTTGACATTCTTTGTCCCTTAAATTAAAAAAGTCACGGTTTCGTGACTTTACATACTACATGGAATTGTAGCATATTGTTAGATATCGTCAAGTATTAAATGTCTTTTAATTGAGCTGCAATCCAGTTTACTTTAACCGAACCAGCCTTTGCTAAACTAGTTGTAACATATATCTTACCGCTTAAAGTTCCAGGTGTTACAACGGCTGCAACAGATATGACTCCAGCTCCAGATAATGGTACGTCTCCTACAGAGGCCGTAAATGATATATCGGTTCCAGAATTAAATGAAGAACTAAATGTTACTGGGAACGCTGCGGAGGCTATGTTTGCCTTCCCGCTAAGAGGAATTGTTTCTACATTTGAGTCAATAATTGCAACTCTATTTGTGCCAGAGGCATCTTTAGTTGCATTTAATAAAGACTTAGATGTGTTAAATACGTTTGTTAAATTAGTTTGTAATTGATTTAAATCATTAGGATCTAGTGGGGCACCCTCATTGAATACTACGGACTTCCATGTTTCTGCCATTATAAATTTTCTCCTAAATCATGAGCATTTGATTCTGCTTCGCTTACCTCTATAGTTTTTGATCTATCTAAACCGTACTTGGTAAATGAATCTGGGTCTACAATATGCCTTTTTTTATTTTGTGATATTAAATATATTTTACCATCTGCTATATTCTTTATCAAAGAGCCGTCTCTAAATCCAAGTTTTCCTGCAATCTTGATTAATGATAGGGCCTCTTCTGTTGCATTTGCGGTAGTAAATGACCAAGATTTTGAAGCCCTGTCTGAAATCAATTTATATCTCTTTTCATCTTTAATCCAATAAGTTGCCTTATCGGTTTTAACCGCAATTCCTGAAGGGAAATTAGTCGGTGATGTTATTAAGAGAGTCTGAGTATTCTTGAATAGACTTTTCACGTTCCTGCTTTTCATCAATAAGTTGAGTAATTTCTGCACGTAGTACTGCAATCTGAGTTTCATAATTAGATACAATTTCTCCTATACGCTGTTGTAGTGCTGTTATTACTAGTTCTGCTTTTTCCAATTTAATCTCTATTCTGTTAGAGCATTTACTGCTGCTAGTTTTGTTTCAAGTGCTGCTATTTGATTGTCTGCTTCATCTATTTGTTCATTAAAATTAGACAATGCGCTGGCTGATGGGGTATCCTTAGCATTTTCCTGAATAATATCAATTTCTAAATTATATTTAGTATAATTTATATTTTTAATATGCGAAGATATAATTTGAGCTTTTTCTTCTTTTGTTAAATTAATAGTCATTTTTCCTCCTTTTATATTATATCATTTAGCCTTGATTAGTCAAGGTTAATTTTTCTGATTCCAAAATGTCTATAACATTTAAAATGTTATCTAGAACGTACTGCCTTGTTGGTTTTTCGGGATCATCACCAAGGGGTGATTTTAATATGTCTTCACGCAGAGCTGTTACGTGTAGATTCATCATATTAATTCTATTTTGTATTATCTCTATTTTTTCTATATTAGTTATCATTTTATGCGTAACCTGTATACGCAGTAAAAGCGCTACTTTGTCCAGTGGTAGTATTATTTGCCCTTACTCTTGTTCTAGCCCAGCTCCTATTGCTTGCTTGGGGTCCCGTTGTTCCTCCACCAGAACTTGCTCCAAAGAAATACGTTCCGCTTCCCGTAGATGGCGAACCTGAACTGCTACTTGAATACTGAACTTGGAACTCTAGGTTTGTTGCACCAGTAGCAGACGCTGATAAAGTATAGTTGTTTCCAGACCCCCAACTAATAAATGGACCACTTGTAATTGTTGGAACGGGTGGGGGTGGCGGGGATGGAATAGTAACGGATACGAAAGCTGCTGGCCCTGCTCCTGCAGAGTTTACTGCACGAACACCAATGCTATAAGTTCCAGCTACAGATATAAAGTAGTCATAAAATGAAACATTACCTACGCTAAAAAATGTTCCTCCGTCTCTATTTACTTCGTAACTAGTAATAGTAGCTCCTCCATTACTTGAGGGAGCAGACCAATTTATTCTTGCTCCAGAAGAAGTTATGTTATTTGCAAAAACACTAGTTGGTGCGGTAGGTACTGTAACTGCTGCTGTAACCGTTGCGGTTGCACTACTTGTTGAAGATGAATTTCCGCCAGTATTATATGCTGTTACCTGTACTCTAATTGTATGAGTAATATCTGAATTTTGAATTAAATACGTAGAAGAATTACTTCCTACAGGAGTTCCAGTATCTCCCTGAGACCAAGCATAGTCAAAATAATCTGGGGCAGTGTCTCCAGTAATTGTTGTAGTATTTTTCCAATATGTTCCGACTGTTGTTAGTGCTGTTAAAGTGCTTCCTGCTGTAGTTGTACCGCTTATTCCTGCTGTTGTTAAGGCTACTGGCGAATACTTTGTAATTTGAACTTCATTAGAAAATGCTTCTGAAGATCCACTTGCATTTGTTGCCGTTACTCTAAGTCTGACCCATCTTCCATCTTGTGAAGCAGTAGTAGTAAAAGTGCTAGACGTAGCGCCAGATATAGCACCAAAAGATCCTCCGCTACTTGCAGCGCTTTGCCACTGTCTAGCATAAGAGTTAGTTCCGTTTGGTGCTGTCCATGTTCCAAGTGTTCCACTTAATGTTCCATATAAATATCCACTTCCAGTTACTTCTGGAGCAACTGTATTGGCTGGGACTGACAATCTTGTAAATACTTTTGTCCATGTACTTGCTGCCGTTTTTACCCATACTCCTAAAAGTTCTGTCCAAGTAGTTGCACCTGTTTTAGTAAATACAGAATTTATTTTTGTCCAAGTAGAATTTCCAGTTTTTGTCCATACTGTCATATTATCAACTCGTACTAAAGTATACGTCACCTATTCTGGCAGTTCCAGAAGTAGAAGAATGGATTGTTGAAGAAGTTCCTTGTGAACCATAAAAGAATGCTCTTCCTGTGTGTAGCCACCCATCATCATTTGCAACAACAACTGTTCTAGATGGAGTAAAACCATTTGGATCTGGCTGTGAAAATTCAGTGGCTCCAAGATTATTTAAATGGTATCCCCTTGCAAAATATCCAGCTTGGGAAATATCTATTCTAAAAGCTAAACTAGATGAACTTGTATTTCCTAAATAAGAGGTTCCATCGCTTCCTGATTTAAAATATCCAACGTTACCAGAAAATGTACCGACTTCAAATGCAGGAGAGTTAAGCCAAACTCCGCTACCATGAGTTATGTATCCTCCACTTATTGTTAGTGTGCCATTATATGTACCAACTCCAGTAGAACTAATATCTGATCCAGTTATGGTACTTCCAGTAATTGTAGATCCAGTAATATTAGATCCTGCTGTAATATCTCCAGATAAAGATATATTTCCGTTTGATGTTGTTAATGTAAACTTATTACTTGGTGATCCGCCATTATAATGTGTTATTGAATCTGGTGACAGTCTTATATGTGCGCCAGAAGCTGGCCCCAGATAAATAGATGGACTAACTCCGCTATTTATTTTAAGTGTACCTGTTGAGTTTTGTAAATACGATTCTGCTAAGGTCCATCCTCCAACAGTTCCTGCTTTTGCTCTTATAACACCATTTGTTGCAACTCTAAAATCTGCGTCTGCATAGTCTGCGTCTCCTAGCCATATTCCAGTTGCTGGCTCTGCTTTGAAAACTGTATCGCCTGTGCCAATAGAAAGATTTCCAGTAAATGTTCCAGATCCATTAATAGCTAATGTTCCTGTAGACCCTCCAGTAAATTTTAATAATTCTGTTGTTCCATCTGTTCCATAAATAACTAATGGTGTAGTAGATCCACCTATTTCAACTCTTGCTCCACCACTTGCGCCAGCTTTAATATAAGCATCTGCGTCTAGGAATCCTGTTTTAATTTCGCTTGCAGGAAGCATATCTACTGTTATTGGGTTTCCGCTTGCTGATACTGGTTGTCCGTTGGCTAAATTATTAGAATTAATTGTGTCTATTTTTACATAATAAGGAACTCCATATTGTAATGTAGCGCCAGTAGATTTATTAATAACTGTGCCTACTCCTATTGAAACCTTATTAGATCCGTTTGCAAAGTTTAATGTATGTACCCAATTGTTATCACTTGTAACAAAATCTGCAGTGGTACCAACAAATACTTTTGCTCCCGCAAAAGACCCTGAAGTAAAGTTTTCAGTTCCGCCTTCTCCGTCATTCTTCTTTCCATCCCACTCAACAATTACTGATGCAAGTCCTGCTGTTACTTCTGGTGCGGAAGGATCTTCTGGATTTATAGCAGACTGTCCAGATTTATAAACTGTAACAAGTCGTGCATCGCTAACCGCTGATTTACTTCCATAATTTGAAATAGCGTATAGAGCTACTAAATAATCTCCTGCTGGTGCTGCTATTGTTTGTGTTCCAGCTACCTTAAAGCTTGCTGCAGCTTTTGTTGCATCAAATGGAGATCCATCAATAAAAATATCTATTCTGTCTATATTTGTTATTGGCTTACCAGATTTATCATTACCGTTCCAAGTAATTTTAATAAATCCATCATCGCCAACAACATCTGTTAAAGATAAATTTGGACTTCCTGGTAAAGTTTCTCCTATAGTTGTTAATAGTTTAGATGCTGACCATAATCCAAATGTGCCATCTTGGTATTTCCATCTAAATTGAATTGGATAGTTTTCATTTAAATCAAGGTCTGTTACTGTTACAATAAAATAATTTCCGTTTTCAACTGCAACGGAATTATCTTTTAACAAATCTTGATATGCTGCCATCCTAGATATTCCAGTCCAAATCTAACTTATACTCAAGATCTAAAGATCTTCCAGCAAGTTTTTTAATTCCATAAAAAGTTCCACTTCCAGAAACTGTTCCTGTATTGTTTAATGAAAGGGTAATTGTTGTATCTGATATGCTGCTAATTAAAGCACCTGTCGCTATTCCAGTTCCAGATACGGGTTGTCCTATAAATAAATTATTAACAGAACCTACCGTTATAGTACTTTGCCCAGATACTCCAGACACTGTAGTTGTTGTAGATACAACAGATCTTCCAATTAATCCAAAGTTTGGATCAAATGTGTCTTCATCATTTATTCTTAATCCATCAAATCCAACGTAAGTTGTCTGTCCTGCAGATGGGGTTATAATTATTCCTATTTTTATAATAGATGACTTATCTGGTGCTACGGCTGTTGCCCCATTAAAAATTTCTGACATTGGGATGTCTGCAGTTAATTTGTTTCCAGTCCCAGATTCTGGTGTAATTACTTTTTCAAAATATTCTGTGTCTGAGCTATAGAATCTAATTTTTATAGATGCTAAATTTTCATCTTGTTTATAATATGCCAATCTTAAAGTATCATTAGCGCTATATCCAGATAAATCTAAATTAACTGTGTTTTGAATATATTCGTTTGCAGAAGTTGCAGCTGACTGCATAAGTAGTATAGTGTTTCCAATTCTTTGGCTTCCAGTTAAATAGTCTGATTTAAATCCGTCCGTGTCTGTCCAGTCTGTGTAGGTTGCAAAATCTGTTATAAATTTACTGTCAAAGTTATTTATTGAAGACCTTGTTGATGGATAAAGACCTATCTCGTTAATGTGACCTTCAACATCTTGTGGAATTGTTGCTTTAAAAATTACTGAGTAAGATGTGATTCCGTCTAATGTTTGTATATCTGTAGTTCCAAATGACACTGGAACTCTGTAGAACTCGAACCCAAGTCTAGTATCATTTTCAGTATCTGCGGTGTAGTCAATTCCTATGGCAATGTCCTTATTTAAACCAGATACGTTGCCAGCCATTTGATCGGTTAAAAATCTTTTTCCAAATTTTGTTATCATTATTCTCCTATTAAATTGGTGTAGAGTAACTAGAACTATATGTAGTACCATTTGTTCCCACTACAACTGTCCTTACTCTTAGCCATCTTGATGAAGATGTAGCACTAGTATTTCCATCTCTAGAACTTACTCTATACTGCTTCATGCTTCCACCAATTCCTATTTGCTTACTTGTAGATGTTGAGTATGTTAATGTTCCGCTATCTAATGTTGCTGCTGAGGATCCGCTTGATGAGCTAATTATCCATTGATATGATACAGAAGAATATGATCCAAGTCCAGAAACATTGTCCCAACCCCATGCAATTGCGGTTGAGTCTCTTTTGAATACAACATTTGGGACACCTGGAGACGGAGTAATAAATTCTACAGACTTTGTAGTGCTTGTATTTGAAACAACTGGCACTATTGTGCTAGGGTTAAATATTCTTGCGTCTACACCTGCAATATTAGTTGGATTTTTACTGGAGTTTCTAATTTTAATTAATGCTCTAACTTTTTGTAATTTAGAAACAGTGTCATAATATGGTTCATAAACAACGCTCTCTATATCGCTTAATGATGGAATGTCTAGCATTTCATCTATTGTTATTGGATCTCCCGCCAAAATATCTTGATTTTCTAATGTGTCTGGTGTAGATATGTATGCGTAAGGATTAGAATTTAAATATTTAGAATAGTCTATTGATCCACTTTTAACTGCAATATAATCATTTGGATGCAGATGTATAGCGTCTGGGTGGTCTACTGGAAGGGCTATTACTGATCCTCTAGTAATATCCTTAATGTCTGTTCTAATATTTTTAGCCATATTTTATTATACCATTTCGCCTATAAGGTTCGACAGGTTATTTGGGTCTCCAATCCTTGAGAATAGGAATGTTTTACATTGGTTACTATAAAATTTTCTGTTCCCGCTAATCCATGGTAAGAGTATTTAATTCCAACTATGTCTCCTACCGAAATAAGTGGGTTTCCAAATATGGACATATCTATTAATTTTCCTTTATTAATAACATTACTTTTAATCCATAAGGCAAGGGCTTTTACGTCCGCTTCGTTTTGAAGCCATGAAGATTGAAATATAACTGGCTCTGCAGTTGCGTAATCATTTAGCCCGTCTGTTTTATATTCTAGCTCCCCAGAACTTCCTAGCGTATTGCCATATATATAAAGGCTCGCTTCAAGTCCATTTGATATTGGTATGCTGGTAGAAGTATTGTTTAATATATATGCTTGTGCTCCAAAGTTAGATACTTTTTGACCAATAAGACTTGCATATTTATTTATACCAGTACTCCATTTAATTGGATACGACGGCCTTGTGTCGTATTTAACATCTACCTTTAAAATTTCTCTTACAACTGTTCCAAACTCGTCTAGGGCGGTTAGCTTTTTGTTTCCAATTGCTATCTCATCTTGAGAATAATTGCCCATATATGATAGGTCTCCAAATGAAGTATTAATTAAATCGTTTCCAAATTGACCTTGATATAGATTTACATCAAAGCTTGCATCTACGTATTGATAATCTTTTAATTCATTTCCGTAAACATAATCAAATGCAACTTCGCCACGGCCACATATAACTGCAACTTTATTAGTTGGTGCAAGAATAGATGTTTCTAGTAGGGCAACCTTATTTGCTGTTTTAACGGTTGAGTCTTGATAGCTAACTTTATAGCCATTTATATAAGCATCAATATTTACGACTCTGTTTTCTATTTTTACTTTTACATCAATATTATATATTCTTCCGCCATAGATTCCTTCTACTGTAGACTCTGTTCTTGTTCCAATTTCTTTTAATGGCTTTACTTTATTTCCTACAAACTTAACAATTCTTACTGATTTTTTATCTGCTGCTGCTGCGGAAGATGTGGATTCTATTAAAATATAATATCCAGTTTGCCCCAAACTATTTACAAAAAATCCCAGACCGCCCATCTGATTTGGATTTTCAACAGTATTGTCTAAAATTAAACTAGTGCCATACGAAAAGTATCCCACGTTGTATTCATTTCCATTTACCTGAGAAACTGTTTTTGTTGTTGGGACAACGATAGCTGGAAATTCTCTAGAAGCAATAGCGTATCTTTTTGCCAAGTAGTCTTGCTCTGTGACAGATAAAGCCATGTATGATTTTGCCACTTTAAAATCTTTTGGAGTAGATGAAAGCGTTTGTATGGAAATTCCATCAGTTGGCATTGTGTAATCTTTTTGCTGTATTCCGTAGCCCATGTTTGAATTTAGATATGGCACTACTTGAAAATCATAGGTTGCTCCCATGATTAAATTATCAATAACAAAAGGATCGGCAGTTTTGCTTAATGAAACTTCTGCAGATGACGGGTCGTTTACCCATACTCCGCCAGAGTATATCTTTTTTTGTATATAAATGCTGTACGATGTTGGATTAACAGACCATTCGTAGGTATCTATATTTATTTCTACTGAAGTGTACGATAATGGTTTTATTACTAAATTTTTAACAAATGCTAGTTGAGTATATGACCCTCCGATTGGATATATGTCACGCATTTTGCGTCACCAAAGTTCCAGTCCAAAAATATTCTGTTGATGGCACACCACTAGCATTATGTGCAGCGGCTGTTGTTCCCAGGGCTCCTCTTGTTTTAACCCTGTATGCTCCATTTGGCTTAAAGTAAATTTCTGAGTTTATGTCTGCGGTTCCTACTTTTGAAAAATTTCTATATTTATTTACATCTGCTGAGTTCTCTATCCAAATATTTATAAAGTTTGATCCATTATTTGAAACGTTTGTTTCTGTTAATGCGTCATAAATTGTAGAAGGGGTTAGTTCTTTTGGAATATACTGGTAACCTATTGCATCAAACTCTATTATTTCTGAGTCTATCATGAAGTATCCATTAAAATTAAATCCTGATTGAAACTTGCTGTACTTATCTAAAGTTCCTAAATCTAATATTATTTTAGTACTACTTGAAGTTAGAGTTTCTTTTAGTCCTCCAGCAATTAAATATGAGGTTGGTGACTGCCACAGAGGACCAGATGCGCCTAGATAGCTAGATGATATTGGGGTAGACCAAAGAACTTTAACTTGATTTGCTGATGCTATTTCTTTCTGATTAAAGCTAGCTATGTTTGGCAAATATGTACCGTCTTTTTCATAATAAAAATTCCAAGACTTTTCAGTTCTTGAATACATATAGTTTCTACTATAAAATTGCAGTATATTGTTTTCGTCCACTACAGCATTCATCTGTATGTCTCTACATATCTCTTGAATATTTTCCCACACAGTCTTGCTTCCATCTGTCCAAAAATAATTAATAAATGGTATAGAATTATCTGTGTCAGATGTTAAATTAAAAGAATAGTTTGTAAATCCTAC
>Ga0049084_10001068_pt1 | contig 11100 bp, 12 predicted proteins | sample GreLakmeON33MSRF_FD_66720 | JGI IMG/M metagenome (GOLD analysis project Ga0049084, IMG submission 66720) | Freshwater lentic microbial communities from great Laurentian Lakes, MI, USA - Great Lakes metaG ON33MSRF | ecosystem: Environmental > Aquatic > Freshwater > Lake | place: Great Lakes... | reverse complement strand
AAATTATATCTGCTTCAGTCTTTCCATCAATTATCTCAATTTTTATTCCAGATTCTTTTCGAACACGGTGTACAATATCATACCTGTTTTCTGCATCGCGCATCGCAGAAGTTGCACAAGCACGGTAATCAACAATATCGTAAACATCTATTAAGTTTTTAAAAGCTTTCATTGCTATTACTAATTTATCAGCTTTTTGTACAGATATCTTTCCACTCAAAAATGAGTCTTCTCCCAAGCGTATAGGTACACGTATAAGTTCGGACTTTTTAAAAATAGTTTTGCCGTTATTTTCATACACATTGCAAAACAATAACCTTACAGCATTGGAACCTATGTCGATTGCAGCAAACTTCAATTCGGTCTAATTCTTTCTAGATTTGAATAAATTATTTATTGATTCTTGAGCGCGAACTTTTGTTTTGTTATTCGATTTTCTATATTCATTGTTTTGTTTACTTCCCAATATCCTTGCTTTTGTATTATCTGCTAATATAGTTTCAATCATTTCTTTTAACTGTTGTTGAATATTGGGGTCATAAATTGGTACAGCAACCTCTGATCGGTGATCTAAATTTCTTGTCATCAAGTCGGCCGAAGATATAAAGTATTTTGCATTCCCATTATTATTAAATATGAACACCCTGCTATGTTCCAAAAATTTATCTACAATACTTATTGCTTCTATATTTTCACTCAATCCTTTTACGCCTGCAACAAGCGAACAAATCCCTCGAACGACTAACTTAATTTTAACTCCTTCCCCACTTGCTTCATATAATTTTTTAATCATCTCAGTATCGACCAAATTGTTTAATTTCAAAATAATGGATGCCTGCTTTTTTTGTTTTGCATTTTTGATTTCACTATTTATAAGTTGCACCAATCTTTTGCGCATGAAGAACGGTGATACAAGCAAATGCTTATAGGTGCCTCTTTTTAAGTTATCTGAATAAAAAGTAAATACTTTTTGTACTTCCTCTGTAATACGGTTATCTATTGTAAGCAGTGTATGGTCTGTATAAATTTTAGCAGTATCCCCATTAAAATTACCCGTGCCAATATGTGCATATTGAACATTCTTACCTGATTCTCTTCGGGTAATCAAGAACATTTTGGAATGAACTTTTAAACCGGGAACACCATAAATTACATTTGCTCCTTCCTCTTGAAGTTTGTTTGACCAAAATATATTGGATTCTTCATCAAACCGCGCTTGCAATTCAATCACGGCAGTTACCTCTTTCCCATTTTTTACTGCATTGATTAAAGCCTTTACAATATTTGAATTTTTGGCAAGACGATACAGTGTAATTTTTATGCTTTGTACTTTTGGGTCAATGGAAGCTTCACGCAATAAATCAACGATATATTCATACGATTGGTAAGGATATGTAATGAGAATATCTTTTTGTTTAATTGCCTTAAAAAGACTAGAGTGCTTTATTAGCTCAGGATGTCTGTGTATTGGTGTTTTTTTATAACTCAATTCTGCTCCGCCAATATTGGGAAATGAAATAAAGTCTTTGAAATTATGATATCTACCACCCGGAATAAGGTTGTCTTCTTTGCCCAACTTTATTTTTTTTAAGATAAAATCAAGTATATCCGGAGTTATTTTCTCATCATAAACTAAACGAACAGGTTGTCCTTTTTTACGTGCTTTAAGACCCTTAGAAATTTTTTCTACAAAACTTTTTGATAAATCATTATCAATATCAATTTCTGCATCCCTAGTAAGTTTTATGTTAAAGGATTCCACATAATCGTGTTCAAAATTGCGGAAAATATCGTCTAAACAAAATCGGATTACATCATCCAAAAGAACAATATAATTTCTAACTTCCTTTTTAGGCAAGACCAAAAATCTCGAAATAATATCTGCGGGTATTTCAATTAAAGCATATTTGTTTTTTTTCGATTTATCATTCCTTCCTAGTTTAATAATCAAATAACAAGATTTTTCCTTTAGATAAGGAAAGTTGGAGTTATTGTCTAGCATAATGGGAAAAAGCGAAGGCATCACTTTTTCTCTAAAATATTCCTTTACAAAAACACCTTGTTCAACGGTGAGTTGTTTTTCATTAATAATGGAGATATTGTTTTTCCCAAGCTCTTTTAGAATGGTTTGATAAATACGCTCGAATTTATGCTGTTGCGCAATAACAATTTTTTGAATGTTATCCAGAAGGCGCACAGGATTCTCACCAATAAATTTTTCGGCACTTTTTTGGTGCTTAACAATACGTTTAAGAGTAGCAACGCGCACACGAAAAAACTCGTCTCTATTGTTCGAATAAATCCCTAAGAATTTTATCTGTTCAATGAGTGGCACTGTTTTGTCTTCAGCCTCTTGCAACACACGTTCATTAAAGGCCAACCAACTTAACTCTCGATTGATTAATACAATATTCTTCCTAATCATACTTCACAAACAACAACAACAACACTAATTTACAAAATTATTTTTTGCTTCTGGCTTTAGCTTTAGCAATTTGCTTCTTCAAGGAAATTTTTACATTTCCCTTCTTTGCTTTAACAACTTTTGCTTTTGTTTTCAAAATCTTATGAAACTTTTTAGCAATATTTTTTGCCGATTCATTTGTAGTTTTCTGAATCTCTTTTGCTATCAACGCATTGCGCTTGTTTAAAGCCTCTTGAATTAACTTAATCAACATTAATTCAAGTTCTTTACGAAGTTCTTTTTTATCCATTTTTAGTATTTTTAGTTTATAAAAATCTTAAAAATATAATTACATTATCCAGTTTATTTAAACCTTAACAATTAATTAACTATTCGTTAGGGTGGTTTTTTGGAAAATCAAAATAAATCAATTCGTTAAGTTGATCAAGAATGCTCTTCCATTTAGGTGCTTTTGATTGTATCCCAACAATACCAGTTGTTGGAATTTCCTCCGTAAATGATTTTGTTAAGCTATTGGCGCAATCAGTAATAATTGGATTGTGTCCAAATATCATAATGCTCCCGCAATCTTCACTAATACTTGAAATACAATTGATATAATCTTTCACTGAAGATTCGTACAATGATTTTTTTATAGCAATCATGGAAGGATTACAATCAAGATTTCTTGAAAAAATCAAGGCCGTTGAAATTGCTCGAATAGCATGGCTTGAAATGATAAGATCTGGTAAAAATTTCTTTTCTTTTAGAATAATACTCATTTGATGTGCATTAAGATAGCCTCGAGCACTTAAAGGCCTATCAATATCTTGAAGATTTTCGATGGACCAGTCAGATTTAGCATGGCGTACCAAGTAAAGTGTTTTCATTTACAAACTATCTGTATCTTATTGTTTGATTAAGGTAAAGAAAATATTCTATATAATCTAAAATAGTGCTATCAAGAAGCAGAACTCATGATTTACGTTGGTGCGTTTAAATTTTCTTCAAAAAGAATTTGCAGTAAACACTTTTTCGCTCATCTATTTTTATCAAAAAATGCATCTAAGCAATTTCACATTTGCAGAAAATGCAAATTAAACCTTTTCAAGGAAATATTCTCGCGCGATTATTGTTTATCTCAACCAATTTCTATTTTCGCATAAATACCCGTTTTAGCGTGTGTTTGAAAAACCTTATTTTGTTTCGTAATTAAAACTAAAGCTATGAAAAACTCTTTTCATAATATAAAAACTACAATCTGCTTTTAAAACACTACCAACGAATAATTCTTCTTCCCCTTTTGCACTAACATATATTTATTGTTGAGCAAGTGCGAAGTTGTAAGTTGGAAATTAACATCCTCTATTTTTTGTTTATTAATGGAAACACCACCACCTTGTATCATTTTTCTCGCTTCACCTTTGGAAGGAAATATGGTAGTTTTGTCTGTAAGTAAATCAACCAGTGCTATTCCATCATTCAAAATTTCTATTAGTAATTTATACTGTTCCACACCTTCAAAAACCGACAAAAAATCATCTTCCGAAAGCTTTTGCAAACTCTCCGCTGTTCCTTTTCCAAAAAGGATTTCCGATGCTTCAATGGCAGCATTGTAATCAGATTCGGAATGAACACGAATGGTAGTATCCTTTGCCAATGCTTTCTGTAAAACCCTGGTATGCTGAGCTGCTGCTTGCTCTAACTCAATCGCTTCAATTTGTTCACGAGTAAAAAGGGTGAATATGCGGATGTATGTTTTTGCATCCTCATCACTTGCATTCAACCAAAATTGATAAAATTTATAAGGTGATGTTTTATTCCTATCGAGCCAAATATTACCACTTTCGCTTTTGCCGAACTTTGTACCATCGGCTTTTTTAATAAGGGGTGTTGTTAATGCAAATGCTTCTCCACCCTCCTTTTTGCGTATCAACTCAGTACCGGTTACTATGTTTCCCCATTGATCGGAACCACCCATCTGTAGCATCACACCTTTATTCTTCCACAAATAATAAAAATCATAACCCTGCACTAATTGGTAACTGAACTCCGTAAATGACATCCCATTTTCCAGTCTGTTTTTTACCGAATCTTTTGCCAACATATAATTCACCGTAAGGTATTTTCCCACATCGCGGATAAATTCTAAAAACGAAAATTGCTTGAACCAATCGTAATTGTTTACTATTTGAGCAGCATTATCTAAAGCATTAAAATCAAGAAACTTCTCTAACTGTTTTTGCTGACAGTTCAAATTATGGTTCAATGTTTCTTCACTCAATAAATTTCTTTCCAATGATTTTCCGGATGGGTCGCCTACCATTCCGGTAGCGCCACCAACCAAAGCAATGGGTTTATGACCCGCTTGCTGAAAATGCAAGAGTGTCATTATTTGAACCATATTTCCCACACCCAAGGAATCGGCAGTAGGATCAAAACCGATATAACCCTTAACCACTCCCTTGTTCAATAATTCTTCCGTACCGGGCATTACATCGTGTAACATCCCTCTCCATTTTAATTCCTCAATAAAATTCGTTTTCATACCATTTAATGTAAATACAAATGTAATGAAAGATATACTATTTGCCGCTGCATAAAAACAATCCTTAATTACAGAAGTCTAATTACTATACGAATAATAATATTATGAATATATTTGTATTATATGATATTGGTAACGGGAGGTACGGGGTTATTGGGTTCACACTTGGTGCATAAATTACTCCAAGAGGATAAAAATGTGCGTGTACTGGTACGCGAAAAAAGCAACAAAGAAAACATCAACAAAACCATTTCATACTATTCCAACAATGCTGATGAATTGGTAAAAAAAATAGAATGGGCAGAGGGTGATATTATAGATATTTACTTCTTAACGGAAGCATTAAAAGATGTTACGCAAGTATATCATTGCGCTGCAAATGTTTCCTTTTTACCCGAAGAAGCGGAAGAAATGATGCAAGTAAATATTGAAGGAACTGCCAATGTGGTGAATGCTTGTTTGGAAAAAGGCAATGTTTTATTATGTCACGTAAGCTCAGTAGCAGCATTACCGAATAGCGATAAAAATTCTATTATCACAGAAAACACACATTGGAAAGGAGCTGTTGAAACCTCTAATTATGCTATCAGCAAATATGCTTCTGAAAAAGAAGTGTGGAGAGGCATTGAAGAAGGTTTACAAGCAGTAATTGTAAATCCTTCTATTATTATTGGCCCTAGTGAATGGAAAAAAAGCAGTACCAATATGATCAGCGCTTCATATAAGGGAATAAAATTTTATACCGAAGGTGTGGCAGGATTTATTGACGTAAGGGATGTTGCAGACGCAATGATTCAATTAATGGCGAGCAAAAAAACAAACGAACGTTACATTTTATCTACCGAAAATTTGAGTTTCAACTCCTTTTTTAGAATTACACATAGTGCTTTTGGCAAACCTGCACCGAGCATAAAAGTGGGTAAAATACTAAGTGAAATAGGATGGCGATTGGAAAGAATACGCCACTTAAAACCACTTATTACAAAAGAAACGGCAAGGGCATCACAACAAAAGAATTTTTATTCAAATGATAAAATTAAAAAAGTGATGAATAGGGATTTTATTTCAATTGAAGAATCAATAAAACACGTTTGCAATTTATATCTAAAAGACAATGTATAATTTAAAAGTAACATTGGTTCAAACAGAATTGCATTGGGAAAATGTGAATGCTAATTTGGCTATGTTTACTCAAAAGCTTTCTACTATTGAAAAAGGAAGCAGCCATCTTATTGTACTGCCCGAAATGTTCAGCACAGGATTTTCAATGAATGCAAAACACTTGGCAGAAAAAGAAAATGGTAAAACAATGCAATGGATGGCACAGCAAGCCAACAATAAAAATGCTGTTATCACAGGCAGTATTATTTTTGAAGAGGATGGGAAGTATTACAATCGCTTAATTTGGATGCGACCCGATGGCACTTTTGATTTTTACAACAAAAGGCATTTGTTTAGTATGGGCAATGAACATTTGCATTATACTGCAGGAAATAAAAAAATAATTGCCGAACTAAAGGGTTGGAAAATATGTCCTTTAGTTTGTTATGATTTGCGTTTCCCGGTATGGAGCCGCAATCATTTTAATAAAGAAAATGAAACAGCAATTGGAGAGTATGATTTATTGCTATACATAGCCAATTGGCCCGAAAGAAGAAATCACCCTTGGAAAACTTTATTAATGGCAAGAGCGATTGAAAACCAGTGCTATGCTGCAGGATTAAACCGCGTTGGGGCGGACGGAAATGACATTATTCATTCAGGCGATTCGGCCATCATCAATGCAAAAGGAGAAATAATAAGCAATATTCCTGCACACCAAAATTGCATTGAAACCATCGAATTAAATTACAATGAGCTTATCAATTTCCGCAAAGAGTTTCCTGTAGGTTTGGATGCGGATTGAGGATGAAACAAACTATTTTTTGTTTTTCTCTTTTATTATACTAGCTTTAATGTTCAAATAAAAATTTCTATGAAAACAACCAAACTAGCATACAGAGGAATACTAGCAATTGAACAAAATAGTATTGTTGGCGACAACGATTTTACAATAAAATTGCCGGAACTGAGCGTGGGTATTTATTTTTTAAAAGTAAATAACCCCAACGGCCAAGTAATCACCAAACTAGTTAAACAGTAATTTAATTTTATTAAAAGAATTGTAAAAATGAGAAAACTCATTTTTACAATTCTATGTATAGGGTACACTTTTGTACCCTATACAATACTTGCCCAATGTGGAAAAACCATAAGCATTAATAATCCTTCTTTTGAAGGGATCCCGAATAGGAATGCTCCACCTCCCAATTGGACAACTTGTATATTTGGAGGTGGAGCAACTATGCCATTAGCACCTTTTATAAACTTAGCTCCAGCGAATGGAGTTTCTTATTTGGGCTTAGACGCAGCTGATTGCAACCCCAATCCCTGTGGAACAGTTTTTCAGGAAAATACAAGGATGGTAGTAAGTTTAAGGAAAAGGGAGATGTGAGTTTGGTGAGGTAGAGATATTAGTTAAATATTTAAATTGTTGATTTTCAAACAAATATGACTCGGGCTGTAATTAACACTTATTTAACCCTAAATTTAGGGGTCAATTAGTTCTCCCAATAAAATTGTTTATAATTTTGTTGAAACAAAAAATAATTCTAACTTCGCAGCCCGAATTTTTAGGCAAGAAAGCCCAAAAAGGTGATTTTAATACGAATTAAAAATAAAGAAAAGTGGATACTTTAAGTTACAAAACAGTTTCGGCAAACCGCGCTACTGTTACAAAAGAATGGGTATTGATAGATGCAGAAAACGAAGTATTGGGTCGTTTGGCATCTAAGGTGGCAAAATTGGTTAGAGGTAAGTATAAAACTAACTTCACCCCACACGTTGATTGTGGCGATAATGTGATTGTTATCAATGCTGAAAAAGTTAAGCTTACCGGTAATAAATTAACCCAAAAAGAATACGTAAGATATACTGGTTATCCTGGAGGTCAACGCTGGACAACTCCAAAAGAGTTATTAGCTACTAAACCAACTGCTATTATTGAAATGGCTGTTAGAGGTATGTTGCCGAAAAACAAATTGGGCAACGCCATCGACAAAAACTTATTTGTGTATGTAGGTACTAGTCACCCGCACGAAGCTCAAAAACCAACTTTAGTTAAATTGAATACTTTAAAATAGGTAAATGGAAGTAATTAACACATCAGGAAGAAGAAAAACATCGGTAGCACGTATTTATGTTACCAAAGGAAAAGGTAAAATTACCATCAACGACAGAGATTACAAGGAATATTTCCCTACTACTATGTTGCAGTATTTGGTAAATCAACCCTTTGAAATTACCAAAACATTGGGCGAATATGATATTAAAGCCAATGTAGATGGTGGTGGGGTAAGCGGACAAGCAGAAGCTGTTCGTTTAGCAATTTCAAAAGCATTAGTAGAAATGAATGCCGACAACCGCTTGGCATTAAAACCATTTGGAGTGTTAACGCGTGACCCAAGAATGGTTGAACGTAAAAAGCCCGGTCAGAAAAAGGCTCGTAAACGTTTCCAATTCAGTAAACGATAATTCTTATACTATATATTATATACTTTATTAAATAAAATAAATGTCAAGATCAAATTATAACGAACTATTAGAGGCAGGTTGTCACTTCGGACACTTAAAAAGAAAATGGAATCCAGCAATGGCACCCTATATTTTTATGGAAAAAAATGGCATCCATATCATTGACTTAAACAAAACTATTGTTAAGCTTGATGAGGCTGCAAGTGCATTGAAACAAATGGCTAAGTCGGGCAAACGTATTATGTTTGTTGCTACTAAAAAGCAAGCAAAAGATGCAGTTGTTGCTGCCATTAAGCCCTTAAATATGCCATATGTTACTGAAAGGTGGCCGGGTGGAATGCTTACCAACTTTGCAACTATCAGAAAGGCAATTAAGAAAATGTCGTTAATCGATAAAATGGCTACCGATGGTACATTTGAGAACATTTCTAAAAAAGAAAGGTTAAGCATTAGTCGCGACAGACAAAAATTAGAAAAGAACTTAGGTTCTATCGCTGACCTTACAAGATTGCCCGCTGCTATTTTTGTTGTTGATATTTCCAAAGAACACATTGCTATTGCAGAAGCGAAAAGGCTTAACATACCAACTTTTGCAATTGTTGATACCAACTCGGACCCACGTTTGGTGGATTATGCAATACCTGCAAACGATGATGCTACAAAATCGATTTCGTTAATTTTAAACACAATAGCAAAAGCTATTGAAGAAGGTTTGACAGAAAGAAAAGTGGACAAAGACAAAGATGCTGAAAACGAAAAAGAAGGACAAGAAGGAGCTTCAAAATTTGATAAGGAATTAGAAGAAGATGGCACACCTAATGTATCGTTCAAAAAAAATTCGAAAGACAAAGAAGAAGCCCCTGCTAAAAGAACTACAAAGAGGCCAAGAGCGAAAGCATAATATAAAGCATAAAAGAACTATGTCAACATTAACAATAACAGCTTCAGACGTTAATAAATTACGCTTACAAACCGGTGCTGGTATGATGGACTGTAAAAAAGCCCTTCAAGAAGCAAACGGTGATTTTGAAGCTGCAGTAGATAATTTAAGAAAAAAAGGTCAGAAAGTTGCTGCTAACCGCAGCGATAGAGATGCAAAAGAAGGATTGGTACTTGCCAAAACTACTACTGATAATAAAAGAGCAGCAATTATTGTATTGAACTGTGAAACTGACTTTGTAGCAAAAAACGAAGATTTCGGAAAATTTGCCAATTCAATTTTAGATGTAGCGATAAATAACAATCCTGCAAATACTGAAGAATTGTTAGCGCTTGACTTAAACGGTCTTATGGTGTCTGAGCGTATACTTGAACAAGTAGGGAAGATTGGTGAGAAATTAGAAATTTCAACCTACGAAGTAATCAATGCCGAAAAGGTAGTTGCTTACAATCACCCGGGAAACAGAGTTGCTACAATTGTAGGATTTAACAAAGCAGCAGACGATCAAGTAGCTAGAGATGTAGCGATGCAAGTTGCAGCTATGTCGCCTGTAGCAGTTGATAAAAAAGATGTTGACACAACAATCATTGAAAGAGAGTTGGATATTGCTCGTGAAGTAATTCGTGCTGAAGGTAAGCCTGAAGATATGGTAGAAAAAATTGCTCAAGGCAAATTGAACAAATTTTACAAAGATTCTACTTTGTTAAATCAAGAATTTATTAAAGATGCTAAATTAACCGTAGCACAATATTTAGACAAAAGCGAAAAAGGATTAACCGTTACTTCTTTTAAAAGAGCAGCATTGAGTTAGTAACTCACATAAACACGAAATAAACCCGATAATTAATTTTTATCGAGTTTTTTTGTATGTATAAATTCATCCTATATTTTCCCTTTTTTGTGCTAAACAGGAAGTATTTATATTCTTTACCTTTGTTTCAGTTAATCATTGAATAGCTAATAATCAAGGTTATGAAAAAACAAGCACTTATATACGCATCGGCAATTCTTATCTTTATTATCACAACTTCCGAAATTTTATCCAGTAATGGAAAAGCTGGATATTCCGGCTCCCCTAATGAATCAACTTGCATCACTTGCCATTCAGGAAGTCCACTTAATTCGGGAGGCGGCTCAATAACCATTACTACCAACATTCCTAATAACCAATATGCACCCAATATTACCTATCAAATTACAGTAACCGTTTCTCAAAATAACATTTCATTGTTTGGCTTTGGTTGCGAAGCGCTCACCAGTACTAAAAACAATGGGGGAACTTTGATTATAACCGATGCTGGATCGACAACACTAAAAACTGTATTGATTAATGGTGTTAGTCGCAACAATGTGGTGCACACAGTGTTAGGTGGTGCAAATACCAATTCAAAAGCATTTACTTTTAATTGGAAAGCGCCATCGAACAATGTTGGAAATATTACTTTTTATGCAGCAGGAAATGCAGCCAATAGTAACAATGCTTCAAGTGGCGATTTCATTTATAGTACATCAAAAATTATTACCCCTGACCCTGCAACAGGAATAGCGGAAGAAACAATTGAAACGGAATTAAGTGTTTTTCCCAATCCTATAAAAAATACTTTCTCAGTAAAACTATCTTCGGAAGCAGCACAC
>Ga0049084_10001067_pt1 | contig 11111 bp, 12 predicted proteins | sample GreLakmeON33MSRF_FD_66720 | JGI IMG/M metagenome (GOLD analysis project Ga0049084, IMG submission 66720) | Freshwater lentic microbial communities from great Laurentian Lakes, MI, USA - Great Lakes metaG ON33MSRF | ecosystem: Environmental > Aquatic > Freshwater > Lake | place: Great Lakes... | reverse complement strand
CCTGCAAGATATATTGCAATAATTTTCCTTTTAATTGAATCTCCAGAATCTTTTTGATTTAAATATATTGTTGCAATGTTTTCTTTTTGATTATTTTGCTCGTGTCTAAATAGAGATAATGATTGATTTGAATTTTTCATTATAGTTATATTTTCACCAACTTTGATTTGTAGTTCTTCAACCCATTCTTTTGGCAATGATATAATGTAAGTTGAACCACCACTAAGTTGTATCTTTCTTGTTTGTCTTGTATTTTCAATTATTTTCAATTATTGTTTGTGTTAAAGCATTCTTCATTATCTTATGCATGAGGATCTATATAGAAACATGATCATATCATAAAGTATGGTGAAATGCCACATATTCTATTTTAACAGTAAAATTTTGTGACTAATTTTAATCTGAATTTAAAAAAAAAAATAACTTCAGATAAAATATTCAAATTAGCAGCTACACTTGCAGGAACATATGTCCTAGTAATTGTTGTTTTAATGGCATTTCAGTTAATGTCTGAATCATATCCTATTTGGGAAAAAGAGGGATTATCATTTATCACAAAAACTGATTGGAATGCAGTAGAAGATAGAGAATCATTTGGTGTTTTACCTTACATTTTAGGTACATTGACTACATCTGCAATTGCAATGATGATTGGTGTTCCTCTAAGTATTGGAATTGCAATGTTTATTTCAGATGCTCCTCCAAAAATAGGCGTACCTCTAGGATTTTTGGTGGAACTTTTAGCAGCTGTTCCAAGTGTGATTTATGGTCTGTGGGGATTGTTTGTTTTTAGAATATATTTTCGAGATTGGATTGAAACTCCATTACATAATGCGTTTGGTGATAATATTTGGTTATTTTCTGGCAATCCCTATGGATTGGATATTCTAACTGCAAGTGTCATTTTAGCGATTATGATTATTCCTACAGTCTCTGCAGTATCTCGTGAAATAATGAAGGCGGTTCCTCAGCAACAAAAAGAAGCAGCATACATGCTTGGTGCAACTAAATGGGAAATGTTCAAACTAGCTATTTTTCCTTATTCGAAAACTGGACTAATTGGTGCATCCATCTTAGGTTTGGGTAGGGCAGTGGGTGAAACAATGGCAGTTACAATGTTGATTGGAAATTCAACTGGACTTGGTGCAATCCCATCCTCATTATTTGGACCTAGTCAAACAATGTCAAGTGTAATTGCAAACGAGTTTGTTGAAGCTTCACCTGCCTCCGTACACATGCCTGCACTAATTGGCGTTGGATTGGTTCTACTCTTGATTGCAATCGTGATCAACGTTGTAGCACATTTGCTTGTAACGCGAATGCTCAAAATAAAAGAAGGAGCGATAAATAATTGAATTCAATTCAACAAAAACGCCAAGAGTATCGTTCTTTATTCAAACAAAATGTTGCAAAGAGACTGTTAGTAGATAAATCTGTAAGAGTTATTGTTTTTTCATGTGTGGTTATAGCAATTATTCCACTAGGTAGTATTTTATTTGAAGTATTCAAAAATGGACTTGCTGCAATTAGCATTGAATTTTTAACTCAAACTCCAGGGGCTGTTGGTTCTGGTGAAGGTGGAATTGGTCCTGCAATTCAAGGAACTTTGATAATAATTGGATTGGCAAGTTTACTTGGTGTTCCAATTGGTGTCATGTCTGGAATTTTTTTATCCGAATATGGTGATAATGCATTTGCAAGATTTGTTAGATTTTTCAACGATGTCTTTATGGAATTTCCATCAATTATTCTTGGAATATTTGCATTTTTAGTAATTGTCTTGTTTCTTGGTCATTTTTCAGTTTGGGCTGGAGCATTTGCATTATCATTAATCATGTTTCCAATAATTGCAAGAACTACTGAAGAGTCATTAAAAATGGTACCTGTAACTTATCGAGAGGCAGGAACTGCACTAGGATTAAAAAAATGGGTTATCACATTTAGAATTGTACTATCTGCTGCAAAAAGTGGTATGATTACTGGAATATTACTTTCTGTATCTAGAATTGGAGGTGAAACTGCACCATTAATTATAACTATACTTGGAAGTAGTCAATTTTTCAGCAGTATGGATACTCCAATGGATGCACTACCTTTGAGGATATGGCGATTATCTTTATTGCCTTATGATAGCGCCCAACTTCAGGGATGGGGTGCAGCACTAGTTCTGATTATAATTATACTGGGAATTAATTTAGGTGTAAAATATTATTTTATGAATAAAAAAAGTGGATTATTTGAATCCATAATTAAACAAAGGAGAAACATTACTAAATGACCACATTGACAATAAAACCAATTTCTATGGAATCCTCTATTCTTTCTGAATCCCCCTCTACAGTTGATACGAAATACAAAATGATTGCAGAAAATGTAACTGTATCTTATGGTGGAATAGACGCTGTAAAAAATGTCACAATGAAATTCAAAGAAAAATCAATTACTGCATTAATTGGCCCCTCTGGTTGTGGGAAAACCACTTTTTTGAGATGTCTTAATCGAATGCATGATATGACAAAAAATGCCAAAGTTACAGGTAAGGTAATGATTGATGATGTGGATCTTTATTCTAAGGAAATTGATCCAATTTATCATCGAAGAAAAGTTGGCATGGTTTTTCAAAAAGCAAATCCATTTCCAACAATGTCTATTTATGATAATGTGACTGCAGGTCTTAGATTAAACGGAATACGTGATAAAAAAATTCTTGATGAGATTGTTGAAGATTCTTTAAAGATGGCATATCTTTGGGATGAGGTAAAAACTAATTTAAAAAAACCTGCCATAGAATTATCTGGTGGTCAACAACAACGTCTCTGTATTGCTAGGGCACTTGCCATTCAACCAGAAGTTTTGTTAATGGATGAACCTGCATCCGCACTTGATCCAATAGCCACTCAGAAAATCGAAGAAACGATAATTGAATTAAAAAATGATTATACTATCATCATTGTCACTCATAATATGCAACAAGCAATTCGTGTTTCAGACTATACTGGATTTATGTATCTTGGTGATTTAATCGAGTTTAGAGAGACCACGAAATTATTCACAGATCCAAAAAATGAACTAACATCAAAATATGTGAAAGGACACTTTGGATAAATGACTCGATTAATTGATCCCTCTCTTCACAAGTTATCTTTTATCATGTCTGAAATGGGTGATATGGTAATTGAATCAATATCTTTGGCAGTAGATTCGTATTTGATTGGAACAAACACTAAAGACAGAGTTTTAAAAATATCTGATTCTATTCGTACAAAATATTTTGAAGTAGAAGATCTCACATTTGACATGTTGTTAAAGTATCAACCAGTCGCTGATGACTTTAGACTAATTCGTTCATCTACTGAAATTTCATATGCTTTTTCTAGATTTGGCAGATATGCTTATGATATAACCATGGTTAGGGATTTATTTGGTGATGTATCTGAATGCACCAATGCATCGCTTGTTGAATCTACAAAAAAAGTAAAACACATGATAAAAACGGCTGTTTTGTCTTTTGCAGAATTAGATGTTAGAAAAGCTGTTGAAATTCATGAAGATGAAAAATACATTGATAGAATATATCGTGAGAGACTGCCAAAATTAATTGAATCCACAAATACTCGATGTGCACTTGCTGAAGCATTACTGTTACGATATTTAGAAAGAATTGGTGATCATGCGGTGTTTATGAGTGATGCAATTAATTATATTGTAACAGGCAAACATCGTCCAAGCGAAGAACGTATTACATCTCATACTAAAACTGAAAATTAATTAATTTTAAATAATTATTCTTACCAATTACATCAAAATACTTTGGAATTTGTAATAAATGTAAAAATTAGGCACGAAATAAAATTAAAATTAGCCCACTATAATGTTGAAGGGTAATGACTTTTGATATTTCAAAAATCAACATTCCCTCAAATCCTGGCATTTATTTAATGAAGGACTCTAATGCAAAAATAATCTATATTGGTAAAGCCAAAAATCTTAAAAATCGTGTTCGTTCATATTTTTTAAAAAATCAAAATTATAAAACACAAAAACTGGTTGAAAATATCTCTGATATTGAATTTGTTTTAACTGATAATGAAAGTGAAGCATTTCTTTTAGAATCAAATATGATTAAAAAGCATAGACCAAAATTTAACATTGAATTAAAAGATCAACAGCGTTATACCTATCTTCGAATATCTGATGAAAAATATCCACGATTACTTGTTGCACGAAGAACACGTGAAGGAAAGTTTCTTGGAAGTGGAACCACTTTTGGACCATTTATGCAAGGAAGCTCCAAACTGCTTACAATTGGAACTCTTCGAAAAGCATTTCAAATTAGAATTTGTAAACAACTACCAAATAAAGTCTGTTTGGAATATCATTTAGGAAATTGTGAAGGTCCATGTGAATTTAAAGATGCAGAAAAAAAGTATCCAGAACATGTATCTGCACTGCAAGAAGTTTTAAAAGGAAAAAATCAGACTCTAATTTTTACAAAAAAATTAGAAGAAGAAATGAAACAGGCTGCAGAATCTCAACAATTTGAGCGTGCAAAAGATATTCGTGACACTTTGATAAGACTTGGTAGTCTAAAAACAAAACAAAAAATGGAATATATTGAAAATTCCGACGAAGAATACTTTGGAATTGGAGATAAAGATCAAATTGCAACTGTTATGAATTTTAGAATGATTAATGGTGTAATTCGCGATAGTGATAAATTCTTTTTTGATATGATTGGTGATAATGATTTTTCAAATTTCCTTTTTCAATATTATACGATTCATAAAATTCCAAAATTTATCTTTGTTAGCCAGCCCCCAAAAAATTTACATCTTTTGGAATCTTTGCTTTCTGAACAGGCAGGATTTTCAGTTGAAATCATTTGTCCGCAGCGTGGTAAAAGAAAGGACATCATTAATTTAATTTTAAAAAATATTTTATTGATTCATTCTATGGGTGGTGATCCTGGATTGTTGGAATTAAAGGAAATACTGCATCTTCCAGTTATTCCTAAAGTGATAGAATGTTTTGATATTTCAAATCACGGAGTTGATTTTGCAGTTGGTTCAATGTCTCAATTCGTGGATGGCAAACCAAATAAATCTGGATATAGAAAATTCAAAATTAAAACAGTTTTTGGTAGAGATGATTTTGCCATGATTGGTGAAATAATTAAACGAAGATATCTTAGATTATTGGAAGAAAATTCACAGTTACCTGATTTGATATTGATTGATGGTGGAAAAGGACAACTAAATGCTGCCCTCAAATCATTACAATCACTTGGTTTGTCCCTTAATTGTATTTCACTTGCTAAAGAAAATGAAGAAATATTTGTTCCAAATCAAAAAAATCCGATATTGATTTCCAAAGATAAATCATCATTAAAAATTTTACAGCATGCTCGAGATGAAACTCATAGATTTGGCGTTGCATTCAATAGAACGATTCGTAAAAATATGTTAAATAATAAAAAAGAGAAAAATTTTAGTTAGTTAACTGAAACACTTCCAACCATCCAAGGGTGTATCATGTCAAAATAATCATAGCTTCCTGATTCATTAAATGTAAATTCAAATGAATTTCCACTCTTGATTAAACTACTATCAAATACACCTGATGGTCCATCTGATGGACTACCACTTGTTATTGTATGTGGTGTTGTATCTGAATTTTTCCATTCTACTGTATCACCTACATTAATTGTAATTGATGCTGGTGAAAAACACTTGTTGGATGTTTCACAACCTGGTGATGAAGTTCCAGTTGGAATTATTATGTTAACTGTTTCTGATCTTGGTGTCTCTGCAACTGGTGCAGTTACTACTGGTGTTTTTACCACGATCCTTTCTTCTTGCGGTGTTTCTTGCATTATTGGTTTTTCAGTTCTAGTAATTACTGGAGCATATGTATTTGGTGCTTCATTTTGAATACTACTAGCATAGAATGCAAATCCTACACCTGCAACTACAATTGCAATAGAAAATACAATTGCAATTTTGTCTATTCCTGCCATAATTAATTCGTATTTATCATCAAGATTAATAAATCTAATCGTTATTTTCAGGCACAAAATTTAATATGATTAAAATGGTGAAAATTTTACAATTGATATCTATTCGGGATATACTGTTTTATTTGAATTTTAAATTTCTATTTTTCTTCAAAAATTTACATGAATCTTAAAAAATCAATGAAAGTCTTACATGATCGCTTCAATTGTTTTTAACTAAAGTCAATCATACTAGACAATTATTTCTTTTATCATTCATTGCTATTGTACAATTATAATTTGCATTGGCGCTTTCACCAAGTAACTCTGTTTTTGGTCTTAAGCCCTTTGCAATTATTTTTTAATTAATGCATTTTTGTTATGTTGTTTTATCTCTCATTATTGATTTTTATATTTGTCATAAAGATGACTTTTTGATTAATTTTAATTTAAAGATAATTTGTCGAAAATTTGATCATGTTATAGGACTTGGTAAATCAATCACACTGAATTGTATTTAGGCATAAAAAATTCATTCAAGGACAAAAAAATCGTAAAAAAATGTTCTAGTGCTGGACTAAAAATAAAACATGCTCTGATTGTCAACCAAAAAGCGGTTTTTTGTCTATATAATTTGAATCCCGCCCTTATGATCAAAGATTCAAAGAAACTATCATGTTGGAATCTCAAACATTCTTTTCAAAAATGGTTGATGAGCTTGTAGAGTTTTCTGAATATGACCCTGAACTTGCTGACGGGATTCGTTGGTTGGATAATCAGGCGCAAAAAAAAGGAATTACATTTTATGATATGGTTTTTGAAGTGTTGTACAAACACGATGTAAATTCTAAAGCAAAAGAATGGCTTAACACAAGAAATTAAAAATTATTTTCTCAAATCTAGACCTTTGTATTCACAACCTTCAGGTCCACAATATTTTCCGACATACACAGCTTCTGGTCTATACAAAGCTGGTTTTGGTGCTGCTTCTGCAAATTTTTCTTCAATTATGTGTGCTGCCCACCCTACAACTCTTGATATTGCAAAAATTGGTGTATTCAAATCCATTGGAATTTTTAACATATAGTAAATCGAAGCACTATACAAATCTACATTTGGATAAATGTCCTTGCCTTTTTTATTTTTCATTTCCTCGATTGTAGTTTTTTCTACTTTTTCAGTAATGTTATACCATGGTTCGCCTGTTTTTGTAGCAAGTTTTTTTGATAATTCTTTTAAAACTTGTGCACGTGGATCATATGTTTTATAAACCGCATGACCCATCCCCATTATTTTTTCATTCCTGTCCATTTTTTCATTAATCCATGGAACAACGTTATCTTCAGTACCTATATCTAAAAGCATCTTCATCACTTCTGTATTTGCTCCACCATGTAATTCTCCACTTAATGCTCCAATTGCTGCACTTGTTGCTGAATACATGTGTGCTCTAGTTGATGCAACTTGTCTTGCAACAAATGTAGATGCGTTAAATGTATGTTCAGCATGAAGAATTAAACAAGTATCAAAAATCTTTTCAATTTCACTATCTGGTTTTTTACCAAACAACATGTAGAGAAAATTTGCTGCGTGATCTAAAGTTGGATCAGGATCAATTACTTCCAATCCATCTCTGACCCTTTGCCAACTTGCAATAATTGTTGGCACTTTGCCAATTAGATTGATTGCTTTTTCATAGCTTGCTTCCTTTGTTGCAAATTCTTCATCATAGTATCCTGCAAGTGCTGCTACAAATGCTTGCAGCATGTCCATTGGGTCTGCATCTTTTCTCCAATTTCCCATGTTGATTTGCATTCTTTTTGGAATCCATCTTGCATCAACTAATTTTGATTTGAATTCTGCTAGTTGTTCTTTTGTTGGTAATTCGTCATGTAGTAGTAGATATGCTGTTTCTTCAAAGTTTGATTTTTTTGTTAGTTCTAAAATATCAAAGCCACGGTAAATCAGTTTACCTTTTTCCCCATCTATGCTTGAAATTCTTGTATCTGCAACTTGAATTCCACGCAAGCCTGTATTTTTTGTTTCCACGCACATCCATTTAGAAATCTTTTATTATGTTTTCCCAAGAAATCATGTCTATGAAGTTTAGTAATTAGTCTAATATGGCAACTCTGGGTCATAAATGATAATTTTTAATAAAAAATTAAATGAATCCATCTGAACGACAACTTTTAGAAAAACTAGATAATTTGGTTTTAACTGCATCAGGCGATGAATTACGTAAAATTCAGGAAATAGATATTCAAACTCAAATGAACGGAATGTCGTTTTATGATGCATTTTTAAATTCTACAATTTTGACAAATCAAAGTATGAAACAGGAATCTTTGGATTAAAAATAATTCTGCATTCTTGATTTAAATGAGGGTATACGGGAATTTCTACAATAATGGTTGCAACAAAGAAAATTAAAACTGTAAAGAAAAAAACAGTAATTAAAGTAAAATCTAATCTGCAAAGAACCAAAGTTATTTGTATTTCACACAAAGAGGATGCAGACGGTATTAGTTCTGCAGCTTTAATTAAACAAGCTTTTGGCGGCGTTTCAATTTTGGTTGATTATCCAGGACAAATGGAAACTATTAAGCAAGTTTGCTCTGATGATAAATTAAAATCATTATTCATTTGTGATTTGGGTCTTAGTAAAAAGAATCAAGACGAATTTGTTGATATTTTAACAGTGCTAAAAAAGAATCACGTTACAGTAACATACATTGATCATCATGATATTGATCCAAAAATTACTAGTCAATTAGAAAAAATTAAAGTTAAAATGATTCATGATATCAACGAGTGCACAACTGTTCAAGTTTACAATGCATTTAAATCAAAACTTTCAGAGCATGCCTCATTTGTAGCTGCATGTGCGGCAATCACTGATTATATGGAAGATAGACCAATTGGCTCCAAATTACTTCAAATTTACGATAGACAATTTGCTTTAATCAATGCAACAGTACTAACTTACAATATAGTTGGACACCAAAAAGATCCGGACTATCTATTGTATTTGGTAGAGGAATTATCTGAATCTAAATTTCCACATGAAATTCCAAATACATTTGAATTTGCCCAGATACAAGTTGAAAAATTAGCACAGATAATTGCCAAAGTCAAGGTGGGAATGAAGACAATGAAGAATATTGGATATATGGAAATAATGGATTCTGGTGCAAGCGGGGCAGTTAATTTTGTTTTAGGATTATCTGGAAAAGACGTCGGTGTTGCGTATAAAGAAAGAGTTGATCATGGAATTTATGCTGTATCTGTTAGAGGTTCAAGATCTTGTAAAATGCATCTTGGTAAAATTGTCAATCTTCTTGCAACTGAACTTGGTGGCTCAGGGGGAGGACATGATAAAGCATGTGGTGCTGTTATTCCTAAACCAAAAATTCAAATATTTTTGAAAGAATTTAATAAAAAACTAAATCAATAATTTAATTTTTTATTTCAACAATCGCATCAATCTCAGTCATTGAATTTAATGGCAAACTTGAGACTCCCACTGCAATTCTTGAATGTTTCCCATTTTCTCCAAATATTTCATAAAATAAATCTGAAGCTGCATTGATTACTTTTGGGTGCTGTGTAAATTCTGGCACTGAATTTACAAATCCCGACAATCTTACAATTTTAGAAATTTTTTCTAAATCTCCCAACTCTTTTTTAAGTTGAGCAAGTATGTTAATTGCACAAATTCTTGCTGCCTTTTGAGCCATTTCGATATTTTCGTCAGTTACTTTTCCAGTGTAACTAACTTTTCCGTTTTCCATTGGTATCTGACCTGAAACATATACTAGATTTCCTGTTTTTACTACTGGGATATATGATCCGGCAGGATTTGGAGGTGTTGGTAATTTTATTCCTATTTGTTTTATTTTTTCTTCAATCACAATGTTTATGACTATATTTCTTATAATTTTAGTTTTTACTTATTTTAATGAGAACGTTTTCGCCTTTACTTGAATTGTTTTGATACACTGTTCTTGTTTTGTATCCTTGCTTTTGTAGACATCCGTCCAAAATTGACACCCACGGTAATGAATGTCCACTATTCAATTTTGATTCAACTGTTATGTTTTTTGTATTGGTATCAAAATTTACATGACCTGAGCACATGATTTGAAGTACTGCGTCCATAATTTCAATAATTTCCTCCAGTGGTCTAGTTTTCAAATTAATTCCATTTTTTTCTAATAATTTGAGCATGTCTAAATCTGGTTTTTTTGTAATCATCGTAGCATTTAGTATGTGTGTTAATCCGTTTTCATTAATTATGCGTATTATTTTGTATATTTCCTGAGCTTCATTTTTTGTCATATCTGCTAGAGATTCAGTTCTAATTGCATTTTTCCAAATATCTAAAAATATTCTTGTTTGATTAATTCCTAGTACGTCTGTTGATGAAAATATTGCGCCCTTGCCATTTTCATTATCTACCATCAATACCTCGGTTTCATCAAAAACAAAACAATTCTGAACAATTTCTGATACTCTAATTTTTACTCCATTTGGAATTGTTCTGTATACCTCTGAGCAAATCTGTGAGGAAGGTAACAATAATTTTACTTCTAAATCTCTACGAATCACTGATAGTAATTGCTCTTTACATTCTCCTAACAGTGACAATCCCCACTGATCAACTATTATGTTGATTGAAGATTTTGAACCTTCAATCATGATTCTTAATTGTTCTAATACATTATTTACGCTAACATGAAAATATCTTTTTTCCTCTGAACCTCTTGATTTTCTACTCTCTTCACTTGTTTTTTTAAGATTTGAAATTAAACTATTCATTGCATTAACTTTGTTAATTTGTTCATGAATAATTGAATCAAATGCATCCTCTGGTGCAATTGCAGTACACATGATTGGCTTACTTTTAGAAATAATGACTAGTTTTTTATTTTCTAGCTTTAATAATGTAGGATAAATTTTGGTTCTTGGAATATCTGAATAGTATGCAAGATCCCCTGCAGATATCGTTCCTTTTGAAATAAGTGCAACATATGCCTGAGCCTCATATTTACTCAATCCAAATTCTTCAAGACTTACAGTTAATGCATGCTCATTTACCATGATCATTGTTTAGACT
>Ga0049084_10001066_pt1 | contig 11113 bp, 4 predicted proteins | sample GreLakmeON33MSRF_FD_66720 | JGI IMG/M metagenome (GOLD analysis project Ga0049084, IMG submission 66720) | Freshwater lentic microbial communities from great Laurentian Lakes, MI, USA - Great Lakes metaG ON33MSRF | ecosystem: Environmental > Aquatic > Freshwater > Lake | place: Great Lakes... | reverse complement strand
AGATGCAAACGGATGTAAAGACACTACCTCCTCTGCATTGGTGGTGAATTCATTGCCAACGGTGAATTTATTTTTAGATCCGCCTCGTGTTTGTTTGGATTATGTAACATTTAACTTGGCGGGAGGTAGTCCGAATGGTGGCGTTTATAAAATTGGAAACACAATAGTAACTCAATTTAATCCTCAAACTTATGGTGTTGGCAAGCATGTGGTGACTTATACTGTTACCAATTCAAACGCTTGTTCAATTGCAGTAACAGATACTATGGTGGTTGATACCCTGCCGGTATTAAGTATAGTGCCTTTCGGACCCCTATGTAAGAATGAAGCTGCTGTGCAAATGGTAGGTAATTTAGGTGCTGGTAAATGGACTATCGATAACGGGTCTGCCTTAACAAATCCTGCTACTTTCAATCCTTCATTGTACAGTGCGGGTGCTCATATTGTGAAATATGAGTTTACCAATGGGAATGGATGTAAATCATCAACTACAGAATCGGTAACAGTGAATGCTTTGCCTAATCCTGTAATTACAGCAACTGCAGAAATTTGCGCTAATGCCAGTATCATAAAATTGATGGCTTCGCTTTCTCCAGGTATATGGAAAGTAAACGGACAAGCTTCAACAGAGTATTTTGATCCAAAGAATTATACATCAGGCAGCACACAAATTGTCACTTATGAGCATACCGATACTAATGGTTGCACTGCTGTAACAGGCCATCCAATAAGCATAAATGCTGTTACAAGTGCAACGATTGATCCTATTGCAAACGTTTGTGTTAATGCAACAGGTGCAGTTAATTTAGTTGCAAGTCCGATAAGTGGTATGTGGAAGGTAGATGGTGCATCAAATACAGGAGTTCTTTCTTTGGGTGCATTAGGTGTAGGAATTCATACAGTGAATTACATTTACACCAACCCTAAATCATGTTTAGATACCGCAACAAAAACTTTTGAAGTGTTTGATACCACACAGGTAAATATTGCCGATGATCAATTCTGTCAGGGCACCTCTTACACTTACACCTTACCAAATAATTGGCAAAGTTATACTTGGAATTCTGCGGCAGGCACAAATGTGCATACTTTTAATGCCGGAGGAGCCATTACAGTTGTAGTGAAGGATGCTAATAATTGCTACACTCAAGATGAAGTAACCTTAACTGAAAATCCATATCCTATTCTAGATTTAGGAAATGATATCGGGCTGTGTGCCTTTCAATCAGCGACTTTAGATCCAGGTGCGGCCAATAATCTTACTTATACATGGACACCAGGCTTGGCTGCCACACCAACACTAGTTGTTTCTGCTGCTGGTTCATACAAAGTAACGGTTACCGATGGAATTGGCTGCTCAAATGCTGATTCGGTGCAAGTAGTTGTTCATCAATTACCTCAGGTGACTTTAGGTGCCGACACTTCAATTTGCGACAATGGTTTTGATAGAATAGTTCTTCATGCCAATTACGCGGGTGCAATGAATGTGCTATGGAGTACTTACGACGAAAATGTAGATTCTATACCAATTGGAATGGTGGGCGATTATTGGATTCAGGTTACCGATTCTAATTCTTGTGTGAATAAAGATTATATTGCGGTGGTGCATCATTGTGCCGACTATAAATTCGATTGGCCAAATGTTATTACGCCTAATGGAGATGGCTTCAACGATGAGTTTATTCCTAAAGACATTAGCGATGGAAACTTTATGCAGGTGATTGCCAACATCGAAAAACTAGAGTTTGAAGTGTACAATCGTTGGGGCGTTAAAATGTTTGAATCGGTAAATGTTATTCCTCGTTGGGATGGCAAATTTAACGGAGAGGATACGCCAGCAGGTACATATTATTGGATAGTTAAATATATCAATACCGCAGAAAATTCTTACGAGGATAAAGGATTTATGCAGTTGATTAGATAGTAAGAAAGTATTAAGGTATCAGTTATGAATACCATTAAAAAATAGTATTAGAGTGTGTAATTATTTTCAATATTGTATCTGAATATTCAATGAATGCATTGCATGAAGTTGGATGATCTTGTATGTCATCCATTTTCTCTGCCTATACTTTAGTGCTGAACTAGCGAGCCCGCTGTAACATTTTAATATAAGTATCACATTTCCGTTGTTTCGTGAACATCTTCAATGCTCTAATATAATCATCTCTAAATAAGGCTTTATCTATCACAGAAAAAAACACCCCCAATCTTTTTATTGACCACAAAACTTTAAATATCTATTTTCGCTGCTGCAAATTTATGGTTCCAAAGAGCGCAATCACTTTTCTTAAAAAACAGATACTATTCTTGGTGGTTTTACTATTGCCTAGTATTTCTCTGTTTGCCCAAGTAACAGCCAATTTCACAGCTAATGCTGTTAGTGGCTGTGCACCCGTTTTGGTGAATTTCACGAATAGTTCAAGCAACGCTACTTCTTACACCTGGGATTTAGGGAATGGTAAAACAGTCTTAACTACACACGCCGGTGCTTTGTATGCAAAACCGGGAATTTACACGGTGAAATTAACCGCATCGGGTGTTGGAGCGCCGAGCGTTAAAACAACCACTATCACCGTTTTTGGTCCGCCTAGCGCCAATTTCAGCGCCAACAAAACCGCCCTTTGTGGCAATGAAGCTTTAACCTTTAGCGATTTATCTATTGCGCAATCGGCGGGGGTAAATGCTTGGTTTTGGAGCTTTGGTGACGGAGGACAAATATCAAACGCTCAAAATCCTATTCATTTGTACAATCAAGATGGAAAGTACTCTGTTTATCTGCAAGTTACCGATGCCAATGGCTGTAAAGCTTCTACAACAAAGAACAATTACATCAATATCAATCAGCCGAAAGCCAATTTCGTAGCCGATTCTTTTGTTTGTGCTGTTCCTGCCGATATACACTTTACAGATAAATCGAGCGGACTCAACCTTAACTATCTTTGGGAGTTTGGCGACGGCAGTACTTCTACAGCGAAATCACCCGTTCATACTTACAATGCTTTCGATACCATTCCGGTTAAATTAACCATTAACAGTGTTGGTTCGACTTGTTCGGCCAAGATTACTAAAAACATTAGAATTGCGCGTTACTTGGCCGATTTCACTTACAGCGCAGCGTGCAATAATAGCGCAAAAGAATTCTATTTAAACTTCACCAACACCACTTTACCTGTGGTTAAAAGCGAATGGACTTTTGGTGATGGCGATACCTCAACTGCAAAGGTTATTTCTCATCCATACAGCACCAAAGGCAAATACACTATCATTTTAAAAAGCACCTACAGCAGCTCTTGCTTCGATACTGTTGCTAAAACGTATGAGAGTCCGAATGCTTCTTTCACCTACTCCCCTCTCCCTTGCAAATCGCCATTCAAAGTAAAGTACACCAACAAAAGTAAAGGAACCGGAATTTCTTCTAGCTGGAATTTTTCTGATGGAAAAACATCTACGGCTAAAAACCCAACTACTATTTTCACTACTCCGCCCTACAATGCCCGAACCATTTTAACAGAAACCAATACTTGGGGATGTACAGATATTGACACTCAATATTTTGATTTTCCATTGCCTATTGCTGTTGTTGTACCCGACACCCCTTTCACCGGCTGCGCGCCTTTAACCGTTACTTTTAAAAGCAACAGTTATGCTTACAACTCAAACATAGTTTCTCAAAAATGGAATTTCGGAGATCCTGCTAGTGGTGTAAACAATACAGCTAGTACAAAAAACGCATCACACAACTATGCAAACTCGGGATTGTATGACGTGCAGCTTGTCGTTCAAAACGATTCGGGATGTGTAGACACAACTTTATACAAAAAACTAGTAAAAACGGGAATAAAGCCTAGCTCAGTAGATTTCTCTATGAGCGATGATTCTACGTGCTACAACACCTCAAAAAACTTTAACGATTTAAGCTCTTTCACTCCTTCGTCGGTAAAAGCCAATTATTGGTGTTGGGATTGGTATGGCGACAATGCCAACATCTTATTGAATGAAAATAAAAAACCGGTGGCTTGTCCCGATTCTGGTTATAATAGTGCGAACGCCGACTACACCTCTGTTAAAACCCAAATTAAAAACTTTAATAAAAAAGAAGCTTATAAAACACTAGTGAATGGAGGTTCACTTTATGCTTATGATGCCATGCCAGATACTGGCATGCATTACATACACATGGTAGTGGGTAACAACGGTTGCTTTGCCGAGGTGAAAAAACCTTTTTATGTTAAAGGAACTATGGCATCACCTAATTTTGTTTTCCCTAATGGCGAGTTTAGTTTGTCATCATGCAATCCACCTTTAAACATAGGTTTATCTAATGGTTCTTCGCAATATACCAACGCCAATTACTTCAATGTGGTGAACAACCAAACGAATGATACCATTACCAAAATATCGGGCAGCGACACTAACTTTATTAGTATGGGCAAAGCCGGCACATACAGCATTAACATTAGCGTGAGTAATTCCACATTGCAATGTGCTAACAGCGATGTAAAAACAATAGCTATAGACTCCATTATTCAAAAGGTTTACATCCCTAAAAAAGGGTGCACCAATGCTGCAGTAAGATTAATTAATATTAGCGCAAGTTCTTACGGACAAATTTCAAAAAGAGCCTTCGATTTTGGCAACGGTGAAACCATGGAAGGCAGCAGTATTGACACAGTAAATTATGTTTATCCCGACACAGGTACTTTCGTTATTAAATCTTACACTTTCTCTTTGATAAATGGCTCGGTGAATGGCGCTACTCCCGATTACAGACCATGCAGCGTAATACATACAGATACTATTCATATCGATGGTGTAAAAGCTAAATTCTCTGTTCCTAAAAACATGTATTGCGAAGGTGAATCTGTTGAGTTTAGCGATTCTTCTTACACTACTACTCCTTATACTTTAAGAAGATGGGGATTTGGCGATAATACTACTTCGTCGCAAATTAATCCGCAACACAAATACCATCAAATTAAATCATACAATGTTAGCTATGTTTTAGAGAATAATGCTGGCTGTAAAGATTCGGTTTACTTCCCAAACTTAATCACTCTTTCTAAACCCATTGCCGATTTTACAGAAAGTAAAACCTTGGCTTGTTATGGCGACACCATTAGATTTACAAATACAGGAACAGGCGTTGATTTAACTTATAAGTGGAATTTCGGACAAGGAGACACATCAATTAATACACACCCCAAAAACATATACAATCAAACGGGCGTTTTCGGTGTCGCTCTTGTCACCACCAACTCTTTTGGCTGCAAAGACACCGCCTTAAAATCGAATTTAATAGATGTAGAAAATTACCCAACAGTTAAATTTGGCGTGAATGATTCGGTAGGTGATTGTTCTCCATTTTTGGCTACTTTTTCTGATTCATCTATTACCAACATCACCCAATGGGAATGGAACTTTCAGGAAGGAAATGTATCTTACAGTAAAAACCCATTAACCAATTACACGCATCCTGGCAAGTTCAGCGTAAAACTTACGGTAAGCACTAAAAACGGCTGTAGTTCATCGTTAACTAAAATGAACTACGTAACTGTAAACGGTCCGTACGGAACTTACACCATTCAAAACGATTCGGGCTGCGTTCCTTTAAACACGGTTTTTGTTCAAGATTTTAAACAAACCAATTATTACACTTGGGATTTTAGCGACGGCAACGTACAATCATACGACTACCTAATTAACCCAAACAGCACCAATCACATTTATAACACAAAAGGGTTATTTACGCCACAAATTCAATTGTTAGATACCAACAACTGTTCTTCGGTAATTAATTTAGAAAATGTTTATGCCGAAAAAGTGATAAGTAATTTCGACGCTAGCGATACTTTACTTTGTGCTTTGGGCAGTGTTCAATTTACCAACACCACCACTTCTCAATTTCCACTTTCTTACTACTGGAATTTTGATGATTTGAACTTTGGCACGCAGGAGAGTCCGGTACACGCTTTTGGCGCTCAAAAGAAATACAAGGTAAAACTAATTGCCACTTCAGTTATCGAAGGTTGCGCCGACACCATCACAAAAGAAATAGCCGTGTTTAAGGGTCCGAAATTAAAATTAGATACCCTTACCAAACTTTTTTGTATTCCTTACAATGCACAATTCAACATCACCAATAATGACCCGAGCGTAGCTATAAACAAATTGTATTGGTTGCACAACAACGACCTTCAAGAAAGCACCTTTGCCAACTACAAAATAAATACTTTGGGCAATCAAACGTTTAATTTCAAAGTTGATTACGCCACCAATTTATGTCATATCGATTCTCTCATTATTTTAAAAGCATTGCTTCCTCCTGTTGCTCAATTTACTTTTTCGCCCAAATATCCTTCTATAAATACAACTGTTGATTTTACCGAATCGTGTGAAAGCACCACCAAATGGTTGTGGAAAATTAGCGGTAATGCAACATCTAATTTACCCAACCACTCTCACGATTTCTTTAAAAATGGAGACTATGTGGTAACACTTTACGCATCGAATGAAGGACTATGTGTAGATAGCATGACAACTACTGTTCGCGTGGCAGCAGTCGAATTTGTTAAGTTAATGTCGGGATTTACCCCCAACGGCGACGGCATTAACGACTATGCTAAAATATTAAATGCAGGTAATGTTACCTTGATAGATTTCACAATTTACAGCCGCTGGGGACAACAGGTTTTTAAAACAGATAATATTGGAAAATATTGGGATGGTACCTTTAACGGAACTCTTCAAAACGAAGGAACTTACGTGTATTACATTACCGCTACCGATAATATTACGGGCAAAGAAATTACCCAAAAAGGAAACATCACGCTTATTAAATGATGAACAAAACAACATATCATTTTTTGCCCTCAGTCGAGGGACTGACTACGTTTGCCTTTTTACTTTTGACTTTATCGTCATCTGCTCAAGACGTTCATTTTACGCAATTCACCAACACACCCATGCTCACCAACGTAGCACAAACAGGCGATATCAATGGTGAATTTAGAGTAGGTTATTTGTATAGAAATCAATGGAATTCTATTTCATCGCCGTATGTTACGTCTTGCCTTTTTGCCGACAAAAAATTCATGGAAGAAAAACTGAAAGGAGATTTTGTGGGCGGGGGAATTCAAATCGTCGCCGATAATTCTGCCGATGGCGCCATTAAAACCACTCACTTCTCATTAAACGCTGCTTACCACCATTACCTCAATAAAAACTTAGACAGAAAATTTTACGGCGGTTTGCAGTTAGGCGGATTTCAAAAATCAATTAACCCTAGCGTTTTGGTTTTCGAAAATCAGTTCAACTATAGCGCATCAGATTTTAGCGGAACAAGCAATGGTGAAACATTCAGCACACAAAGTATCGTTAGGCCCGACGTGCAATTGGGCGCTGGCTATTGGATGAGCACTAAGAAATACTATATCAATTGTGGCTTATCGGCAGCACATATCAACCGTCCGAACCAATCTCTTAGCACTCAAAAAGATCTTTTAGCTACTAAATGGGTGTTGCATGGCGACGGACAATACAACATTTCTAAATTTCTTTTTGTTACGCCATCGGTGCTGGTGATGTACCAAAAAAGAGCCACCGAATTCAATGTTGGCGGTATACTTAACTATGGCTTCGGCAAAAAATTAAAAGAAAATATTTACCTCAAAACGGGAGTGTGGTATCGTGTAGGAGATGCTTTCAATTTTTTGTTTGGAATCAACCACAACAACTGGCAATTCAATTTTACTTATGATGTAAACGCCTCTAAATTACATGCGGCCAGTAACTATCAAGGAGCATTGGAAATATCGATGATTTACACACACAACTTATTTAATATTCAAAAAAATAAAACGCGGGTTGTGCCGGCAAACCGACTCTTTTAAAATGAAATTTAGAGCACTTACATATTGTTTTTGTTGCTTGCTTTTATTAAGCAATAGCGCCTTTGCACAAAGCAGAAGTTCGAACGTAAAAGTAGCCGATTATTCATTTTATGAAGGACATTTCTACGAAGCCATTGATTTATACAAAGAGGAATTAGAAAAAAACAGCAACAATATTTATGTGCTCATTCAGCTCGCCAATGCTTTCCAAAAAGTAGGCGAATTTAAAGAAGCACATACTTGTTTCGAAAGAGCTTTTGTGTTGGGCGACAAAGAATTTCCTTTGGCAGAATTGTATTATGCGCAATCGCTAAAAACGCTTGGTCAATGCGGAAAAGCAAAAGAAAATTTCGAACATTTTAGAAAAAATTACCGAGGCAACAACTCCTCTTATTATGTAGGCAAAGCAAAAGATGAATTGAAAAATTGCGATTTGGCTTTGAAAATGAAAAGCGACAACAATCAAATAGTAAAAGTGCTTCCCAATAACATCAACAAAAGATATAGCGAGCTCAACCCTACTTTATTTCACGATTCTACATTGATTTTTTCTACTATTTATTCAGATACTTTAATTACGCTTCCCTTTGAATACAGCAACCCTAAACACCGTTTATACTCCATCAACATTCGCGATTCGTTGAACAAAGCACAAATTTTTCTTCCGCAGTTTTTCGCCAATATCACGGGTGATGTTCCAGATATCACTTTCTCGGCCGATGAAAAAAGATTGTACTTCACCGAATGTGAAATGAATGCCAGCGGCAAATTAATTTGCGAATTGTATGGTTCACTATTAACGAACAACGAATGGGCGCCACCAGTAAAATTAGGCCCTTTGGTGAACGATCCAACAGGTGAATACACTTCTACACACCCTGCTGTGGCTTACGACAAAAAAACAAAACAAGATATTTTGTACTTCTCTTCAGACAAACCAGGAGGCAATGGCGGTTTAGATTTGTGGTATGCCGAAATTGATGCTGCACTCAATGTAGAAAAAGCGTACAACTTGGGAAGAAAATTCAACTCTAGCGATAATGAGATTTCTCCTTTTATAGATAACGTAGGCGACCTTTATTACAGTAGCAATGGCTTAGATAACATTGGTGGCTATGATATTTTTGTAGCTACCGACAAAGGAAAAAGCTTCGATAAACCAAAGAATTTAGGCATGCCATTCAACACCTCAAAAGATGAATTTTATTTTAAGAAGTACAGCAACAATATTTGCTTGATGCTATCTAACAGAAGCGACATCAAAAGGAAAAATATAGGTGATGATATTTTCATAATTCAAAAAGATGAGAAAAAATATTTCCGCATCAATGCTTATCAAAAAATTAACGACAGCACCGAACAAATCATCAATGAAACCATGATTGTTTACCGCAACCGCAATGATTCTATCCTACAAGAAAATGTGTTTTACGCTGCAAAACCAAAACAAGAATTCGACATAGAAATTTCTAAAAAAGGATTTATCAGATCGACTCAAAAAATTGAGATGCAACAGCACAGCAGCGATACCACAGAAATTAAATGTTACCTAGAACCTATTGCACTCAATAAAGAATACACACTTAACAACATTTATTTTGAATACGACAAAGCTGAACTAACTACTGAATCGAAAAATGAATTGCAACAATTGGTAATTTTTATGCTGCAAAATCCCGATTTAAAAATTGAAGTTGCTGCCCATACAGACAATAAAGGGAATGCCGATTACAACCTTAGATTATCGCAAGAGCGCGCCAAAAGCGTTGCCTATTTCTTGATAAGCAAAGGCATAAATCCAAAGGCATTAATTGCCAAAGGTTACGGTGTAACTCAGCCCATTGCTTACAATAACAATCCTGATGGAAGCGACAATCCAGAAGGCCGCCAAAAAAACAGAAGAATTATTTTCAAAGTGCTTAAAAAAATAAACACCAGTAATAATGAAAAATAAAATTGCACTTCTACTATGCTTTACGCTTTGTTCTTTGTGCTTAAATGCGCAGTGGAATAAAATTACTTCGGGTACTACTAAAAACATAAATGCTGTTACTTTTTCGAACTCAAATACTGTTGTTGCCGTTGGTGATTCGGGCCTAGTTTTACGTTCTTCTACCGCAGGAAATTCATTCGCCATCGTTTCTTCTGCCACCATGAAACACCTCAACGATGTTTTCTTTTTAGATGCAAACAATGGCTTTGCTGTGGGCGATGGCGGCACCATTCTAAAAACCATTAACGCAGGTATTAGCTGGTCGGCGGTTACATCGAACACTTCTACTGATTTAATGAGTATCGATATTAAAAACAATATTGGTTTAATCACAGGAAGCAACGGCACCATTTTAAAGTCGGTAAACAACGGCGCTGCATGGACTACCCTCACTCCTTTCACCATTTACTTGCTCAATAAAGTGCGTTTTGTAACGAATGATGTTGCGGTGATTTCTGGTAATAACGGACTCCTCTTAAAATCTATTGATGCCGGTTACAACTGGACTACAGAAAATTCATCTGCCAACAAAAACATCAATGACTTTGCTTTTTACCCTAACACTGCCGATATTCTTGCAGTAGGAATTAATGGTTTGCAAATCAATACCGACTCATCTTTCTCTAGCATTTCGGAAAATACTATTTCGGCACAATGGCTTAACGCCGCAGCAGCCGTTCCCAATACCGACACCTGTTTTACCGTAGGAAAAAACGCCACGATTTTTTTCACCGCCAATGGAAACAACTGGAATACCATCACCGTAAATTCAACAGCAGATTTTAACGATATTTATTTTGTGAGTAATACTGTAGGAATAATTGCAGGCAGCAAAGGAAACATCTTTAAAACGACTACGGGTGGCGCATCTTTAACAACTCAAGAAATTGAAAAAATAAACTTTAGCCTCTACCCTAATCCTTCTTCTTCTTTCTTCTACATCAGTGGAAATTTTGAAGAACAATCACAGTTGAGAATATACAATACTAGCGGACAACTTCTACTTGAACAAATTGTACAAGGAAATTCTGTTTTGGTGAATCACGATTTACCATCGGGAATGTATTTGATGCAAATGAGTAACAATGAAAAGGTTGGAAGTAGTGTTTTTGTTGTGGAATAGGTATCAATTAATTATCATTGACAGGCAACAATATATAAAATTCAGTATAAGAACTTAAGTCTGTCCCTTATTTTCAAACTCTACAAACTCTGCCAAGGTTGGAAA
>Ga0049084_10001065_pt1 | contig 11118 bp, 6 predicted proteins | sample GreLakmeON33MSRF_FD_66720 | JGI IMG/M metagenome (GOLD analysis project Ga0049084, IMG submission 66720) | Freshwater lentic microbial communities from great Laurentian Lakes, MI, USA - Great Lakes metaG ON33MSRF | ecosystem: Environmental > Aquatic > Freshwater > Lake | place: Great Lakes... | reverse complement strand
CAGATAGAAAAAAAGAAAATATGGCTCCCGAGAAAAATACGGTTTTCATACAGGGTTTTCCGGAGAAGGTTGTGAGGTCAGTAAGACCTTCGGGTTGGATGGCAGTCCTTGCATCCGAGGCAATTCTCGCACAATTATGGATGCGATTTGTTCTGTTACAAATCATATCAGCGCAAAGACTTCTTTCGTGGCATACTCATTCACAATGCGTACGCTAAAAAAAGCGAGTGAACAAGAAATATAGAAAATGAAAAACGAGGTATTTCAATGAGTGAACATCGTCGGCATCAAGGAACGGTTGTGATTGCAGTAATTCTTGCAGGTGTTCTCTTTGACATGGGACGTGCGGCGGAAACAAAGTCTCGTCGAATATTGGTTTGCGGTGCGCGGACGGCGATCGTTGAAATTGATCGGGATCATCCAGAAGGAAAAGTTGAGTGGAGTTATCCATCATCGTCGAGAGAAGGATGGGTACTCCCTGGAGGAAATGTGTTACTGGCACTTTCGGCGAGTGAGACGACTCCCAAGGGGGCCGCAGTCGAAGTTGTTCCAGGAGGCAAAGAAAGTGATGGAACGACTATCGCGAATAAAATTGTCTGGCGTTATGACGGAACGCAGGCGGAAGTGAACAGCGTTCAGAAAACAGCCGAAGGAACATATGTGATTACCGAGGCAGGTCCGAATCCAAGGCTACTGGAGCTGGATGCTGCTGGGGGAATTGTAAATGAGTTTGCGCTCAACTGTCAGAAGGCCAATGCGCACATGCAATCGCGTATGGCCCGCAAACAGACTGACGGCACGTTTCTTGTGCCGCATCTGCTCGACTTTGCCGTGGTGCGTTACGATAGAAAAGGAAAGGAAATCAGTCGGTTTGATACACACGTTGCCGGAGAACCGGCTGTAAATAGTTGGCCATTTACAGCAATTGCACTTGCTGACGGCGGTATTCTTGTAGGACTCACCAATGGCAATCGTGTCATCGAGTTTGATCCTCAGGGCAAGGTCCGGTGGCAGATAACCAGTGACGATGTTGGTGGAATTATCAACGATGCCTGCGGTGTTCAGCGGCTGCCCAGCGGCAATACCATGATCACGAGCTATCACATCGGCCAGGGCGGCGTGCGACTGCTTGAGATCACGCCCGAGAAGAAGTTGGTCTGGACGTGGAAGGCCGATGTGCCCGCGGTCCACCATTTTCAAGTGTTGGCAATAGATGGAAAGGCTCTTGAAAATTCATCACTGCGTTAAAATAGACAAGGGGCTGTCCCACACGTATCAAACCGAAAGCGTGATCAACGACTCAAGAGTTTGATCAACGATTCTTTTTGCCTGCGGCGTAATTTTTTAACGGCTGCTTCACGTTTGAGCGCGACGCTCCGTGAGGGATGCAGTTCGCTGTACAAAAGTGAAACAGGGAGTCGCGAACGGGTATATTTTGAAGCAGTTCCGGCAGAATGTTGCCGAAGGCGGCGAGGAAGATCGTTGGTGATCCCAGTATAGAACGAATCGTCAGAGCATCGCAGAATATAGACTCGAAAAGGGTTCTTTTGTACGGCACATTTTCGCTTGCTCATGAATCACTCTGCCAAAGAAACGCGAATACATTCCTTGTCATTGCGAACAAAAAAGTGCCGGTTTGCATAGGCCCCAGCACACCACACCACATCTCTTCCAAAAGCAACATTGCTCGGCTGAATAACCTTGGCTCGATCAATTTCTGTGTAGCCCTGGGGCGAGAGTTTTGCGATCACCAAGTGGCCTGTTTCGGAAAACATAAAGAAGCGATCTGCATGTTTCACGATGAAAGCAGTTCCTGAACCGCTGGGCCGTTCTCCGAGGGGTCCGCCAGACTTCCAGAGCACCTCGCCACTAGGAATCTGAACGGCTCGAAGTTCTCCTTTTTCGTGAAATCCGTAGATCAAGCCATCGGCAACAATTGGCTGAACGTTTACAGGAGAAAGACCATGTTTGGCCTTGTTTCGCCACACGACCTCGGCACCGGGCTTCTCGGAGGAAAGTTTTAAAAGCAGATTTTTTTCTTGAAAGCCCCCAATGAATAAATAATCACCAACTTTTACCGGTGACATAATAATTGATCCGTTGTCGGCACCGTATGGAGCTTCCCAGAGAATCGCACCGGTCAGTGGATTAACGGCGTACACCCCGTCCGGTTTTAAAAACACAAGTTGTCGCTGGCCTCCAGCCTCGATGATTGTTGGCGGTGAATAACCCTGTTCGGGTGCTGTATTTGCTCGCCAGACTTCCTTGCCAGTGCGCTTCTCAAATGCAACAGCGTGTGCTTCCTGCGTTCCGACCACACAAACCAGTCGATCACCGTCGATGAGTGGATGGCTCGCATATCCCCAAAGCGCTGACTTCGTTTTGTATTCTTGCTTGAGATCCTTTGACCACTCGACTGTTCCATCACGGACGCGGAGGCAGACGAGATGGCCTTCGGCGCCAAGCGTATAGACGTGCTCACCATCAACAGTTGGAGTGCATCGCGGGCCTGAGGGATACGAAATCGTGTAGGTGACTCGATACTCATGCTTCCAAAGTTCTTTGCCGGTTAATTCATCAAGGCACAACACCCGTTCATATCCTTCTGATGCGCTGCGACCGAAATTGTCGACTGTGATATCGCTTGAAGTAACCAGATCGGTGATAAAAACCTTCCCGCCTGAGACGGCAGGGCCGGCGTATCCACCCGCTACCGGCACTCGCCACACGACCGTCGGACCACCCTTCGGAAAGGTTTGAAGAATCCCCGTCTCGCGCCAATGGTTATCACGTTTTGGACCCATCCACCCAGGCCAGTCATCAGCATGAGCGACAAGTGAAATAAAAAAGAGAGAAAAAGTGAGTGCAATACGCAGATGTGTGAACAAGCAAGTGCCTTTCGCAAATGTGACGAAGTTGATTGGATAGGTGTCGTCTGTGATGGTGATGGTGGTGGTGGTAGCACGAGGGTTCAACCTCGATCAAGATACTGTCAAAAAATACGATCGCAGTGTTTTCGTTACTGCGGGGAATGAATGAACGCATCAGGATCGTCGTCAAAGGACTCGGCGTTGGATTCGAGTCGCGGTAATTGAAGGCCTTCGATTTCAGACATTGAGCCACCAATAATTCCCTGAAGATCGCCATAGAAACCAGATGTATTCGCGAGAGCGCGTTCGAGTTGACGCTCGCGTTTGGCCCAGATGCGAGTAATGGCACGTTTCTCTGAATCGAGATCACTTTTCATCGTGACAAAGGCCTCGACTACGCCCGATATTCGATGACGGAATTCCTGGCCAGAGAGATAGTCGTAGACCATCTGCATTTTTTCGTGGCGGCCCTGTGTTGCCAAACGGCTTTTCCCGGCCTCAATGAGTCCTGCCCGCAGGGCCGTGGCCAAGCCCCCGGCGCATAGCCAGTTGCAAACCCAGACGCTTTCGGAAAGACCGAAGTAGCGCATGCCTTCGGGGAGAACGTCGCTGACGAGTACAGCAATCGAGGCATGAGCAGAACGCTGGTCGTCCCTCAGCTTGGCAAGCCAGCCATGGCTCCAGTGTTTCGTCCGTTTTGATTCCCACAGAATGGATCCGCAATTGAGTCCATTGGTATCGAATATCTCGTGTAGCACGTCACCGCCAAAAACTCCCTTGGCGACCGGTTCGATGGAATCGTGTGGAAATAATGATTGAAGAAGGTTCTCAAGAGCAAGTTCTTGCACCTCACCTTGAGTCTGCTGGGAACCCTGCTCCGCTTTTCGTTTGAGTTCATCGATCTGTTTCCGAAGATCTGATATCTGCTTCTCTTTTTCCGCTTCTTTGAGCTGGTGAGCAGCGGTGAGTTGCGAAGAAGTTTCATCCCTAATTTGTTCTCGCTGGGCATCGATAGCGCGAGCCATTTCGAGTTCATGGGATTGCGTTTTTTCAACAAGATCGCGTTCTCGTTTTCGAAGATGAAGTTCAGCATCCTGAGTTTCTTTGAGTTGTTTTTTAAGTTCTTGAACTTCCGTGGAACGATCCGAGAGTTCCACCGCGAGATGTTCTCTCGCTTTCACGATTGCGGAAGCCTCTAGATTCTGTTTCGCAACGGCCAGTTTTTGAGAAACCTGAAGATCGACAGTCGCTCGTGATTCTTCGAGATGGAGTTGTTGTTTTTCTAAAGACTGTCGAATCGAAAGAACTTCGTCACGTCCTTTTTGAAGTTCAGATTCCATTTCAGACCGAATGCGTACGGAAATCTGCTCCTGCATCACGTCGCTGACCTCGATCTCACTCGAGCATCGTGGACATGTCAGCTTTGTTGCCATGCTCAGAACTCCTTTTTTCAGAAAAGTGATGAGGTGACGCGTCCGCGTACAAACACACCGTTACCAAACTGTTGAACGCAGCGAAACCTAAACCGAGAGTGTAGCACTCAAGGTACGAAAGGTTTTTAGTGCGAACCGCATGCAAAAGAGAATGTGTACAAAACCTCCTCCGAGAGGAGTTTTTTCTCTTCGAGCGTTACCGGGTATGCGGCCTCAGCGATGCCGGAGAATCCATGCCCATGCAGCGATAGCAGAAAACTGTGGGGTTGCAGGAATCATCATCGACAGTCTGCGTGGCAACAGCATCGTAGATTTCTGCGCCGCAACCGATGCAGGTGTCAAGATAAGACGGCAGCTCATCGTGACGACAGAAGAGGTCGTCGGGGGTCAGGCCGTCGAATGGGAAAAAAACATTGTCTGTCATCTCGTCACAATCATCGCTGTCACACAATGGAGACTCAGCGTCAAATTGGGGCTGCCACAGTCCAATATCAAGTGAATTCTCCTCTTGATTGACAGAGACTTCCGAATCGATGTTGCGTGGTGAGCCGGTGCAGAGATGCTCAAGAGCAGCAGTTTCGCTGCGGAGGGTTGCAGCAGGACCAAGGATGAAATCAATCGCTCGATCGCGAAGCGTTTCGCATCGGCCGCAGTGTTCCTCTGATTTGTAGGGCATCAGCGAATCCTCCTTCGAGTAGAGAAAGATCAAACGGACGGGGGGACTGTCCTGGGATTATGTAAATGCTGTACGCAGCGATTGTTAAAAATGTTCATGGAATGAACTTGCAAGCGAAGAATAAGAGAGTCGGTATTCATAGGCTTATAGAATGTAAAAGTTACTGTGAGGCCTGTTTTGTGTGAGAATTCTATGAGAAATTGTTTTGGCTTACGTTTTTGCAGTCGAGCCCAGGTTGACCTTGATCGAGCCTGTGTGCCGACCATCCTGTGCGTGAGAACTCTTCGCGCGGCAGTCGAAAGAGTCAAATGAGTCGCATTGAAAACGTTTTGTGCATTAAGGAAAACGAAATACATGCGGAGTGCAGCAGCGAATCACTCCATTGGCTGTGAGTAATGTGCGTGTGCACTGCCCCCAGACTCTGTACCAAACAGATGGCAAATTCCTATGTCTCTCTCTAACGCGTGAAGTTCGAAGCAGTACGTCTGTGCATGCGATGTCAATGAACATTGCCTATTGTTTGGTTTAAAAAGTTTTTTATAGGGGTGTTTTCAATCGGGCCAATCCATAGGGCCGTGTGAGTGGACACCTTTGAAATGATGAAGTTTGCCTTTTAAAAAACGCTGTGAAGTGCTGCTGTACCCGGTAGGCTCGCAGCGGCAACTGCTCTGCCTGCTCTACAATCAGCTTCGAAATATCGATCGCCAAAAGGATAAATAGACACTCAGGCCAGGGTTCATAACTGGCTTGTCTGGCTCACTTTCAGTGCATCGCGGCCGCTGGAAAACCAGAAGAGCCCTGGGTGAATCAAAAATTCACAAAGCGTCGAAGTCATGAGTCCCCCGAGAATCACCGTTGCCACCGGATAGAGAATCTCTCGACCAGGTTTCAGGCCATCGAACACCAGTGGTACCAGAGCGATTCCAGCAGTGATCGCGGTCATGAGCACCGGCGAAAGTCGCTCGAGACTCCCTCGCAAAATCATATTTTGACAAAAAGGCTCCTTTTCCACCCGCATCAAATAGACATAGTGTGTGACAAGAAGAATTCCATTGCGAACTGCTATTCCTCCAAGCGAAATAAAACCAACAAGGCTCGCAACGGTAAGCGTTTGATCGGTAAGCACAAGGGCGACCACACCGCCTACAAATGCCGTTGGCAGCGCGTTCAAGATCTGCAACACGATTCGGTGAGATGGAAAAAGAATAAAAAGAACAGCGTACATCCCTAGGACCGATACCACTGCGAGTGTGGCTATCAGCGAAGTGGCTTTCTGTTGACTTTCAAATTGGCCGCCGTATTCCAAGTAAAAGCCAACTGGCAAAACGACATCGGCTGCCACTACGCGGCGAATCTCATTCACAGCACTTGCCAGATCCCTTCCTTGTGTATTGCATCGGATGACGATGCGACGAGTCGCGTTATCGCGATTGACGGCACTCGCTCCAACTCCGTCTTTAATCGTGGCAAGTTGTCCCAGTTCGACCTGGCCCTGTTGATGTGGCAGGTCAATTCGCAGTCGACCGAGGTTTGCGAAGTCATTTCGAGCGCGGTCTTCGAGTCGCACAAGCAAATCAAATCGGCGCTGTCCCTCAAGAACCTGCGAGACCACTTTCCCCTGCAGAGCCGTCTGCAAAAGCTCTGCGACACCGCGACGCGTCAGGCCGTAGCGAGCAAGTTCCTCGGGTAGAAGACGAATATGGAGCTCATCAGTCATCCGAATCGGTTCAATGACCGGCTGTGTGATTCCTGGCACCTTTTGCAGCGAGTCTTTAAGTTGTTGGGCAATTGACAACAGGAGATTGAGGTCGTCGCCATGAACCTTGATTGCAATCTGCGCATACACGCCGCTGATCATATGGCTGATCATGTGCGCCAGTGGCTGCTCGACCTCGATATCAACACCGGGCGCCTCGTGTCGGAGTGTCGCAAGCAGCGTTGCTATGATCTCATCACGAGCTCGAGCATTGCTCGGGTTCATAGCAAGAATGTATTCGCTTGAACTTACCGGCATTGCATGCTCGTCAAGCTCCGCGCGGCCGGAACGTCGAACAAACGATAGAATCTCGCCGCTTGGTTGTTTCTCGGATCGTTGTGCAAGACGGAGCACGGTATCAATTGTGCGAGACACCCGATTGGTAGCCTCGAGAGATGAACCCGGTGGTAGCGATACGTTGACCTGAATACTTCCTTCATCGAACTGAGGCAGAAAATCTCGACCACGCTGTGAAAGTTCAAATCCCGCCCACGCGACGAGCAGCCAGCTTCCAATCACGAGCACCACTGGAATTTTCATGCTGAGTTGGATCATTGGAGTAGCCATCCATTTCAGAATTCGTAGCAGCGGGCTGTCGCCACTGTGATGCAGCGGTCGCGAATGAGAAAGGAGGTACGACGCAAGTACCGGTGTGAGTGTCAGCGATACGAGAAGTGAAGCGAGAATGGAAACGATGTATGCGATTCCAAGTGGCGCAAACAGTCTTCCTTCAACTCCTGAAAGGCTAAAAAGTGGGAAAAACACAAGAATCACGACGGCGGTTCCGAAGACGATAGAAGTGCGGATCTCTCGGCTGGCTTCGTAGACGACGGTGAGAATCGGACGGGGTTGTAATGACGCATTATTTTGTGAAAGACGCCGAAAGATGTTCTCGACGTCAACGATCGCATCATCGACAAGTTCTCCCATTGCCACGGCAATGCCACCGAGCGTCATGACGTTTATGGAAAGTGCATGGCCCGCGACAAGACCATAGAAGTGAAAACTCATAGCCGTAATGGCAAGAGAAAGTGGAATGACAACGAATGTGATAAACATCGTTCGAACGTTGAGCAGGAATAAAAAAAGCACACAGACAACAAGGCATGCGCCTAAAAGAAGTGATTCACCAACGTTGAGGATTCCACGATCAATGAAACTGCGCAGACGAAAAAGACCGGGATCAATGACAACGTTGTCTGGCAGAGATGCTTGAATCTCACGAAATGCTTTTTCGATCTGCGCAGTGAGTGCACGAGTATCACTATGTGGTTGTTTTGCAATTGTGAAAACAACTCCTGGTTCTCCATTGATTGAACCATCACCTCGCTTTGACTGAGGCCCCTCGATGACGTTCGCCACCTGTTGAAGAAGCACCGGTCGAACATCACTGGCCTTTACCGGAATATTTCTGAGATCCTCAAGCACTTCAGCAGAATCAGGTCCTAAGCGACCGAGAACTCTGATTGGCCGTTCTGTTTCTCCTTCAATTGCAAAACCGCCACTGGTGTTGATATTGCTTTCCGCCAGCGCCTGCTCCACCTGTTCGAGAGATATTCCGTATTCCAGAAGTGCGGCAGGATCAACCAGAATCTGGTACTGCTTCCGATGGCCTCCCTGCACAAATACTTCGGCAACACCTGGAATCTGTCGTAGACGCGGCCTCACGACCCAATCGGCGAGCGTGCGTAAATCCATCTGTTTTGCGATCGACTGCTCAGAGTCCGCTGAAATATCGTTTGATTGTGAATCGGGTTTCCAGGAGATGCCTGCGATGACAATCTGACCCATGATCGAGGAGGTGGGTGTCATCTGTGGAAGAATGCCCTCCCCAAGCGTTCCGGAGAGCATCACAAGTCTTTCCTGCACGGTCTGTCTTGCTTTAGAAATATCAGTTGACCAATCAAACTCGATCGTGATCACTGAAAGCCCAGTGGTGGTTTGGCTGCGCACGTCGAGCACGCCGCTGGCGCCTAACAAAGCAATCTCAATCGGAAGAGTAACGAGTGTTTCGGCCTCCTCTGTGGCAAGTCCGCGACACTCAGTGATCACGACTACGCGTGGTCTATCGAGATCAGGAAAAAGATCGATCGGAAGCGTGACGGCCACCCACGAGCCATACAACAGAAGCAGGAGCGAGACGATAACGACAATCGCCCTGTTTTGCAGTGAAAAACGAAGCACAAAATCGATCATGGGCAGTTACGACCCTTCTTGTTATCTAAGGGTTCGCACGGGGATCGTGAAGCGTGCCATCGGAATGAACGTGAACATTTGATGGCAGTGAGGAATCTTGCTGCGATCGAGCGATGCGATCAAGGGCTGCGGCACCTGTGAGAACGATGCGGTCACCAACATGAAGCGAGCCGTTGTTGGCAAGCACCAGAGAGAGCCTATCCTCGTAGAGAACGCGCACCTCGCATCGCTGAAATACGGCGAGATCTTGTCGGAACACGAATGCTTGAGGGCCTTCGTGCACCACTGCCTGGCGTGGGAGAACGAATACATTTTCCATTTTCTCTGTGGCGATTCGCAATCGCAGGCGGTTTCCCGGACGAAATCGCCAGAGCAGGCGAGTTTCCCCCATATGTTCGTAGGTAGACCACTGATTTTCCAGTCGCAGAAAAAATGCAAACGTTCGTGACGCCGAATCGATCGTGTTAGAAATATGATCAATAAAAAGCTTTTCCTGAAAAGCTGGCCACGTGGTAAGGTCAGGCTCGTCAACATCGATCTCTACACCGATGTTGCTGCTTGCGGCCATCTGTACCAGTGGCATGTCATCCTTGAATCCACGCCCCTCTATAAAGAGTGATCGATGATCTGCCAGATGCATCAGCACCTTCCCGGCTTCGACATGCTGGCCGAGTTCAACGTCGAGCGAGTGCACTTCAAAGGAAAACGATTGTAAGGAATCCATTGGCTCGGACTCTGATTGCGTGATGTCAGGCGGCGCACGAACCATTAGTTCTGTGACAAATTCCCCCCGAGCTGCCGAATCGATATTCTCGCGCGAGAGTCCACGCGCAACGAGGTCCTGCGAATAAGCCTCTACGGTTGCTTGGAGCCGATCGAGCTGATTTTCGATTTCATAAATGCGAGACTGTGCCAGGGCGCCACTCGAAGCAAGCTCCGAAAGTCGACGGTATTGACGGTTTGCGATATCAATTTCACGAGTCGCTTGAAAGAGTTCTAGCTGTGACTTATGCACCTGATCGCTCACGAGTCGAATCGTAAAAAGCGGGGCATGTGGCGCGACCGTCGTACCTGGAAAAGCGTGTATGAAGACGATTGTGCCGTCTATGGGTGCGGTCACACCGCGATCGCTGACACCGGGACGATCGACCATCACGGCTGGAAGTTCGACCACTTTCCACGCGGTGGTCAAAACCAGTGGAACTACAGTCAGTCCAATGTTGTCGCGAGATTTTCGGGATAGAAAGACGGATGATCCTTTAGAAATATTGCCTGGAGAACCATGAAGCGTTCCGGCTGAGGCAGGAGTCGTCTGCGGCGGTGAGGATTGCCATCGATCAGAAAACAGTGAGTGTGTCTCACGGCAGCCACTGGCACAAAGTGCTAAAAGAACAACAGCAAGTTTCATCACCATGCTTGGATTGTCATTATTTTCAGTTTGCATAAGGGTCTCTGGTGAGTTGTGGTGCACAGAGTGGTCGGCACGAAAAGGCTCGCGAACCATTAAAAGAATCCTGACGCTCACAAGTACGCTGCGACAATACGCAGACGCGTCCCAAGCAGACGTTCTCGCATAAATTGGTGGTCATGAGTTTCAAGCCGGCAACCCCGGGCAGTGAAAAAAACGACACACAAAAACAGGGGCGAGAAGAGCGAGGTGACGATCAGATCAGGAGAAACTGATCGATTAAAAAATGAGAAAAAGGGAAAAGAGATGCACGCTTGATGCGGTCGATGCCACGGAGAAAAGAATCAAGCTGACAAAACTCATCTGCTCGCCAATACATCCACGTATTTAATGCTGGAAGATCGCAGCGCTCTCCAGCGACTCGTGGCAGAAAAACAAAGAGACATTCAACGACATGCCAGTGACAGTGTGATTCCGACGGACAGAAATCCGCTTGCATTTCATAAAAAAGATCGTTGGATTTTTGGTAATCATCGCCATGCTTCTGGAGAGCAGTGAGGTGCGAGTGGGGCGTGTGGAGACAGTGCTCCGCAGCCGGGGCGCTGCGATTCCCAGGCGCGTTCAGGTCTTGTCCCAAGCACGCATGCTCAGCATGACAATGGCGCAGTGCACAGCATCCCACGAAACTATGAGCACAAACGAGTGCGGCAGTGAAAAGGCAAACTGTGGAGTGCATTGAAATAATTCGAATTGATACTTGGAAAGCACCGAGGATTCGC
>Ga0049084_10001060_pt1 | contig 11129 bp, 7 predicted proteins | sample GreLakmeON33MSRF_FD_66720 | JGI IMG/M metagenome (GOLD analysis project Ga0049084, IMG submission 66720) | Freshwater lentic microbial communities from great Laurentian Lakes, MI, USA - Great Lakes metaG ON33MSRF | ecosystem: Environmental > Aquatic > Freshwater > Lake | place: Great Lakes... | reverse complement strand
CGCCCCGGTGAAGCGCGCGTAAATATTTTGGAAACCGGGCAGCCCGCCCTGCCAGACAAACGCCGCACCGCCGTTGTTCAGCATCGCGACTTGCGGTTTTTCCTGGTCGCCGGGAAGAATCTGGTTCACGCGAAACGGCGCGCCGGAAGGCGTGAGCGCGGCATCGAGCCGAAGTGCGCCGATGCCCAGGCCCTTGCCGATTCCGTCCATCCCGTTGTCCTGCCAGACCACGTAACCGCCGCCGGGGTTGATGCTCAGGCCGGGAAAAGTCTGCTCGCCGGGCCGCGGGCCGGAGACCGGATATTCCCCCTCTTGCGGCACCAGACCAGCCTGACCGGAAACGAGACAAGGAAAAGCGGCGGCCAGCCCCAAGGCGGCCAGCCGTTTACAAGCGCTGAGTGATGATGGCATAGAATTCGTCGTTATAAATATCAGCGGGCCGCCGCTTTGTCCACGCTTTCTTCCCGCAAAACTACTATTTCGCGGCGTGAAAATGCCCGGAAATTTTTGTGCAGCACCACGGCGTTCACAACAGCTCACCCTGGGCCGGGGCCGACGCCGGCAGTTCCGCCAGCAGCCCCTTGAAACCCCACTCCCGGTAGAGCGCCTCCAGCCGCGCCCGATCAGCCGGGCGCGGGGAAAAAACCTCCAGTTCGAACGCTCCCGGCAAGTCATCGCGCAGCCGGATCAGCCGCTGGTTGCGCCGCACCGCCGGCTCCGCCGCCTGCAACGCGGCCCGCGTCCGCTCGGATTTCACCTCGCCCAGCCGCCCGTAGAGCGCCTCGACCGTCCCGAACTGCTGAAGCAGATCAGTCGCCGTCTTCGGCCCCACGCCGGGCACGCCGCCAATGTTGTCCACGGTGTCCCCGATCAAACTCAGCCAATCAACAATCTGCTCCGGCTCGACGCCGGCCTTGGCCCGCACTGCTCCGGCCTGCCAGATCATCTCCGACTTGTCATTCGGATTGAACAGGCCCACGCGCGCCGAGACCAGTTGCATGAAATCCTTGTCCGCGCTGGCGATAACCACCCCCGCGCCACGTCCGACCGCCTGCCGCGCCTGCGTCGCGATCAGATCGTCCGCCTCCACGCCGTTCTCGCAAAACGAAGCCAGACCGGAGGCGGCCAGGTAAATTTGCAGCGCGTCGATCTGCGCGGCGAGGGCGTCAGGCATGGGCGGACGCTGGGCCTTGTATTCAGGCAGCGCGGCCATCCGCTCGGCGGCCAAGCCTCCATCCCAGACGACGGACAGATGGGTCGGCAGCAGGACGACCCGCATTTTGGCGAGCATCTTGATGAAGCCGTAAATGGCGTTGGTGGGCGAACCGTCGGGGGAGTTCAAGTGACGGATCGCATGAAAAGCGCGGTAGGCGTAGGCGTGGCCATCCACGATCAGCAATCGCGACGACGCCTGCGTTTCCATGAGGAATGGGAAAAGGGCCCGGCCGGGATTTACGGGATGACGGTCTTCTGCGCCGGAATCGTGTGCTGCGCGAACGGCATCTCCTCAGCGGAATGGAGCCGGTTGCCGGCAGGATCAATGATCGTGGGGGTCACGAAATAGACCAGATTTTTCTTCTTGGAAGTGTTCGATTCGCTGCGGAAAAAACGGCCGAGCAGCGGCAGGTCGCCGAGCACCGGAATCTTGTCTTTCGTCTTCTGCACGTCCTCGGAGATCAAACCGCCGAGCATGATCGTCTGGCCGTCCCACACGATGCAGTCCACGGCGATCTGGCGCAGGCGGTATTTCGGCAGGGGGGTCGGCGAGATGAGCGGAGCCGCAGCATTGGCGCCGCCGACGGACTGCACGACCGATTGAAATTCAGCCTGGCTGTCGTAGCCGAGAAATTCTTTCAGAGTCGGAATGATCGACATTTGAATCGTGTAGCCGTCGGCCATCACGTAGGGGATCACGTCCAGCACCGGCCCTATTTCCACCGGCTCCGTGATCGGCTGGATCGTGGAGGAGACAGCCCCGCCACCACCACCGCCGCCGACCCCTCCGATTCCGCCGTTTCCGCCCGGCACGCCCAACTGGTTGATGGACAGGTCGGTGACCACGTATTTGACGTCCACCACTTTGATCTGCGCCTGCCGGGCGCTGAGGGTGGTGATCTCCGGACAGGAGAGCAGATCCACCCCGCCGCGTTGTTCCAGCGCGCGGACGACAAACCGGAACTGCGGATCGGTGAGAATGCCGGTGACGGTGGCGAGAGCCGGCGCGCTCTGGCGCAGCCCGCCGGTCAACAAATTGTCGGACACTGAAGGCGGAACTGCGCCGGGGCCGCCCAAGCCGGGGGCGGAACCGGGGCCGGGAAACACGCCGCTGGGATTGGAGGGTCGGGGATCGATTCCGCCGGGTGAAACATAGCTCGGCGCCGTGCCCGCCTGCGCGCCGATGCCTCCATTGCGCATCAGGGTGTTCCCCAAATACCAGTCGAAACCTAGTGCCCGGTTGTCTTCCTGGGTGATTTCCATGATCCGGGATTTGATGGTCAACTGGGGCGGGGCAATGTTCATGACTTGAATGGCTTTTTCCACCATGTCCAAATCCGCCATCGTGGCCCGCACCATCAACACACCCGTGCGGTCATTGAAAAACACTGTCTTGGGAGCCTCCAGATCGACGCCGGCGGCGCTGAAAAACTCACGGACAATGGCAATCTTCGGCGCGAGCTTGGTGACGGTTGTGACGAATTCAATGCCACCTCCACCGGCACCGGCACCGTTCGTGCCGCCCTGGCCCTGGCCCTGGCCACCACCCTGTTGACCACCTTGGCCGCCGCCACCCGTGATGCTGACCTGCGCGAAGGAGGATCCCATGCCGCCACCACCGCCACCACCACCGCGACCACCACCGTTGTTACCGTTGTTACCGTTGTTACCGTTGTTGAAGCCCCCGTTGTTATTGTTGAAGCCCCCGTTGTTATTGTTGAAGCCCCCATTATTATTGTTAAAACCCCCGTTGTTATTGTTGAAACCCCCGTTATTATTGTTGAAACCGTTGTTCCCATTGTTGTTCCCACCACCACCACCGCCACCGCCACCGGAACCAAAAAAGCCCTCGGTGACATTTTGCAGACCTTGATAAAAAGTGTTCGGGTCCAGCTTGAAGATGCGCACATGGAGCGGCACGCCGACGTTGGCCTTCGGCGACAAAACAATGCCCCAGTCTTCCACGGAATACTTAATGGGCGATTCAGCCACTTTGGTGATGATATCCAAGGCATGCTCCACCGTCAACCCGCGCATGGGCGAGCCGATCTTGATGGTGATCGCGCCGACATCAATCGGTGCCGGAGGGGGAATGGGCACGCCGGCCGGATCCACGGCGGGGGCGCCGGCGGCGGCGGCGGGCGTTTCAATGTTCGGGCTGATCAGGAAGTTCACCCCCAGGCCCTCGGGGTCGCTTCTTTTCACATCCTCGGCCAGTGCCTTGATCACTTCGGACAAAGGCAGGCTGTCGATTTGCAAGGAACTGAGTTTAATTCGGCGCAACTTGAGAAAAATAGCCTGACGCTCCGGGCTGGTGTGCACGAGGTTGGTGCGGGCGTAGGGGTTGGGAACATCCAATAGATCACGGGTGATGGGGATCTGCCATTCCTTCTCGACGAGCATCAGCATTTCCTTGGAGCTGCGCTCACGCTTGCGGGCTTCCTCAGCATACATGTTGCCCTGCACCAAGTCCATGTAGTAGAAGGCCGTCTTGTCGGATGGATCGCGGGCGATGGCTTTTTTCAGCTCCACTTCGGCCGCTTCCAGCCGGCCCATTTCGAGCAGGAATTTGCCGTTCTGCACATATTCCCCGGTCTTGAGCCGGTCGGCAATGACGCCGGGAATCAAGGCGATCATTTCGTCGGTGGGCCGCCGGCCCGCGCTCTCGAGCCGCAGCCGGTCATTGGTCAGTTTCATGGCCAGCCCATCCGCGTTGCGGGGATCAACCTTGACCACGCGGGCGATGTGGTTGGCCGCCTCGCCGTATTCGGTCCGGCGCATGGCTTGGTCGGCCAGTTGCAGGTGGGTTAGGATGAGGCCGGCACTCACCAGCTTTTGTTCCGGCTCCACGCCTGCGACGCCAATCTTCTCGATCAACAGCCAGGCCTCCTCGTATTTCTTGACCGCCTCCGTGATTTCATTGCGCTTCTGGGCGGCTTGGGCGGCGGCCAGTTTTTCGCGTACCCGGAGGGTCATTTCCTGGCGGCGGATGGATTCATCAATGGCGTTTTTGGCGGGATCATCGACGGCCTGGGCGCGCGCGGAAATGGCGGTGGCCAGGAGCAGGGCCACGAGACAGAGGGAGGTGAGGGCGGCGTGAATCATAGAGGGTACGGAAGTTCAATTTCTAAAAATGCGGTGGCACTGGGCGGTCATCTGATCGTGTATTTTTTAAGATTTCGGGCCAACAGTACAGCCTCGGTGGCTTTGATGTCCACGATAATGTAGTCCTCGCCGCCCACGCTAATCGGGTCATTGACCCGCAGCTCCTTTTTGAACCAGTTTTCCGGAGGGTAGCTGAAATCTACTTTGAATCCGTCCACGCGCTGGAAGGGCTTGTCCTTGCTCAACACGCCGCGCTCCCCGGTGTCGGCGAGTTCGATGGCCAGCTCCTCCGGCTTTTCCGGAGCGCCTTTGATGTCCTTGAGAAGGAAGGTGACGAAGGCGCCAGGACGGTCCTTTTCGTTTAGCTTGACGTAGGTCTGCGGCAATTTTTTCCGCAGCGCGGCGTTGGTGCTGGCCTCCCGGGTGACGCTCATGTAGTAGCCAGGGATGGCGACCTTTTCCAGAGTGACGATCAGGAGGAGCGGCGTGATCTTGGCGATGCGCAGGGCGTTCGGGCCGACCTCGGTGCCCTTCTCGATCTTGAGCAGCGAGCCGTCCGGCCGGCGCTGCCATTTCACCGGGTTAAACAGATGATGCGGGGCGGAAAGATTGATCGTGGGCGCATTTTTGAAATCTTTGAGCGCGGCCTGCTGGCGGGAGAAATCCATCGAGGGAATCCCCTTGGTGTTTTTTTTCTGAATGCCGACGACATACTTGTTGAGCTTCTCCGACTCCTCCTGAACTTTCACGTAGAGCAGCCAGACGGTCATGCCGAGGGCGATGAACGCCAGGGCCAGCAGGACTTTTTCGAAGTGCTGCTTGAGCAGGGCGGGCAAATTTTTCAAGAATTGCATAGGCTCAACGGGGCGGCGGAGGAGAAGGCGGCACGGGCTTGATGACGTTCACCAGGACGATCACTTGCAACAGCTTTTCATCGAGCACCGTGGTCATCGACGCCTTGTTGGTCACGGCCGTGACGGAGAGGACGGGGCCGCCGCGGGCAGGAGCCGGCATCGGCTCGACGGAAACGGACTTGAGGATCACCCCGGACGGGGCGTGGCTGATGGCCTCGATGGCGGAGGCGAGCGCGGGGCTGAAACAGGAGAACTTGAATTCGTAGGGCCAGACGGCCATCTCGGTCTCTTTGCTGTGCGTGAATGATCCGGTCAGAATGTCCGACGAGGCCGGCGCGTCGTAGCTGGAAACAGCCACCCGGCGGATTTGCACCAACTGGTCGATCTTCGCCTGAAAGAGCGCGACGGCGATCTGCCGGATTTCGATCAACTGCTCGCTGAGGGGCTTCAGGGTGGCCAGATCAAAGTTGACCGGGCCGATCTGGGCCTCAAAGGAAAAATTGTAATTGGTGTGGAGCTTGACCCCGTTGGCGGCGGCCTCCCGGCGAAGCTGGGCAATGGTGGTTTCGAGAAATGCCTTGTAGGTCTGGTTGTTGAAAGACTCGGTGGGCGTGGACGGAAACAGCTGTCGACTTTCGGTCACGAACTGTTTGGCCCGTCCCAGCTCCCGGCGGGTCACGTCCAGATTTTCGGCGGTGGGCCGGATTTCCAGCAGGTCCATGCCATCCAGCTCGGACTTGGTCTGCTCCAGTTCGGTGTCAATGGTGGTGTTCTCCTGAACCTGCATCCAGAGATAGTATCCGCCGAAGCCCAACAGCGCCACGGCGGCGATGCCACCGAGGGCCGTCCATAAATTTCGCTTGAGCCAGGTCATATCAGGGTTTGATGGGACGCTTCAAAGCCAGCGAGACCTCGAAGGTGAAGGTGTAATCAGCCGGTTTGCTCATCACGCCGACCAACCCGGTGTTGACCGGGTCAAAGAGCGGGTTGGCCTTCAGTCCGGCACCGACCATGAAGGCAAATTCAGTGTTCTCGCCACCCTTGGGTGTGGTGAGATCAACCCCACGGCAAAGGAGGTGGATGATTTGACCCGGGGTGCCCGCTTCCGTCGCGGGGTCCGGCTTCAGACGGGGGCCGGGGCCGGAACCGGGGGGCGGCTGGCGATTTCCCGCCCCCCCCGGCCGGGGGTTACGGGTCGGCGGAGCCACCGGATTGACTCCGCCGGGAACCAACGGGAGGGTGCTGGCGGAGCGGAGTTCCACTTTCTCGATCCAGACGCCGGTGTCCCGGCCGAATTTTGACTTCCCCTCGGACTCGGCGTCGAGCATCACGCGGCGCAATTCCGCCAGGATGTTCGCCCATTGGGGCCGTTCCTCGATCCAGACGCCAAAGTGGCCGGCTTCCTTGCGCGCATCCTGTAAATCTTTGGTCGCCCTTTTCAGCAGCGGCTCGTGTTTGCGCAGCGGCTCCAGCGACGCGTTGAGCTTTTCCAGTTGAACCCGCTTCTCGACCGCGTTCTTCTGGTAAAACCAGCCGTAGGCATAAAGGATCAAAATCAAACAGAAGGCGGTCGCGGCTAGGTAGGGTTTCTTGGCCCCAAACTGCTGCCGTTTGATGGAGCTTTTCGGCATCAGGTTCAGCTCCACCGGGCAGTGCGCGAGGTTCCGCAGCCCCAGTCCGACGACCTCGCCGAGGGAATGGGCCACTTTCGACAGCTCCTCCAGATTCACCGCCGGGTCGATCTGGACGTTGCGGAAAGGATTGAAATACTCCACCGGCAGATTGAGCTTCTCCGCGAAAAACTGCGCGGTGAATCCCATGATGGACGCGCCGCCGGAGAGAAAGAGCCGCTGCGGCGCCGCGCCGCCCTGCTGGCCGCGATAAAACTGGACCGTCTGGTTCACTTGGATGTGCAGGCGCGTCATCACCTGCCGGGAAATTTTGGAAAGGGCCGCCGCCTCCGGGTCTTCCGGCTCCTCGTAGGCGCCGCCCAGGCTCACGAAGCCCTTCTCCAGCTTCAACACCTCGGCCTCTTCGAAGGACAGCTTCGACTCCTTCGAGAAATCCTGGGTGATCGAACTGGCCCCGATGTTGATGCCACGCGTATAGACGTTGCCCTTGTCGAAAAATAGGAGCGTGCTCGTCTTGGCCCCGATGTCGAGCAGCATGTTGCAGCCCTCGAGGTCGCCGTAGTTGTAACGAAATGCGTTGCAGAGCGCGGCCGGCGAAACATCGACCAGGCTCAGCTTCAACCCCGCCGTCTCCGCCGTGCGGAACAACCCCTCGACGATGTCCGACTTGATCGCCACCAGCAGCACTTCCAGCTCGCCAGTCGGCGCCGCCCCCAGAATCTGATAGTCCCACACCACCTCCTCCAGCGGGAAGGGCACGTTCTGCTGCGCCTCATACTGGATGATCTGCGTGACCTTGGAGGTGTCCACCGGCGGGAGCTTGACGAACTTGGAAAAAACGTGGAAGCCCGGCGCGCAGACATTGATGTTTTTGGAATCGAACGGCTGCTCGGCCAGCAAATCCTGCAGCGCCTTGAGCATGGCCGCCTCGCGCGTGGACTCCTGCATGCCGTCACGCCCGAGCGTCTTGAAGGCATACTGCGTCAAACGCAGGCCGCCCTCTTCGTTGGGCTCAAACTCGGCGAGCTTCAGGTTCGCGGCCCCAAAGTCCACCGCTAAAAATGACTTGGAATTCAACATTTGATTAAACGCCGTCCGCCGCCGTTGGTTCCGGGCACAACCGGCCCCGATCCAATGCGCAAACTGTGTTGGTAGCCAACATCCCTCCCGGCGGTCAAAACAAAAACATATTTTTCACCGTGCCAGGGGCGCGCGTTACGCGGCGGAGATCACGCTTAAACTTTCCCCCGGAAATAGGCAATGGTCTGGCGCAGCCCCGCCGCCAGCGGCACGACCGGCTCCCATTTCAGTAGCGCCCGCGCCCGCGTGATGTCCGGCTGCCGCTGCTTCGGATCGTCCTGCGGCAGCGGGCGGAAAACGATTTTGCTCCTCGAGTCGGTCGCGCGGATGATGGTTTCGGCGAACTCCAGCATCGTCATCTCGTGCGGATTGCCGATGTTCACCGGCAACGGCGTGCCGCTCATCATCAGCCGGTAAATCCCCTCGATCAGATCCGAGCAAAAGCAAAAACTGCGCGTTTGCCGGCCGTCGCCGAACACCTTGATCGGCCGGTTCCGCAGCGCTTGGCTGATGAAGGCCGGGACCACGCGCCCGTCGTTGAGTCTCATGCGGGGTCCGTAAGTGTTAAAGATTCTCACAATGCGCGTCGCCAGCGCGTGTTCGCGATGGTAGGCCATGGTCAGCGCCTCGGCGAACCGCTTCGATTCGTCGTAGCAGCCGCGCGGGCCAATGGTGTTCACGTTGCCCCAATACGACTCCGTCTGCGGATGCACCAGCGGGTCGCCGTAAATTTCCGAGGTGGACGCGATCAGGAAGCGCGCGCCCTTGTGCTTTGCCAGGCCGAGTGCCTTGTGCGTGCCGAGCGAGCCGACCTTGAGCGTCTGGATCGGCAGCTCCAGGTAATCAACCGGGCTGGCCGGGGACGCGAAATGCCAGACGTAATCCACCGGCCCTTCCAGAAAAATAAACTCCGTCACGTCCTGCTGGATGAATTTGAAATCCGGCCGGCCCGCGAGATGCGCGATGTTGTCCGCCGAGCCGGTGACGAAGTTGTCGATGGCGATGACCCGGTGTCCGCGGGCCAGCAGCAGGTCGGCCAGGTGCGAGCCGAGAAAGCCCGCGCCGCCGGTCACCACGGACGTGGGCGGGCGCGGGGCGGCAGGTGTTTTTTTACGTCCGGGTCGGGCAGGCATAAGCGTGTGGTTGGCGGCGCCGGCACGGGCGCCACCGGGAATGCTTCCATCAGCGGGCGCCGGTTCCAATCAGCACCACGGGAATGGTCCGCAAAATGATCTTCAAGTCGAGCCAGATTGACCAGTGATCGATGTACTCCAGGTCGAGCCGGACCCAGTCCTCGAAATCCTTCACGTCATTGCGCCCGCTGATCTGCCAGAGGCAGGTCAGCCCCGGCTTCACGCTCAGGCGGCGGCGGTGCGAGAGATCGTCGAAGCGCCGCACTTCATCGACCGGCAGCGGACGCGGGCCGACGAGGCTCATCTCGCCGCGCAAGACGTTGAGCAGTTGCGGCCATTCATCGATGCTGTACTTGCGGAGGAAGCGCCCCATCCTGGTCACGCGCGGATCATTGGTGAGCTTGAAGACCGGGCCGGACATTTCGTTGAAGGCGGCCAACTCGTCCTTGCGCTGCTCGGCGTTGGAAACCATTGAGCGGAATTTCAGCATCGTGAACGGGTGGCCGTTCAGGCCGCAGCGCTGCTGCCGGAAAAAGACCGGCCCCGGCGAACCCAGCCGGACCAGCAGCGCGACGACCCCAAAGAACGGCGCGACGAGGAGCAGGGCCAGCAGCGCCCCGAAAAAATCAAGGAAGTGCTTGGCGAGAAACTGCCCGGACGCCTCCGGGGCGGAGCGGAAGACCAGCATGGGCTGCCCTTGAAACTCATCGAACGTCGTGCGCGAAATCTGCGTCTTGAAAAAGTCCGCCACCAGCCAGACCTCCACCCCTTCCAGTTCGCAGGCCTGCACCACTTTTTCAATCTCGCCAAAGAAAATATGCTTGGCATTGATGATGACGCCGTTCGCCGAATGTTCGTGCAGCAGATCGACCAACCCCGCCACCGCGCAGTCATTCAACTCCACCTGCGCCACCACCTCGATCTCATCGTGCAGGGCACGCTTGCCGTTCTTCAGAAACCAAGAGGTGTCGCAGCGCGAGCCGATGTGGATGAAACGCTGGCGGTAGCGGATCGGTGCCAGCTTGCTATTGTAGATCGCCCGCCGGAATTCCTCATAGATAAACGAAAACACAAAGCTGATCACACCGAAGGAAATGATCACCGAGCGGGCCAGCGATTCTTTCAGAAAAAACATCAGCAGAATCATCCCCACCGTGGTGAAGAAGCAGCCCTTCAACAAAATCCATGCCGTCTCGAGCCGGCGCGTAATAAAAGGTCGATTGTAATAACCAAGCATGCCCAGGATTATCGGCACAACGGGAACGATCACGAAATAGAGCGGGAGGAATGACGTGAACGGCTCGATCTCCTTTTCCCAGCCGGGAACCTGCCCGGTGAAGGTCACACGCGACCAGTGCGCCAGCCAGAGCGCCAAGCAAAAAACGACGGCATCTTTGATCTGGTTGATCTGTTTACGCACTTGGTAATAACGCAGAATCATAATTCTGTCTGGGATCGAAAAGGTGTTACCCGGTGCTTAGCCGCTATCGGGCGCGAGTGCAATCATTACTTTTGAAGCAAGGCTGGTGCCGGACCCGCGGCGAGTTGATATTCCGGCACGGAGGCCGCGATAAACTGCTTCATCCGCTTGAGGACCTTCTCTTCCTGACCGGGTTGGTAGGCGCAGATGGTGCGGACGAAGGCCCAGCGCTGCAGCACCCCGCTTTTCATCATGTCCCGCGCCAGCCACCACATCCGCTGCTTGTGATCGGCGGTCAACTGGTTGTCCGCCACAAACCAGTAGATGAAAATCCCGCGCTGCGTCACCACCTCGCCCCGCTCGTTTTTGATGTTGCGCGCCAGCATCAGCTTCATCACCGGCAGTTCGTAACGGTGCGGCCGGTCGATCGTCACCGTCGTCTGCTCCGTGGACTCGATCTGCCAGCCGCTCCCGGTCAGGCAATACTGCGGCTGATGAATGCTCGTCCGGTCGCCGCCCATCAGCACGACGTCGTTGAGCAGCTCGAATCCGTCCGACGCCTGGTAAAGACGGTTGCCATACACCGTGTCCTTCGGCAGCCAGTCCAGCGTCACCTTCTGGATCGGCAGCGGCTTGGAATTATAATCCAGCACCTTTTCCGGCAAAGCTACGCTGTTCGTGCCAGCCACCT
>Ga0049084_10001056_pt1 | contig 11145 bp, 9 predicted proteins | sample GreLakmeON33MSRF_FD_66720 | JGI IMG/M metagenome (GOLD analysis project Ga0049084, IMG submission 66720) | Freshwater lentic microbial communities from great Laurentian Lakes, MI, USA - Great Lakes metaG ON33MSRF | ecosystem: Environmental > Aquatic > Freshwater > Lake | place: Great Lakes... | reverse complement strand
GCACCTCGGCGACCTATTGGTGTGGCTGGGTACGGCGAATGTGGACTTCTCGCACTTTATTCTGCAGCAGCTGACACCCGGATCGACGCCGCGCTCGTGTCCGGATATTTTCAGCCGCGGGAACAGCTGTTTCGTGAACCAATCTACCGGAATGTATGGGGTCTTCTAGATGAGTTTGGGGATGCCGAGATTGCAAGTCTAATCACGCCGCGTTCGCTTGTAGTGGAGGCTTCGGTGCATCCGGACGTCGTTGGTCCTGCATCGGCCACGCAGGAACGGCGCGGTGCCGCGCCCGGTTGCATTACGACGCCGGTGTTGGAGTCTGTCAAAGCGGAAGTACAACGCGCATGCTCGCTTGTGGCGGATCTGCGACCGCTTGTATTTCCGCTCCTCGTCGTTAGTGCAGATGGACAGGGGTATCCGGGTACGGTTACGGCGCGGAAAGCATTCTTGGCGGCGCTTACGGCTACGGATGTACCCGTGCTTGGAGGAGGTGCAGCGCCCGTCTCTTCCCAACCGCTGATCGACGGAGATTCCCGGCTCATGCGCCAGTTCGCCGCAATTCTTGAAGACACCCAGCATCTCATGCGCGAAGGCGAGTTTCGCCGGGGAGAGTTTTGGGCTAAGTCGAACACTGCTACGGTCGATAGTTGGACTTCTAGCTCCGAAGAATACCGCAGGTACCTGTGGGATGAAATCATCGGTCGGTTGCCCGAAACTGATATGCCAGTTAATCCACGAACGCGGCAAGTGTATGTTACTGCTGCGTTTACTGGATACGAGGTGGTGCTTGATGTGTACGACACGGTATTTGCGTATGGTATTCTGCTGGTGCCGAACAATATTTCCCCAGGAGAGCGACGCCCGGTGGTCGTTTGCCAGCACGGGCTTGAGGGTGTGCCACAGGATGTAGCTGATCCAGACGTTGACAATCATTACTACCATCGGTATGCGTGTGCGCTTGCGGAGGTAGGGTATGTGACTTACTCACCTCAGAATCCCTACGTCGGCGGGAACACTTTTCGGGAAACGCTCCGCAAGGCACACCCGCTCAAATTGTCTTTATATGCTTTCATCGTGCGCCAGCATGAACGGACGCTGGATTGGCTTTCGTCGCTAGCGTTCGTGAATCCTCATCGGATTGCATTCTATGGGCTGAGCTATGGCGGAAAGGCCGCGATGCGCATTCCAACGCTCCTAGAGCGATATTGTCTCTCGATTTGCTCGGCAGATTATAATGAGTGGATCTGGAAAAATGTTTCGGCGCGGCACTCCTACAGTTATCTGATCACCGGCGAGTATGACATGCCGGAGTTTGATCTGGGAAATACGTTTAATTACGCGGAGATGAGCTGGCTGATGTGCCCACGCCCGTTCATGGTCGAACGGGGGCATCATGATGGAGTGGCTCCAGATGAATGGGTGGCTTACGAATACGCCAAGACACTACGGCATTATGTCCTTCTGGGAATCGGTGATAGAACTGCTATGGAGGTGTTTAATGGTCCGCACAGCATCAACGGAGTAGGGACCTTCGCATTTTTGGACCGCCACCTGCGTGGTGATGACTGACGGGTATGCTACCGTGCGTTAAATTATTGGTCTCAAGCACATTAATAGGGTGAGTTTAACTTTGAATGGTGATTACAAACATGTGTCGGGCCGCTATGTGCTGTATAACGGGGGTGGAGGTTTGCCGATTGTGTGTTTTAACATTGCAAATTGCATTGGGCTCGTGTTGTTTTTGGTCTGACGCTAGTTTAGGTCGGTTTGCTTGTTTTCGCTTGGTGCCCCATAGTTGTTTTCGGTTACCTGGTCTGTTGAGAAAATTTCGGTATTATAGGGTGCAGTGTTTTGGGCTAGGGTTGCGTTTGACTTGTCAGTATAAGGGAGATATTTATGGTTGCTATTGCTAATAGATTCACAGTATTTACTAAGCCGTGGCCGCAACTTTCGTTGTACCAACTCGGTAAATTAGTTAAAGATATGGGATTTGACGGAGTAGAGCTGCCTGTCAGGACTGGATACCAGGTGACTCCCGACCATATCGCAAGGGACCTTCCGGAAGCTGTTAAGATTTTGGGTGACTGTGGGGTAGTTATAGGGAGCGTTGCTGGCAGTTCGGACGAGCGTACAATCGCGGCTATGGGCGAAGCCGGTATTAAAATACTACGTTTATGCGTAAATATCGACATAGATTATGGTTATATGGCTACAGTGAAGAGAGTCCGCAGTGAGTATGATGCATTGGTTCCGATTCTGGACAAGTATGGCGTGACGCTTGGCGTGCAGAATCACTGCGACTATTGCGTGGGAAGCGCCATTGGAATTATGCATCTAATTGAGAATTATTTGCCCAAGCATATCGGTGCGGTACTCGACCCTGCGCACTGCGCGGTAGATGGCGAACCCGAAATTATGGCGCTTGACATAGTCTGGTCGCATCTTTGCTTGATTAATTTCAAGAGCGCTTTTCATATGCGAACGAATGGACCGGAAGCTTCAGAGGCTGAATGGGCCGTGCACTGGACTACTGCGCGTCACTCTGGCTATTCATGGCGAGCCCTCGCGAATTGTCTGCGAGGAAAAAAGTACGCTGGCGATATCTGCCTGCCAGCGGAATATTCGGGGGGTATATCTGGCGGAATGGTAATGGGCGATGACGTAGTGCCGTTGGTTACCGGCGATTTGAAATACCTTAAAGTACTACTTAGTGGCACGGGCGATAGTGCTGCTACCGCGGTATCTACTGACTGGCAATCAACCGGTAAGCGGTAGAAGTGGTTCCGCAAGAAAAGATTACGCGAAGCGGGTTGGTTAGGCATGAGGTCTTGCCTGTGTTCATCAACTGGACCCTGCAGACTAGAGATTGCGATAGTGGCAGACTGGTACTGACACCTGAGTCCATTGATGCGCGACGGGTGGCCGTAGTGGTAGTGGATGTTTGGAATTATCATTGGTGCAAGACGGCGGCCATGCGTGTTGATGCTTTTGTTCCGCGAATCAACAAGGCTCTTGCGGTCGCTCGAGAATTAGGGATGCCGGTATTTCTATGTCCGAGCGACGTAGTAGACAACTATGTGGGGCACCCACAGCGAGAGGCAGTGTTTAACCTTCCTGATATTTATGTTCCGGCTGTTGTGAATGTGACCTGTCCCCCGGTGCCTGATGCTGGGGGCTGTGCCTGCGGCGCTGAAAGGTGTGGAGTAAATTACGGATGGGATGGCATGCATCCCGGTCTCGTCATCGGGCCGGACGATTGGATGCCGGATACGCAGGCCGAGGTATATGCGCTGTGCGTCAGGTATGGACTTACGCACTTGGTTTACATGGGTTTTCATACCCAGGTCTGTTTGTTGGGGAAGTCAATGGGATTGAGGGCTATGAAGTCGGCGGGACTTGAGTGCGTGCTGGCACGGGACATGACGGATGCGCACCCGGGGTACGATCCTTCCCGGGATTTCACGCCAGATATGAACACTGAGATGGTGGTGGAGCATTTTGAAAAATACCTATCGCCCACAATCCATATGCAAGAGGAGCTGGCTAAGTTGGGGAGATGGGATGCTAAGTGGGTGGTGGATCCGGTCCGCATTGCGCCGTGGGGAACTCAAGCGCGCCCGCATATTTTTGAGCATTCCATCACGGTGACGCTTTCGGCGCCTTTTCATCCTCGTTCGGAGATTTTCTATACTGTCGATGGATCGGTGCCGAAATTGGATTCGTTGCGATACACTGGGCCGTTTGAAGTGACGGATACCACCGCGATTCGGGTTTCAGCATTTAGCGGAGGCAAGGCGGTGTGTTTGGAATCAGAGGGATACTTTGCAAGAAATGGGCCCATACCTGCTTTACCAGATGTATATATCGGTACTCTGTCGCCTATTCGCGATGTTGGTTTTGGTCATAGTTATGGCGGGAAAGTGCGATATTCCGGCGGTACGCAGCAACCACAAATCGACCGCTCTAATCTGGGCAAACCTATTAGAATTAATCAATGCACCTATGCCCGTGGGATTGGAGTGCACGCTCCTAGCGAATTGGTATATGCTATACGGCCGGAGTTTCTAAGTTTCGTTGGCTTAGCGGGTGCAGATGCGAATCTATTGGATTTCAACCTCGGATCGAACCTCGCCCAATTCCCCAGCATAGTTTTTAAGGTATTGATCGATGGAAGGGAAGCTGCGGTAAGCCCAGTGATGAGATTCGACACCCTAGCTTGGCGGTTTGACGTCCAAATTCCGGTTGGTGCCCGACGCCTAAGTCTGGTCGCAATGAATGGTGGCAACGGATCCCGCGAGAATTTTGCGGATTGGGCTGATGCCGGGTTCACCCTGCGCGGCTAGAACACAACAAGGTGTGGTGGGCCGGGCTGTTAAGCTGCAAATCTGTAAGATTTAGCCTTGACAGATTTGGTTTCTTTATGATATATATAGGTAATTATGGTGTTGATGGCATAACAAAATGGCAATGATATGGGTTTATACAAGGAGGATTAGCAGGTTCAATTGGATTGCACAGTAAGTAGTTCGCAGAAATTGGTCTTGGTGTTCATGGAGAATAGAGATGTTATCTAAGTCGATTGTAAGTAGGCGAGAATTTTTGAAGGCCAGTGCGCTTGGCGGTGGAGCTGTAGCTTTGGCGGCATGTGCGCCAGCTGCGCCAGCGGCTCCCGCTGCAGTTCCAGCCAATGAAACAGTGACCCTTCGGATGCAGAATTGGTTTGGTGAGTCGGACATGTGGGCGTGGCAAATTGGGATCGACAAAGCGAAGGTTGCTTTCCCTAAAATTAACTTAGCCCTTGAATACGAAGATTACGGCACTACGGCCACTAAGATTGTGGCATCTGCAGCAGCGGGCACTGTGCCGGATGTCATTATGGCAAGTACAGATCACACGCCGCTTCTTGCCAGCAGTAAATTGTTTTTGAATTTGAATCCCTTCATTGAGGTTGAGGCAGCTGCCGTAAATGTAGATGATTTCGCGCCGGGTATTTCAAAGGGGTTTAAGCTATGGGGGCGCTGGTGGGGATTTCCTTATGATCATTCTACCTTTGGCGTGTATTACAACAAAGATCTCTTTGCAAAAGCTGGTGTGGCGGAGCCACCTGGCGAGGGAGGTAAGCCATGGTCGCTCGACGACTTTGTGGATGCTGCTAAGGCGCTGACTCTGCCGGATGGCAAACAATGGGGCATCGCCATGGGCTGGGACGCGAATTATCTTGCGACCAACTTTATTTATACGATGAACGGCCGCTGCTTTGATGACGATCTTCGTAAATGTGTTATCAATTCGCCCGAGGCGGCGAGCGGTATTCAGTGGCTTGTTGATCTATTTGTAAAGCATAAAGTTACGCCATCTGTTGCCGAGCAAGCGGGCGCTCCCGTGGATTATTTTGCGGCTGGTCTATCGGCCATGAACTTTAATGGTCAGTGGGATTTGTTAGGAAAGAACAAGACATCTGGCTTTCCGTTTGAGATTGGGTACTTGCCAATTGGGCCAACCAAGAAAAGCGTGACTGGCGGTTCCGGTTTTTGCCCCAGCGCTTCAACCAAGTATCCACAGCAGTGCTGGGACTTTGTGAAAACATTTACCAGCAAGGAAACGCTTGAGCCGATGGTTGGGCGGACTGGTCGGGGCATACCGGCGCGTACGAGTGCCATGCCTTCGTATCTTAGCGCCGGCGGCCGAGCATCGCACCCGAATGTTTTTATTGAGCAGTTGAGTTGGTCGTTCAATGATCGGCTATCTCTCGCGATGTTCGAATTCAACGACGCATATACGCGGGAAATGCAGGCAGTATTTTCGGGTACAGCTGACGTGATGCCCGCGCTGGATAACATTGCCGAAGCCACGAATAAAGCAGTTGAAGAGAAATGGAAGAATGCAACTTTGGATATAAAAGGATAGGATGACGTAGGGTTTTCGGTAGGTCCCTAGGCGATCTAGTATTGAGCGTGATCGCCTAGGGAGGTTATAATGCCGTCAGTTTTCAAGTCGTATGGTCCGCGTGGCAGAGAGTATGCTTTCAATCTGAAACAGACTTTCATGACTGTTATTCTTATTGGGCTTGGGCTCGTTATTAGTTTTCCATTCCTGTGGATGGTTCGGACTTCAGTTATGCTGGAGACCGAGGCGTTAATATTTCCTCCGATTTGGTTTCCTTCAAAGTTTTCCCTGGCTTCGTATTTGGGGGCAGTGAGAATTCAGCCTTTTGCTAGATATATTTACAATAGTATGGTGGTGTCGATTGCTATTATGGGCGGCCAGGTTTTGACTGCCTCGATGGCGGCTTATGCATTTGCGCGACTGCGTTTCCCGGGCAGAGACAAGCTTTTCTTGGTGTATCTTGGGACCATGATGATACCTTCTCAAGTGACGCTGGTGCCGTCCTTTGTGTTAATAAGTTGGTTGGGCTGGATTGATACTTACTTTGCCTTGGTCGTACCCAGTTTGACCAGCGCTTATCTGACTTTCCTCATGCGTCAATTCTTCCTTAATATTCCGAAAGATCTGGAAGATGCGGCTCGAATTGATGGTGCTGGTTATTTGCGGATCTTTGCGACTATTATTTTGCCTTTAGCTAAGTCTGCGCTACTTACCTGCGCGCTACTTTCGTTTATGGGAAGCTGGACCAGCTTCTTGTGGCCGATGATTGTGACTCGGTCAACTAGTATGCGGACTGTTCCACTTGGCCTTGTTGCATTGCAGGCCCAGCAATCGTATATTAATTTTCCGCAACTGATGGCAGGTTCAGTGATGGCTTTGGTGCCCATTATAGTTTTGTTCTTGTCTTTTCAGCGACACTACATGCAAGGCATTGCGACATCTGGTTTGAAGGGATGAAAATGGTATGACCTATTCTCGGGTGCGCCAAACTGTCTTTGTTGTCCCGCGCAGGATGACCATTTCCGGTCGCGAGGCGTGGGTTGCGCTGGGCTTTCTTGCTCCGAATTTGCTTGGGTTTGTTTTGCTGTCGCTTGGGCCGATTATTTTTTCACTGGTGATTAGCGCTACGAATTGGGGTGGCTTGCGGGTGCCAATTTTTGTGGGCTGGGAGAACTATCGTCGTCTGCTTGAGGACCATGTGTTCTTGACGGCAGTAACCAATACTGTTTGGTTCACCGTCATGTTTGTTCCATTGGCGCTTGTTTCATCGGTATGCCTGGGCCTGCTATACGATCTTAAGCTGCCTGGCGCCTCTTTTATTCGGTTGTTGTGTTTTATGCCGATCATTACGGATTTTGTGTCTGTAGCGTTTACTTGGACTTGGCTCTACCATTTGCGTTTTGGTGTCCTGAATTATCTTTTGGGAATTGTGGGTTTTTCGCCGTTGGCTTGGCTTGGTAATCCGCGCTTGGCAATGTTCTCGTTGGTCTTGCTTTCTGTTTGGCGCTGGGCTGGATACTATGCTGTGATTGTGTTCGCGGCCTTGCAAGGCGTTCCTATGCCAATACAGGAGGCAGCAAGAATTGATGGCGCGGGTACTTGGCAGGTGTTGTCGCGGATTACAGTTCCGCTTATCAGTCCTGCTTTATTTTTTGTCGTTATTAATTCCATTATTTCGAGTATTCAGGTCTTTGAGCAAATGTTTATTATGACAAAGGGCGGACCGTCTAGTGCCACCATTAGTGTTGCTATGTTTTTATACCAGCAGGCTTTTTTGTTTCTTAATATGGGTTATGCGTCTGCGGTAGCGTGGTTCATGTTTGTGGGTATTTTCGTATTCACGGTTGTTAATTGGTTCTTGCGTAAGGTTTGGGTGTTTGAGGATTAGCTGAGGGTTGTTGTATGCAATCGTTGCGAGACGGCATGATTATGTTGGAGGTTTCTTACTATGGTTAGTAGTGGTGCGGTGAAGCAGAATGTGCGAGTGGCTATGATTGGCGCGGGTCACATGTCCAATTATGTACATTACCCGTCACTGGCTTCCTTAAGCGGCGTAAGTATCGAGGCAATTTGTGATTTGGACAGCGTGCGCCTGAATACAACTGCTGATAAATATAGTGTGCAGGGACGGTATGAGGACTATAAAAAAATGGTGGAGGCGGTTGCTCCGGATGCGGTGTATGTGATAGGGCAGCCGGAGGTTATGTTTCCTATATGGGTTTGGTGCTTAAAGGCGGGTTTGAATTTGTATATCGAGAAGCCATTCGGGTTAACGATACATCAGGCGCGTATTTTGGCCCATCTGGCTGATCAGTATGGTTGCTTGACTCAAGTTAGTTTCCAGCGGCGAAGTTGCCCGCTTGTCGTCCAGTTGTATGAGGCGTGCATCAAGCGTGGTCCAGTTACTCATGCTGTGTGCCGATTTTACAAGAATGAGATTGTGGCGTCTGAGGCTGTCCGGGACCATATGATGGATGACGGGGTGCATGCCATTGATACTCTGCGGTGGATGTGTGGTGGAGAGGTGACCAGAATTCACTCTGTATCTAAGGCTGTGCTGGTTCCAGATGTGAACTTTATTAGTGCGATTCTTGAGTTTGATAATGGTGCAACTGGCATGATGGTGAATAGCTGGTCGAGCGGGCGGCGTATTTTTGCGGTGGAGATTCATGCGCCGGGCATTTGTGTTGAGGCTGAGCATGAGGTGGCAGGGTATCTTTATGCCGATGGGGATACCAAGGGTGTGCGTTTTGATTCCTGTGAGGTGGCAGGTTCCGATCAACTCTATGTTTATGGAGGATTCCAAGCGAAGAGCCGCGAATTTATTGATTGTGTCAGAACGGGCAGATTGCCGGCCTCTAATTTTTCTGACGCGCTTAAAACCATGGAGGTGGCGGAAAAGATTCTTGCGCAGGCGCTGTTGAGTGGCGGCTGATTCGGAGTATAGGAGGTCGGGTGTTATTTTTGATTCAACTTCGACCGGGTTGAACATTGGGCGGCAGGTCCGGGTGACGAGTATTGGGTTTGCACCCGGCAAGGCGCTTGCTGATGTGCTTTCTATTGTTGATGCGGAGGGGGGCTTGGGGTGTGATTTGATTGTATTACCTGAGACTTTTCTTGGTCAAACCGATGATTCGATGGAATCTCTTGACGGCCCCTCTGTTACAGGCTTATCTGCATTGGCTAGTAAGTATGGGACCTACATCGTGTGTCCGGTGGATCGTATGGAGAATGGGCGACGCTTGAATACGGCCGTGCTATTGGATCGGAGGGGTGCCATTGCCGGCTGTTACAACAAAGTGTTTCCATACTGGTCCGAATTTCGGCATTCTCGGGTGGTCGAGCCGGGGTGGGATTCATCTGTTTTCAAGACTGATTTTGGGCAACTTGGTATCGCAATTTGTTTTGACGTAAATTTCCCTGAAGTGTGGGCGCGCATGGCGGATCAGAATGCGGAGTTGGTGGCGTGGCCGAGCGCTTACTCTGCTGGCTCAACCCTTCAGGCACACGCACTTATCCATCATTTTTATATAGTCACCTCAACCTATCATCCTGATTGTGCGGTCTACGATATCAATGGTCGTGAAATACTTTATGAAGTTGGCGCGAGTGTGAATGTGACTCGGACCCGGCTTGATTTGGATCGTTGCATCTTCCACACTAATTTCAACATGGGCAAGCTGGGTCAGTTGCTATGTGATCATCCAGATGATATTGAGTTGGAAGAGGAGCAAGTACGCGAGCAGTGGTTTATCCTACGGGCCAAACGTCCTGGTATAAGTGCGCGTGAGCTCGCCCGTCATTATGGTATGGAGGAGTTGCGTGCTTATATTCGGCGCAGTCGAGTGGAGATTGATGGGATGCGGAAGTTGAGCGTTCTAAGAACTGTGCACTGAAGCAGGCTCGTTGTTTGTTGGGTTGTGGGCGTGTTCGGGAGATACTGATCGGTGGTTCTAGGTTGGGTGTGAAATAGTTTGCATGGGTAACTTGTCGCCGACGGATGACTTGGTGTAGTGGGAATGGAATTTGCTTGGATTGGTGCCAAGGTTTCTGGTTAGTGCTGGTTAAGTTTTGATAAGGAGGTCGTTGGGTTCGCCCGCGGTTGGAGTTTGAGTGGATGTGAGGTAGTATCGGTGAGGGGCAGGGGTGGCTACCAATGGTGCGGTTTGCAGACTGTTTTCCTTGGCTTGTTGTTATGTAGACTTCTAACTAAGATGAGGCTGTGATGTTTCTTTATAGGGCGCGAGGTAATCTCTCGACTGAATGGGATGTATTCCCCCACTGTTTGGTGTGGCTGCTGTAAATGGTGACGTGTCGGGCATTCTTGTCAGTGGGATCGCGTAGCGGTGGGTTACAGACGTTTATTGATTCGGACTTTTTGTCGGCGATGTTGGAGTTGGTGGGCGATGCGAGCGAGATCTATTCTCTGTAAGATGTACTTGGAAATGAATTTGTTCTGCGGGATGTCGACGGGGTTTTGTATATGGTCAGTTGGCTATCGATGTTTCATTTACGAATGTTAGGTCCAGATTTAGGGGGCTAATAAATTGGTTCCGGCGTGGGTCATATCAAACTTGGTGATGCCCGTGTAAGGTGTATTCGCGTGGTTTGTTCTTTAAATTGGTTTGCGGATTTGACGCCGGACTTCGCAACCGCATTTTTGAATGTGATTCGTTGGAAAATCGTGATTGGTGACTGGTGTGGTCGTAGACTTGAGTGTGCCACATATTGATCTAACCTATGGAAGCGATGTGATATCGGTTGCGCTCAGCTGGGAAGTGCCGCGAATCGAGGGAGATTCTTTAATATGATTGTTCTGCATCACAACCGGGGGTGAGATCCAGAAGAGGTGGCTATTCTAGATGTGCTACATTAGAGAGTCGGAGGGTGATGCGGCCATTGGGCCTGGGGGGCGTCGCCGAAAGGTTGCTTACATACGCGTTACATACCCGGCTTATTATTGGACGGGAGTGTTGGCTAATTATGAATGTCACAAGTGTTTTGTTGGTATGGTGTTGTGTGTTCTATTTGGTAGTGATGCTTTGATGGATGGAAGGCGGATTAATTGGGTCATGGGCGCTGAAATTGGCGTGACTGAGGCCGAGCATGTTCGGGCTAATAACTTTTGTTAAACTGCGGAATGTGATTATCGCCCCTTACTTGGTTACTGCTACCATTGTGTGTCGGCATGGGATGATGCGCCTCACCATACTTAGTCTTCTCGCTGGGCACGGTGGCCGGATTTTGCCTTATTGC
>Ga0049084_10001052_pt1 | contig 11155 bp, 3 predicted proteins | sample GreLakmeON33MSRF_FD_66720 | JGI IMG/M metagenome (GOLD analysis project Ga0049084, IMG submission 66720) | Freshwater lentic microbial communities from great Laurentian Lakes, MI, USA - Great Lakes metaG ON33MSRF | ecosystem: Environmental > Aquatic > Freshwater > Lake | place: Great Lakes... | reverse complement strand
GTCACCTACGTGGATGATTTCAAACCCCTGATGTACGGCTTCGGCGGCTACCGTCGCGGCCTGACCCCGGACGATCACGCGCTAGGCAAGGTTCTCCCGCCGGGCGTCAAAAAATAACGGCCAAATCCAAACGTATAAAACACCACTTTCGCATCAACCTGCCTCCTCCCTAAAACCAATCGCCCCATGAACCAACGCATCCTCGCCCTTGTTCTCACCTTCGCTGGCGCGCTCTTCGCGTCCGCCCAACCGCCCGCCAAACTTGAACTCAAGCCCGGCGACCACATCGCCCTCGTCGGCAGTTCTGTCGCCGACCGCATGCAGCACGAAAGCGCGCTCGAGACGCTCATCGCCGCAAAATTTCCGAAGCACGATCTGGTCTTCCGCAATCTCGCCACCGCCGCCGACGAGGTCACCACCTGGCACCGCTCGGAAAGCTTCGGCACGCGCGATCAATGGCTGACCCGCGTGAAGGCGGATGTGATCTTCGCCTTCTACGGTTTCAACGAATCGTTCAAGGGCGAGGCGGGCCTGACGAAGTTCAAGACTGATCTCGACAAGCTCCTCAAGGACGCCAAGACCAAAAACTACAACAGCAACGGGGCGCCGCGCGTGGTCCTTTTTTCGCCCATCGCCTGCGAGGTGATCAAGGATCCCAACCAGCCCGACGCGACCAAGAACAACGCGAACCTCGCGAAATACACCGCCGCCATGGCGGAAGCCGCCAAGGCCAACGACGTGCAGTTCGTAGACCTCTTCGCCATTTCCCAGAAGCATTACTCCAAGGCGGACGAACCGCTCACGATCAACACCTTCATGCTCAGCGAAGCCGGCGCCAAGGCGCTCGCCCCGGACATTTTCCGCGCCGTCTTCGGTGAATCCGCCCCCACCGGCAACCTCGAAAAACTCCGCGCCGCCGTGAACGACAAGAACCGGGAATGGCACGCCCGCTACCGCACGGTGGACGGCTACAACGTGTACGGCGGCCGCTCCACGCTGACCTTCCCCAAGGGTGGCCCCGGCTCGCCGAAGATTTCCAACCGCGACATCATGCAGCAGGAGATGACCCAGCGCGACGTGAAGACCGCCAACCGCGACGTCCGCATCTGGGCTTTGGCCAAAGGCAACGACGTGAAAGTGGACGACTCCAACCTGCTGGCCGTTGAGAAAATCCAGTCGAACAAGGCCGACATCAAACCCTTCCTGAGCGGCGAGGAATCGATCAAGCACATCAAGGTGCCGGCCGGCTGCAAGGTCACGCTCGTGGCCGACGAAGTACAATTTCCCGAACTCGTCAGCCCCGTGCAGATGGGCTTCGACACCAAGGGCCGCCTCTGGGTGGCCGCCTGGCCGAGCTATCCGGAAATGACCCCGACCGACAAAGTGGCCGACAAGCTCCTCGTCTTCGACCTCGGCGCCGATGGCAAAGCCACCAAGGCCACCACCTATCTGGACAATTTGAACTGCCCGACCGGCTTCCAGTTTTACAAGGACGGCGTGCTCGTCATGCAGGCGCCCGACCTCTGGTTTGCCCGCGACACCGACGGCGACGGCAAGGCCGACTGGAAAGACCGCGTCGTGATGGGCATGGACTCCGCCGACTCCCACCACACCGCCAACGCCATGGTGCTCGACCCCGGCGGCGCGACCTACCTGAGCGACGGCGTTTTCCACCGCACCCAGGTCGAGACCGCCATCGGCCCGATCCGCAATTCCGACGGCTGCATCTACCGCTTCGAGCCGGTGACCGGAAAATTTGAACGCTACGTCCCGTATGGTTTCGCCAACCCCCACGGCCGCGTCTTCGACTACTGGGGCAACGACATCATCACCGACGCCACCGGCAACGAGAATTTCTTCGCCCCCGCCTTCAGCGGCTACCTCGAATCTGGAAAACACAAGGGCATGAAACAATTCTGGAACCGGCCGTCCCGCCCCTGCCCCGCCACCGGCATCCTCTCCAGCCGCCATTTCCCGGAAGAGTTTCAGGGCAATTTTCTCAACCTGAACGTCATTGGCTTCCAGGGCATCTTCCAGGCGAAATTCTCCGAAGAAGGCTCCGGCCTGAAAGGCACCACCGTCCCGGAGCTAGTCAAGGGCGACAACGCCATGATCCCCAACTTCCGCCCCATCGCCGTCGCCGTCGCCCCCGATGGCTCCATCTATTTCTGCGACTGGGCCAAGGAACTCATCGGCCACATGCAGCATCACATCCGCGACCCGCACCGCGACAAATTGCACGGCCGCATCTACCGCATCACCTACGAAGGCCGCCCCCTCCTCACCCCCGTGAAGATCGACGGCCAGTCCATCCCGAACCTCCTTGAAGCCCTCAAGACTCCCGAGAACGACGTCCGCACCCGCGCCAAGATCGAACTCGGCAAGCTCGACAGCGCGAAAGTCACGACCGCCGCCAAGAAGTGGGCCGCATCCCTCGACAAGAAAGACAAGGACTACGAGCACCACCGCCTCGAGGCCCTCTGGGTCCACCAATGGCACAACGTCGTCGATGAAGCGCTGCTCAAGGAAGTCCTGCGCTCGCCCGATCACCGCGCCCGCGCCGCCGCCACGCGCGTCCTCTGCTACTGGCGCGACCGCATCAAAGACCCGCTCGCCCTCCTCAAAGTCCAGGTGGCCGACGTGCATCCGCGCGTCCGACTCGAGGCCGTCCGCGCCTGCAGCTTCTTCACCACGAAGGAAGCCGGCGAAATCGCCCTGCTGGTTTTGGAAAAGGAAGCCGACCCGGCCAAGCCTGATTACTACATCAAGTACTGCCTGGACGAGACGATGTCGGCCCTCAAAAAATACATGAACTGACCGGCGCAGCGCGCTCCTTAAAAAGTCACGAATCGGCATGAGCCTCTCACCGGGCCATGCCGATTCTGCTTAACAACTGAACATGAAAATCTCGCTCATCCCGCTCTGCCTGCTCGGCGCATTCCTCGCCGCGCTCCCGCTCGCCGCCCAGGACGAGGAACCGAAGCCGGACGACGGCCCGAAGAAGATCTACATCCCGGCCAATCCTAAGGCCGCCGAATACATCATCGGCCAGCTCTCCAACAAGGAACTGGTGCAGGCCCCGCGCGTCGAACCGGTCTTCCACGCCTTCCTGAAACGCCCGGGCCTCGACGCAAAATATCGCGAGGAAGCGCTCGCCGGCCTGGCCGCGCTGCACAAGACTGATCGCCTAACCGAACTGCTCGCCGCGCTCGAACGCCTCGACGCGCAGGGCGCAAGCGCCGTCACCTCGATCACCGACCTTGGCCCGTTCCTCGCCAAATCCAAGCCCGCCGATCTCGCCGCCAAAAAAGCCGCCCTCGAAAATCTCATCGCCAAGGCGAAGCTGCCCGTCACCCGCTGCGTCGTTGCCGCCGGACTGATCACCGCCGCGGGCCAGGCCGGCTCCGTCTGGGAACAGTCCGCCAAGGACAACGCCCGCCTCACCGATGTCGTCTGCGGCGTGCCGCTCGTCGCCGACGCGACGTTGCGCGCCTCCTTCCAGCCGAAGCTCGCGCCGCTCGCGCAAAAGGCCGCGACCCCGGAGTTGCAACGCCAGGCCATCCAAGCGCTGCCCGCGATGAAGGGGCACGAGGCCGCGAACTTTGCCACGCTCGCCGCGCTGCTCCGCGCCGGCTCCGAACGCACCACCGCCGTGCGCGCGATGCTGCAACTACCGCGCGCCGCCTGGCAGAAAGACCTAGCCGGCCCCGTGGCGCAGAGCCTAGTCGATTACGCCGGGAAAGTTCCCGCCGACCAGCGCACCGCGCAGGATTTCCTCGACGCCGTGCAACTGGGCAACGACCTCTCCATGCTGCTCCCGGCGGACGACGGCAAACGCCTCCGCCAGGCGCTCGGCGAGTTGGGCGTGCGCGTGCTGGTGCTCAAGGCACTCCCCGAGCAGATGTTTTTCGACAAGACCCGGCTCGTGGTCGAGGCGGGCAAGCCGGTCGAAATTATTTTCGAGAACCCGGACGCCATGCCGCACAACTTCGTCCTCACCGCGCCGGGCGCGCGCGAGGAAGTCGGCAAGCTCGCGGACGCCATGCCGCAGGAGGCGGACGAGGAGGGCCGGATGTATGTCCCCAAATCGTCGAAGGTCCTGTTCGGCTCGAAGCTCGTCGATCCGGGCGCCAGCCTGAAACTCAGTTTCACCGCGCCGACGGAGCCGGGCGAATACACCTTCGTCTGCACCTTTCCCGGCCATTGGGTGCGGATGTTTGGCACCTTCATCGTCACGGCGGATGTCGAAGATTACCTCGCCAAGAATCCCGAGCAGGAGGCGCCGAAGATCACCGAATGGAAGCTCGCCGATTTTACCGACGACTTGAAGCGCGTCGATCAGCACCGCAATTTTGCCAGCGGCAAAGCGCTGTTCAGCTCGCTCGCCTGCGTGCAATGCCACCAACTCGGCAAGGAAGGCACGGCCTTCGGTCCGAACCTGTCCGGAGTTCTCGGTCGCTGGAAAAACGACCGTCAGGCCCTGCTCGAACAGATCCTCGATCCGTCGAAGGTGATTGATGACAAATTCCGCGCCCAGTCGCTGGAACTCGGTGATGAGAATTCCGTCTCCGGCATCGTCGTGGCGGAGGACGCGGAGACCGTGACCGTTCAGACCGGTCCGTCCGCGGCGGCGATTCAGAAGGTGAAAAAGAGCGCCATCAAATTACGCAGCAAGGAAGAATTGTCCCGGATGCCGGCGGGCCTGTTGAACATGCTGAACAAGGAACAAATCCTCGATCTGCTCGCCTACCTGCTGGCCGAAGGCAGCCCCGACCACGCGGCATTCAAACACGACCAATGATGTGGATTCAGCCGGAACGGTGCAGAAGGAAAATCCCTTCACCTCAAGCCTCTCCCCGTCGGTCCGGGCGAGGAAGAAGATCACACCCTCGCTTGGCCGTTCACTGGATCGTGCGCCGCGTCACGAGGTCAGGACGTTCACCCTCTCCCCATCGGATGGGGAGAGGGACGGGGTGAGGGGCGCGTTCCACCGCATGGTTCCGTTTCAGAAACGCCGGCTTCAGCCGGCAGGAGGCCGCGAAGTTCGGTCGGGATGGAATCTCCAGAATCCCCTGGTGGCCGGGCGTCTCTGCCGGCTGAAGCCGGCGTTCCGCGCCAGTCCTCTCTCCAGCCAGGTGCCAGTCTGACTGGCCGCCTAGTTGCCGGCGGCGTTTCTCGGCGGGAGTTTGGCCAGCAGGGCATCAATGCGAAGCTTGTCTTCGGTCTGGAGGTGGCTTCGCAGGCGTTCAACCATGCCTTTTTCACGAAGAATGACCGGCGAAATCTTTCCGTCCTCGATGGACTTGATGAACACCTGACAACCGGCGCGGCCCGAGGTAAGCGCGCCCGCAAATGCGCTTCGCAGCCCGGGCGATGCGCCGGGCATGGCGTCGGCGATGCGTTGATTGAGGATCCCGGCGGAATATAAATGGATTTCGGTGAAGTAAGTCGCAATTTTTCCACGGAGCGAGTCTGGCTCGCCGGCCTGGGAGACCGCCGCCAGAACGGGGTCCAGGGTGGTGGAATTCGGATTGCTCAGGGCAATGAGCGCCCGACCGGCGGCCGCGCGGGAGGGTTCGTCATTTTTCCGATCGGCAAAAATCGCGGCCAGTTGCGGAACAAAGGCGGCCAGCTTGAGCGTGCGGACTAGGTCGGCTCCGGCCTGCCGGGAGGAAAAGCCTTCCGCAGGAATCTCCATTTCCAGTTCAGGCAAAGCCGGCTGGAAGCGGCCCAAGGCCAGCCAGGCGTAACCCCCGCCCGTCAGGGAGTCGGTGGCCTCGATGTAACCGCGCCGGCCGGCAAATTCGCCAAGATTCCAGGAAACCCTCTGCGCGGTATCGCTTCCCGGGGCCGACACTTCGCGCAAGACCTCCTTGGTCGTGGCATCGATGAGCCGGACGATGTTCAGCCTTCGGCGGGATTTGTCGGAGTTTCCGTCATGACCGGCGAGATAGAAGCTCAGGTCTGGCGGCAGCAGGAAAGGAGACGAGGAGAGCGTGCCGGTGAGATACTCCGAAATCGGGAAACTCGACATGAGCTTCGCGGTCCGTCCATCAGCGCAGGGACGCACCTGGTACGCCCATGGACTGCTGGTGGGCGCGTCGATGAGCGGGGTGTTGATCCACGCAGTGCGGCGTGGCGGGACTTCAAGTGTGGTCAGCAGCTTGGTCGCGAGTCCGGTGCCCCATTCAAGCACGCTGGCGGTGAGGGGGAGCCGGCGGTCGGACGCGGCGCTCTGGATGGCTTTGAACAAAGCCGCTTCCATGTTCAGGTCTCCGGCCGATTTCGCGCGCACCAGCCGGGCCAGACCGTCCATGTCATCCGCATAGGCGAAATCCCACACGTTGTCGGTGTGGGGTCCGTCCAAAAACTTGTAAACCGTCCGGCGGACATATTCGCCGTTCAACACGCGCGTCGCCAGTCTTCCCTCCGGATCAACCAAGATCAATCCGGGGGCTTCAACGCCATAGGCCGACGGCACGCCCGATTCCGTCCAGGAGCCCAGGTATCCCTGCAGCCAGGACATCTCGCTCATCTTCACGAAGGATTCGGAGGTCCGCATGTCCCCGTCCAGATTCAGGCTGAGGACGACCAGCCGGTTCGTTTCCTGAATCGAGAGTTCACGCAAGGTCTGCAATTCTGTATTGCGGTATTCGCTCGCCGCGTTCCAAAAATCGATCAGTAGATATTTGCCGCGAAAATCCTCGGGCCGGATGGTCCGGCCATCAAATGTTTTGGCCACGAAGGACGGGGCGGGGTGTCCGGGCCGGGCCGGCGCTTTCGCCTCCATCTTGAGCGTGCCGAAGTCAAAAACTCCGCCCTCGACAGGCGGACGGACCACCACCTTGCGGCTGATCAGCCCGAGCAAACCGCTGGTGTATTTGTCCGGGAGAACGACGGTGGGGGCGATGGTCAACTGGTAGGAACCGGGCGGGAGGTTGTGGGCATGAAAGGTTCCATTCGTTTGAAAGACGAGCGCGTAGGTGCGCTGGGCGAGGACGGTGGCGCGCCCCTTCTCGGAGGACCAGAATGAATTTTTACGACGATTGAATTCCTGCATCAGTTTTTGCCGCTCGGCCGGGTTTTTCGCCCGCGCAAGATTCGGCGGCGTCAGGTCGGGGATTCCCGGCACCTGGAGCACGAGGGCGTGTGCGTCCCGCCGCCAGTCGATGTCGAAGGCTTCGATGCCGGTGGTTTCCACCTGGCCGGTTACGGAAATTCCACCGCCGCCGAGGGTGACCACGTTGGTGAGGCCGGGCTTCACGACCACGGGCTCGCCGTGGCTCAAGATCATGGGCGCCTGGGTGAGGTCCCGAAAACGGTTTTGCACGGAGACCTGCCACTCGCCGGGCGGAACTTTGTCAAACGCGAAGTTACCCTTCTCATCCACCCGCGTGCGTACGATCAGGGTCAGGTTCGGCCGGCCGGTCTCGCCCACGTCATTTTCCCGGTTGTGGAGCGTGATCAATTGATACGGCTGCGCCTTGTCGCCGACGCGCAGCGCTCCCCGGATGTGACCCCAGGGCTGCAGGGTAATTTTCCCGGTCGCAGCAAGTTCGCGCACGGTCGTCTGGGCGAATCCAGATGGGCCGGCGGCAAAAATATTTTTGTCGTCCGCGCGGGGAGCCAGTTCGAACCGCCCGGCGCGGTCGCTGACATCCGACGCGCCGCCATAACTGTCGCGGGTGATTGCGCCGGCATATTCGATGCGCGGTTCCCGGACTGGGTCGGCGAGCACGACCGTGACATTGGTCGCGGGTGTGCCGTCGGGCCGCAACACCACGCCCCGGGGGCCGCTGCCGCGACGCAGGGCATAGCGGTTGGTGAAGTATCCCGCCTTGGTGATCGGATCGGAAACCAGCGGCAGATAACCGGGTGATTCCAGCAACAGGCGTGTTTCCCCGCCGGCAACATCACTGACGGAGACCGAAAAATTTCCGCGCTTAATGGTATCCGCGTAGCCTCGGTTCCAGCGCATCGGTTCATCCGGGGCGTTTCGTTGCCCCCGGATCAAAGTGAGAGAATTGACCAGAGCCCCGGTCTCCGCATCCACCACCGAACCGTAATGGCGCGAATATTTCCGCAGCGTCACGGCGGCTTCTCCGACGGCGGGCACGGCCGTCCGCAGATACGTCTCGCTGTAGTTGTTCTTGCTGACGGAAAAGACCAGGACGCCGATCGGCGCATTTGGCCATTGGAATCGCCCTTCGTCATCAGTCAGCGTCCGCCACGAGGCCAGCCGGGTGTTGTTCCATGAGGCAAGTTCCACGCTGGCTCCGGCAACCGGCGCGCCATCCTGATCAAACACCCGGGCCTTGAGCGGAAGTCCTTTGACGGGCGTGATCCGGATCGGTTTGGAACCCGACTCCACAGTCACGGCCTGAAAGACCGGCGCAAAATTCGACGCCTGGACCAGAACGGCCCCCTTGCTCGGCTCGGTGGCCACAAACAGGAATCCACCGTTGGTGTCGGTCCGGCCCCGGCGGTTGCCGTAGCTCTCCGTGTAAAGAACCACGTCCACATTCGTCATCGCCGCCCCCCTCGCGTCCGTGACGAGACCGTTGACGCGCATCTTGGCCGGCATTTTCATCACGGCCAGGCTGGCGGTCAGATCCTCGGGCCGGACTTGGAAGCGATTGGAGACGCCGGGAACCGCTGACTCATAGGTGACAGGATTGTAATCCGGATGGGAGACATTGAAGCTGAAGCCGCCCGGCGCGGGTGGAAGCCGCTCGCTCACCCAGCGCCCCGCTGCGTCCGTCGAGACAATGTCATAAACCGTTCTCGTAAAATCGGCCTCCCCGATTTTCGTCAGGCGCGATATCAGCACCTCCGCGTCGGACACGGGCGATCCGTTGAGACTCTGCACCGCTCCGCCCGACTTCGATCCGCGCGCGAGCCGGACGCTGATTTCTCGTGGCACCCCCTTCGAATCAAGGGGAGAGGCGGTGACGACTTCCAGCGCATGGCCGGGCGCGGTGACGACCAACCGGACCAGCAACGTCTGCTGCACGGGAAAAGCCAGCCGGCCGGTGCCGGAGGCATCGACGCCCGTCTCGCCAAAAAAGTAGGTCGAAGCATCATCCGTGATCGAGAGCTGCGCGACCGCGTTCGTCAACGGTGTCTTCCCGTCCGCTCCGGTGACGCGCAGCAGCAGTTCCTGACGGTAGGCGGAATCGGGATGCCCGGCGGATTTCGCGGCGGTTTTGCCCGGGGCAGGCTGAAGCAGCGGCACCCCCGCCTTCTCCTCCAGCGTCAGGGCGAAGATGATGGGCGAAGCTTTACCGAACAGTGACACGACATCCAGACTGACGATTTCCCGGTCGGGCAGCGGATTGTCGAAAGTGGTCTTGAACAAACGCCGCACCCCGTCTGGCGTGCGCTCCGGCCGTTCCGGCTTGTCTGGCTCGCTAAAAAAATACCACACGCCCGCGTTTCCGAGCCGGTCGGCGTGTGGATTGCCGGCGAGAATGTTTGGCGAAACATCCTTGGCCAGATTCCAGGCGCGCTTGCCGTCGCTCACGTTCAAATCCACTTCCGTCAAATCACACGAATGATTGCCGTCGCGCGGGCCAACGGACACGGCCAGCATGTCTCCGGCCTCCACGGCGAGATTCACGAATGGACCGAACTTCACTTCCTTCGCGCTCTGGGCCGTGCCGGACGCGAGCAGTCGCCGGGTGGCGCCGTGCTGCAATTCCACCGTCCAATCGACGCCGCTCCCGCAATCGGCATGCGCGCGCTGAACGGCGCCCTCGACGCGCAGGGTGGCCGCGACGGGACTGCGCCAGCCGATGAGGACGCGCCGTTTGGGAGACGGATGCACCGCCACGCCGTGGGCCTTCGCGTTGCCCGGCAGGCGCACCGTCTGACCGGAGGAGTTGGCGATGATGCTCAGGCTATCCGCGCCGTACCAGCCCTTGATGAAATCGTATTTCCCGGAATTCTCCATCTTTTGCGTCAGGAGCGAATCAATTTCGAAGGTCCCCGCCGTCTGCGCCGCGGGCGAATCAGCCCCGTAGTTCGACCAGGCAAGGATCGAGTTGGGATCGGCCAGCCTGCTGTGTTTCTCTCCGGCGTCCCGCATCCAGTTGCGGGCGTGGACGCCGTAGGTCAGCCGCACCGATCGGGTTTCGCCGCCGGCGTAGTGCAACACCAACGAGGACATCGGGATGCCGTCCTTCACGCCGTGGGCCGCTCCATGCAGCAGGTGCAAACGCGCGGCTTTCTGCCCGATGGGAATACCTTCGACCTGCGCGTTGCGGAAATCACCGTTCCGCGCCGCATCCAACCCGGTGACCTCGAGGCGGCCCCCGATGTGGTAGGGAATGCCATCCAGGGTCTGTTCGCCACGCGGCAACTGAGTCGCGGCATTTCCGGAAGAGCTTTTTCCCGCGTTGGTGCCGTTGAAAATCTCCGTGTAGAAGTTGGTCAGGTTAACGGGCCGAAAAACCGGCCGCTCCTGGGCCGGGGTCAAGCCGGTGGCCGCCATGACCAGCAGGACGGCGAGCAACCACCGTCCCGGCGAAAAAATGACTTTCCAGTCAGGCTTGAATCTCATCATTCTGGATGCGTTCTCCGACGTTGGCGGGAACAGGTTTCATCAAAAATTGTCTTTGTCACTGAATACGCCACACGATCAATGGGTCGAGATTCTGCAAGTCCGGCAACGTGAGCAAGCAACCATCTTATTTTTTTCGCGGGCGGCAAACCCTTTTAATGCGGGGGATGCTCCTCTTCACCGTTCTCGCGCCCGCCGTCCTCCTTCCGGCCCGGGCCGCCGAGGAGACCGTGCCCTCCCCGGCGTTCTCGGCCCCGAGCGGTGTTTACGCAAAGGATCTGACGCTGCAAATCACGGCCCCGGGCGCGTCGATCCGCTTCACCTTCGACGGGACCGAGCCGACGCCGGCCTCGCGCCTCTACGCCGACCCGCTGCGCATCACCAACTCCGCACTGGTGCGGGCGAGAAGCTTCGCCCCGGCCCGCCGGCCGAGCGCGACGGTGTCCGTTGATCTCACGTTGCTGGGCGAAGACCTGGCCGGCTTCACTTCCAACCTGCCGCTCATCATCATCGACACGCAAGGCGAGGAGTTTTCGGCGGAGCGCAACACCCGGGTCATCGTCACGGCCCGCTTCATCAACACCAACGGCGGCC
>Ga0049084_10001049_pt1 | contig 11157 bp, 8 predicted proteins | sample GreLakmeON33MSRF_FD_66720 | JGI IMG/M metagenome (GOLD analysis project Ga0049084, IMG submission 66720) | Freshwater lentic microbial communities from great Laurentian Lakes, MI, USA - Great Lakes metaG ON33MSRF | ecosystem: Environmental > Aquatic > Freshwater > Lake | place: Great Lakes... | reverse complement strand
GTACGCTCTCTTGCTCATCGAACACTCCTTCTCGGTCAAAGTAGACCTTTTTTGAGTGTCCGTTAAACTGGGGGAAGTTCACTCAGACCCAAAAATTCAGCGGCACTCAGTTGCCACACTTGCGCGAAGAATCCACGGCAGTTGCCGAGCGCTTCATGCATAACCTCAATCGTTATTTTGATGACTTGACCGCGCATCGAATCACCGAGCAGGAAATCGACGAATACGGCAATTTGTCCCTGGTCGACAACGACTATCTTGAAGCAATAATCGCCATGGAAGGAATGGTCAATCATGCACGCAATTGCGATATTCAACAGTACATCAGCTTTACCACGCGTCTCCAAACCCTGTTTCCGAACAGTCAGATCAATGAAACCAACAATCCCCTCGACCCGGAACAAATTGGCGAAAGTTTCAATGACGCTATCCGTCCGTTGGCATTAAAGGCCCACTACCTGCTGACAATCTATCGCGAATTTAACAAGGCAGTTTTCCACAATCTCGAAGGAATTCTTGCCTCCGCCAACGAAGTGATGATCGGCATGAATATTTTGCCGAATCTCGACATCAAGGCTCGCAACAGGGAGTTACAGAAAACCAAACGTGCTATCAATCGCCCCACTACAGATAGAGAAACCCGTGCATTTTCCGAAAGTTCGGAAAACACACCAGCGAAGACGGAAAAGAGCAACGCTGACCTGTTTGCCATGATGCAAACACTGGTGCAGGGCCTGGCGAACAATCCGAATGCCTCCGGGGCATTGCCGATTCCAGCTATCGGCACTGTCTCACCAGCAGGCAATGTTGCAGCGGATATTCAGCATCAGCAGGCATCGTTATTGGAAATGCTGACCAATATTCAGACTACATTGGAAAATAATAAGCTCAGTGAAGCTGGGGTCACAGCGGATGGCGCAAGTGGCAGATTAAAGGAATCAATCAATAAATCACTGCAGGCTGGCAGCAAGGAAGGAACCATAGGACCTTTGGACAATAAATCAGCCGATGTGATCAATCTGGTAACGCTTCTGTTCGAAGCAATCTGGAAGGACGAATCACTGCCAGTCGTCATGAAAGAGCTGGTTGGTCGTACGCAGATTTCAATTATGAAAATAGCGTTAACTGACACTTCGTTCTTTGAAGAAGAACAACATCCAGCACGAGTAATTCTCAATGAATTCGCCATGGCTGGAATAGCCTGGACTGAAAAAGAGCTGTTACAGAATGATTCCGTGTATCAGAAGATCAAGGAACTGGTTGAGCGCATACTGGCTGAAAAAACCATAAGCAATGCGTTTCTGCAGGGTTTAATCAATGAATTGCGAAATTTCAAGAATTCTCGCGGCAAAATTGACGCCGGCCTGGAACAACGCATAAGAGAGACAGAGGATCATTCAGAGCGTCTTGATGATGTGAGTGCATTCGTCACGCAGAAAATTGAAGAGCGCATTCTCAACGATGATCTCGACCCATCGATTCGCAGCTTGCTACATTCAAATTTCCATGAGTTCGTGGTCAAACTGGTTTTAAAGGAAGGACCCGGGGGCAGTTCATGGAAGCCGGTCATGAGCACTATCGATGTACTTTTGTGGACGGTCAAGAAAGAGAAACAGCCCGGTGATAAAGCTCGCTATGAGAAAATAAATCCGCGCTTGCTCGACAATCTGGAGAAGGCGCTGGCGATTGGCGGCACTTCAAAAACCCGAATAACCAAAATCATCCGCCAACTAAAACAAGTGCAGGAGTTCAGTTTTCACCTGGCTGAAACCAAAACTGCCAAGCAATTCGCGCCATTTGCATCTGAAGCTGCACAGGCTCTTGCTGACGTCGCACCTGGTATTGTGTCAAAGGAGCGCACGGAACCAGCACCGTTGCCGCGAGATGACCCGTATGTGCGCCAGGTCGACAAGTTCCCAATTGGAATATGGCTCGAGTTCAAAGGCGCGGCTGGACAACCGGTGCGTTGCACGCTCGCCGCCAAGATCGACAGCATCGACAAGATGTTCTTCGTCAATCACCAGGGTGTAAAAGTAGTTGAACTCACGCGTATGCGACTGGCACGCGAACTTAAGGCAGGCTCTGTAAAAATTGTTTCGGAAGGGTCTCTCATTGATCGCGCCATGGAATCTGTGATTAGCTCACTGCGCAGTTCCGCGCGCGCGGCAAGCTAGCGATTTGGCAAAGGCCCACACTTATTCGTTCACCTGCGAGGTGGATGCAATTTCCCGCCAGCCAGAAAAATCACGATTCCAAGCACCCCCGCTGCAGCAGCTACCAAGTAGGACGCCGAGTAATGATTGCCAGCACCGGCGTAAACCACTCCCAATAATGCCGGTCCAGTTGCGGTTCCCCAGGACGTCATCAAATTAGTTACCGAAAATATCTTTGCATAGTCGCGAACACCGAATGTTTCAGCAATGATTAACGGCTGCAACATGAGCAGGTTGCCGACCGTAGCTCCAAATATAGCCAGACCGATGCAGAGGCTTATTACATTGAATCCCCCAGCCAGCAGTGCCAATGAAACAGCCTGTAGAATCATCATATAAAACGCAAATACGCGGATCGACATTTGGTCTACGATCCAACCGCCGAGCAGGCGACCGACAATACTGGCAATTGGCAGAATCGCAACTGCAAGCGCAGTCTGAGCTTCCGTCAGCTGCTCGCGGGCCAATCCATATTGATGAGCGATGCCACCAACCTGAGCCAGCATCAAAAACACGTAGGCAGCACTAACGCACCAGAAGAAGCGCTCGCGTCTCGCTTCGCGAAACGACATGCCATCTGCTGCAGCGGTGGTCGGCACATGATCCAGCGCAATATCCGCGGCGTGTACCGCAGCCGACGCCTCTGGTGCCAGTGGCACTGCTCTCAAACTATTGCCCGCCGCAACCAGACCCATCGATTCCGGGCTCGGTCGCAACCAGATCCAGGTTGCAGGGACCACGCCTAGCAGGTACATAGCGCCGATGATTGGCGCTCCTGTGGCAAACCCGAACCGCTCCACAATCAACACGCTGAGCGGCGTCAATACGACACCGCCCAGAGACAGACCGGTGGACGCGATGGACAAGGCACGAGCACGTTTATGCTGAAACCAGCACGTAACCAGAGTAGTTGCTGGAATCAAACCCGATGCAGCAAATCCAATACCGAGAAAAGTATACACAACCAACAGTTGCCAAAACGTTGTCACCAACGCGAGAGAGCTCAGGGACAACCATGCAATGATGGCCCCGACAGTGATGCAAATGCGTATGTCGTGATCCTGGACAAATTTTGCGACAAACAATCCGCTAACACCGCCACTTAGAAAGAATAGCGACACAGCAAATGAAGCCGATTGCACATTAAAAGCAGGCTGGTCTGCCAAAGCATTGAGGTAGATGGCGTGATTGTAAAAACCGAGACCACTGGTGAACGTAAGAATGAAAAGTATTGCCGCAACAATTTTCCATCCATAGTAAATCTGTGAGGCTTGTGTTGCCGGGCTCACCAATTATCCACCATTTCACTATCGCTCATTGCCTGGTTGCTCTCGATAATAAGTAAAATATCCGGTAAACATCTCATCCCAGCTATTTAACCCGAAACCTACTTCCTTGTCCGGATCAGGATTGCCAGGATTGGAAATAGAATTATCAAATGCCCCGATTACCTGCACAGTGCTGCCAGCAGGTACATGAATCGGCTGATCCAGCAAATAATGCGGTTGCCAGCCATAGTTGTATGCAGGAACGCTGAAGATTCTGGCAACTGAGCCATCGGGGTACTGCACTGAAAATTGCATCTTTTTGCCACGACTGTTCATGCGGGCACGTACACCCAACAAAACGACAGCCTCGTCAAAAACATGTTCAGATTGGAGAGCAAATTCAGGATCATTGGCGGGAATTACGAAGCGCGAAGCAACTGCCTGTGTCAGTTTTTCCCTGAGGTTTGTGGCTTCGCTAAAGTACAAACCAAGTTCTGTTATATCCACTGTCGATTGCCCGTTCGTCACATAGTGAAACTGCATCGACAATTTGTGACCTTGCGGTATCAGGACTCCCGTGCCAGCCGGAAATTCAGTCGCTCTCGGTTTGCCGGGCGCATAGCCTTCCAGAAAGCGCCGGGATACAGACACCTGATCGCGTTCAGCTCCCCAGAAATCCTCTCCTGGCGCCGTTACAAACGTCATCAGGTGATGCAAAACTGATTCATCGCCTGCTTTGTACTGTACTGCGCTTATCCATTTGTCTTCAGTAAACGGCAGCTCAACATCATCATAGATGTAATCCATCACTCCAGTGCGCGCCACAGCATTAGCTTGTCCGGTCACGATGAAATCTGGTTCACCTAATAACCAGGCTTTATTATCGGGAATGGGCAATAATTCCAACGGATCTTCCGCGCCAGTTCCGCGTGGAGCTCCATTATCAATCCAGTGAATGAGTGTTTGCAGATTTTGTTTCGACAGATAGCGCGCCGCATCTGAATGCCCAATATAGGGATCAACCTGGGCCGGTGGCATACGCTTGTTCAGCAGTACTTCCCTGATCATCGGCGACCAACCCAGCATCATGATGTAGCTGTCCAGCGCGAAAGGGCCAACTCCTCCCTGACGATGACACTCGCTGCAAGCTGCGATAATTATTGGTGCAATTTCGCTGGTGTAATCTGGCGGGGATTGCGCGTGTTGGTCGCGTACCGGATAGGCTATTTCACAACCATTACCAGCTTCGCTGACTGTGTCTTGAATAGCGTCAGATGCAACATCAACCAATAAAGAGTCCAGCTCCGGAAGCAATGGCCCCCGGTAATACAGTGACAGCCGCTGTGGATTCAATATCAAAACTTCACCGGCGCGAGTTATGCCAAGGGTTTCTGAAACGAGCTGGCCATCATCTGCGAGCAAAGGCATTCCCTGATCGACCTCTTGCAATAGCGCACGCCCAAGATCCAGGGAATCAATCAATAGAAACTCAATATTGGCCGAATCGAAGCGAGATTGAAGCTCCCTATAGTTGCTGACCATTGAGCTCATAGCTGCGCAATCTTGCACGTAGGACATTAACACCAGTGCTTTTCGGTGTTGATAACGACTCAATTGGTGAAATGTTCCGCGACTATCCAAAAGCGCGAAATCACCGATGCGATCAAGTGCTGACTGGGCGGCGACAGACCAAAGCAAGAGGAGCAGGCAACAACCAGCTGAGTAAATTTTTCCCATGGAATATTCGGACACTTCAGTTGGTGGAGGTTAGATGAAACTCACCAGTAGCCGCCTCGTTTGGCAGCAACCCGCTATTGCGTTTCATATTTGCAATTGCCAAACGCAGTTTGCACTCAGCTAACATGTGGCACTTGATCCATGTCAAATCCTTTAATCGACACAAATGCTCTCATAGAAGAGCCTCAACTGACAAATAGACCATGTTAGTGACAGAATCAGGCAAGCGCAGCAATTTGAAATCTAGCTTTGTGGTATTCGGCAACGTAATTTTGCGGTTCCTTTTGTGAAATACAATTTGCAATGCAGCTGCCATCAACAACCATGGGGATGCGCAAAAAATTCCGGCCAAACCGGACGACTAGACAGTAACAATTCCTTACAATTGAAGGCGCTGTACATCGGGGCATTGCTAGACTCCACTGAAAATGGCGTTTATCCTTGCGTCCCTGTTCTACATGACCTATGCACTTAAAGCACTTAAAAATAAAGTCCGCCAGAGACCTGCTGGAGAATCAGCCTTGTTGGTGGTAAAACTGTTCCATCGAAACTGCAATTTGGAGAGCACTACAATGCAACAATTACGCAAAGCACTAGCAGTTTTCAGCGTCGCGCTGATCACGCTAGCCAGTTTTACAATTCAAGCCCAGCAACCACGATTTCTGAGTTTGACGCCTCCTGAAGGGTTGCCAATTATTCCGGTAATGGAAGGCTGGGTTGGAAATCCCGATGGCTCCAGAAGTATCTCGTTTGGGTATATCAATAGAAATGATGTTGCCGTTGACCTGCCTCTGGGAGAAGCCAATAACATCGATCCGCCTGAGTATGGGGGTATGCAGCCTACACATTTTCCTCCAGGCAGAGGCACTGGCGTTTTTACTGTAGACGTACCAGCAGACAAAGCAACTACTGATGTGTGGTGGTCGTTGAAAACCGGCTCACAGGAACCCCTGAGGGTGCCAGGCCGATCCGGTAGAGATGCATATGAACTGGATTTCATATTACCGCGCCCACAGGGTGCGATGCAGGTACATGCGGGTTTCGGTGAAAGTGACCCGATCTCTCCTGGATTGATGGCGTCTATCCGTGACTATGCTGGCAGCGTTAAAGTCGGCGAAGAAGTGCTGCTGAGTGTGAAAGTTAAAGACATCTCTGTCAGGGATCTAAATGACACTCGATTCAAGGAACCACTGCCAGTGGGCGTACACTTCTACCAGCATCAGGGTGCAGGCGAAGTAACCTTCACCCGTCACCCAGACACTTCAGTACCAGTTAATCCTTATGAACCTGACGACCGCCGCTTCGCCTTTTTCCGTGAACCAGCGGCAAATGATGTAGAGATACCAGGTGTCGAAGGGGTATTTACTACCGAAGGAGTAGCTCGTGTTTTCGCCAAATTTGCACAACCTGGTGAATACATTATCCGCGCCAAAGCCGAAAATTACGATTCACCAGACAGTTCCGATGGTGACCAGTGTTGCTGGACTAACGTTTTCCAACGCATCACTGTAACCCCCTAGTTGCCCCTCAATCCGGTTGCTTGTATCAAGCAACCGGAGCACTACTCGGTCGCCCCATTCTGCGAATTGATTTTTCCAGTCAACACCGCTCACCCCGCTCAAATTTGTCCCAAGTTTCTGTGTTGCAATTTGTTGCAATCTTATTGTGAAACTTCTTGTTATTGATGGACTTTTATACTTTCGAGCTTTACCATTTTTGGCAGTCTTGAATCCAGATCTCTTCTGAGGAGAAAAGCATGAAAACAATGCAAGATTTAAGTAAAAAAGCACGCATTTTCAGTAGCTTAGCGGCTGGTGGTTTGCTTGCGTTTGGCGTTCAGGCTGCTTCGGCCCAGGACGATCAGATTACCTATAACAGTCACGTCGCAAAAATCATCAATGAAAATTGTGTAGTTTGTCACCGGGAAGGTGGCATTGGTCCTATGCAATTTGAAAATTATGACCAGGTACGTCCCTGGGCACCATTGATCCAATTCAAGGTGGCTAATCGTCAAATGCCTCCTTACGCCTATGACCATGGCATCGGCATACAGGAACTCAAAGGAGACTGGCGTCTTGAGCAGTCAGAAATCGACACAGTTGTGGCCTGGGTGAATCAGGGCGCTCCTTTGGGAGATCCCGATGTAGTTCCTCCAAAACCTGAACTACGTGATCCGTCCGAGTGGACTTTTGCTGCCGAATTAGGTCAACCTGACTTGATTGTTCCATCTGTGGCTATCGACATTCCGGCCTCGGGTAATGACATGTGGAGCAAACACTTTGTCAATCCAGGCATTACTCAAGACCGCTGCATCAAAGCGGTACAGGTTAAACCCCGTGGAGATGCCCGCGCCGTTGTGCACCATGCCAACTCTGACGTGTATGTGCCTGATGAAAATGGTGATTTGCAGGAATACGGTCAGTTAACTGAATATGCCATGGGCAAATGGGGTGAGTTAATGCCTGAAGGCGTATGCCGCACTTTGCCAGCCAACGCACAAGTACGCTGGGATATTCACATGTTCCCGGGAGGTGTTGGCCCGACAGCGGAAGGCCAGATGGTCAAGAATAATGTAGTTGAGATCGGTCTCTGGTTTCACGATGAGGACTACATCGCTACTACACAACCTTACAAACAAGACTTGCGTCTGTACGGTATGCGCGAAGGCTATCAAAATGGCGAGCTGATCATTCCACCGAATGGCTACACTATGACTCAGGGCTTCCACTCATTTGATCATCCTGTGCGCATTGATAGCTTTCAACCCCATGGTCATCTGCGTATGAATTCTGCATCACTTGAGATTTTCTACCCTGAAACTGGCCGCACCGAGCAGATAAGCCAAATCTCCAATTGGAGCGCAACTTGGCATCACAGCCACATCTATGAACCAGATGCAGCTCCTTTGCTGCCAGTTGGTGCTGTACTTGTGATTAAGCAGTGGTACGACAATACTGCTAACAACCCCAATAACCCTGACCCCGATATGTGGGTAGTTGGCGGCAGCCGCACTGGTGACGAGATGTCTCACGCCTGGATCGCTGTAACCCACCTCGATCAGGAAGGTTTTGATAAATTGGTTGCAGATCGTAAAGACAAAGAACAACGAAGTCTTGCTGGCGGCTCTGACTAAAAATCACCGCAACAGGGCTCTGTTAAGTAATTAAAAAGGCCGGTTGAATCAAATCAACCGGCCTTTTTTTGTCTATGGTATTCATATTTTGCATAAAGACTGGTGTCTCCGTCATGGCTTCATAGACACAGTTATCAAATGGGTGCATGCACAATCCGGAGCGCAGTGCGCATTGATAGCCTTTGGCCGCATGATATTCAGCGTAATCGCAAGGGTGATCAGCTGCCGCACGACCTTATTGGCTATAAAAAATTAGTTACAGCTCGCATCGCGAATGAGCCGCGGTCAGTCGCTGGCTCTAAATAATTAATCCTGTAGATTCAAAAAGTTGCACTAGAATTAAATTGACTGGCTAGCGCCGGCCGAGCTCGTTATGTTGCAATTTATCACTGTTCTAAGCTTTCGTTTTGGCATAGACTGCACTCCGCGCATGGCATATCTCAGAAGTTGATAGCTGCAATTCTTGCGGAATGACTTTCTTATTTACAATCGAGGGGAAGGGAATGAAAAAGATAATTAGCTTGGTAGGCGCTTGCATGGCCGTATTTGGCGTTCACAGCCAAGTACTCGGGCAAGCAGCGAGCACGGAAGAATTAGTCTATAACGGCAAAGTCGGTCGCATACTCAATGAAAACTGCGTCGTATGCCATCGCGAAGGCGGCATCGGCCCCATGCAATTCGAAACCTACGATCAGGTACGTCCTTGGGCTCCTCTGATTCAGTACAAAGTTTCACGCCGCGAAATGCCACCATATGCTTATGACCACGGTATAGGCATCCAGGACTTGCAAGGTGACTGGCGTCTATCTCAAGATGAGATCGATTCAGTCGTTGCCTGGGTAAACGCAGGGGCACCTTTGGGCGATCCTGAGAACGCTCTGCCTCCAATGAACTTGCCTGATCCAAATGAGTGGAACTTTGCTGCCGATTTGGGTCAGCCAGACCTGATCATCCCTTCAGTACCAATTGACATTCCTGCCAGTGGCAACGACTTGTGGCACAAGCACAATGTCGCCACCGGTCTGACCACAGATCGCTGCATTAAAGCTGTACAAGTGAAGCCACGGGGAGATGCCAAAGCTGTTGTGCATCATGCAAACTCAAATGTTGAGGTGCCTGATGAAGAAGGTGAATTCCAGCGCTATGGCATGCTTACCGAATATGCAATGGGCAAATGGGGCGAACTGGTTCCTGACGGTGTATGCCGCACATTGCCAGCTGGTTCGCGCGTAGCCTGGGATATTCACATGTTCCCGGGTGGTGTTGGCCCGACAGCACAAGGCAAGATGATCAAGGATAATGTGGTTGAAATCGGACTCTGGTTTCACGAAGAAGGCTATGGCACAGACAATTCAGTTTACAAACAGGATTTGTCTCTTTACCAAATCAGCCCGCAAAGCGATCTGGTAATCGAGCCGAATGGCTACCAGATGACTCAAGGTTTTCATTCCTTCGATCATCCAGTGCGCCTTGACAGCTTTCAGCCACACGGGCACCTGAGAATGCGTCACGCATCTCTGGAAATATTCTATCCAGAAACTGGCCGCACCGAAGCAATCAGTCAAGTTTCTAACTGGAGTGCCACTTGGCATCACAGCCATATCTTCGGTGAAGATTCAGCACCTTTGTTGCCTGCCGGTGCCGTTTTAGTGCTGAAGCAGTGGTATGACAATACATCTGATAACCCCAATAACCCCGATTCTGATCAATGGGTAGTGGGCGGCAGCCGAACTGGTGATGAAATGACCCACGCCTGGATCGCCGTAACGCATCTGGACGACGCCGGTTTTGAAAAACTGGTTGCCGATCGCAAAGAAAAAGAAGAGCGCGCAGTAGCTGGCAACGACTAGAAATAGCTTGCTACTTTTGGTTTAGCGAATTAGCTAAACCACTCCGACCAAATAAAAGGCCAGCAATGCAAATTGCTGGCCTTTTTCATTACTGCTTCTGCAAATAGATCTAATAACTCATTGTACAAAATTGAAATCGGCAGGCCCGGCTCGCCTTACCAGGATAATGGCGTCCTCACCGCTGCTGGTCGGCACATCCCAGGAGTGGTTCATTTTCCCTGGAATCACGATATAACTGCCTACGCTCAGGGTGTGCGATTGCTCCCCAAGTTCAATAGTTACACTTCCCTGCACTATGACTACAAACTCATCGTAAGTATGCCAGTGCAGATCAAAGTGGGAACCTGAAGGGAACAGGGCGTAATACGTTATACCTCCACTGACAGGATCAACACCTTGCCTTGCGGAGCGCACGCCAACTGGATAACCATTACCGCCACCAAAAGGTCCCCATTGTATTTGCTCCAAGGATATAGCCAAGGGCTCTAAAGCAGGCTCTTGCGGCTCTGCAGCAGCTACATGAGCCAGCATTGCAAGCGCAATGGCTGCTGAACCGAAGGTGGATGCTTTGATCTTTGAATTCAGGTTCATCTTCCTTCCCCAGTTTTAAGTTGTAGTTTCGACTTCTGTCTATTGAATCAGAAATGCCAAGCTTCCGGACAACGGGCCATTGGCAAATGCTGGCCAAACGAGATCAATTGTATTATTGCGAGGGATCGGTTTAATTAAATCCATTCTTAACAGGTCAATGGCTACCTAAAAATTGAATTGATGTGGCAGTGCCTGAGTGAGGTGTGAAGCTTATGTTATAACAACTTATTCCGAAGGGTCAGAGGCGACGTCCCCCCTTCCTCAGTAGCACTTACCTTTAGAGTCCGGGGTTCACTGTAACTTCTTTCATTGCCAGTTGTCTCGCATATGCTGCTGGCGTCAGGCCATCCAAAGCCTTCTTGGGT
>Ga0049084_10001048_pt1 | contig 11161 bp, 5 predicted proteins | sample GreLakmeON33MSRF_FD_66720 | JGI IMG/M metagenome (GOLD analysis project Ga0049084, IMG submission 66720) | Freshwater lentic microbial communities from great Laurentian Lakes, MI, USA - Great Lakes metaG ON33MSRF | ecosystem: Environmental > Aquatic > Freshwater > Lake | place: Great Lakes... | reverse complement strand
CAGATGGAATTATGATCAATAAGCACACCGCTCTAACTATCGTCCTGCTGACCGCCCTGGCAGCCGGCTCCGCCACCGTGTCGGCCGCACCAGCCGGTCCCACGACACTGGCACCGGCTGGACAAAAAATCGAAGCGAGTCTCGCGGCGCAACTCGCGTCGTTGAAAACGGAGCTCTCCACGTCCGTCCCTGCCGTGGACGAGGCGAAGAAATCCGCTTTGCTGGCGGCGAGAGAGGCAGTGAAGAAAGCCAAGGCCGAAGCAGCCGCAGCGCAGCAGCCGCTGGACAAAATCGCGGGCGCGGCGGGGCTGGTCGGGCATCGCAAAAACAAATGGATTGCCGAAGCGAACAGGGGCATCGCCGCAGCGCAGGCGGCTTTGAAAAAAGCGGCCAACGACACCGAGCGCGACGCGGCGAACAAAGACCTCGCCAAGTGGCAGGACAACCTCAAGCAAGGTCAGGAAGCGCTGGTGAAAGCCGAGGCGGACTTGGCAGCGGCAAAAGCGGATGAAGCGAAGAATGTGAAGGCCCTCGAAGCTGCCAAAGCTGCGCTCGCAGATGCCACGGCGAAGGAATCGAGCGCGGCGAAAGCTCTGCTGAACTCCGTGGCACCCTTTGTCGCGAGCGACAAACTCGATGCGAAACTCGTCCCCTGTGTGGTGCTGGCAAACGCCACGCTGCGCGGGCTGGCGGAGTTTGCGCAGCAGGGCCAGGGCAACGAGGCGTTGATTGGCGCCCTTTTGAAAGACACCGCGCTGATGAAGGCCATGCTCGAAGCGGGCGGTGTCGAGGGCGGCAAGTATGGTGAGGCGATGGGCATTTACACCGCGATTCAAAAGGCGAGTCCCAAGGCGAAGGACGGTGTGCTGCATCGTCTCGCGCTGGCGACGAGTCTCGAACACGCCGTGCCCATCAAGCAGGCCAACCCGGAGGCCGATCCGAGCCCGCCTGCATTTGTGGACCCGGTGAAACGCTATCAACATTTCGAGAAAGCGTTCCTCGCCGGCGAACTGGACCCTGCGTTCAAAGAATTATCCGCTTGGGAGCTTCGCAGCGTCGTGAATGGCGACGAGACGGATGAGGCGCTGACGTGGGGCCGCGAGATGCTCCGTAATTATCGCCCCGACCACGTCCTGAATCCGAACTATGGCTGGCGTTACTCCGCCGCCGTCACGACCGACGTGAAGTATGGCTCGCAAAACGTGAAGGACGACCTACCCACGCTTCAGCGCTACCAGAACATCATAAAAAACGGCGGCGTCTGCGGACGACGTGCGTTTTTTGGCCGCTTCATCCTCCGCTCTTTCGGGATGCCGACGGCAGCAAGACCACAGCAAGGCCACGCGGCGCTGGTGCGCTGGACGCCGAAAGGCTGGACGGTGAATCTTGGCGCAGGCTTTGGCAGTCGCGATGCCAGGGGAATCATGGGTATGTCAGACGCCGATTTCCTGACCGAAACCCAGTCGCGCAAGAATCCCACGGAATACATGAAAGCTATCCGCGCTGAGTGGGCGGGCGATGTGCTGGGCGAGAAAAAATACGACAGCATGAATCCAAGCACCAGCGGTCTTTGGAACTCGCTCGCTGCTTTCCAGAAAGAGGCAATCGTCGCCGAAGCCAAGCCCGTCGCGCTCGCCGCACTGGGAACGAATCTCGGCGAGGCCAATGAGTCCGCCGAAGAGCGCGCCCGCGCACTCGTGAAGACGACCGTCACCGATGCGGACAAGAAAATCTCCGTGGATGCGAAAGGCGTCATCACCATCCCAGCCGCGGCATTCACCGGGGCCAATGTTCTCGGCAGTTTCGCCGGCGGGCATCAGTTGTTCTCCGGCGGCGGTGTCATCAATGGCGACATCGAGATTCCGAGCGCCGGCAAATACGCCCTCACCGCTCGCGTCACCACAGTGCAGGATAATCCGAACATACTGCTCGCAGTGAACAATGCCAAACAGCCAATCGAAATAGCAGTGCCCTACACCATAGGCAAATGGGAGACGACCGCCCCAGCGGAAGTGGCGCTCACGCAAGGAAAAAACAGCCTGCGCTTCACTCGCCCCGTAGGCAGCCGCGGCCTGGCCATCAAGGAGTTCACCCTCACGCCGGTGAAGTAAACTGCCGACGGACTAACAAACAAAAGACATTCATTCACCCATCAACCAACCAAGGGAAAACAAAGTTATGAAAACAAGAACATGGATCGGCATGGCATCCCTGGCGGCCGTGGCTATGGCGACCTGCGCCGCTCCGCTGCACGCTGCGGAGCGCAAGCCCAACTTCATCTTCGTCATCGCCGACGACCACCGCTGGGATGCGATGGGCGCGGTCCAGAAAGAACAGGGGGAAAAGGCCCGCTACCCGTGGTTCGAAACCCCGAACATGGACCGTCTCGCCGCTGGCGGCGTGCGCTTCCGCAACGCCTTCATCACCCACCCGATCTGCGCGCCCGGTCGCGCCGGATTTCTCACCGGCCAATACTCCCACGTCAACGGCGTCATGGACAACGGCACGCCGTTTCCTGAAAACTCGGTCACCCACGCCACGCTGCTGCGGGACGCGGGATATCAGACCGCCTACTTCGGCAAATGGCACATGGGAAATCAGGAGGCTCGCCCGGGATTTCAATACGCAGCCAGCTTTATTGACCAAGGCATCTATCAGGACTGCCCGGTTCTGATCAACGGCGTCAAAACCCCTACGAAAGGTTGGATTGATGATGTGAGCACCGACTTCACCATCGACTGGCTCAAGCAAAACTCCGCCAAGCCCTTCTCGCTTGTCCTCGGCTTCAAAAGTTCTCACAACAAGCGCGGTGGAATCAATCTCCCCGATCGTCTGCGTAACCTCTACGAAGGCAAAACAACCCGCCGCACTCCGAATTGCGAGATCGCCGCGATCCATCACAAGCCGCTAACCGAAGAGGACAAGGGCAAGGAGCGCGGACTCTCCGCCAATTCGGTCCACCTCGACTACCTCCGCCACATCAAGGGCATCGATGACAATATCGGACGCTTGTTGGATGCGCTCGACGAACTCAAGATCGCCGAGGACACCGTGATCGTCTATTCCAGCGACAACGGCTATTACCTTGGCGAACGCGGACTGGGAGACAAACGCGCCCTTTACGAGGAAGGTCTGCGCATCCCCTACATCGTCCGCTACCCGCGCCTGTTACCGAAAAGAAAACTCATCGACGACATGGTCATCAACCAGGATCTCGCACCTACTTTTCTTGATCTTGCCGGAGTCCCCGCCCATCCCGGCATGCATGGTCGGAGCTTCAAGGATCTTGCCCTTGGCAAAAAACCGTCCGACTGGCGCACCTCGTTCCTCGCCTACTACAAGAAGGAACTGGGCGATGTGCCCACCTGCCACGGCATCCGCACTGATGACGCCAAGCTCATCGTCTATCCGCTGAACCCGGAGTGGGTCGAGGTCTATGACCTCAAAAACGACCCCTACGAGTTGCACAACCTCCCGGCCGACGGACCGCTCGCCACCCGGCTCCGGGCCGAACTCGAGAAGCAGATGAAGGCCGTAAATTTCCACTGGTGAAAGCAACCGAGGCGTAGCACGTTTGTCTCAATCAGCCACACGAACAATCAATCAATAGGTGAAACAGAACCACATCACACGCAGGGCGTTCGCCCTGTCATCAACGTCCCCCTGAAAAAGCAGATTCCTATTAGAAAAGCCATGCGACCTCGCCGATCAACGTCATTGTTTGCACTCGGGCTCGCGGCGGCGGTCACCACGACCGCGGCGGCGGTCACGTTCGAGCGCGACGTCCTGCCGCTCTTAGAGAAGCATTGCCTCAAATGCCACGGCGGCGACGCCATCAAAGGCGACCTTGATCTCCGCACCCTTGCATCCATCGCGCGCGGGGGCGAAAGTGGCGAGATCGTCCGCTTCGGCGACGCCCATGCCAGCCCGCTCTTCGAAAAGGTCAGGTCGGGCGACATGCCGCCCAAGAAACGCACGAAGCTCAATGCCGACGAACTTCGTGTCGTCGAGAAATGGATCAACACCTCGGCCGCCCCGACCAACACCCCTCCTGCGGTTGCGGAAGCCAGGGCCGCGCGCAGGGTTTTCGACCTCCTCGAATTGAAATGCCTGCCCTGTCACAGCGACCGGAAGCAGGAGGGCAAACTCGACCTCCGCACCCTGGAAACGATGCTTCAAGGCGGGAAGTCCGGTCCGGCGCTGGTCCGCGGCGATCCGGAGAAGAGCCCGATTATCGCCAAAATCCGCGAGGACATCATGCCGCCGCGCGAGCATCGGAATAATTTTTCCATCAAGCCGGTCACGGAGGGCGAGTTGAACCTTCTCCGCCAATGGATTCACTCCGGAGCCGCCGCACCCCCGCCTGTCCCGGTGATTCCAGACGACGACGTGGCGCAGATCAAAGACTCCGACCGCGCCTGGTGGTCGTTCCAGCCGCCGCGCGCTGCGGACCCTCCCGCTCGTGGCGGCGCCCCGGCAGAGGACCGCAAACTTCCGCCGCGAACCACGCCTGCCCGCACGCCTGCGGACGCCTTCCTGCTCGCGAAGCTCGAAGGGAAGGGGCTGTCCTTCTCCCCGGAAGCCGCGCCGCGCACGCTCGTTCGCCGCGCCTATTTCGCCGTCACCGGCCTTCCGCCAACGCCCGCCGAGGTCGCGGCGTTTCTTCTCGACCGCCGGCCGGACGCCTACGAAAGGCTCGTGGACAAACTGCTCGCCTCGCCGCGTTACGGAGAGCACTGGGGCCAGACTTGGCTCGACGCCGCCGGTTACGCGGATTCCGAGGGTGCCGTGAATGCAGATCCGGTCTGGGAGGAATTCTGGCGTTACCGCGATTACGTCATCCGCTCGTTGAACGACGACAAGCCGTTCGATCGTTTCCTCACCGAACAACTCGCCGGAGACGAGCTGGCCGATTACCGCAACGCCTCCGCCATCACGCCCGAGCTGGCCGACAACCTCGTGGCCACCGGCTTCCTGCGCGGCGGCGTGGACCCGACGATGAATCCGGCGATGAATTTCATCGGCGACCGCCATCAGGTCGTGGCCGACAAGATCGAGATGCTCGGCTCCGCGGTGTTCGGGCTGACACTCCATTGCGCCCGCTGCCACAGCCACAAATACGACCCCGTCACGCAACGGGATTATTACCGCCTTGGCGCGGTGCTGGCGGGCGCGTTCGCCCCGATGGACTGGCGGAAGCCGGACGAGCGTTACCTGCCGCTCGTGCCCGCCGCCGCGCAGCGCGAGATCGAACAGTTCAATGCCGCCGTGGACGCCGAGAAAAAAACGTCCGAGCAGGCGCTTGATGAACTGCGGAAAAAGTACAAGGCTGGGCTGCTGGAGCGGAAAATCGCCGGTTTGCCGGCGGAGACGCAGAAGCAGTTGCGCGAGCTGGCCGCCATCCCCGTTGAAAAGCGCACCGAACCGCAGAAGACCCTCGCCGAGAAATACGCGGAGCAACTCAAGGCGGGCGACCCGGAACTCGGCACGGCATTCCCCGAATTCAAGGCGCGCCTGAAGGAGCTGACGGCGGAGATTGCCACCATCGGGGCGAAGAAGCGGAAGTACGACCGCGCATTCGGACTCACGGACGTCCGCGCCGACCCGTTGCCGTTTTACTTCCACCGGCGCGGCGACCCGTCCGACCGCGCGGGCATCGTGCCGGCCGACGTTCCCGCTGTCTTGCGCCAGCCGGGAAACCCGTTCACCGTGACACCGCCGTGGACGAACGCGCCGACTTCCGGTCGCCGCCTTGCCTTGTCCCGATGGCTTACGCATCCATCGCATCCGTTGACAGCGCGCGTGTTTGTGAATCGCGTCTGGCAGCGGTATTTCGGGCGTGGCATCGTCGAAACCCCAGAAAACTTCGGCCACACCGGGGTGCCCCCGACACACCCGGAGCTGCTGGACTGGCTGGCGGTCACTTTCGTGAAAGAGGGTTGGAGTCAGAAAAAGCTGCACCGGCTCATCCTGACCTCGACCGCCTTCCGCCAGCAGTCGAAGGCGGATGACGCGGGGATGAAGGCCGACCCCGAGAACAAGCTGCTCTGGCGGATGCCGCTGCAACGGCTCGACGCCGAGTCCGTGCGCGACGCCGTGCTCGCGTGCAGCGGGGTGTTGCGGCTCGACATGTTCGGACCGCCCGTCCCGGTGAGAATCGCACCCGACGGCCAGGTGACGGCGACCAACGCGCCGAAGATGATGCGCCGGAGCATCTACCTGCTGCACCGCCGCTCGAAGCCGGTGACGATGCTGGAGATGTTCGACGCACCCCAACTGAGCATCAACTGCACGCGGAGGCGGCTCTCGAATGTGGTGTCGCAGCCGCTGCTCATGTTCAACAGCGAGTTCATGGCCGGCCAGGCTGCGAAGCTGGCGGAGCGCGTGGAAAAGGAGGCGCCAAGGGGGATGACGGCCCGGATCGAATGGCTTCATGAACTGCTGTTCAACCGCCCGGCGTCGCGCGAGGAGCAAAAATCCGCGTTGGATTTCTTCGAGGGGCAGACACGTCATTACCAGCACGCTGGCGGCGAAACAGAGTCTTCGTCCCGCGACGCCCTGACCGACCTGTGCCTCGTCCTGTTCAACGCCGCCGAATTCATTTATGTCGATTGACCCCATGCACCCCGCCCTCACCGCCTTCTCCCGCCGCGACTTCTTCGGACGCACCGCCAACGGCCTCATGGGCGCCGCCCTCGCCCATCTGGGGGCGGGCGACCTTCTCGCCTCCGATGCCGCACCCGCCGCCGCGTCGGCGCCGAGCCTCGCACCGCGTCCGCCGCATCTCCCGCCGCGCGCCCGGGCCGTCATCCAGCTATTCATGCACGGCGGTCCCAGCCAGATGGACTTGTTCGACCCCAAGCCGGCGTTGAAGAAGTACGCCGGAAAACCGTTCCCCGGCGACATCAACGTTCAGCAGCCGGAGGAGTCGGGTGGCATCCTGCCGAGTCCGTTCGAGTTCAAGCGGCACGGGCAGTGCGGCGCGCCGTTGTGCGAGCTGCTGCCGCATCTGGGGAAGTGCGTGGACGACATCACGTTCATCCATTCGATGCACACCGAGCACATCAACCACGAGCCGGCGCTCTGGGCGATGCACACCGGACAGGTCATTCCGGGCCGCCCCAGCATGCCGTCGTGGATCGTATACGGACTCGGTGCTGAGAACCGGAACCTCCCGGCGTTCGTGGTCCTCGACGACGAAAAGGGGCTGCCCATTGACGGCATCCGCAACTGGTCGTCCGGATGGCTGCCGCCACTCTACCAGGGCACGCGGTTCCGCGCCCAGGGCGTACCCGTCTGGAACCTGCACCCGCACCGCGCCGCCTCGGAGGAGATCGTGTCAAACCGCAGGAATTTTCTGGCGTCGCTGGACCGCCGGCATCGCGCGGAACACCCCGGCGAACAGGAACTGGATGCGCGCATCGCCAACTACGAGATGGCTGCGCGGATGCAGCTTGAAGCCACCGACGCCCTCGATCTCTCGCGCGAAAGCGAGTCCGTGAAAAAGCTTTACGGCCTGGACAACAAGACGACGGAATCCTACGGACGCCGCTGTCTGATGGCGCGGCGGCTGGTCGAGCGCGGCGTGCGGTGCGTCCAGATCTACATAGACAAGCAGATCTGGGACAACCATTCGGACCTCGAGATGAACCTGCGCTCCAACTGCGCCCGCACGGACCAGCCGGTGGCCGGGCTGTTGCTCGATCTCAAGGCGCGCGGCCTGCTGGACTCCACGCTGGTAACCTGGGGCGGCGAGTTCGGGCGGCTGCCGCTCTCGCAGGCGGCGAACGGGCGCGATCACAACAAGGACGGCTTCACAATGTGGCTGGCGGGCGGCGGGGTGAAGGGTGGATACACGCACGGCGCGACGGACGACTTCGGCTACAAGGCGGTGAAGGACGCCGTGAGCATCCACGATCTCCACGCAACGCTGCTTCGCCTGATGGGACTAGATTTCCACAAGCTGGCCTTTCACCGCAACGGCCTGGAGGAGCGCCTGACCGGGGTGACGAGGCCGCGCGTCGTGCAGGAGCTTTTGGCGTAGGCGGGCAGATGAGGTGAAATGGGAAAATTGAACTCAACATTCAATTTTCAACATTCAATGAACTTTGTTCCATAAACGTACGTCGCCGCGGCGGCCAGGGTGCTGGCAATGAACGATTTGTTGACGGTTCCTCCGATCATCCAAAATCCACGATGAATGGCATCACTCGGCTTGTATTCTGGAAAAAAACACAAGAGGCCGTTTAGAATGCGGAATCGTCTCGGTTTAGGCGGGAAGTAGCAGCATTGCAAAAACGCGGCTGGATCAAACCACCCGATCGTGACCACGATTGATCGCTCACGTAACAAACACCGAAATCGAAACACACAATGACAAACGAATCTGAAGACATCCAGGCCGTCGAGAGACTCGGCGAAGCGCGAGACAAGATCGTCACCGAACTGCGCAAGACCATCGTCGGCATGGACGCGGTGATCGACGAAATGATGATTGCCATCTTCGCCCGCGGTCACTGCTTGCTGGTGGGCGTGCCCGGGCTCGCCAAGACCCTGCTGGTCAGTTCGCTGGCCGAGACGATGTCGCTTGGTTTCAAGCGCATTCAGTTCACGCCGGATTTGATGCCATCCGACATCACGGGCACCGAGCTGCTGCAGGAGGATCCGGAGACGCACCGGCGCTCCTTCAAGTTCCAAAAGGGGCCGGTTTTCACCAACCTGTTGCTGGCCGACGAGATCAACCGGACGCCGCCGAAGACGCAGGCTGCGCTGCTCGAGGCGATGCAGGAAAAACGGGTGTCGTCTGGCGGCGAGGAATACAAGCTCGACGCTCCATTCTTCGTGCTGGCGACCCAGAATCCGATCGAGCAGGAAGGCACCTACCCGTTGCCCGAGGCGCAGCTCGACCGCTTTCTTTTCAACATCATGGTGAAATACCCGAGCCATCAGGAGGAACTCGACATCATGAGAAGCGTGGCCAGTGACGTGGAGCCGATCGTGAACAAGGTCGTTGATGGTCCGGCAATCCTCGAGTTCCAGCATGTCGTGCGCCGGATTCCGGTGGCGGATCATGTTTTCGAATATGCCGCGCGGTTGGTGCGGGCGACACGCCCGGATGAGCCGGACGCTCCCGGGTTCGTCAAGAAGCTCATGTCGTGGGGCGCGGGTCCACGTGCCTCGCTCAACCTGATCCTCGCCGGCAAGGCTCGGGCGGCCCTGCGCGGTCGCTGCCATGTCGCCGTGGAAGACATCCAGGCCCTCGCCCGGCCGATCCTCCGCCATCGCATCATCCCGAACTTCGCGGCGCGCTCCGAAGGCATGACTTCCGACACCCTGATCGCGAAGCTGCTCGAGGAGATCCCCTCGGACGAGAAGCTGCTGCGGAAGAAGGCAGCATGAGAGGGTGTTTCGGGGAACTTCGTTCTCCCGACTCCTGACTCCTGACTCCTGACCTCTGCCATGGATCACTTGCCACAAACCTCCTACCTCGACCCCGAGATTCTCCAAAAAATCGGGGATCTCGAGTTGATCGCGCGCGAAGTCGTCGAGGGCTTGCGGGTGGGCAGCCACCGCAGTCCGCTCAAGGGTTTCAGCACGGAATTCGCCCATCACCGGCAATACGTTCCGGGCGACTCCATCCGCAACATCGACTGGCGCGTCTTCGGCCGCACCGAGCGCTATTACACCAAGCTCTACGAGGCGGAGACGAACTACGACTGTCATCTGCTGGTGGACGCCAGTGCGTCGATGAACTACGCCTCGCGCAAGGTCAGCAAGCTGGAGTATGCCAAGTTTCTCGCGGCCAGCCTGGCTTACATCGTGCTCAAGCAGCGCGATTCGGTCGGGCTGTCGGTCTTCGACAGCGAAGTGCGCGCCTACCTGCCGCCGCGCTCGACGATGGGGATCATCCTGCAGCTCGACCGCTTGCTGCGCGAAACGAAGCCGGTGCCCCGCACGACCATCGCGAAGCAGTTGCACGACATCGCGCTGATGATGAAGCGCCGCTCGTTCGTGGTGGTGATTTCGGACTTCCTCGTCGATGTGGACGACATCCTCGCCGGGCTCGACCACCTGCGTTACGACGGGCACAACGTGGTCGTCCTGCACGCACTCGATCATTATGAGATCGAGTTCCCCTTCAAGGGCATCTGGCAATTCGACGGCCTTGAGCAGGAGGAACCGCTGATCACCCAGCCGGAGCGGATCCGCGAGGATTACCTGGCGCGATTCCGCGAGCACCAGGAGGCGCTGCGCGCCGGTTGCATCGCCAATCACAGCGACTACGCGCTGGTTGACACCTCCCGCCCGCTCGACGCCGTCCTGAACGAGTTCTTCTTCCAACGCCAGAGCACTCTCAACGGGGCATCGGCCTCCGCGCGCTCATGAGTTTTCTCTATCCACTGATTCTGGTCGCCGGCCTTGGCATCGGGCTTCCGATCCTGGCCCACTTGCTCAGCCGCTTTCAGGTCCAGCGCACTGACTGGGCGGCGATGCGCTTCCTCAACCGCAGCGTGCGGGTCCGGACGCGGCAACTGCGCCTGCGGGACATCCTGCTGCTGTGTCTCCGCTGCCTTGCGGTCCTACTCCTGGTCCTGGCATTCGCCAAGCCGTTCATGAAGGACGCGGCGAACATTCCGGCCGGCCTGGGCGAACGCCGTGCGGGGGTGCTCATCGCGCTTGATGCCTCATTCAGCATGGGGCACCGCGACGGCAGCTCATCGCGCTTCGATCAAGGGATTGAGAAGATCCGCACGATCATGGAGGGCATTCGCCCCGGCGACCCGGTCAGCCTGGTTCTCCTCGCCTCCGAACACCGCGTGGTGGCGCGCAACATCGTCTTTGATCCCGCGCGTTTCGCTGAAATGCTGCAAAACCTGCAACCGTCGCCGGAACCGCTCAATCTTGCCAGCGTGCCGCAGTTGTTGAAGTCGCTGGCGGACGGGATGGATGCCCCGCAGAAGGAGATCCACATCGTGACCGACTTGCAGGCACGGGATTGGAAAGAACGGCCGGCGTGGTTGAGCACCGCCTTCAACGATCTCACCCGGGCGGCCGCCACGACCATCGTGCCGGTGCGCGGCGGCAGCGACAACCTGGCGATCACGGATCTGGAACTTGTTTCCGGCGTGCTGCGCAAGAATACCATCGCGCGCTATCGCGC